>Ga0079224_100017247_pt1 | contig 10170 bp, 10 predicted proteins | sample Stecom2015_FD_80414 | JGI IMG/M metagenome (GOLD analysis project Ga0079224, IMG submission 80414) | Agricultural soil microbial communities from Utah to study Nitrogen management - Steer compost 2015 | ecosystem: Environmental > Terrestrial > Soil > Agricultural land | place: USA: Utah... | reverse complement strand
GCGGGTGTCCTTGCAGAACGAGCGGCGCCGCCCGCCCTGGGGGCCCGGAGGGGGCAGCTCGGCCCGGCACTTGCTGTAGCCGCAGCGTACGACCTCGTCGATCATGGTCTCGCAGGTTACACGTTCGACGTTTCCAAACTCAGCACCCCTCTTCGAGTTCAGAAACTCAAACCAGCAACCAACGAAACGGGTGTTTCGTTGGCGCGGACCCCGTCTGATGGGCCTCTGGAGATGGACCCTGCCGATGCAGCCCGGTCGCGGCCCTCTGCTCGGGCACCGCACGAGCTGGGCGCCTCGGGTGCCTGGGTACCGTGGTGATCGATGGCCGGCCCCGACGACCGCACCCCCGTCCTGCTGAGCGCCGCCCGCACCCCGGTCGGCCGGTTCTCCGGTGCCCTACGCGGCATCGACGCCGTCGACCTGGGTGCGCACGCGATCCGCGCCGCGCTCGACCGGGCCGGCAACCCGGTCCCCGACCAGGTCCTCCTCGGCAACGTCGTGCAGGCGGGCAACGGGCAGAACCCGGCGCGGGTTGCGGCGACCCGCGGCGGCGTACCCATGACGGTGCCCGGGATCACCCTCAACAACGTGTGCCTCGCGAGCCTGAGCGCGGCCGGGCTCGCCGCCACGCTCGTGCGCGCCGGTGAGCTCGACGTCGCCCTCGTCGGCGGCTTCGAGTCGATGAGCCGCGCCCTGCACGGCGTCCCGGTGCGCGCCGCGCCGCGCGTGGGCGACGGCGCCATGGTCGACCTCCTCGTCCGCGACGGCTTGTGGTGCGCGCTCTGCGAGCAGGGCATGGGCGAGATGTCCGACGGGGTGACCAGCGAACTCGGCATCGGACGCGGCGATCAGGACGCCTTCGCGCTGGAGAGCCACCGCCGCGCCACCGCCGCGGCCGGTCTGCTCGCCGAGGAGATCGCCCCGCTGCCGCAGCTGGACCGCGACGAGGGCGTGCGTCGGGACACCTCCCTGGAGAAGCTCGCGGCCCTGCGCCCCGCGTTCACCCCGGACGGCACGCTCACCGCGGGCAACTCGTCGCAGATGTCCGACGCCGGTTCAGCGGGCGTCGTCACGAGCGCGGCCCGGGCCCGCGCGCTCGGGATCGAGCCGCTCGCCGAGATCGCCGGCTACGCCACCGTGGCGGGGCCGGACCCCACCCTGCACCTCAAGCCCGCCGCGGCCGCGGGCGCCCTGCTGAAGCGCCACGGGCTCACCCCGGCCGACATCGACCTGTGGGAGATCAACGAGGCGTTCGCCGCCGTCGTGCTGGCCAGCATGCGCGACCTGGGGGTCGACCACGAGCGCGTCAACGTCAACGGGGGTGCGATCGCGGTCGGCCACCCCCTCGGCGCCTCGGGCTTCCGCCTGGTGCTCACGCTCGCCCACGAGATGCGCAGGCGCGGCGCCGAGCTCGGCCTCGCCGCGATCTGCGGCGGGGGTGGCCAGGGCGGGGCACTGCTGCTGCGCCGCCCGTGACGTCGCCGCGAGCAGCCGGCCTGCGGCGGCCGGTCACGCCGACCAGGAGCCGGCGAGGATCGCCCGGTCCACGGCACCTGGCTCCAACACCGTGTCGATCACCGCGAGCGCGGCCCCCCGGACCCCGGCCAGCTCGCCCAACGCCGTCGTGGTGAGCCGCAGGTTCGCGCTCGAGCCGGGTAGGGCCGTCTGGTAGAGCGACTCGCGGATCCCGGCGAGCAGGGACTCGGCCTCGGTGAGGTAGCCCCACATCGAGATCGCCGTCGGGTTGAGCAGGTTCACCACCGACGACAGCACCTCGCCGATGCGCCGTCCGGACCGGCGGATGAGGTGCACCGCGTCCCGGTCACCGTCGTTGGCGAGCTGCACGACCTGCGAAACGTGGTCGACGGGGCGGCCCGCAGCCGCCATCTGCCGCACGAGCGCGTTGCCGCTCGCGACCGCGTCGAGGCACCCCGCGCTCCCGCACACGCACGGGTCGTCGGCGTCGGTCACCTTGATGTGGCCGAGCTCGCCGGCGAGCCGGTCGGCCCCGCGCACCGGAACGCCCCGGACCACCACCGCGGCGTCGATCAGCGTGCCGAGCTTGACGCACACCAGCACCTCGGCGTCGGGCCACGACGCGCGGTGCTCGGCCAGCCCGAGCATGGCGACGTCGAGGTCGAGCAGCACCGGCACGTGGTAGCGCGCCGCGAGCGCGTCGCGGAACTCGTCGCGATCCCATCCAGCGGCCGAGAGCCCGTGCGCGCGCGCGTACGCCTTCAGCTCGAACGTGCTGGGGGTGCCGACCCCGACCCCGACGAGGGCGCCGCCGGCGGCCTCGTCGGTCAGCTCGTCGAACGTGCGGTGCAGCAGGTCGAGCAGGGCATCGGGCCCCTGGGCGACGTCGACGGCGCAGAACCGGGAGGCGAGCACCTCGCCGTCCAGGTCGGTGGCGGCCACCCGCACGCCCGTGAGCCCCAGGTGGGCGGCGAGCACCGTGCCGGCCCGAGGGACGAACCCGAACACGGCAGCAGGACGGCCGCGCGCGCCCTCGGTGCGCATCTCGCTGCGCACGAGATCGAGCCGCTGCAGGTGGTCGAGCCGCTGCAGGATCGTCGAGCGCGCGACGCCCATGGCGTCCGCGAGCTGGGTGACGGTGCGGGCGCGCCCGCGGCGGATCATCCCGAGCAGCACGCCCGCCCCCTCCACCGATGCGGGGGTCGGCGGGTGGCTGCGCTCGAAAACGGCCATGGGGCCAACATAACGTCCGGACATTTACGTCGAGAATCTACATATATATCTTGCAGGTCGCCATAACGCTGCATAGGCTCTCGCCCGACGCCCACGTCGCCGTGGAAGACCTCCGATGAGATCGCGCCTGCCCGTACTGGCACTCGCCCTGCTGCTGGCGACCTCGGGCCCTGCGATCTCCGCCTGCGCGATCTCGAGCGTCGCGGCCAGCAGCCCGGACACCACCGTCCTGACGTTCTGGCAGTACTACGACGGCACGCAGAAGGAGTGGCTCGAGGCCGAGGTGCAGCGGTTCGAGGAGCGCAACCCCGGCGTCGAGATCGAGCTCGTGCAGGTGGTCGGCAGCCAGCAGGACCAGAAGCTGCTCGCGTCGGTGGCCACCGGGACCACGCCCGACCTCTTCATCAACAACATCGTGGTCGACTTCCCGACCCTCGTCGCGGGCGGCGTGATGCTCGACCTCACGCCCTACTGGGAGTCGTTCCCCGACGCCGACGCCTTCCCCGACCACGCCACCTGGGAGGACGGGGGCCGCATCTACAACCTGATGTCGTACACGAACCTGCTCGGCCTCTACTACAACCAGGACATCCTCGACGAGTACGGCCTCGCTCCCCCCAGCACGCTCGACGAGCTGCAGGCCGCCGTGGAGACGATCAAGGCGGACGGGAGGTACGAGGGCATCGCGCTCTCCGGTGCCGCGGACGTCGAGGGGGCGTGGCTGTTCGCCCCGCAGCTGCTCGGCCTCGGCATCGGCTACTGCAACCTCGCGGAGTCGGCCCAGCAGGTCACCGACGCCTTCCGGCGCATCGCCGCGTGGCGGGAGACGGACGCGCTGCCCCGCGCCGCGGCCACGTGGGACCAGAACGCGGCGTGGCAGCAGTTCATGACCGGCCGGTACGCGTTCGCGCTCAACGGCAACTGGCAGCTCGGCAACGTCAAGGAGGCCGGGTTCCGGTACGGCACGGCGCAGTTCCCCGCGCCCCCGGGCGGGCGGAGCCGGGTCTTCCCCGGCGGGGAGGGCTTCGCGATCGGGTCGAAGTCGCAGCACCCCGACCTCGCGTGGAAGTTCCTGGAGCAGCTCATGTCGCCGGAGAGCGGCCTCGCGGTGTACCGAGCCGCGGGCTCCATCCCGCTGCACGAGCAGGCCGCGGCGGCGCCGGAGATCCGGGAGGATCCACTGGTCGCGCCGTTCGTCGCCGCGACCCGCGATGCGGCCCCGTGGCCGAACAACCCGAACACCGCGGCCATGCAGAAGGCGCTCGGCACCGCGGTCAGCTCCGTGATCTCCGGCGAGCAGCCACCCGAGGACGGGGCCCGGGACGCGATCGAGGGCGTCGCCGAGGCCCGTGAGCAAGGCGGCGGAGGATGCGCATGAGCGGGCTCGCCACGAAGGTCCCGGGTGTCGCGGCGCCGCCGCAGGACCAGCAGGCGCGGCACCGGAGCGCGATCACCCCGCTCGGCTTCGGCGTGCCCGCCGCGGTCGTGCTGGTCGCCATGGCGATCTACCCGCTCGTCGTGCTGTTCCAGATGTCGGTGAGCGACGTCGGGCCGAGCAACATCGTCGGCGGGTGGTCGTTCGTCGGCCTGGACAACTTCGCAGGCGCGCTCGGCGACCCCGAGACCTGGTACGCGCTGTGGCGCACGCTCGGGGTCTGCGCCGTGCTGCTCACCTCCAACCTGGTGCTGGGCTTCATCTGCGCCTCGGTGCTGGCCGAACCCGGCCGGGGCAGTGGCGCCGTGCTCGGGCTGATGGTGTTCATCTGGGCGCTGCCGCCGCTGGTCAGCGGCAGCGTCTGGAAGTTCCTGCTCGACGACTCCGGAGCGCTCAACTCGGTGCTCGGGGTCGTCGGCGTCGGCCCGGTGCCGTGGCTCAGCTCACCCGCGGCTGCGCTGTGGACGGTGGCGGGCGTCGTCGCGTGGTCGGCGCTGCCGTTCTCGACGCTGATCCTGCGCGGCGCGATGCTCGCCGTGCCGAAGGAGGTCCTCGAGGCCGCCGCGATCGACGGGGCGGGATTCTGGACCACGCGGGTCCGCATCGTGCTGCCGCTGCTGCGACCCACGATGTGGATCCTCGCCATCCTGACGGTGATCTACGCCTTCAAAAGCTTCGACTTCGTCTACGTCCTCACCGAGGGCGGCCCGGGCAGCTCGACCAACACCCTGCCGGTGCTCTCCTACTACACCGCGTTCACGCAGTTCGACATGAGCACGGGCGCCACGGTCGCGGTGCTGTCGATGGTCGTGGTCGCCGTCTGCGCCGTCCCGTACGTGCGCCGGATCAACGCGGAGGCACCCCAGTGATCACTGCTCCCCAACGAGCCTTGTTCGCCGTCGTCAAGGTGGTGCTCGGGCTCGCGTACGCGGTGCCGCTCGCCTGGATCCTCGTGACCTCGTTCAAGAGCACCACCCAGGTGCTCACGGATCCGAACGGCGTGGTCTTCGCCCCCACCCTCGACACCTACCGCGAGGTGGTCGGTGAGGGGGCGGCGGCGATCGTCACCTCGGCGCAGATCAGCGTGGTCGTCACGGTCGTGGTCGTGGCGCTGGGGGTGCCCGCGGCGTTCGCGGCAGCAGCGCGGTTGAGCGGCCGCGCGGCACGGGTGATCGCGATCGCGCTGGCCGGGCTGCTCGTCCTGCAGATGATCCCCCAGCCGATGACGGTGATCCCGCTGTTCAGCGTGCTGGCGCAGTGGGGGTTGCTCAACACCCTCCCCGGCCTGATCCTCGCCGACGTCGCGGTCATGCTGCCGTTCGCGACCATGCTGCTTCGCCCGTACGCGCAGGACGTACCGCGGGCGCTCTACGAGGCCGCGGTCATGGACGGGGCCGGCCCGTGGCGATCGTTCCGCTCGATCACCGTGCCGATGATGCGCAACGGCGTGTTCACCGTCGCGAGCGTCGTCTTCATCAACACCTGGGGCGAGTTCGTCTACGCGATCAACCTGCTGCCACCCGGCGTCGTCCCGCCGGTCAGCGGGTTGCTCGCCGCGCAGAACACCACCTACGCCGCCAACTGGAACGGGCTGATGGCGCTCGCGGTGCTGACCTCGCTGCCGCTGGTGGTGGTGTTCGCGATCTCCCAGAAGCGTCTGATCAGCGGGCTGTCGCTGGGGGCGGTCAAGTGAACGTGGTGCTGGTCGGGGCCCTCGACACGAAGCACGCCGAGTACGGCTTCGTCCGGGACCGGATCACGGCGGCCGGGGTGCCGTGCCTGGTGGTCGACACGTCCGTGCTGGGCACGCCCGGGATCGCCGCCGACGTCGACCGGCGGGCCGTGGCGCAGGCGGCGGGCGCCGACCACGAGGCGCTGGCCGACGCGGGCGACCGCAACGCCGCCGTGGCCGCGATGGCCAGGGGCGCCGCCGCAGTGGTGCGTGACCTGCACCGGGCGGGCCGGGTGGCCGCCGTGGTCGTGCTCGGGGGGTCGAACGCGGGCTTCGTCATGAGCGAGGTCGCGCCGGTGCTGCCGCTCGGCGTGCCGAAGGTGCTCGTGTCCACGGTGGTGGCCGGCGACACCCGCCCGTACGTCGGCACCAGTGACGTCACGATGATCTACCCGGTCGTCGACGTCGCCGGGCTGAACTCGGTGAGCACGCCCGTTCTGGCCAAGGCCGCCGACGCCGTCGTCGGGATGGTCACCGGACCGCCGGTCCCGGCCCGGGCGGACCGCCCCGTCGTCGGCGCCACGATGTTCGGCGTCACCACGGCCTGCGTGCAGGCCGTGAGCGAGCACCTGGCGGCGAACGGCGCCGAGGTGCAGGTCTTCCACTGCACCGGCACCGGCGGACGCACCTTCGAGTCCCTGATCGCCTCGGGGCTCTTCGCCGCCGTCGCCGACATCACCACCACCGAGCTCGCCGACGAGCTGGTCGGCGGCGTCTGCACGGCGGGACCGCACCGGCTCGAAGCGGCGGCGGCACACGGCGTGCCGCAGGTCGTGAGCGTCGGCGCCCTCGACATGGTCAACTTCGGCCCGCGCGACACCGTGCCCGCCGAACACACCGGACGGCACCTCATCGCCCACAACCCGTCGGTCACGCTCATGCGGACCTCCCCGGCCGAGAACGCGGAGCTGGGCCGCATGATCGCCCGCAAGCTCGCGGGGGCGCGCGCGTTCGTCGAGGTCCACGTGCCGCGGCGGGGCTTCTCGCAGATCTCCGCGCCCGGCGGGCCGTTCCACGATCCCGACGCCGATGCGGCGCTGATCGGCGCGCTTCGCGCAGAGCTCGACCCACGCATCCCGCTGCACGTCCACGCCCTCGCCATCAACGACCCCGCCTTCGCCCGCCACATCGGCGCCGCGCTTGCCCGGGCGCTGCGCTCGACCACCAGCACGCCACGCACGAAAGGCACGTGATAACCCGATGTCATCCCGATCCGAGCTCGTCGCCCGCCTGCGCGCGAAGGTGGCCCGAGGCCAGCCGATCATCGGCGGCGGCGCCGGCACCGGCCTGTCGGCGAAGTGCGCGGAAGCCGCGGGCCTCGACTTCGTCGTCATCTACAACTCGGGCCGCTTCCGGATGGCGGGACGCAGCTCGATGGCAGGCCTCATGCCCTACGGCGACGCCAACGCCATCGTGATGGAGATGGGCGCCGAGGTGCTGCCCGTGGTGCGCGACCTGCCGGTGCTCGCCGGCGTATGCGGCACCGACCCCTTCCGGCTGATGCCGCAGTTCCTGCGCACCGTCGCCGAGGCGGGCTTCTCCGGGGTGCAGAACTACCCGACCGTCTGCCTGTTCGACGGGATCATCCGCGCCAACCTCGAGGAGACCGGCCTCGGCTTCGACAAGGAGGTGGACATGATCGCTGCCGCGCACGCGCTGGACCTGTTCACCTGCACCTACGTGGCCAACCCCGACGAGGCCGCCGCCATGGCCGAGGCCGGCGCGGACGTCGTCGTGCCGCACATGGGCCTGACCACGTCCGGGATGATCGGGGCGCAGACCGCGCTGTCGCTCGCCGAGGCGAAGGAGAAGGTCGCCGAGCTCGCCGCCACCGCGCGGGCGAAGAACCCCGACGTGCTCGTCGTCTGCCACGGCGGGCCGATCCACTCCCCCGCCGAGGCGGCCGAGGTGATCCGGGACGTGCCCGGCGTGCAGGGCTTCCTCGGCGCCTCCAGCATGGAGCGGTTGCCCACCGAGGTGGCGATGGTCGACCACATGCGCTCCTACCTGCGAATCGAGCTGCCGACCACGACCCGGACGGAGGCGAGCTGACGTGTACCGCATGACGATCCTCTACGGCACGCCGACGGATCCCGAGGCGTTCCGCGAGTACTACATCGACAAGCACGTCCCGCTGGCCCGGAAGATGAAGGGCCTCACCGGTTGGAACCTGCAGTGGACCGACGGGAACCCCGACTGGATCCTCGTCGCGGAGCTCTACGCCGAGGACAAGGCGGCCATGGACGCGGTGCTCGCCTCGCCGGAGGGCGTCGCCGCGCGTGAGGACCTGGAGAACTTCGTCACCGGGGGCGTGGTGTTCCTGAGCGGCGAGGTGGAGCAGGTGGCCCTGTCATGAGCGGCGGCGCCGGCCTCGTCGTCGCCGTCGCCGGTCTGGGCTTCGGCGCCGAGTTCGTCCCGATCTACCTCAGCCACCCCGACGTGGCGACGGTCGTGCTCGTCGAGCCCGACCACGAACGCCGCCGCGCGCTCGCCGACCGGTATCGGCTGCCCGCCGGCTACGGCGACGCCGATGCGGCGCTCGCCGACCCGGGCGTCGACGCCGTCCACGTCTTCGCGCCGGTGCACACGCACGCGGACCTCTCGGTCGCAGCCCTCGAGGCGGGCAAGCACGTGGCGTGCGCCGTGCCGATGGCCACCACGCTGGAGGACATAGACTGCGTCATCGCGGCCCAGGAGGCCTCCGGGTGCAACTACATGATGATGGAGACCACGGTCTTCGCCCGCGAGTACTTCGCCGTCGCGGACATGCACCGAGCCGGGGAGCTCGGCGAGGTCACCCTCTACCGCGGCTACCACATCCAGAACCTCGACGGGTTCCCCGTGTACTGGCAGGGCTTCCCGCCGATGCACTACGTGACGCACGCGCTGTCGCCGGTCCTCTCCCTGCTCGACACCACCGTCGCGAGCGTCCAGTGCCAGGGCGCCGGGCGGCTCGCCGAAACCCGCCGCACCGGCGGCTTCGACAACCCGTTCCCCACCGAGGTGGGGCTGTTCCGCCTGCGGGGCACCGACGTGCTGGCCGATGTCCAGATGTCGTTCTCCCAGACCGCCCGCAGCTACATCGAGGGGTTCTCGATCTACGGCGACCGCCGCGGCGTCGAGTGGCCGATCGACAACGAGGGCGAGCTGACCGTCTTCGACATGTTCGGCCCGGAGCCGGGGCGGCGTGGCAACCGCGTCGAGACGAGCACGCTCGCCCCACCCGATCGCCCCGAGCTGCTCCCGGAGCCGCTGCGGCGGTTCGTCCGGCCCACCACCGTGCGGCTGCCGGGTATGCCGGCCGCGGTCGAGGTGGGCGCAGACCACGGTGGTTCGCACCCGTTCCTCGTGGACGAGTTCGTGCGCAGCATCGTCGAGGGGCGGGCGCCGCTCATCGACGCCCGGCGGGCGGCCGCGTGGACGGCTCCGGGGATCTGCGCGCACGCCTCTGCGCTGGCCGACGGCGCGTCGGTACCGGTGCCCGACTACGAGCCCGGTGCCGGGTGATCAGCGGGAGCCGAAGGCCGCCTCTGCCGCCGACCGCACCCGGGATGCCTGCACCATCGGGTGAGCGCGGCGGCCATGACAGGCTCAGCAGCAGGTCGCGGACCGCGGCCGGCTGGTCAGCAGGTGGCGCACCGGTCGGCGCGTCGGCTTCTGGTGGCTCGTCGCGCGCCGGTTCAGCCCGTTCGACGCGGTGTTCCTGCCCGCCAACGGCGCGGTGGTCGACGCGCCGCACCTGCAGCCGCCGAGCCCGCTGCCGGCCGCGATGGACCCGAGGCAGGCCGCGGCGGCCGCGGAGATCCTCGATGCCCGGTACGCCGTGCCGATGCACTACGAGGCGGAGCAGCTGGACAAGGTCGCGGGCTACGTCGAGATCCCCGACCCGGAGAACGAGTTCCGCGCGCACGCCGGACGGCGCGCACACGTGCTGGCCGTCGGGGAATGGCTGGATCTGGCGACGTGACCGGAACTCCGCTGTGGCGACGGGGAACCCGACGAGGGCCGTCCGTGATTCGTAGGCGAGGGCGCGAGGGACACGGGCTTTCGGGATGACCCCGTCGCCGCCCGCCCCCTGGCGTTCTGACCGCGACAACGGTGGGCGCGCCTGGACGCCAGCGAAGTCCGGGGCCTGTCCTCTACCCGTCCAGCCGGACGATCGCAGGTGGAACAGGAACCACCGCGAACGACGCAGCCGACGGCTCCGGGAGCAACCAGCGCAACGGGTCACCGGTCGCGGCTGCCGTCGACGGGCGGCAAGCGCGGTTCCGTCGTCGGCGAGGGCCGAGGACGG
>Ga0079224_100017245_pt1 | contig 10171 bp, 13 predicted proteins | sample Stecom2015_FD_80414 | JGI IMG/M metagenome (GOLD analysis project Ga0079224, IMG submission 80414) | Agricultural soil microbial communities from Utah to study Nitrogen management - Steer compost 2015 | ecosystem: Environmental > Terrestrial > Soil > Agricultural land | place: USA: Utah... | reverse complement strand
CGCCACGGCTGGACCCAGATCCACCGCAGCACGACCTTGTTGGCGTCGTCCTCATCGGTGACGGCCTCGACGGACATCGGCCGAACCTTGCCCGGCATGTGGTGCTCGAGCTGCCGAACACGCTTGCAAAAGTCATCGGCGACGACCTTCGCGCCAGACAGGTCGATGGTGTACGCATCGCCGATCTGTACGCCGTCGGCGTTGGTGATCGGAGTGCTGGCGACCATCCGGGCGCCCTCGGCTCCGACCTTCGCGAGCACACCCGTCTCCGGCTCGTTCCACCGCTGCGCCAGCGTCTTGTCAGGCCGGGGCCCGGTGACCTCGCCAGCGGTGTGGTTGGACTGCGCCCACGCCACGGACGCGGCCACTACGCCGGGCGCGGCCGTCAGCCACGTCGCCGCCTGGTCCAGGCCCAGCCTCCAGGCCAACACGGCCCACGCGGCGGCGCCGGCCATGTGCACGTAGGACATGCGGCGCTGGATGTCGGTGAACTCGCCGAGGGCGGTGTTCACCCCGAACCCGCCCGCCGTGACGGCGCCGACGACGGCGCCAACCGTGGGGTCGAGCGTGAGCGCTCCGGACGTAGCAACGGCAGATGCGTCGATCGCCAGGGGCCGCAAGTGCGGCCGCAGCGCGGACACCTGCTCGATCGTCGCTTCCTGGCGCGCATTGCGCTTCGCGTCCTTCTCGTTGCGGCGCTTCTCGAGCACACGCTCGCGCAGCGACTTGCGCTTCGACTTGAACGGGTTCCGTTTCGTCAGGGCCTTTCGCGTCTTGGCCATGGCTGTGTTCCTCCAGTGCTCGGGGTGGTGCATCCGCCGGGCGGACACAGCAACACCCCCACGCGCGAACGGGGGTGGGGGCGCTACTGAGACCGGACGGCAGGTCAGGCGTTGAAGAAGTTCGGGTCGAGGATCTTCCTGGGGCCGCCGCCGGACTTCTTGAGCTCGTCGGCGTAGACCTCGGCGAACTTCTTCGCGATGTCCTTGTCCAGCTGGCGGACCTGTTCGATCAAGGTCTTCTTGGTCTCGATGATGCGGAGAACCTTCTCGTCCATGTGCAGCTCGTGGTCGAGGTGGCCGATCAGTTCGGCCAGAGCGATCGACAGCGTGCTCATGTCTCGGGCGGCGTCGTTGTGCTGCTGGATGAAGTCGCTGGCGCCTTCTGGGCGCCACACGTCCCAGCCGACGGCCTTGGTCTTGTTGATCATTCGTGTTCCTCCTCCTGGTTGCGGTTGTGCATTACGTGGTGCGGATTCGGGCCGGTTGTGTCCGGCTACTCGGGTTCGGGCTCGGCGGATCGCTGCGTCCTCGGCGCGTTGCGCCGCGCCGCAGTGGTGGGCCGCCACCTGGGCAGCTGTCCGGAACTGGCCCCCACATCCGGCGCACCGAGCGAGCGCCCCGCGTGTGCCGTGCGGCCGGGGAGCGATCACCTTGGACGCCGCCTCCTCGAGGCGGGAGAGCTGGTGCCGCGCGACAACGTGCTTGGTCGCACGGCGGTGCAGGTGACCGGCGACCTGACGTCGGGTGATGCGGGTACGGGCGTAGCCGCGGATCACCCGACGCCGTGCAACCTCGGCCGCCTCACTGGTCAGTACCCGCTCAAGACCACGGCCCGCGGCCAGTTCGGTCTTCCGAGCCAGCCCGGCGACCTTCGGGTGCACCCGGCGCTTGTAGCCACGTCCGGCCGCCCGAACTCCTCGGTAGCTGAGCTTCGCGGACTTGCTGGTGACCTTGGCGCCGGTCTTGACGATGCCGTAGCCGACACGTCCTGCGACGACACCGGCCACGCCCGCCCCGCGCAGTTTCTTGCGCTTCGCGCTGCGGTTGACGTACCGCCGCGCCCGCTGCACGTCAGCTCGCAGCTGCTCCGTCTTCGTCAGTACGCGGGTGGTGCGCGGTCCGTAGTCGTGCCCGGCGCGCCCGCTGGCGACGGTGCGTCGGATCTCTGCACGTGTAGCCATCGGATCACCAGGCCACAGCAACGAGTGCGGCGATAGTGACGAGCGTGGTACCGACCATCAGGCCCGATGCGATCCGACGCGGGTCGTTCAGACCGGCACCGGTCTGGGCCACGTGGTACGACAGCGCGTTCGCGATCTGCCCGTACCGCCTGGCCAGGCACGCCAGGAAGGTGTAATGCGCCCGCACCCACCGGTTCTTGATGCCACGGGCGCGGGCCGACGTGGCGCTGCTCATCTCGGCCAGGCCGCGCGGACGCCAGTTCGAGACCGAGTCGTTCTTCCACGTCGCCGTGTCGAGCACGGCCCGCTGTGCCAAGATCGCCGTGGTGGCGATGGCAAGGCTGGCGACGTTGAGGACGTAGCCGCAGGCGAGCGTCGCGGCTGCCAGGGTCTGCCCAGAGCCGCGCACGAGCGCCGACGAGGACTTGTTGACCCGGCTACGGTGCTCGGCGGTGAGCACCCGGATGGACGGGATGTCGAGCACGTCCTCGTCGCGGGGCAGCCAGTGCGAGGCGTCGGCCAGCCACTGGGCAACGCCCGTGCTCGTCTCGTTGGACTGAGTCGTCGAGGGCTTCGACTCCGGCGCTGCGTCGACGATGGGCATGTCGACCTGTCCGGACAGTCCGGCCGCGAGGTCGGCGAGAGACAGACGATGCGTCCTCTGTCGCTTCTTGGTCGCTGGCTTCGGTGCCTCAGTAACGGCGGTTTGGCCTGTCGCCGCGGTGTCCTCGGTGCCGATGTTCGGGTCGGTGTCGGTGAGTGCGGTCACGATGCTCCTCCCTTGCTCGGGGTGGGAAATCTGGGTGGGGAGCCCCTGTGCCCGCGGGGAATTGAGGGGGATGTCGGGCAGGGGGCTCCGTGTGTCGCCACAGGCATGCGTGTGGCGACGTGGGGTCCGTGTCGTGGCCGGGTCTGGGGTCACCGGCCACGGCACGGGGTCATAGGGCCGCAATCCAGTTGCGCCAGGTCTGAGGCGAAACGCTGTCGGTCCAGCCGGCTTTGACCATCTCGTCCCGTAGCTCGGGGGCGGTGGTGATGCCGTGCTCGCGAGCGAACGCCACTGCAATCGCCTTCGTGGGTCGGCGACTTGACTTCTTCTTGGATGTCTTGGCCGCCGACGTGGCCGGCTTGACTTGGTTGGCTGGCTTGGCCGGTTCTACTGGCTGATCAACCGGGTTGCTGGCTGACTCCGGTTTCGAGTTGGCGGCGGCCTGGAGCTGCCGTCGTTCCACCTCGTCCCTGATTGCCAGGCGTCGCCGTGCTCGAGTGTCGATCTCGTCTTGCACCCGCGCGGCCTCGGTCTTCCATGCCTCGAAGGCCTTGCGGTTGGCGAGCTCGTCGGGCAGGTGCACCAACACGTGGGCGATGTAGCCCAGCACGGCGCAGGCGGCCGCTGCCCATCCGATCGACGTCGCGTCGTGTTCGGTGAGGCCGAATTGCGGCAGCGGGCCGGCGAAATGCATCCGGATCATCACGACGGCGATCGCGGCGCATGCGGTGCCGATCGACAGGAACAGCACCGGCCATACCCAGCCCTCGCCGTCCCCGATGCCGCGCAGTCCCCGGCTGGACCCGGTGATCATCAGGAATTCCAGGGCGGCGCCGAGGGTGCAGGCAATGACGTAGCCGGGGATGGACTGGCCGAACACGGCCGTCCAGCCCACGATCTGGCCGAGGAGCCCGGCGGCGACGGCGAGCCACACCAGATGCGCGAACGCGCGGGCGGCGTGCCGGGTGATGGCCGATGTTCTCGGTGTCGGCTGGTCCGGCACGGTCAGCTCGGGTTCTGGCTGTTGTACCGGTGTTGCGGTCTCGGGGTTCTGCTCCGGGCTGGGTGTCTGTGCAGGTTCGGTCTCGACGTCGACGGTGCGTTCGGGCGGGTCTTGTTCGGTTGTGCCGGGTACGTCGACGACGTCGACCGGGGCTGTGTCCTCGGTTCCGCGGCCGAGCCAGGAGGCCGGGATCGTGTCCGGCACCGACGGCTCCGGAGACTCCGACTCCGGCGCGGTGCGCTTGGCCGCGGCCGGGAGGTACAGCCCGGTCGCGGGGTCGGGCTCATGGCCGTTGATCACTGCCTCGTCCTTTCTTGTGCAGGTACAGCGGGTGGTCCAGCTGGTCCTGGGCAGCGCTCGAGCCCGATCGGGGATCCAGGTTCGAGCGCTCCCCCGGCGCTGGCGCCGGGCATTCAGCCGATTCCGGTGAAGAACGCGGTCGCGGAGTCCGCGGCATCGCCGAGCCAGTCGAATATGCCGTTGACCATTCCGGCCGCTTGGTTCGGCGAGCCGATGATCAGGAACAGCACGAACGCGACGCCGACGACGATGCCGATCTTTTTCCAGTTCATAGCCGCACCTCGTCGATCTCATCGGTGTCGGCGGCGTCGCGGGCGGGCGAGACGATGTGCATGCCGAGGATGATCAGCAGCGTCACCGCGAGGACTGCCGAGAGCACCGGTCGGATATCTCCGAGCGCCACGGTGAACGCCAGGCCGCAACCCGCGGCCGCGGCTCCGAACGCAGTCAGCCCGTAGATCAGCCACCGCCGCCACGGCTCGAGCGGCGTCGGGGTCGACTCGTTGGTCTCCATGTGCCCCTCCTCGTTGTTAGGCGAACCTGGTTCTGTTGCGGCGCAAGACCTCGACGGCATAGGTGTCGGGGTGCTCGACGAGCTCGGTGAGAACTTCGCCGGGCACGTCTTCGCGGTACTCGAGCAAGTCGAGCGTCCTTTCCCAGGTCGCGAACCAGCCGTCGGCGAGATAATCGACAACGAGATCGTCGACACCGTCGGCGATCTCAGTCGCCCACTTCTGGACGTCGCTGTGAGTCAGCTTCATCGGTTGTCCTCCTAGTCGTGTGGTGGTCCAGCAAGGTCCTGGGCAACCACCGGGCCCCAACGGGGTCTGGAACGGGGGTCCGGGGGCTGCCCCGGCGCTGGAACGCCGAAGGCGGGTTACAGCTCGGTCTCGCGGCAGGCGCGCCAGCACAGGAAGCCAGCGAAGGCCACCACGGCGGCAGCAGCCAGGCGGATCGGCGTAACCGGGGCATACAGAGCGACGAACAGCGCCATTCCGGCCACCAGCAGGGTGAGCAGGATCGGCGCCACCCGTCCCTGTCCCATCTCCATCGGGTCGGCATCCAGCTCGTCGAGCTCGTGCTCGAGGCGGCACTGCGGGCAGTTCGTGTCGAGTTCGTCGTGCCCGCACCACTCGTCGTGGTCGGGACCGACGTGGCTCGATGTCGGTTCGGTGGTGGTCATGCCGCCGCCCTCCTCATCCGCGTGGTGGGACGGGCGAACTCGAGAACCTCGACCGCGGCCAGGTCCTCGTCTTCGTCAGGCTCGAGTGCTGCGACGGGCAGGTCCTCGCGGATGTTGCGCAGACCGCTATGGGCCAGCTCGTATGCGGAAAGCACCACGCCGGCTGCGACCCGATCCTGGGCGGCTTCTTCGTCGCCGAGCTCCAGAGCCATCAGGTCGGCGGCCGTCGGTTCAACCTCGGGCAGTTCGTCAGCGGGCGCGTCCGACGGGCGGATCGCGACACGGGACCACACAGGCAGACGGGTAATCACAAGTCCTCCAAAGAGAAGTCACAGAAAGGAAGAAGCGGGGCGGGTCAGCGGGCGGCGCCGACCCGCTGTCCCCAGCGGCGGGCCAGGCGTTTTCCGGACCGGGTGACCCAGCAGCAGCGGGCTCCGTCGGCCGGGTCGAGGGTGTTCAGAACGATCTGGCCGGTCTGGCACAGGCTGGCCAGCAGCCGCAGTTCCGACGTCGTCGCCACCCGGCCGTCGATGCGGACCAAGCGGTCGACATCGACGGTGATCCGGTCGACCTCGTCGACTGCGGCAGCCAGCAGCGTCTCGGCGGTCCACACGGTGCTCATAGCGGCGTCACCGCCCACGCCATCGCCCGTCGCGTCGACTCGGCGCGACGCTCGGCCGGGTTCATCCCGCCCCAGATCCCGAAATCGAGGCCCGCCTCCAGGGCCTCGTCCAAGCACCGGTCGCGGACCGGGCACCCGGCGCAGATGGCGCGAGCGTCAATCTCAGCGATCGTGCCTGGCAGTGGGAACCACTGCTCCGGATCGGCAGTGCCGCCGCAGGCGGCCAGGTTCATCCAACTCACTCGAACTCACCTCCCGCAGTCGCGTCCGGAAACACGATGAGGTCGGAGGTCAGAGCATCTGGAAACCACGTGTTTAGGATGTCCATACGCGCTCCTTTCGCGGTTGCGTGTGCTGCTGTCCCCGCGGGGTGTTTGGTCGCGTCGCGCGAGGACAGCACTGAAAACTCGCCCGGCCCGGCTGTATCGGCCGGGTGGTTGGTCATCCCCCGAACAACCCCCAGCACCAACAACCGGCGCTGGGGGTGATCGGCAGACACCACACAGGGCTCTGCAGAACGCCTCGCTCGACAGGCCACAAGCGCGGCAGCCGCCGAGGCGGAAGATCAAAAGTGGTTCGTGCCTCTCAACTCCCTGCCCGCGCATGCGGGCCCTGGCGGAGCAGGCACCGGATCGCTCAATCGCCCCTCGCCGGGGACGGCGCGACCCGCCGGTTATCGACTCCCCTTTTGCGGGGATGACGCGGCCCTTTTCGGGCAGTGCACGTTGACCCGTTCGCCGTTCCCCATGACCTGCCCAAGCCCGTGAGGGCCGACCAAGCCGCAGCCAGAGACACGTCAATCTGGCTACTGACCGACTGCAGACCCGGCTTCCGCCGGCGCGGTGGGTGTTTTGGTCATGGGGCCCGGCCCCCTAGTTACTGCGCACCGTGGGCCGACCCATCCGCTCAGGCTCATCCAGTGGCCCCTGCGGATCTCCCTCTGAAGTTCTCAAGCTTCAATCCCGCGATAACTTCCATATGATGTCTTATCCCGGGATAAGTTCTACCGAGGAGTCTGCATCAGCCCCCGGGGTGACGTCAAGCCTTATCCCGGGATAAGTTGAGAGGGAGAGGAGGCCGCGATGACAACAACCGCCGCAGATGTGGCCCACCACCTGCGTGAGGCCATCAAGCGAGGAGACCTAGTACCAGGTCAGAGGCTCGGCTCGAACGCCGAGCTCGTGGCGCAGTACGGCGCTGGCAAGAACACCGTTTCGAAGGCGATCGGCCTGCTCAAGGCAGAAGGGCTGCTGGCCGGGACCACCAGCGCAGGTATTCACGTGCGAACGCCTCCTCCGCGCACGGTGCGCAGCAACACGCGCTACGCGCAGGAGAAGAAGTTGGTGCGCGCGCCACTCGAGGAGCGCCGCTGTTTCGGATCGGCCGAGGCCGATACCGATGTCAGCGTCGACGACCTCGACGAGGACTCGGCGCACTACGACGTGGTCGCAGCCGACGAACAGGTCGCCGCCGCGCTGAAGGTCGATGCGGGCAGCTCGGTACTGCGGCGGCGCTACTCGCGCCGCTATCACGCCACCGGCGGACTGCGCCCCTCGACGAGCTACCTACCCGTGAACCTGATCTCTGACAATCCAGAGCTGTTCGACGCTGGCCACGAGCCGTGGCCTGGCGGCACGATGCACCAGCTGTACACCGTCGGCATCGAGGTGGCCTACATCGAGGACCGTGTCACCGCAGTGATGCCCTCTCCTGAGACTCAAACCGAGCAAGACATTCCGCCCGGTGTTCCGGTTCTCCAGATCGAGAAGATCAGCTTTACCGGCGACGACGTCCCCGTCGAAGTCACCTACATCCCCTTGTCCGCCGAGAACACCACCCTGATTTACCGCACCGACCTCCCGGGATGGACCGAGTGAACCTCATTTCGATCATCACGCCCGTCGCCGCCGGCCGACACCACTACCTCCCGCAGGCGTACGAGTCTCTGCTCGCTCAAACCCTCCCCGCAGGTTGGGAATGGGAGTGGATCGTGCAGGAGGACGGCGACACCGGTGTGCTCTCGGCCCTTCCCGATGATCGGCGTATCCGTGCTGGGGCCGGACGTGCTGGTCGGGCCGCCATGGCCCGCACCCTGGGACTGGCACGAGCTCGGGGCGTGCTCACGCGGACCCTTGACGCCGACGACGAGCTCACCCCGGGAGCCCTGTACCGCGACATCACCACACTGATCGACAACCCCGACATCAGTTGGTGCGTTTCACCGGCAGTGGATCTGCACCCTGATGGAACCGAGACCAGCGGCCCCTGCGACCCCCCGGCGGGGCCTCTTGCGCCCGGTACGGCTGCCGAGGGTTATCGCAACAACCAACTCCCCATCGTTGGTGGCACCGTCACCGCGTACACCGAACTAGTTCGGCTCCTCGGTGGATGGCCAGCCCTTCCAGCGTCCGAGGACGTCGCTCTGCTACTGGCCCTGGAAGCGGTCTCGCGCGGATGGATGGTCGGCACGACCAGCCTCCGCTACCGCAAATGGCCGGGGCAGAGCACCGCAGAGCAGACATTCCGCGACGCAGACGAGGTCGAGGACCGGCGAGCAACGCTGTTAACGCGAGTTCAGGCGTTCCGGCGAGCAGGTTGGAGCTGGTCACCGTCTCTGCTTGCTGAGCCACTGACCATGCCTGCCTGACCACAATCCGACCCGACTCAGGTGTGGGGCCGGCCCATTGCGGGGCGGCCCCACACCTATGTGAGCCGCCAGTGCATCTACCGATGAGGCAGGATCAGGAACGTGAGGTTCGAACTCGAGTTCCGCGGACGCCGGATCGCCCGCGACCGGGCGCTGATCATGGGGATCATTAACCGCACCCCCGACTCCTTCTACGACCGTGGCGCCACCTTCCAGCTCGATCACGCCAAACGCGCTATCGATCAACGCATTCACGACGGCGCCGACATCATCGACATCGGCGGCGTCAAAGCTGGCGAGGCCGGTGACTACGTCAGCGTCGAGGAGGAGATCGATCGGGTCATCCCCACCGTGGAATGGGCACGCCAGCAGTACCCCGACCTCGTCATCAGCGTCGACACGTGGCGCCATGAGGTCGGGCAGGTGGCGTGCGAAGCCGGCGCCGACCTTCTCAATGACACCTGGGCAGGCGCAGACCCAGAGCTGGTCCGTGTAGCTGGCGAGTTCGGCGCCGGATACGTCTGCTCCCACACCGGCGGCCTTGCTCCACGAACCGACCCCCACAGACCCCGCTACAGCGACGTTGTCCAGGACGTAATCACAGAGGTCACCACGGCCGCCGAACGCGCAGTGAATCACGGCGTCCCACCACGCGGTGTGCTGATTGACCCCACCCACGACTTCGGCAAGAACACTTGGCATTCACTCGAGCTGCTGCGCAGTACCGACCGACTGGTGGCTACCGGTTGGCCTGTTCTCATGGCGCTATCCAACAAAGACTTCATCGGCGAGTCGCTCGGTACCGACGTGGACAACCGCACCGAGGGCACCCTCGCAGCGATCGCCATCGCGGCGATGGCTGGCGCCGCGGTGTTCCGCGTGCACGACGTAGCGATGACTCACACCACCCTGACCACTGTCTCCCGCATCTACTCGTGATGGAACCTCAGAAGACCCCAGCTCGGAGCCCGATCGCGGTGCGGATCGCCGACGATCTGCGCATCCAGATCGAGTCTGGCCAGCTGCAACCGGGCGACGCACTGCCGACCCTGCACCAGTTGGCCGAGCAGTGGTCGTGTTCCATCACCAGCGCCCGCACCGCGATCGACCTGCTCAAGAAGCAAGGGCTCATCACCGGCGGCAGGGGCAAGGCGCCGAGTGTGCGCATCCCGCCCCGGCAAGTGGTCCGCACGTCGAAGCGGCACCAGGAGGAGAAGGACATCGTCCTCGAGACCGAGGACGTGCGCAGTCGGCGCGGCCTCGCCGAGGACGACATGGACGTCGAACTCGACGAACTCGAGTTCACGGCCGACTACCAAACAGTGCGCGCGGGCGAGAAGCTCGCCGAAGCGTTCGGCATCGACCCGGCCGACGAGCTGCTACAGCGCGTCTACGAGCACTCCGACCCGCGGACCGAGCGACTCGAAGCGTGGTCGATCTCGTGGATCCCGATGAAACTCATCGAGTCGAACCCGGCCATCGCCGACCCCGCCAACGCGGCCTGGCCCGGCGGCACGCTGCACCAGCTCTACACGGTCGGTATCGAGGTCATCGAAGTCGTCGACGACGTCACCGCGGCCATGCCCTCGACGGTCGACGTCGAACGTTGGCAACTGCCCGACGGTGTGCCGATGATCTGGTGCCGCCGCACCTCGATCGACACCGAAGGCCGCGTGGTCGAGGT
>Ga0079224_100017244_pt1 | contig 10171 bp, 10 predicted proteins | sample Stecom2015_FD_80414 | JGI IMG/M metagenome (GOLD analysis project Ga0079224, IMG submission 80414) | Agricultural soil microbial communities from Utah to study Nitrogen management - Steer compost 2015 | ecosystem: Environmental > Terrestrial > Soil > Agricultural land | place: USA: Utah... | reverse complement strand
TGGAATGTGGTGGATCCGCTGGCGGAGAAGTATATTCCAGTTAGTCCTTATTCATATGCGATTAATAATCCAATCATGTTTGTTGATCCGGACGGTCAGGATATCAAAATATGGTACAAAGTAAACGAAAACGGTGTTGAAAAATCTCGCCATTTCGTGTTCAATGGGCAAAATTCTCAAGGCGCGCCGGACAATTACTTTGTGAAAGCATTTATTCAAGCTTACAATTATAACATAGGAAACGGTGGAGGAGATAACTTATTACAAGCAGCAACATCTACGGATTTCACGATAGAAGTGGTGCAAGGAGAAGTTAATGTTTCCACGAATAGATCTGTTTTCTGGAATCCATTTGAAGCCTCTGAATACTTGTCTAATACTAACGAAAAAATGATTTTGTCCCCAGCGACAATTTTAGAACATGAATTTGATCATTCTGTGAGTAAAAAAATGGATCCGGAAAGCCATAGAAATCGGGTAAATACTAAGGATAAGAATTTTACTAATAAAGAGGAGGAGCGTGTTATCAAAGGATCTGAGATGAAAACGGGGCAAAAAAATGGTGAAATAAAAGAGGGACAACATCGAAAAAATCACAAAGAAAGATTGCGTACTATCCGAGTGGGAGACCCGACATCTACCAAAGAATATAAATATCCTTGGGAAAATTGGTTTGATAATGCATGGAATAATTTCTAATAGATTTGTTATGAGGATTTTAGCTTTAGTTGTAGTTTTTTTTGTTTCTTGTTCCCCGGTACATGAAAATTTAGTTGTCTATTTTGAAGACGGGTTAACTGATGATGGTCCTTTTGGGTTTCCTAACTTTTTAGAGATAGAGAACAGAGAACCAGACTTAATTCGTCAATTTGACGATGTCAAAATACAAAGAAGTCTGTTTTCGCAAATTGAAAAAGCAATAGAAAACGCCTCACCAAAAATCAGTAAATTTTCTATCGACTCGCATAAGATTAATCCTATTTATCTAGTGTTTTTAGATAGTACAAAGAACTGTTTTTTTAATTCTTCTAACGATTTCTATAACACTCACGGCGAGCATCTTTTCCGAGATGACAATCTGGCAACAACGATTAAAAATTTAATTAATTATGAGGATGCCTTGAAAAACAGAGTAGATTCCGATTTACCACCACCTCTTTATTATAAAGTTATATTACATTTGGAGAAATAGATTGTTCTGTGGAGAAATATAGGATCATATCGGTTTGATTATGGGGTTAGGTTCGGAGCTTGTCCCGAGCGCAGTCTCGGGAACGCCGAAATTGCCCGTTTCAACGTCATAGACAGGTTTGCGGGAAAATATTATAGTATGCCCCCATACCACTATGGAGGTCTTGATCCCATAAAACATATAGATATCAATGGAGATAGTCTTTATGTTACCCATCGAACTGGCTTCTTAGGTTTGGGAGGAAAGCAGACTTTGCGTTACGAGGGTGGCAACCTCTATAATCAGGATGGCTCTGCTTACACAGGAAAGGTTAGGGGTTTTCTAGGAAAAACAGTTAACGCTTTGGGCGCAATGAGTTCAACGAGTGAAGGAGGGGCAATGGTTTCGGAGTTGGAATCATCTACTAATCATTTTACAATCGTGAAATCTAGCGGTAGTAGGTTTGTGAGAGATCCGGGAGGTACTATGCAGGCTTATGCAAATCAGTTACGCACAGATCCTTCTCAGTCAAATCTATTACAAAGTCTTCAAAATCAAGAAGTAAATCTGAACGGAGGGGCTGGTGGAATAATAGAGTGGAATCCATCTGGAGTTATATTGTCTATTTTGAATGGAGCTATGAGAAACGGAACCACAGATTTAGGTCACGAAATGTTCCATGCTTTAGATGCTAACCGTGGATTATTAGATGACCGACTTGAACAAGGGGTCAAAAGGAGTGAATGGCAAGCTGTTTATCGGGAAAACATGTTAAGGTCACAAATGGGACTCCCTTTAAGGACACATTACATAAAAAATGTTACATCAGACGGTACTTTTATTGGAGGGGCAGGACCAAGACTATTAACTCCTGCTAATCGACCACTCCTTCCCAATTGGTATACTCCCTGATTAAATTTATATAAATTGATTATGAGGTTTTTGATATTCTTTCTTGTGGTTATTATGTCGTGTAAGTCGCAATCGGGCTTCGTAACGGTGAATCACGTTGTTTATAAGGGAGATAAATATAGATTGGATATACCCAATGGATACCGTTTTAAAGGTTCTGAGGCAGGTGTCGAGAAAGAAAACATTTATATCTATCCTGACTCTATTTATGTATATGTTACCGACTTTAAACACACTCCTAACGCAAATAATATTAAAGCTCTTGGAGATAGCGTTTTTCAGTTTAGGTTCCAAAATGAAGATCTGATAAAGGAAGCGAATAAGGCTATCGGAAGAGAAGTGGTAAAAGTCTTGCCTGATACTTTTGAACTTTCGGGGATAGACAGGGAGGGAAGGTATTGGAAAGACGTAAAAATAGGGAAAACAAGTGTTGGTTATGGTAATGTGCCAAAGGAAAATTTATCGAAATATGAGGGGATATTGTCATCTTTTAGAAGATACTAGATAATGATCTCTCTCATTCATGGATAAAATAAAAGTCTAGCCCAATCTCTCATAGGATCGGGCTTTTTAGTATCTACAGGGCTGCAATGCTCTTCAGCTTGGCGGCTTTGATAAACGCATCTATGGTTGCGAATATATGCGCCCTGTTCTCGTCATCAAGCCCTGCACCTCTTTCAGCCGTCTGAGCATCTCGTTGTCGATCTGCTCGTACTCGCCGTCTTTGACCAGGTAGTCGAGCGTCATGCCCAGTGCCTCGGCCATCTTTGCGGCCACGTCGATGGAGGGGATGTTCTCGCCCCTTTCGTACTTGCCTATGATATCGCCGAAAGTACCGACCTTCTTGCCAAGTTCCCCCTGCGTCATTTTCTTCTGCTTGCGCGCGAACGCCAGTCTGTCTCCAAAAACCATAAATACCTCTCTTTTATGAGTTATTATCGAATAATATCTAAATATAGCCAACGTATAGATTAGATAAAAATCAAATAGTTCCTGCTTGTAAACTTTATATACGTTAGATTTGTGAGGTATAAGTCGTATATAAAAACTTTTCAACATGGCATCACAGGAGATCAGGAACGCGAAACTGCAGCAGAAATACCGCTGCGTTCGGGCGGGTCCAGCTGCTCCGCCACCGTGCCGGTATCGCCAAGCCTATCGGTTTACACACCCTTCGCCACAGTATCGCTACGCATCTGCTGCAGTCCGGTATGCAATTGGAACATATCCAGCGGTTCCTTGGCCACAGCAGCCTTGAATCCACACAGATCTATACGCATATCATCAATGTGCTTTGAAGCATATCTCAAGGGTGAAAATCTGAAAGAAAGCACGATCTCCCAGCATATCCTTTATGTGGGTTACTTTCAGCTATGGTTTAACTGCGAAGCGCTCACATTACAGCAGATTACTCAAAAGGATGTACTGTACTTTATCGACCATCAAAAGACGGAAGGCCGGAGCGTCAACCAGCTGAACCGGATATTACTGTCACTTCGTTACTGGTTCAGTTACCTGAACAAAAGAAATATAATCAGTGGCAATCCTGTCTCAGGGTTATAGGTAAAAGGAGGGGTAAGAAATGTGCCTACAGGATTGCTGGAGCGAAACGAACTGGATAATCTCTTTGAAAGTTATGCCGTGAGAGATGACCGTACCCACCGTAACAAAACAATACTGGGGCTATTGGTCTATCAGGCATTGACGCTGGAAGAACTGGAAACCCTAAGGCCCGAAAACCTCAAACTGCGTGAAGGCAAGATCACCATACCCGAAACCACCAACAATGCCGGACGTACCCTCGATCTGAAACCCTTTCAGATCCTCGACCTGCAGGAATACCTACTGGTAATCCGTCCGAGGATACAAAAATCCGAACGTCTGTTTACTGGAAGAAACAACCTTGAAGACCTCAAGAACACGTTATTGCACCTATGCCACGACCTTAAAAGGATCAATCCGAAAATAAAACACGCCACACAGTTACTCTAGAGCGTGATCACCGAATGGCTGAAGGAAAAGGGGCTTCGGCAGGTGCAGTACATGGCCGGCCACCGTTATGTAAGCTCAACCGAACGCTACCTGACCACCAATCTTGAAGACCTACGCGAAGCTCTGAACAAATACCATCCACTTAAATAACCGGTACTCCATCCTTAGGTAACTTGCCACCGCACGGCCATCCCTTCTGCACCGTGGCGGCGGAAACATTGCACAATCTCATCCGCCGGCACATTGCCGCTATGCACCAAAGAGCCGCCTTAGACCCCAGTTCCACCGCCCCGGATGCCCGAAGCTAAATAACATAATGGGTCATTATAGGCCTAAAGGCAGCTATAATGCCATTATATTAAATAGCCCCACGGCATACGCTCATTTGCACACCTCCCTCTGGTCAGGCAGTGTGCAGGCCTGCGGCAGCATGGCTATTGTCCATTGGGGAGTCTTCCTCTCCCCAAACCCCTAGGGAACCTTCCAGCGACAGAACGGGCCGCACAAAATCCACCACACATACCAAAGCCCGTTCCATCGCCGGAAGGGCGTCCTGTAGGCAACTTATGTCGTCAGGGGTTCGGGGTGATCTTCTGTTAGGCCACCAGGAGCAGGAGAAGGTAGGCCTATCAAGGGAACGTGGAATAAAGCGGAATGCAATGAGCATTTATGCCGCGAAAGCCCTTTACCGGCCTAAACTTCGGAGGCTACATTTGCTGTAACAGATGAACAGACCAACCGTAAAATACCGTTTGCACAATCCATACAAACTACTATCTTTGATGTAGTTAACGTTCTTTGAGAAAACCTGTTTGCAGCTGCCACAGAATCGGGCGGACTACGAAAAAGTCGTGGAAGGCAGTACGATTACGGTGCGAGGTTCTATGACGCGGAGATCGGACGTTGGAACGTAGTGGACCTACTAGCGGAGAAGCACAGAAGATGGTCTCCTTATAATTATGTTATTAATAATCCAATTAGATTTATCGATCCGGATGGGAGGGATATTTTTAATATAAGTGGAGGTGTAAAGTTTACTGGAACGGATGCTCAGATAGCATTCGCAGCAATTAAGAGGCAGGCCGAGAGTAACAAACCTTTGAAAGTTCATTTAGTGAAACAGAAAGATTCTCCAAATATATATGCACATACTTTGAATGCTTTTAGGTATGGTAAACCACAGGTTCTTCATTATGATAGCGACCCAAAAAATAGGAATAAAAGAAGGTATGAAGCAACTAAAGGAATTCCTACGATTGATGGTTATCAGAGAGATGAATATCCCTATGCTTCTACATTTGAGGGAGGTAAGGGGGCAATGGTAGCACATGTTCCTTGGTACGAAAATAATAAGCAAGGTCAAGATCTGAAAATATTATATAAGAATATGCAAAGCGGTGAAGCTTTTATAGTATTACCAGTTCCAATAGATAAGGAACCTAGCCCACTTCCAGAAACTAGTCCTGTGCCGGTCTTTCCTCTAGTTCCAATCCCAAAAATGGCGCCTAGAGCTCCATCGGGGAATATATTGGGACCAATATTGAATAGGGTGCTGTTGCCTTTTATGCTTCCGATTTTTGTTCCACCATCTTTTCAGACGGATAATTATGAGTTTGATAATCAAGGATAGTTTTATGTTGTTTGCTTTATTGATTTTATTAAATTTTAGCTCTTGTAAAAATATGATTAATGAGGATGTACACCCTTTAGATTTTTATACCCAGTATAATCAATTTTATATAGTCGATAGTGGGTATATAGACTCTGAAAAGGATATATGGGCCGATTCAGCTTTAGTGAACAGATTGGGGTTAGATGAGAACTTGTTAGCTGTTTTTACAGGAAGTTATGGCCCAATAAAGGGACAATTGGAAATAAAGAAGGATGGATCTAATATTGGAAACTTAGAGGAGTATGATCATGTTGTTGAAGGTAGAATTGATATTGAGACAGGTGTTTTACAAGTTCAGGATTGTCCTACATCAAATGTAGTTCAAGAAGTTGAGTTACCATCTGGATTGTATAGTGTTCGGGTCTATTCAAAAGGTTTGACGACTGTTGAGGGAGATGAAGGAGATGATTTTTATCGTATAGTTATTTGGCCAGCTAAGGATAGTGATAAGAAAGTAAAGGTCTTAAAACAATACACTCCGTAGTTTCGATATTACTGAAGATTAGTATATAAATAGCGGTGCCAATCTTGAAGAAGGTTGGCACTATTGTTTTATTGAGCGTAGGCTTTCCTTGTCTTGTAATCTCTGATAAGCGTATCGAGTACAAGGAATACCTGTTTTTTGTCATCTTCCGGCATCACGGATATCTTCCTGGCCCTTTCGAGTGTAGCCGAACCGAACTTGCGATCTCCGACGATATTCCAGTTCGGTATCGGTCTTTCCCGAAAGGTAGTCCAGCGATACATCGAGTACTTCGGCCAGCTTGGAAGCCACTTCCATGGGAGGCGTCACCTCTCCACGTTCGTAACGACCGAGAATGTCGGCCGAAGTCCCCACTTTCTTGCCCAGATCGCCATTATACGGCTCGATATAAAAATTATCCTAATTAAGACGAGTTTCGAAAAAGAAGCATTATCAATATAGAAGTGATAGCAGAATTAGAAATCAGTAAAATTACAATAAACACTTTTTTTAACTTCAACCGTTTGTGCATACTCGTTATTAACTCCTCGCTTTTTTGGAGGTAGACGTTGTACAGCTCTTCAGGCTTAAATGTATGAACGGCGTTATTTGATGCCACGGAGTCCTCAGGGTGTACATTATTCTTGCTTTTAGTTTGGGAAGTAATAGGATTTGATATTCCATCATTTTTCGCTTCAAAAAATGTAAATCGTCAGCAAAAAGTGGACACGATATTTTAAAAACTTAAGGAGTGTTTTCATCAAAAACGTTAGATTTAATTATGGGAACATCAAAGAAGAAGAGCACGGAATCATTTGTGAAAGATATTCGTAAGAATACGCGCAGGATCTTTACCGCCGAACAGAAGATTTTGGAAGAAGTAAATAAAGAGTTGGAAAGTTTTGGTGATAGAAATAACTAACTTATTTTAAAATAAATAGAGCATATGTTTGGAAAAAGAAAAATAGAAATAAATGCAATTCAAGACTCAGATTTAGAAGAAGCTTTAAAAAAGACTTCTCAATTTCAAGATTTAATAGAAGGAAAATTGAAATGTAAATCTTGCAATACAACTATATCAGAAAAAAATATTGGCGTGATTCAGCCAGTTAAATTGGGTGGTAGTTTTGAGATGACATTTTATTGCGAAAAAATTGATTGTGTAGAAGAATTTAAAAGAAATAATAATGGATAAATTTTATCAAGGAGTAGCAGATTTTATGGCATCGTATGGAGTGTCTTCTATATTGATTCTTGTAATTATATTTATACTTTATGTAGCTGCAACAAAGCCAGAAAATTTCAAAATTTATTTTGGGGCTATATGGCATTTTTTTGCTGGTCCATTTACTTTTTTAAGAAAGAAAGCTATAAGATTCCAGATTGAAGGACCTCTAACGAAAGCTTTAAAAAGGATATCTAAAGAAATTCCTGATATGGATATACCTGATTTACAAATAAATTGGGTAAGAGCTGATGATTTAGATACTAAACTAAGAGAAGGTAAAGCAATTATAAAGTTAAAATATGATACTGATAATTCAAGAAATATAATAAAGGCTACTTCGATATATGTAAAAGATGCTTTTCTGATAAATGCTAAACCTTATTTAAGCGAAAATTTCACAAAGGCAATAGACTTAACCGTTACCAAAAAAATCCTGTTAAATACAAATTTAAAACATAAAAGTACCATAATACCACAATTTATCAATGAGAACAAGATTGAAAGCAACGAAGTGTTTGAAAAGTGTGAAAAAATAGAAGAAATAGATGATAATGGGTTATTTACAAGGGTTTTATTAAAAGAATTAAATGGATTAGGTGAACAACAATTTGGTCGTTTACCTAAAGAAATACATAAAGTTGAAGGAGATGAGTTTCTCGACTTCGTTTATAATATTGTTATTAGAGATTATGATGATAACACCACTTTAGTATATAATAAAACCATATTTAAAGTTGGTTTTCTTCTCGTAGCAAAAGCGGATACTTATGTTAATTATGGATTGGAAGCGTATTATAGAAGGATTCGTTTAGGGTTAGCGAATGGAATCAAAAACTTTTACTTACTTGCTCGCTCTGAAAAAGTGGAGATTCTTGAAAAGGTTGCAAACGAATTAATACAAACAGGTAATTTTATTTTAAAGAATGCTCCAAAAGAATATATCGATAATTTAAATAGAAAATGTATTTGTTTTAGTTTAGAGATAAACTCTGACAGTATTTTAGCTACAACGCTTAAGAATATAGGTGATGCAATCAAGAACAAGGAAACTATTTATGGAGTTATAACCTCTGTTCGTGAAAATAGACTATTGATAGATGTTAATGGTGTATCGGGTGAAGTTAAATACCACAATTTAAGTGAGGGCGAGGTTAATGACGCAAGACATTTCTTTAAAGAAGGTATGGATATAGAGTTACTGCCTTTAGAAATATTAGAAGGTGGAAACGTGAATTTCAGTTTAAAAAATACCAAAAGTGACCCAATAAATTTTGTAAAATCTCAATTTGAAATTGGCAAGCAAATTGAAGCGAAAGTAATATATACGGATGATAACTTTATAAAATTAGATATTGGTAATGAGGTTATTGAAGGTATTGCTTTTCGAAAAGATTTGACCTACAGTAAATATGTCTTCTTACATAAAAAATTTGAGATAGATAAGTACTATGATTTTACAATAAAAGATTATGATTTCTCAAAAGGTCGATTGATATTACAATTACGTGACTTACAAAATCCTTGGGTTAATAAAAGATATTCGGTCAACGATTCAATTGATTTCGTTTTGATGAAGAGGGGAAAAAATTCTTTTATAGGAGAGGTTGAAGAAGGAGTTGAAGCGATTATTCCAAAATATGAATTGGGATGGACTTATGAACAGCAAGAAGAGACTTACGCTAAAACAAGTTTAAACTCCAATCTAAAATGTAAGATTGTAAATATTGAAGAAGGGTGTCTGATATTGTCCTTAAAAAAACAGATAAATAATCCTTATCAGGAATATTTTGACAGTAATGTTTCTAAAGTCGTAAAATTTGTAGTAACAGACATTAATGAATATGGAATTAATGGAAATATAAACGATTTGCATATATATATTCCAAAGTATGAAATATCTTGGAATGGCAGTAATTTTAAATACTATGTAAATAAGTCTTATGACGTGTCTATAAAGGATATAGGTAAAAACAAAGATAAATTAATAGGTAGTTTTAAACCTATATTAAAACACCCTTTAGAAGATTTTAAGAATAAATTTGCGGTAGGACAAGTCTTAAAAGAACTAAAAATTAAAGAAGTTTTTGATTGGGGGATTGTATATACAATTTTGTTCAATAAGAAGCCTATTGATGGCTTTTTACTAAAGAAAGGTATTAGTAATAGTTGTCTAATAAATGATATAAAAGGATTATCAAAGAGTTTAGATAATGTACCTCTTGCAATTTCAGAGATAAATTTAGAACAAAATAGAGTTATACTTAGTTTGAATGATTTGACTAATAAGAATAAGGACAGATATGAACAATTTGACTATCAAAAGGAGTATAATGGAATAGTGATAGGCACAAGAGATAGAAATAAAGTTGTGATAATACCTAACTATTGGGTTGAAGGTGTTTTGGAATCTGACAAAAATTATGCTGTAAGTACAACATTAAAAGTGAGACCCATTAGAATAGATAGTAGTCAAATTATTTTTACTGACGAATAACAGCAGCCCGGCAGAGCGCTGCGCTGCCAGACCGATGTAGTAGTCCGGGCTACGGCGCATTTGGTGTCCGCTGTTGGAGGCAAAGTGCTCCTGACGGGTCGTGTATCCCGCGCCCATCTCCCGTGGATGCACGGCGATCTTTTTCCCCTCGCAGTAGATACTGACCAGGGTGCGGGTATAGATGACCTGCGTCTTCTTTCCGATATAGGCAAAGGGCACCGAATAATGTCGGCTGTCAC
>Ga0079224_100017243_pt1 | contig 10171 bp, 9 predicted proteins | sample Stecom2015_FD_80414 | JGI IMG/M metagenome (GOLD analysis project Ga0079224, IMG submission 80414) | Agricultural soil microbial communities from Utah to study Nitrogen management - Steer compost 2015 | ecosystem: Environmental > Terrestrial > Soil > Agricultural land | place: USA: Utah... | reverse complement strand
CTACATTTCCGGCGGAAGTCGCGGTCGCACGCTTTGCGTTTCGAATCCCGCGGCGCGCCAGCCTTCGATTCCCTCGGGAAACCAAAGGACGTTGCGATAGCCGTAGCCGATCGCGCGCTTCGCCGCATTCCAGCTCAGCCAGCAGTGCTCGTGGCAATAGATGACGATCGGCCGAGTGAAGTCTCCGGTCGTTTCCTGCGCAAGCTGCGCGCGGAAGAACGCATCGGTCTGCTCGCTCACGGTGCCGAGGCCGACTTCGGGAATCCAAAGCGCACCTGGAATCGCCTCGTGCGGGAGCGGTAGCCAGGGCGCATCGGCCGGCATTCCCTCGGGACGTTTCGGCATGTTCGAGACGTCGATGACGAGCGGGTGCTCCTTCGCAACCAATTCGGACAGCTCGCGCGCGTGAATGACTTTGCCGCCGCGAATCGTGTCGGGCACGGCGGAGTTGATCGGTCCGTTCCAGAATCCTTCCGGTTCAGGGACGTTCTGCGCTGACGCGCAGTGAGAGAAGAGCAACCACAAAGAACACAAAGAGCACAAGACGGATTTCAAGAAATTCATATCTCTGAACCCTTTTTGCGTTCCATGTGTTCTTTGTGGCTACTCTTTCTCGTCCTCTCTATCTAACGTCCGTCATCCGCTGGGACGGCACCACCTCGAAGCTGCGCTCGAAACGATTGCTCTTGCTGTCGTTCACGACGACCTTCAGCTCCCCCTGCTTGTGCGGAACGAAACCGAACGTGATCACCGGATCGCTGCTGAGCGCGATATCCGATTGCACCTCGAGCACGCGCTTGCCTTCGAACGTGACATCTATCGTCTTGATGAAGTGTGCCGGCGTGTAGTGCCGCGTGATCTGATCCATCTGCATGCCATTGAAGTTCGGATGACGAATCATGAGCTGCGCCCGCACCGGCTTGCCGACGACGATCTCGGGCGGAAGGCGCAGGCGCATTTGGCCCAGATTCTCCAACGCCTCCGCTTCGCTCGAGCCGGCCGGAGCGGAGCAGCCGCCCGCGGCCTTGACGAACTTCTGAACCGCGAACAGCTTGCCGTCCGTGCTCTCCGCGACCGCGTGAATGTCGGTGTACGTGTTCACGCGCATGCGGACCTTCAACACGGACGGATCGGCGGCCTCCCCGAACGTGAACGTGCCCGCAAGGGGACCGGGATTGTTGTCGATGATCAGATAGATCCTCTCGACGGGCTGCGTGCCGGTCGTCGTCACTGCCAGCGGTACGAGAGCGGCGTCGTGCGCCCGCGGCGGCGCTTCGAGATCGAGCACGTTCGCGCCATCTTCGATCGTGCGATCCGCGAAGATCGCTTGCTTGAGCTGCTGCCATCGCTCGGCGCGCTGAGCCTCGTCGTCCGCAGGAGGCGCCTGCGCGAAGCTCGAGCCGCTCGCAAGCGCGACGATCAAGAGCGCCAGGATGCGTTTCATTCCCATTCCAGCTCCTTGAAAGCTTGGGTCACGTTGTGACCATGATAGTCGTCGAAAAGTCTCCATCGCGCTCGCTCGCCGACCGCAACGGATTCGGGTGCGGCTTCTATTCCAATCCCGTCGGCAATCGCCTGGCGCGTCTCGCGCAACAACGCCGTGAGGTAGCGTTCGAGAGCGCGAGAGGCTGACGCGAAATCGACGCTTGCCGGGCCATGCCCCGGTACGACTCGGTCAGCACCGCGTGTGCCGAGCGCGCTCAGCTCCTCGAGCCACCCCTTCAGACTGCCGTCCAGGGATGGAACGCGATCGACGAACAAGAGGTCCGACGCGAACAGTGTCTTCGTGCGTGTATCGAACGCGCTCAAATCATTGTCCGTATGGGCGAGCGGATGTGCGGTGAGCTCGAGGATGCGATCTCCCAGATCGAGCTTCGCTCGCTCCTTCACGATCATCGTGGGCTGCACGATCCGTCCAACCTTGTCTGCGCCGAGGACGTCCGCAAGCCGCGCACGGTAGTACTCGCCGCGTGCGGCGAGTGCCCGCGGCAGGTCCGCGTGCCCCACGAAGGTGGGCTCATCGCGCGAGAATGCGTCCGCGCCGAAGATATGGTCGGGATGCACGTGCGACATGACTACGTAGCGGATGGGTCGAGACGTCGTGCTCCGAATATGTCGACGGAGCCGCTCGCCGTCCGCGAGGCTCCCGCCGGGGTCCATGACCGCGACGGCGTCGCTGCCCACGACGAAACCGACATTCGCGATGGCATCGAGATTGTGCGCCGTAGCATCCTCGTGGACGCCGCGACGCACGTGAACACCAGGTGCGATCTCATCGAACGCGATCGGTGCCCGCTCCGCCGCGCGGCTCAGCATCGGCGAGCAGCACAGACACACCCCGCCGATGAGGGCTTCGCGGCGCGAGATGAGGCGCGATGAGTTCAAGCGGATGTACGAGAACGAGTGAGCTCGGATCGAAAGCCTAGCGTCTGCCTGGGGCCCCGTCAGTGGGTGTTTTCCCGCGCGTGAAAAGCCTGAATTGCCGGTTCTGAGAACGCGGTGGGGTTCGTGCTCGAGCGGCTAGGGGGTAGACTCGCTCGTCGTCTAACGAACCCGCGAGCAGGGGCAGCGGCCCTGAAGACGGAGAATTCAGCCTATGAGATCGACCGATGCCTGGCTGGCGCTCTGTGCGAGTGCCATCGCGCTGATGGCGACCGCCGCTGCGGCGGAGCAGATGTACGTCGCAGACAAGCTCGTGTTGAACGTGTACTCGGAACCGAGCGAGGACAGCGAAAGCCTCGCGACGCTCGAAACGGGCGATCGCGTCGAGATGCTGGAGCAGCTCGGCAACTTCATGCTCGTGCGCCTCGGCGACGGGCGCGAAGGTTGGGTCGGCGCGGATTATTTGACCTCGGAAATCCCGGCGCTCCTGCGTTTACGCGCATTGGAGAAAGAGCAGAAGGCGGCTGCGCAGAAGGCGGAGGGTGCGCTCAAGGCGCAGATCGACGAGCTCAAGAAGCAGAACGAGGCGCTTCAGGGCGAGATCGCCAGTTTGAAAGCAGCGGCCAGCAAGGCGGCAGCCGAAGCCGAGCGTCAGCAGCAACAAGCCGTGGAACAGGCGCGAGCCGAGGAGGCCGCCGCACGTGCCAAAGAAGGATTCGGTCTAGCCTGGCTCTGGGCACCGTTCGCGATACTCATCGGCGGAGCCGGCTACGCGGCGGGCTATCAAACGCTCGCTCGCAAGATTCGGAATAAGTTCGGCGGCGTGAAGATTTACTAGTGATTCGTGACTCGTGATTCGCGGGTCGCAAGAACGCTACCGCGACTGTCTCTTGAAGGGACGCCTCATATCCCCGCTAGCCGCCGCAAGTGCACTTCCTGCGAACCGCGAGTCACTAGTCACTAGCCAAGCGCTACGAGGCGAAGAGCTCGCTGACCTTCGCTCTTCCGGCTTGCTGCGCAACGAGCAGCTGGAAGAATTCATCCGCGCTCATCGCATCGCCAAACAGTCGGCCCTGCCCGTAGTGGCAGCCGCGGCTGCGTAGGAAGGCGAACTGCTCTTCGTTCTCGACGCCTTCCGCGACGACTTCGACTTCGAGCGCCTTGCCCATGTCGATGATCGTGCGCACGATCGTTGCATCGTCGGAATTGATCGACGCATCGCGTACGAACGACTGATCGATCTTGAGCGTGCCGATCGGAAACTGCTGAAGTGCGCTCAACGACGAGTAGCCGGTGCCGAAATCGTCGATCGACAAATGCAGACCCATCGCATACAGCTCGTCCAGCAGCTTGACCGTACGCTTCGGATCGACCATCAACGTCGTTTCCGTGATCTCGAGCTCGAAGCAGGTCGGGGAGACGCCATGCCGCCTGAAGACGGACTTGCAGCGCGGGATGAAGCTCGCTTGCCGCAGCTGCTTGAGCGAGAGATTGATCGAGACGCGTCCGGGGTTCTGAATCTTCTCCGTCCAGCGCCGATAGTCCGCGCACACGCGATTCAATACCCACTCGCCGATGCCGAGAATGAGGGTCGTTTCCTCGGCGAGCGGAATGAACTGCGACGGCGGGATGTCGCCATGGCCCGGTAAGCGCCAACGCAAGAGCGCTTCCGCACCGACGATGCGCCCGTCGCGCAGATCCACTTTGGGCTGGTAGAACATCATGAGCTCGTCGCGCTCGAGCGCGCGGCGAAGCTTGCTCTTCAACATCAAACGTTCGACCGCCGCGGCGTTCATCTCCGGCGAGTAGAACGCGAAGTTGTTGCCGCCGTTTTGCTTGGAGTGGTACATCGCCGCATCGGCGTTGCGGATGAGGTCGATCACGTTCTCGGCGTCCTTCGGACAAAACGCGATGCCGACGCTCGCCGTCAGGAAGACCTCTTGTTGATCGACGTAATACGCCTTGCAGACTTCCGCGAGCACCATGCGGGCGAGATTCGCCGCTTGCGCGCGCTCATCCTCGGACTCGGCAAAGCCTTCGATGAACAGGCCGAACTCGTCTCCCGCAAGCCGTCCGACGACCGCTTCGCGAGGCAGGATGCGCGTGAGCCGCTCGCTCAGCACTTCGAGCGTACGATCGCCCGCCGAGTGACCGAAGGTGTCGTTGATCTCCTTGAACCGATCCATGTCGAGATAGAGAAGCACGATGCTGCGGTCGGCGCGACGCGCGCGCGCGATCGCCTGCTGCAGCATGTGCTGGAACTGCATGCGATTCGGCACCTTCGTCAGCGCATCGTAGCGAGCGAGATAGCGGATCCTGCGCTCGGCGCGCTTGCGATCGGTGATGTTGCGGACGACGAAAATCGTTCCTTGGAACTGCGGATCGTCCGCGGTGATCGGCGAGCCCGAAAGCGATACGGGTATCGTTTGTCCCGCGCGCGTCGAGATGACCGCCTCGCGCGTCTCGGTGCCCGCTCGTTGCATCGAGAACCCAGCCTGCTCGCCTTCGGTGAGGAGCGATGCGAACTGTCTTCCGGCGAGCTCTTCCTCGCTGTAGCCGAACAGCCGTACGGCGGCTTCGTTGATGCGCTTGATCGCGCCGTCCGGCGCCGTGACGAGCACCGCATCGTTCATGCTGTTGAGAACCGTCGTGAGATAGTTCTTCGTGATCGTCGTCTGCTGCAGGTTCTGGCGCATGCGATCGAGCGCCAGCTCGAGATCGGCAATTTCGTCGTTGCTCGTCACCTTGTGCGGCTGTGTGTAGTTGCCCTCGCCGATTCTTTCCGCGGAGCGAATCAACTCGACGATCGGGCGTTCGAGGCGGCGTGCGAGTATCCACGCGACGCCGGCGAGGAGCGCCGTGATCACGCCGCCTGCGACGGCGATGATCCACATCCAGCGGTTGAAGTCTTCCCGCTCGACTTGCTCGAGCTGCGCCCGAAGCGCGTGACCGGATGCGAGTAGACCGGGCCTGCCGACGGTGATTTCGATCGCGCCGACCGCGTGTAGCGCACCCAGCGAGCGCTTCACCGTACGTCGTTCTTCAGGCGCGAGCGTCTGGCTCCAAACATCCGCGCGCGTACGCTGGAGCACGATCGCGCCGTCCGCTGCATAGACCGTGACCGCCACGACCGAGGGATTCTCCAGCATCGCCTGGACCGTTTGCTCGATCGTGTTCCGCTCGTCGAAGCTGAGCGCGCCTTCGAGCGTCGCTGCGTTCGCGGCGGCCAGGTCGCTCGCCAGCATTTCCAGACGTCCGGATTCGGCTGCAAGCAACGATTGCTCGCCCTGCACGCCGCGGGCCGCCGCGGCCTTTCGGTACTCGATGTATTCGAGCGCGAACAGCGTTGCCGAAATGCAGAGGCCAGCGGCGATCGCAATCGAGATCAGCTTGTATTTGAGGCCGCGCGATTTCACCGCATACTCCGCGGCATGTTTATAGGGTATGTCGAAGTGCCCCAATTCAACGCCGCGATTTTTTGTTGAGGCACGTTGTCGATCCGTCGCGTGGATGGCCGGCTCAAGTGTCGACCCTACCGTGGTTCACCGACGCCCGGCGATCACGATCATACTCGCGTTTTGGTCACAACGGCGCACGCGCCCGATGTCGGGTTTTTTGACATACTAGAAGGCTCTTCGAGTCTCTCGTATCCCGTTGCAGAATGGGGATCCGGGCAGAAACAAAGATCGCTTCAGACTTCACCGTTCAACAAGGCCGCCGCTTAGATGAATGAACTCGAACTGACGGGGCGCGCTCGTACTCACGTCGTCGACATCGTAGAACCCCCTTGTACGCTTCACTACGAGGTCGTCGCTTCCTGGCTTGCGATGCGGGATGCGGCGAGCGCGGACGGAATCGACCTTCAGGCTCGCTCGAGCTTTCGCGATTTTGCGACACAAGTTGCGATCTGGAACAGCAAGTGGCGCGGGGAGCGGCCTCTGTACGATCGAGAGGGTCGCTTGCTCGAGCGCGAGCAACTCGACGACTCGCAAGCGATCGACGCGATCTTGTGCTGGTCGGCCCTTCCCGGCGGCAGCCGCCATCATTGGGGAAGCGACGTCGACGTCGTGGATGCGGCGGCGATTCGGCCCGGCGACAAAGTCGAGTTGGTGCCGAGCGAGTACGCGCAAGGGGGGCGCTTCGAGAAGCTCGCCGATTGGCTCGATCGGCGCATGCACGAGTTCGGTTTCTTCCGCCCGTACCGTACCGAGCGCGGCGGTGTGAGTCCGGAACCGTGGCATTTGAGCTATGCGCCGGTCGCGCTTCCCGCGCTCGAGTCATTGAGCTTGTCGATGCTGCGACACGTGCTCGAAGAGAGCGACATCGAAGGCAAGCCGCACGTGCTGATGCGACTGCCGGAGATCTATACACGCTACCTGCTGTCGATCGATCCGCCGCCCCGCCGCTAGACGGGCAGGCTCACGAAAGGTATCGCTAGAAAGCTGCCGCTGGAATGGCTGCGTCCCTCGCCTGGAAAGCTGGCGCTGGTCAAGAAAGATCCGTCTAGCGATAGCCCTCTAGCGCTAGCTCTCCGCAGTAGCTGCCTAGCGCAGCCGGGCCGCGGTCGGCAACAACGTGTTGAGAAAGAAGCTCGGCATGAGGCGTTTGATCGTCCACAACCATCGTGCCGAACGCGGCAGCACGATGTGCGTTTTGCCCTTGCCCGCGGCGATCAATAGATCGCGTGCGATCGCTTCCGCCGTATACCTCGACGTGCGAATGAGCTCCGATGCCTTGTTGCGGGTTTCCGCCGGGCCGCGGAACGAATCGAGCAGGTTGCTCTGGAAGAACGTCGGCATGACGACGGAAACTTGCGTGCCGATCTCGCGCAGCTCACCCATCAACGATTCGCTGACCGAGAGCACGGCGGCCTTCGTCGCGTTGTATGGGATCATGCCCGGCGCGGAGCCGAACGCCGCGGCGCTCGAGATATTGATGAGCAGTCCCGTGCCGTTTCGCTGCAAGTGAGGAATCGCGGCCCGGCAGCCGTGAATGACGCCCATCACGTTCGTATCGATCGCCGCTTGCCAATCTTCGGCCGGCACTTCCATGAGCGTACCCGCTGTGGCAACGCCGGCGTTGTTGATCATGATGTCGAGGCCGTCGTTCGAGCTCGCAAAGGAGTTGACGGCGACCGTGAGCTCATCCGCCTGAGTGACGTCGCCCGGGTAGGCAAGCACGGAAAAGCCTGAAGTCGAAAGGTCGGCTTCGACGACAGCGAGTCGTTCGAGATTGCGGTCGAACAGGCCGAGCGCCCAGCCGTCGCTTGCAAGCGCCCGTGCGATGGCGAGCCCGAGTCCGCTGCCCGCGCCGGTGATGAACGCGCGCTTGCCCTGGAAACGTTTGTTGAGCGCGTGAAATTTCATGGATACCGCGTCGCTTTGCTCGATCGAATAAGTCAGCCGAGCCACTGCAGGGCGAACCATCCCGCCCAGGCGCCGGCCACCATGAGCAGCAGGCCGGGCAACAGCTCGAGCGCGTATTGTCGGTTGCCCATGGAGAACGCGACGATCGATTTGCTCACGGCATTCGTACTGAAGGCGACCAAGATTGCGAGCGTCGAGTACTGCGTCGAGGTTTTCTCGCCGGCTGCGAGCGTTGCGGCGGAGATCGCCGCAGCGTGCGTGTCGGCGAATCCCGCAAGGCCGCTCGCGATAATGAGACCTTGATCTCCGAGCAGATGCGTTGCGCCGGCCGAAACCAAGATCGCGGCCCCGACGATGAGCATGAAGACGATCGCGGTCTTGGGATCGAAAGGGCGGCCGGCGGGCGGCTCGCGGTCCTCGAATTGCCGGGCGCTGCGCCAGGCGAATGCCGTCGCGTAACCGAAGGCAGCGAGGCCGGCGGCAATCAGGGAAAGGATGAGCGCCTTGAGCACGGACAAGCTGACGAGCCCGACGACGATGGCAAGCTGCACGACGGTGGCGACCGATGAGGCCGCGGCGCCCGCGACGGCGCCGGCATGCAGCTCCGGATGCTTGCGCGTGCGCGCGCCCATCGCGCCGATCGTCGCCGTGCTCGATACGAAACCGCCGAACAGGCCGGCAAGCGACAGGCCGATGCGAGGCCCCAAAGCACGCAAGGCAATGTAGCCGAGGGCATTGATTGCCATGACGAGCACGACCAAGAGCCACAGCTGTCGAAGGCTCACGATGCCCCAGGGATCGACCGGCTCGGATGGCGTGAGCGGCAGGATGATCAAGGCCGCGGCCGCGAGCATCAAACCATCCCGGACTTCATCGTCGGTTAATACGTTGTGCACCCAATCGTGCAGACGCGTGCGCGCGGCGAGCACGATCGTCACCGCGACAGCGAGCGCGGCTGCGAGCTGCCGCTCGCGCATGGCGAGCCCACCCAACAGGAAGGTCGCGAGCAACGCAATTTCCGTCGTGAGGCCGGGATCGTGCTCGCGGCTGCGGAGGTAGCCGGCCGCAACGACGAGGCCGAGGAGAAGCGCGAACACCGCGAACAGTGCGACGGAGCCGAGCAAGAAGCTGATCGCCCCCACGAGCGAGGCGAGCGTGAACGTACGCAGTCCGGCGATTTCCCGATCCGGCCCTTGTCCCTTGCTGCGCTCGCGCTCGATGCCGACGAGCATACCGACCGCAAAGGCGACTGCGAGCCCGAGCAGCACGTCACTATCGAGCATGGTGTACGAAAGGATCGAGAGGCATCCGCGTAGATTAGCGCGACGCCGCCGAGAAGCGAGCGTCCGCGCTCTTCAATTCTTCCAGACTTGCTTCAGATGACCCAGCACGAGGGAACGAATGTTCTGCACTGGGTTGCGTTCCCACGTGAAGCAAGGCGGGTCGCGGCGGAGCATGGGCCAGCGACCGGTCCGTAGAATCTCGTTCAAGTAGTCGAGATTACGCTGGATCGCTTCCATGTAAGGGTTGCGGCCGTTGAACACGGCCTCAAGATGCATGTACACGGAGCCGAACTCGCCGTCTAGGCGGGTGCGTCGAACTTCTTCGAAGAATTGCGGCGTGTGTCTAAGGACGTCGAGCCCCGAGCTGAAGCGCACGGCCGTGTTGCCCTTGTCGTCGCTCGCCATGGCGACGCCGCCCAAGACGAACTCCGGGTAGAGGCGATCGCGGCACTTCTCCAGATAGCAGCGATCCGACATCTGCGCGATGAGATCGCCGGTGCCGATCAAGTGTCCGAGCTTGCGGTCGCGATGATCGTCGAGGCGGATCTGATCGAACTGCACTTCGTAGCCGGTGAAGTGCACGATCTTCGTTGCGACGGGCACCCACTGCGCCATGCCGATCGTCGGCAGATAACGGCCGATGAAGTGCGCGCTGCGGCTGACATGGCTCAGCGTGAACTCGGCGCCGTTGCGATGCGTCTGATCGTCCGTTTGTCGGATGTAGCCCGCATCGTGGAACAAGGCGGTGACGACGCCGAGGATCGCGCGTTCCGGGCCGAGCCGTTCTTCCGCGATGTGAGTGCGTTCGTAGCCGCTGATCAATCTCGCGACCGCGAGCGTTCCGTCCAAGGAGTGTTGCAGATCATGGTAGACCGTATCGCAGCCGTAATATCCCGGGAACTGGCCATTGAAGAGCCGCTCGAAGTCGCGGAACGCGGTATCGATGCGATCGAGCGGGTAATGCGGCCAGAGCTGTCTGAATAGATCGGAGACTGCGCGGCGTACGGCTTCTGCCGAACTGACCTGCACGGTGTTCGTGACGTCGTAGTCGCTGCGGCGGTATTGCATGTAGATGACGTGCGCGCAAAAGTGCGCGCAGACATCGCAGTCTAATGAGTTGACGCCCTTTGTCTATGTCGG
>Ga0079224_100017242_pt1 | contig 10171 bp, 9 predicted proteins | sample Stecom2015_FD_80414 | JGI IMG/M metagenome (GOLD analysis project Ga0079224, IMG submission 80414) | Agricultural soil microbial communities from Utah to study Nitrogen management - Steer compost 2015 | ecosystem: Environmental > Terrestrial > Soil > Agricultural land | place: USA: Utah... | reverse complement strand
TTTTACAGGGCGTTTCGCGCACGCTTACCGACGCTGACGCGGACAGGACGGTTGGCGCCGTGATTGACCGGCTGGAACGGGAGCTCGGCGCCAAGATCAGAATTTGAATCGCTGGCACCGGTAAGCATGGCACTCACGAAAGCGGATATGGCCGAGTCTCTTTTCAACGAGCTCGGCTTGAACAAGCGCGAGGCGCGCGAGCTTGTGGATTTGTTCTTCGAAGACCTGCGGGCAGCATTGGCTTCGGGAGAGCCCGTAAAGCTTTCGGGCTTCGGCAACTTCGATTTGCGCGACAAGAATCAGCGGCCGGGCAGAAACCCGAAAACGGGTGAGGAAATTCCGATAACTGCCCGGAGAGTCGTGACTTTCCGGCCCGGTCAAAAGCTGAAGGCGCGCGTGGAAGCCTATGCTGGAACCCGGGAACAACAGTGAGCTGCCGCCGATACCTGGGAAGCGGTACTTCACCATCGGCGAGGTCAGCGAGCTTTGCGGCGTGAAGCCGCACGTTCTCAGGTACTGGGAGCAGGAGTTCCCCCAGCTCAAGCCGGTCAAGCGCCGGGGCAACCGCCGCTACTATCAGCGGCAGGACGTGCTGATCATCCGTCAGATTCGCAGTCTGCTCTACGAGGAAGGCTTCACGATCGGCGGCGCGCGCCAAAAGCTGGCGGGAGAAGAAGCGCGCTCGGATCATTCGCAAAGCCAACAGATCATCCGCCAGATCCGTACGGAGCTCGAGGACATCCTCAAGCTCTTGCGCCGCTGAGCACCGTTTTCCGGTAAACTGCAACCCCACGGTCGGGGCGTGGCGCAGCCTGGTAGCGCACTTGCATGGGGCGCAAGAGGTCGCTGGTTCAAATCCAGTCGCCCCGACCATTCCCACCAACTCTCACGCCGAGAGCCGTCGATACGGCCATGTAGGCGCCGGTCGGGCGTTGCTCTGTACTCCGGAAACATTCGTGCGCAGGACTCGTTCGGCACTTGCAGGCGTCCCGCCGACGGCATAGATTCCGCGTCGTTCGCACCGCGGGCTCCCGTGTCGACACGGCCGTGGGATCCGCGCGAGCGCGTACCACGACCAGGTCCGGGGGGGCACATGCTGCAAAGGCAAGCTCGGCCGTCGGAAACGATCGGCCTCCGTTCGGGGCGTCCGCGGCAGCTTCCGCGCGCGGCTCGTTTCGCGGCGTCCGCCGCAATGCTCGTTTTGAGCATCGTCGCGGCGTTCGGGTTGTTCGAGATCCTCCTCCGTGTGACGTGGACGCCGCCCTCCCTGCGTTCCACGCAGGCGTTCGAGCTGCACGCGGTGTACGGCGTTGCCCCGATTCCCGGCATCTCCGGGGTGCGGCACACCGTCGAGTACGAGCACTCCTTCACGCATACGCCGCAGGGTTATCGTTCGGGATCCGCCCTCGGCGAAATCGCGGCGGAGAAGCGCGGTCCACGCATCCTGTTTCTCGGTGATTCGTTCACCTATGGGATGGGAGCGGCTGACGACGAAACCTTCGTCAATCTCGTCGCGTCGGCTCTTCCCGGAATCGAAGTGGTCAATGCCGGCGTCAACGGCTATGGCCAGTACGAGGAGCTCGCGATTCTCGACGCGGCGGGGCCCGCGCTCGCTCCCGACCTGACCGTCGTCGTGTTCTTTTGGAACGACCTCGAGGACAACCTCGATGCGGGCCGCCCGCGGTTCGCCGTCGATGCCCAAGGACGGGTCGTGAGGACCGATCTCGTCGTGCCGCCGACGTTCGATCCCCTGGCGAACCGCACGGCGCACGTCGAGCCGGTCAAGGCGCGCGGCGCGCTTTATTACACGCGCGAAATGATCAAGGAAGGGCTCAAGGGCTTCCGCTATCGCTATCTCGGGATCTCGGAGCGCGATATTCGAACGGAAGAGCAGCTCCGCGAGGCGTGGGCGGTCACCGCGAACGCGTTCGAGCTCATGCAACGTCGCGCGAGCGAGCTCGGCAGTAAGCTGCTCGTCGTCTCGATTCCCGATCACAACAAGGTCGATCCGCTGGCCGTCATCAAGAACATCGAGCCGCTCAACTACGACGTCGAAGACGCTCTGCGCGAGACGCTCGCGCGGCTCGGCATACCTTACTTCGATACGTTCGACGCCCTGAGGGCCGCACACACGCTCGCTGGGGGAGGTCTGTACTACTACGCGGATCGGCACCTAACGCCCCGCGGCCATCGGGTCGTCGCGGAAGCGCTCCTGCCCGTCGTCGCGGCGGAGCTCGCCGCCGCGGTCGAACACAGCAGCGGCGTGCTCGCCCCGTCGCTGCTGCCGGCGCCGTAGCGGGAACGTAGCCTGGCGCTTCGTTCGTCGGCCGGCCGTGCTCCTTCGCGCTCTGGCGCCGACGAGTATGACCTACTGGTCTACGATGGGAGCGAACCCGCCGTAGATCGCCCGGCGACCATCGAAAGGCATCGCCTGGTCGTGCATCCGCGGATCCGACATCGCTTTCTGCCAGCCCTGCTCTCTGGCCTCCTTCGACGGCCACTCGACCCACGAGAACACCACCGTCTCGTCGCCGTTCGCTTTGACCGCACCCTTGAAGTCGGTCGTCTTGCCGACGGGAACATCATCTCCCCAAGCGTCGACGACGCGAGTCGCTCCGAACTCGAGGAGCAGTTGGGCATGGCGCGCCATGAAGTCGCGATAAGCCGCCTTGCTCGCGGTCGGCACCGGCGCGAGGAAACCGTCGATGTATCCGGGCCTGCTTTGGCGGCCTTCCTCGTTGAGCGGCGCGAAACCGCCGTAGATCATTCGCTGCGGGTCGAATGGCATCTCCCTGACTTCCGTCATCTCCGCGGCCATCCGTTGGTTCGCTTGATCACGAGTCGCTTTGTCCGGGTACTCGATCCACGAGAACACGATGATCTCACCGGGTTGTGCCTTCACGGTGCCTTTGAAATCCGTGACCTTGCCGTCGGGGACCTCGTCACCCCAAGCCTCGACCAGGCGCAGCGCACCGTGCTCCTTGAAGTGCGCGAGCGCTTCGAGCGCCATGTTCCGATAGGCCTCCTTCTTCTCGGCGGGGACCGCGAGAACGAATCCGTCGATATATGCCATGAGCGTCTCCTTTCGGCCGACTGGCCCTTGACTCGCCATTTAGTCGATCGGGCAGCGCGTTCTTCGACAGTCGGCCGATTCCGTTCAGCCGCCCCATCCGTTGCGAGGACCGCTCCGGGTAGGGGACAGCCCGAATCAACGCAACGCCATCATTCTCCTACTTTCAGGAAGAGGAAACCCTCGATGGAGACACGGGTATGGAAACCCTGGAGGTGCACCGCGGGCGTCTCATCGATCACATCCAGCTGGTGGTGCGCGATCTTCCCGCCGCGAAGCGCTTCTACACGGCGGTCCTCGACGCTCTCGGCGTGCCGGTCGGCGGCAGCGGGGACGACTATCTATGGGCGGACGAGCTGTTCATCTCGACGGCCGACAGCGCGGACGCCAACGGCGAGCTGACCGGGCGCGCCCACATCGCGCTCCAGGCCGACAGCCGCGAGACGGTCCATCGGTTCTACGAGGCCGCGCTCGCTGCGGGCGGAAAGGACAACGGTGCTCCGGGCGAGCGGTCCTACCGTCCGGGCTATTACGCGGCGTTCGTGCTCGATCCCGACGGTAACAACATCGAAGCGGTCTATTACGGCGAGGTGCGGCGCAGCGCGGCCTCGGTTCGCGTCACGCTCTGAACGGTGCGGCAGCGCGCGGGGCCGCGTCGCCGCGGCCCCGGCACCGTACCCGCCGATCCAGAGTGCGGTGCAAGCAAGATGGAGGACTTTCAGCGGCCGCGCTTGTCTGATCGAGAGTCGTTTCACCGGAGGTCGTCCTGTTCACGGGCGCAACGCGACTCATGGACTCTCGTTCCCTCTTTTTCGTATTCGGCGTGCTGCTTTCGAATCAGCGGTGCCGAGTAATAGAGCCTCGTGAGGCGTCAAGCCGTATGCGACGACTCGTGTTCTCGCTTCTTCCGGCTCGGAGCACCGTCCGACGCCGGCCGGGACGGCCGCCGTGGGTTTGGCTCTATACTGACGACCATTTCGTTCGACACAGGAGGGGCGAATGTCCGACTTTCTGCATTCGAAGCTGGTCGTCACGGGCGCTAGCGGCCACCTCGGGCGGCGCGTCGTCGAGCTGCTCTTGGAGAAGGGCGCGACGCGACTGATCGCCGCGACGCGTACGCCGGAGAAGCTCGACGGTCTGTCCGGGGTCGAGGTGCGGAAAGCCGATTTCAGCGATCCGGCGTCGCTCGACGCCGCTTTCGCGGGTGCGGATCGCGTGCTCGTGATCTCGACGGACCGTATCGACGTGCCGGGCCTGCGGATCCAGCAGCACAAGGCCGCGGTCGAGGCCGCGAAGCGTGCCGGCGTGAAGCGGATTCTCTACACGTCGATGCTGAATCCGGACCGCTCGCACATTCCGTTCGCGCCGGATCATCTGGAGACCGAACGGGCGATCGAGCAGAGCGGGCTCGAGTTCACGATCCTGCGCGTGAGCTGGTATGCGGAGAACCTGCCGAGCACGCTGGCTGCGCCGCTCGCCACCGGCAAGTGGTTCACGTCGGCCGGCAACGGCCGCATCTCGTACGTGGCGCGGGAGGACGTCGCCCGCGCAGCGGCGGCCGCGCTCGCTACGTCGGGCGGTGCGAACGAACGCCTCGATATTACGGGGCCCGAGCTCCTCACCGTGCCCGAGATCGCGAAGATCGCGTCCGAGGTCACGGGTAAGCCGATCGAGGTCGTGAACGTCTCGGACGAGGAGCTCGAGAAGGGGCTCGCCGCGGCGGGGCTGCCGCCCTTCGTGATTCCGCTCGTCGTCGGCACGGACCGCAACATTCGAGCGGGCTACTTCGACGTCGAAAGCGACGCGGTGCAACGCCTGACGGGCAAGCCGCCGCAGTCCGTTCGCGAGTTTCTCATCGCGAATCGCGCCGCGCTTGGGGCGTGATGCCGGTCTGGAAGCTGCGGGCCCCGAAGGGCCCGCAGCGGTATCCTCGATCTCGCGCTACCGCGCCGCGGCGGCGGGCGCGCGGCAACCGCTCGGCTAGAACCGCAGGCTGAGGCGCACCCCGTAGGTACGCGGCGGGCGCATCTGGTTGTACACCGTGCCCGACTTCGCCGGGCTTTGCAGCGAGTTCGAGAACACGAGCTCGTCTTCGATGTTGTTGACGAAGGCGGTCAGGGCGAGTCCGCCTGCTTCGCTCTCGTAGGTCAAGCGGAGATTCGACATCGTGTAGGACTCTTGCTTCCCGAGATCCAGAAACTCCATCGATAGATAACGGGAAGACTCGATTCGCGAATCGACGCCCAGGATCAGGCGACCGCGGTCGAGGTCGAACTCGTGCTCGTATCCGACGTTGACCGTCCACTCCGGCGCGTTCACGAGGGGCCGCCCCGAGCAATCGACGTCGTAGACCCGCGCAGCCGGCGTCGTGCCGATCAGATCGGTGAGCGTCGCGGGGCAGCCGAGGACCGGCGGCGCTCCCGTCGGAGAATAGGCTTGGTAACGCAGCTCGTCGTAGTTCGTATTCAGATACTGCAAGTTCAAAGAGAACAATCCGCTACGACCGGCGAGCCACAGCAGCTCCGTTTCCAAGCCGTAGATTGTCGCTTGACCCGCGTTCTCGGTCATGAAGACCGGACCGAAGATCGGCCCCGCGGGCGTTTGCGCCACCTGGACCGGGCCGAGATGGGCGATGTGCTGATCCTCGTAGTCCCAGTAGAAGGCCTCGAGATTGAGCTGCAAGGTGTTTCCGAGGAAACGGTTCTTCGAGCCGATCGTGTAGGCCGTCAAGTTCTCGGGATCCGAGTAGTTCCGGCCCGTAGCCGAGTACAGAATCCCCGACTTGAATCCCGTCGCGACCGACGCGTACAGCAACGATTGCTCCGCGAGGTCGAGCTCGATACCGAGCTTCCACGTGGTTTTGTCGAAATCCACGTCCGAAACGGGATTGGACGGTATCACCGCGATGATCGGCGTGAAATCGGGCGGACCCGGCGGCACGAAACCGGTGAACGGACGGGTCTCCGCGTAGGTCTGCTGTTGTTTCTCGTCCTTCGTGTAGCGCAGCCCGGCGGTGAGCCGGAAGGTATCGGTGATGGAGTAGGTGGCCTGGCCGAAGACCGCATAGCTCGTGGTATCGAGATCCGACTGGATCAGCGTGCCGTTGCTCGCTTGATCGAAGAACTGGTCGGCCGTGATGTTTTCATTGAAATAGTAAAGGCCCGTGACCCAGTTCCACGTGTCCGAGGTATTCGCCAGGCGTACCTCGAACGACGACTGCTCGGACAGCTCGAGCACGTCGATCAAGAAGCTCGACGAGTACGACACGAAATCGAGATCGGTCTTTCTGTACGCCGGCACGACGGTAAGCGTGGCAGGTCCGATGTCGGCGTCCAACGTCGCGATGATTCCGTAGTACTCGTTGTCTTGGTAACCGTCGTCACGCGCGATGATCTGCGGGACGGGAGGCGTCGGCGGCCGTGTGAGGTACTCGGCGATGACGCGCGGATCACTGGGGCCGAGCCTTTCCTCGCCCGCGAGCAACGGCATGATCGTGCCCCCGACGCCTTTTCCGCCGATGTGCGCGTAATCGGCCATGACCGAGAAGTCGACCGCCGCCTTGTCGAGACGGAACTGTGCACGCGCCGCGTGCGAGTCCTCGTCGTCGTAGCCGTCGTTGAAGTAGCCGTCTCGCTCGACGTATTGCCCGGAGAAGCGGAATGCGGCCGTGTCGTTGACGGCGACGTTGATCGCCGCCGAGCTCTTGATGGTGTCGTAGTTGCCGACCTCGGTGTGGATGAAGCCGCTCGTTTCGCCGATCACGGGCCGAGCGGCGATCACGTTGACGGCACCGCCGGTCGCGTTGCGTCCGTAGAGAGTACCCTGCGGGCCTTTGAGCACTTCTATCCGCTCCAAGTCGTAGAACAACCCGGCGGGCGCTGCGGGCCGCGACAAGTACACGCCGTTCAGGTTGAATGCTACGCCTTGCTCCGCGAAGGCGTTCGCGGCGAACGTGCCGACTCCGCGAAGGTAGATTTGCGTGAGGGACGAGGCGGGTGCCACCTGAATGGAAGGTATCAATCGAGTCAGGTCCGTGGCTTGCGTCACGCTCGCTCGAGTCAGCGCATCGCCCGTCACCGCCGTGAGTGCCACGGCAGCGCGCTGAGCGGTCTCTTCTCGTCGTTGAGCGGTGACCACCACTTCTTCCAGCCCGGCGGTCCCCGTTTCCTGGGCCATTGCCGACGGCGCGAAGGACTGGATGGCTGCAGCGACGGAACAGCCCACGAGTGCAGTGCGCATGAATTTCCTTCCCCCTGGCGTGGTCGCGACTAACGCAATCGAGAAGTTTTGCGCGTGAGCATTGTATAAGTAAAATCGTTTGTGCGGATCAAAGATGAATCACGCCATTGATACTTCTCGGCCGGCCCGAAGGATCCCGTTCCATGCGCTTCAAACGGTTCGACCTCAATCTGCTTCTGGCGTTGGACGTGCTGCTGAAGGAGCAAAGCGTGTCTCATGCGGCACGCCAGCTGAATCTCAGCCAGCCGGCGATGAGCGCGGCTCTCAGCCGGCTTCGCGAGTATTTCAACGATCCGATCCTCGTGCCGTATGGGAAGAAGATGCTGCCGACGGCGCATGCTCGAGGCCTGGCGCCGGTCGTGGCGAAGCTGCTTGCGGATATCGACGCGCTGATCTCGGCGTCGACCGTTTTCGATCCTGCGACCTCGCAACGGACGTTTCGAGTATGCGCGTCGGATTACGTGACCACCGTGTTCCTCGGCCCGCTGCTCGCGGAGCTTGCGAAGGAAGCCCCGGGAGTGCGTATCGAGATTTCGGTACCGGATGACGCGGCGCTTACGAAACTGGAACAAGGGGAAACCGACCTCCTGCTCGTGCCGGAATCGTTCACGTCGAAGGATCATCCGAGCACGTTGCTCTTCGAGGAGCGCCACGTCGTCGTTGGCTGCAAGAACAATCCTCTATTCCGGGAGCCGCTCACTGCGGAGGCGTTCTTCGCGGCGCCGCATATCGCGGTCACGCTGAGCCATCAGCAGACGTTCGCCGAGGAGCAGCTGCGCGCTCTCGGTCCGCGCCGCATCGAGATCGTCGCGCCTTCGTTCCTCGCCGTGCCATGGATGTTGCCCAACACCTGCCGCCTGGCCGTGATGCACGAACGATTGGCGCGGACGATGGTAACGAAGCTGCCGCTCGCGATCGCGCCTTTACCGTTCCGATTCCCGTTGATGCGCGAGATGGTTCAATACCACACGACACGCGAGGCGGACGGCGGGGTGCAATGGCTGCTGGGTCGAATGCTCGAGTATGCGGCGGCCCAGGAAGCATCCAGTGCTTGAATTCGATTCGATAAATTTAATTAGTTTTACAAATGCCGCGCGGTCAGTAGGCTGTTGGTTGGCGCGCCGAGGGCTCGGCTGCGCTTGCGGGGGAACAAAGAAGCATGAGGAGCACCGATGCAAGGTGCGCGAGTTCTAATCGTCGGCGGCGGGATCGCCGGGCTTACGTCCGCCATAGCGCTCCGTAGAGCGGGCCATCGAGTCGAGGTGATCGAGCGCGATCCGGCCTGGTCGGTGTACGGGGTCGGGATCATTCAGCAATCCAACGTCGTTCGAGCGATGTCCATGCTCGGTCTGCTCGAGGATTACCTCGAGGCGGGTTTCGGATTCGATCATGTCGACGTCTTTCGGCCCGACGGAACGCATGTCGCGACGGTGCCGTCGCCGAAGCTGACACCCGGCTATCCGGCCAATGTGGGCATCGCGCGCCCGGCGTTGCACAGGATACTCGGAGATCGGGCGAAGGCTTGCGGCGCGTCGGTGCGATTGGGCGTCGTCGTCGATGCGCTGCACGACGACGGACGCGGCGTCGATGTCGTGTTCTCCGACGGCAGCGAGGGGCGTTTCGATGCGGTCATCGGCGCCGACGGTCTGTACTCGTCGATCCGCCAGATGATCTTTCCGGACGCGCCTCGCCCGCAGTTCACCGGGCAAGGCGTGTGGCGACACAACTTCGAACGGCCTGCCGAGCTGGTGAGCATGCACGTTTACGACGGGCCGATCGGTATGGGCCTGGTGCCGCTCGCGCAGCGTCTGATGTACATGTACGTGACGACGCCGGAGCCCGGCAATCCCCGCTACCCGCGGGAGGGGCTCGCGGCCGCGATGCGCAACAAGCTGGAGCATGCGCCGCCGAGGATCGCGGAGCTCGCGGAGCAGATTCGCGACGACGACCAGGTCGTCTACAAGCCATTGGAGTGGCAGTTCATCACGGGCGACTGGCACAAAGGGCGTGTCGTTCTGGTCGGCGACGCCGTGCACGCGACGACGCCGCACCTCGGCCAGGGCGCCGGCATGGCGATCGAGGATTCGATCGTGCTCGCCGAGGAACTGTCGCGCGCCGAGTCGTACGAGGAGGCCTTTCGCGCGTATCGGAACAGGCGTTTCGAGCGCTGCAAGTTCATCGTCGAGCGCTCCCGGTATATCTGCGAGAGCCAGCTGGGGCTGCACCCGCCGGTGGATCAAGCTTTCGAGACGCGTCAGATGTTCGAGGTGATCTCGGCCCCGATCTGAGGAACCGGAGGGTTCCGTACCGGTGCGTGGCACGAGAGCGTCGAAGCGAGCGACGCCGTTAGCGCTCGGACGCGTGAGGCTGCGAAGATCGCCGAGGCCGGTCGAGGAGCGCGTTTCTTCGAGAGAGTCATGAAAGACGAGAACGGACCATGGCACGAGTAACGGACATACGATACGTGGGCTACGGCGTGCCGGACCTCGACGCGGAGCGAGCCTTCTATCGAGAAAAATGGGGGTTGCGCGAGGTCGGCGAATTCCAAGGCATGTGGCATTTCGCCGCCGAAGGCAGCCCGGAGCTCTACTGCGTCCGTTTGCGCAGCAGCCCGGAAGCGCGCATAGACGTCATCGCGCTCGCGGCGCCCGATCGACGCGACATCGGCGAGTTGTTCGAACGGGTTCGTGCAGCGGGCTGCAAGATCATCTTCGAGCCGCGCGAGCTGACGACCCTGGGCGGCGGTTACGGCTTCAGGTTCTTCTCCGCCGACGGCTTGCCCTTCGAAGTTTCCTGCGGCGTCGAGCGCGGCGAGGCGAGAGTGCAACAGCGGGGCGAGGCGCTCCCCGAGCGCATCAGTCA
>Ga0079224_100017241_pt1 | contig 10171 bp, 8 predicted proteins | sample Stecom2015_FD_80414 | JGI IMG/M metagenome (GOLD analysis project Ga0079224, IMG submission 80414) | Agricultural soil microbial communities from Utah to study Nitrogen management - Steer compost 2015 | ecosystem: Environmental > Terrestrial > Soil > Agricultural land | place: USA: Utah... | reverse complement strand
GTCTACCGGCTGTTCCAGTACATCGGCGGCGGCCACATCCGGGTCGGTGCTGGCCAGCTGCAACCGGCCATGGAACAGATCAGACAGCCGTTCGGTCAGCGCGAAGCCGACAACGACAAAGTGATCCGAGGGGAATTCGCCTACACGGGCGGTGAACTGCAATCCGCTTGCCTGGGGCATGACTTCGATCCCTGAAGATTATGTTGAACTGACTCATCCTGAGCAGCCACGATTATAACCACCGACTTACAGAATACAAACCAACCATGCCTCATTCCTGAGGCATTCGCCTTAACGCTCAGCGTCTCTGCTGGTTGGACAACCACACACTCTGATACGGCTTCAGGGTGATTGACCCAGCCAGATCATCCACCTCCATTCCGGAGATCAAGTCTACCCAGCGATCCGTTCCGATCAGATTGATATCACTGAGCGCCACCTGCTGCACCTCGGGACTGATGTTATGGATACAGAACACCGACTGCTCCCGTCGCATGCTCTGGCGCCAGAACCCGAACAACTGCAACCCCAGGTGCAAGGTGAACTGCGTGGCGTTCGGATGGAACGCAGGTTGAGCACGGCGTATAGCAATCAAACGTTTCAGCTCCCGGAATGCCTTGCTGTGGTGGGTCAGTGGATCTGCGAGGGTTTCCTCCAGTTGCGACAACTGCCATTGACTGCGGTTAATGGAGCGCAGGCGCCCTGTATGCTCTACCCGCGCCTGATCGTTCTCCGTGGCCAGCAAGCTGTGAATATAAAAGGCGGGAATGCCCTCGAGAGCCAGCATGATGGTATGCGCACACAGGAATCGCGCGAGCTGCCAGTGGTCGGCACCGCCTTCTGCGGTTCCTTTGAGGGCATCCCAGAGCGCAATGTTCATCTCATAGGGCTGATCCCGCCCGTCGGCCGTCCGGCGGTAGGACACCTTACCGCCAAACGACTCCATGGTGTTGATCAGGCGTTGCTTTTCATCTTCGGTCAGCAGGCCATCTGTGGGCCGCAGACCAACGCCGTCGTGGGAAGCGATAAAGTTCAGATAGGTGGTGCCCAGCTGCGCCGGAGGCATACTCATCAGCCAGGTTTTCAGATGTCGGCAATTGCCGGTCACCAGCGTGTTGATCAGCAGAGGCGGCAACGAAAAGTTATAGATGGCGTGGGCTTCGTTGGCATTGCCAAAATAAGTCAGGTTCTCCCGGTTAGGCACGTTGGTTTCGGTAATCACCACCGCGTCCGGCGTGTGATGTTCAATCAGCAAGCGCAGAATCTTGATCAGCTCGTGGGTTTGCTGCAGGTGAATACACGGCGTGCCGGGCTCTTTCCAGAGAAAGGCCACGGCATCCATACGGAAAATCATCACACCCCGTTCCAGGTATTGGCGGATGATCCCCGTAAACTCCAACAATACCTGCGGGTTGGCAAAGTTCAGGTCTACCTGATCTTCACTGAAGGTGCACCACACATAGCGCTCGCCGTCGTCGGTCTGCACCGGATTGAGCAGGGGCGACGTACGTGGCCTCACTACCTGGCTGAGGTCGTCTTTCGGGTTGCCTTCAAAGAAATAGTCCTTACCCGGGTCGATGCGCTTCTTATAGTTTTCGAACCACCGGCTGCGGGCCGACATGTGGTTGATCACAAGATCGGACATCAACTTGTAGTCCCGGGCAATGGCCTCAATCTCCGGCCAGCCACCGTGACTCTCATTCACCGCCAGGTAATCCATCACCGAAAAGCCATCATCAGAGCTGAAGGGAAAAAAGGGCAGTATGTGGACCGCGGAAACGGAGTCCTTAAGGCAGTCATCCAGGAAGCGCTTGAGCGTCACCAGTGGCTTCTCGTCCGATTGCTGAAGCGTATCCGCGTAGGTAATCAGCAACACATCGGTTTCGTCCCAATGGTTCTGGTGGGCCGGTGGGGCGTCGGCATTGGGCGCCAGCCCCATGGTGGCCAGTAACTGCTCCGCCAGAAAGTCACAATCTACCGAGGGATAGACGACCTCGAGCATACCTTGCAGCTTGCTCTTCAGTGGTTGAGTCATGGCCGATATTCCTGATTGTCCAGTTCAACAGCCTCCAGCAGTTGCTCACGAATGTCCGGAATGGCACTGGTCACCCGGTTCCAGCTGGGGATGAAGGGGGTGTCCATGGGGTTATCCAGGAAGTAGGCACCGGCGCGCATCACATTCTGGGCAAACAATTCCACCGCCTTTTCTTCCTTGTGCCGATCAAAGCCGAGCCCGTTGATTACGGCGTCGTTCTGATAGGTTTCCACAAAATCCAGAGCAATACGGAAATAGGTCGCCTTGATGGTGCGGAACTTTTCATTGGAGAACACTTCGCCATTGGTGGCCAGCTTTCGGAACAGGGCCTTGGCGATATCCACGCTCATTTTGGACAGCCCTCTGCTGGCGTCCTCCGGCGAGAGATCCTGATGCTTGTGATCGTAGACATCAGCAATATCCACCTGGCACAGGCGGTTAGTGGCGTAGTTTCGTTTCATCTCCGAGAGCACACCAATCTCGAGCCCCCAGTCACTGGGAATGCGCAGGTCATTGATAACATCTGTGCGGAACGAGAATTCTCCGGCCAGGGGATAGCGGTAGCTGTCGAGGTAGTCGAGAAAATCGTTCGGGCCGCAGACTTTTTTCAGGGCACGGATCAACGGGGTGACCAGCAGACGACTGACACGGCCATTCATCTTGCTGTCGGCGACCCGGGCGTAATAGCCCTTACAGAACATGTAGTTGAATCCAGGGTTGGCCACCGGGTAAATCAACCGTGCCAGCAGGTCCCGCGAGTAGGTCAGGATATCGCAATCATGCAACGCCACCGATTTGCTCACCCCGGAGGCCAGGACATAACCGAAGCAATACCAGACATTCCGCCCCTTACCCATTTCAGTTGGGGCCAGGCCCTGCTCGCGAAGCTTGAGGTCGATGGCCCGCAAACGCGGCCCATCGTTCCACAGTACCTTGAACGGCTGAGGCAGCTCGGAGAAGTACTCCAATGCGTGCCGGTATTGTGCTTCATCGGCACGATCGAGCCCGATCACGATTTCTTCCAGATAAGGCACCTTTGCCAGCTCCTGGACAATGTGTTTCAGGGCGGGGCCTTCCAGCTCTGAATACAGCGACGGCAACACCAGTGACATGGGCCGCGCTTTACGGAACTGAAGCAGATCCGCCTCAATGTCCTCTACCGGTCGTCGCACAAGATTGTGCAGGGTCGTTACTATGCCATTCTGGTAAAAGTCGCCCATGGCGCCTCTCCTTTACTTTTGGCCACACCAGGCGGCCTAGTAGCCGTACTCAAAAAGAAGATTGAGCACGCATTCGTTCCAACCCTCCGGGCCGGGCTTCAGGGAGCGCATGGGGTGCTTCTGTGATGGCAATTGCACCTGATCGCTGTTCACTCCGCGAATCACCACCGGGATATCCGCGGCCTCCAGCATGCGCTGGTCGTTCGGGCTGTCGCCCAATGCGATGGTGACTAGCGGCTCGCCCTGATAGTGCTCCCGGTATTGCTCCAGCAAAAAGCGGGCCCCCTCGGCTTTGTCGAAGCGCCCCATGGCGTGCCAGAAGCGGCCCCCCTGCACCAGACGGAGCCCCTCACGCTCCAGCGCCGCACTGAATTGGTCCAGCTCCGGATCACTGCCTTGCCAGATCAGCGGCTCCGTACCCAGGCGCTGCCGGGCCCGAGAGGCCTCCACTTCATCAAGGCCCGCAACCTCCGCCAGTTCCGCATCCGCCATATCCGAAAAGCCCCGAAACTGTGCACCCGCCTCCCTCTGCACCATAAGTGTGCGAAGGACCTGCTGGTGATCTGCTCCAAAATTCATCACCTGTTCTTCGGTACGGTCCAGACAGCCCGCCGGGATAACCGCCGCCGCGCCGTTCTCGACGATAAAGGGGGCCCGTATGCCCATCGCGTTTTGCAGATGGCGCATCTCGGCGGCGGTTTTACTGGAGTTAAAAATCAAGGGGATACCGTTAGCGGCCAACTTTGCCATGGCCGGCGATGCGGCCCGCCAGCTGTAGCTGTGATGGTCCAGCAAGGTGCCGTCCAGGTCGGTGAAAACTATCAGGTGTGGTTGCATTTGGTTCACCTGCTCTGCAATCTGTTGTTAGGCTTCAACCCTATACATACGCAGTATTCATACCAAAGCCAGGTCGTTTTATGAGCAACAACAGCTTTCAGGTGGAACATCGCTACCTGGAATTACCGGACAGCTTCTACAGCCGGGTACAGCCATCCCCCCTGTCTGAACCGCGCATGGTCTGCTTTAACCAGGCCCTGGCCAGCGATATGGGATTTCTGGTGCGGGATGAAAACGACTGGGCAGCCATAGGTGCCGGCGCCGAACTCCTGGAAGGCATGGACCCGGTCGCCATGAAGTACACCGGGCATCAGTTCGGCATGTACAACCCGGAACTGGGCGATGGCCGCGGCCTCTTGCTTTGGGAAACCGTGGGGCCAGACGGCACACGCTGGGACTGGCACCTGAAAGGGGCTGGCACCACGCCCTACTCCCGCTTCGGCGATGGCCGGGCAGTACTCCGGTCAACCATTCGTGAATATCTGTGCAGTGAGGCCATGCATGGCCTGGGAATTCCCACCACCCGGGCGTTGTTCATGATCAGCGCCAAAGACCCGGTGCGCCGGGAGTCCATCGAAACCGCCGCCGCTTTGATGCGGGTAGCGAAAAGCCACATCCGGTTTGGCCACTTCGAGTTTGCCGCCCACCATGAAGGGCCAGACGCCCTGAAAACCTTGTTAGAGCATGTGATTGCCCTGCACTTCCCTCACCTGATCAGCCTGCCTGAGGAACAACGCTACGCCCGCTGGTTTGAGGAAGTGGTGGAACACACCGCCAGGCTAATCGCGAAATGGCAGGCCGTTGGTTTCTGCCATGGGGTGATGAACAGCGACAATATGTCGATTATCGGTGACACTTTTGACTATGGCCCCTTCGCCTTCCTGGACGATTTCGACGCCGGCTTCGTTTGCAATCACTCCGATCACGAAGGCCGCTATGCCTACAACCGCCAGCCCCAGGTAGGCTTTACTAACTGTCAGTACCTGGCCACTGCTTTGTTGCCGATCATGGACGAGGATACCGTTCGCCGGGGACTGCGACGCTATGAAACCGCCTACAACGAGCATTTCAAACACCAGATGCTCGCCAAACTGGGGCTGGAAGAAGCAGAAGAGTCAGATATGGGCCTGATCATGGACACCTTCAGCATGCTCCACGAAAACCGTGTGGACTACACCCGGTTTTTCCGCGGCCTGTCTAACCTGCACGACCATGGCACCGCGCCGGTTCGTGATCTGTTCGCAGACCGCAGCGTGGCTGACGAGTGGCTGGAACGTTACGAAGCCAGACTACAGAAGGAAAGCCGTGGCCACGATGAACGGGAATACACCATGCGCCGGGTAAACCCGAAGTACATTCTGCGCAACTACCTGGCCCAGCAAGTCATCCTGGAGGCGCAGAACGGCGACTATGAGCCAATGAAGGAACTGCTCAAGGTGTTGGAAAAGCCCTTTGATGAGCAACCCGAGTATGAGAAATACGCTGCCCTGCCACCGGATTGGGGGAAACATCTGAACATCAGCTGCTCTTCCTGAACGGCCGCTATTTCACCAGGGCATCTTCCTCATGTTTGACTGGCGCCAGCGCATCCAGCCTGGCGCCGTGTCGCATCATAAACAGCACCAGAAGAATCGCAGGCACGCCCATCAACCCCGCAATCAGGAAGAACTCGGCGTAGCCAAAGTTCGCCACCACAATCCCGGAAAAGCCCCCCAGGAACTTGCCCGGCAGCGTCATCAGCGAGCTGAACAGGGCATACTGGGTGGCGGTAAACGAGGCACTGGTCATGCTGGACAGCCAAGCAATCAGCGCCACGTTGGCAATGCCGCCACTGAGGTTATCGGCACTCACCACCAAGGCCAGCGCCGCGATATCCGGTGGTTGCTGGGCTAGCAGCACGAATAGAAGGTTGGTTGCCGCCGTCATAACGGCCCCCGCCAGTAGTATCCGGCGCACGCCATAGCGCACCACCAGCACCCCACCGACCATGGAGCCAACAATGGTCATAAAAAACCCGAACACCTTGGTGACATCGGCCACCTGGGTTTTACTGAAACCCATAAAATCCAGATAGAACGGATTGGCCATCACCCCCATGGCAATATCCGAAATGCGATACACCGCCACCAGCACCAGAATGGCCACCGCCAGCTCCCGATACCGACGGAAAAAGTCCAGAAACGGGCCAGCCACGGCGGCATAGAACCAGCCGGCTAACCTGGCCAGGTGTTCCGGTAGGTGGCTTCGTTTCTCCACCTCTTCCTCAATTCGATGAGCAATGTCCTGCGCAGCCGCAAAATGGTTTACTTCCGGCTCTTTCACGATCAGCACCGTCAGGGCACCCACACCAACCAGCGCTGCCATCACCTGGTACGACACTTCCCAGGACCAGAACTCCGCCACATACAGTGCACCGGCGCCAGCCACCAGCAACGCCAGCCGATAACCAAAGATATACGTGGCCGCCAACGCCGCCTGCAGACGCTCCTGAGCAATCTCAATGCGATAGGCATCAATGGCCACATCCTGCGTGGCGGAGGAAAAAGCCACCAACAACCCGAACAGCGCCAGTGTCTCCGGAGCCGCCAGGGCGTTCGTCTGGGACATCAGGTACAACCCGGTGGCAATGCCCGCCTGGGCCAGCAGAATCCAGCTGCGGCGCTTGCCAAATAAACGGTCCAGCACCGGCAGTTTCAGCCGGTCCACCACCGGCGCCCAAAACACCTTGATGGAATAGGTAATGCCAAGCCAGCTGAAAAAACCGATGGTGGCGGTCTCCACCCCAACGTCTGCCAGGCGGGCATTGAGGGTGGAAAACACCAGCAGAAAGGGCAGCCCCGCCGAGAACCCGAGAAACAACATGGCAATCACTTGCCAGCGGGTGTAGGTGTAGGCGGTATCCCGAATCAGGGCTGCAACGTTGGGAGGAAGATAAATAGGAGCCTCTCCGAATCAGTCGCGAAAGTTGTTGAACTGCAGCGGGATGTCCAGTTCTGCCTCACGCAACATGGCAATGGCTTCCTGCAGGTCGTCCCGTTTCTTGCCGGTAACCCGTACCTTGTCGCCCTGGACGCTGGCCTGCACTTTCATCTTCTGCTCTTTGATCATCTTCACGATCTTCTTGGCCATGTCCGTTTCAATACCCTGCTTCAGGGTGAAATGCTGCTTCACCAGCTTGCCCGCTTTGCTTTCACCATCTTCGGACAGGGCGCGGGTGTCGATGTTGCGCTTGGCAAAGGCCATTCGCATCATGTCCACCAATTGCTCCAGCTGGAACTCCTGCTCGGCGCTCAGCGTCAGGCGTTTGTCCTCCAGCTCGATATCCGCCTCAACATTCTTGAAATCCCAGCGGTTACCCAGTTCACGCTTGGCCTGATCCACCGCGTTGGTGACTTCGTGCATCTCGATTTCTGAAACAATGTCAAAAGAAGGCATAGTCGTTATTCTCCAAAGGCCACGGAGGGGTATACTGTGGCGACAATTTGATTACGGATGTTCGAAACCGCCAAGAATACCAAGAGCTGTGGCGAACCGCATCTGACAATGGACTGGTAAGAAGTAGACAAATAATGCCAAACCTCGATCTTCCCATTCTTGTAGTAGACGACGCCAAATTCAGCAGTATGGTGGTGGGCCGTACGCTGCGAAATGCCGGATACCGCGACATACGCATCGCCAACAACGCACCGGCTGCCCTGAAACTCATGGAACAACGCCCGGTCAGCGTACTGATTGCAGACTGGCTGATGCCCGAAATGGACGGCCTGCAGCTGACCGACCAGGTGCGCCAGCAAGACGAGCAGAACAACCACTACACCTATGTGATTCTGCTCACCGCCCGTGAGAGTGTGGAAGCCCTGTCGGAAGCGTTCGACCGGGGTGTGGACGACTTCATCTACAAGTCAGACATGACCAAGCAGCTCATACCCCGCATCTTTGCGGCAGACCGCATGGCAGACCGGCAGAACACCCTGCTGCGCGCCAACGCCCTGCTGGTGGAGAACAACCGGGAACTGGAATCCAGCAACATCATTGATCTGGAAACCGGGCTGACCAACAACAAATACGCGCGCCAGCGCTTGCAGAAAACCCTGCGCCACGCCGAATCCCGCGGCGGGTCAACCGCCTACGTCATGTGCGGCATCCGTAACTGGCAAGAGCTGAAGCGCAAACATCCGCCCTGCGTGATGAGCGAACTGTCGATCGGCATCGCCCGGCGCCTGAGCACATTGATTCGCCCGATTGATGCCCTGTGTCGGGTAGGTGATAACCAGTTTGCGATTGTCTCCTACTTCCCCAACAGTGATCACTGCACCACCACCGCGTTCCGGCGCATTTTTGACGGCATCAACCACAAAGCGCTGAAAACCACCGCAGGCTTCATCTCTGTAGAAGCCGGCATGGCCCTTTGCAAAGCCGATGCCCAGGACGGCACCCCCACGGTACAGGATATGGAACGCGCTGCTGTACAGGGCCTTGTGGACGCCTATGAAACCCGCCGATTCACCGAAACCACCCCGGAGATACGGGAAGGTGTGTAGCGATCACAAACAGTAACACTGGGACACACTTCACAAACAGACAGGAAAGGCGAACAGGCTTATTCTGAGATTGTGGAATCAAGCAGTATCCACCCATGGCGGAGGAGCCGAGTAGTACCTCCGCCGCCATATGGGTACCGCAGGTGGATTCCTCAGGATCAACGAATTTTTCAGGCACTTTCGTTCTTTCCGAATTTCTTAAGCCAGCTTTTATAAGCTGGCTTTTTTATTGCCTGCGAAAATCCCCCGGCGTTTTACCGGTCGCTGCCTTGAACTTGCGATGAAACGACGTGGTTTCGCTGTAGCCCAGACGCAAGGCAATATCCGGAATACTCATGCTGGTATTCTGCAAATAATCCTCCGCCATTTGCTGGCGCACCTCATCCAGCAACTTCTGGTAAGACACCCCTTCCTGGCTCAGCTTCCGCTGTAAGGTACGGCTGGTCATCCCCAGATCCTCGGCGACCATATCCTGGCGGGTAATGCCATCGGCGAGCTGTTTCTGGATGCTTTGCTTTACCTTGCTGGTCAGATCCGTGTCGGTGTCGAGCAACGCCAACTGAGACAATGCGTGGGCTTCCAGGGTTTTGCGCAATAGCGGGTCTGGCTGACGCAGGCGGGTGGTGAGTAAATCCTGATGAAGGGTGACAACATTCTCTGGCGCCTCGAACGTTACCGGACAACCCCAGCGCTCACGATACTCCGCCTCATAAATGGGCCCTGGCGATGAACGCTGGAGAGAAACTCTGATTGGATAGGCATTATCATTGTCCGCTAACCAACGGGCATAGCTAATCCAGGACGCAAACACATTGTCAACGACATGAGGCCAAACCACAGGGTCTGTAAAATTACAGGTCCACACCAGTGAAACCTCGTGCCCTTTCATCCGCAGACCAGTTGTACCCATATCCCCCACCAACTTCTCGTAGGGCGCAATGCGGGTAACCGCTTCCCCCAGCGTGGCGCAGCTCATGGTGATGTAACCCAGCACACTGTAGGAACCGGGTTGCACATAGTCGCCGGTCTCCAATCCCAATACCGGGTTACCGGTATGTTCGGCCAGCAGGTGAATAAATGTCTGGAGCTGTTCGCCGTCGATTCGGCCCTCATCGGAATTCAGAATCTCCGGCTTCAAACCCGCCTTTTCAAACAGCGGATCAACCGCGATACCTTTGGCATCGGCGTAGCGAACATACTGCCGCAAAGCGGCGACGGAAGCTGTGCCCAACGCATTCATGGTGATGACTTTCGTTGTTGGAATTGTTTGAAAAGTATAAACAAAAACGCCCGGTTATGAACCGGGCGTTTTCAGGGCATCAACAAACCATCAAAGCTTGCGGCCTTTGCCAGCGGCAATCCGCAGGCGCAGCGCGTTCAGCTTGATAAAGCCTTCCGCATCTTTCTGATCGTAAGCACCCTGGTCTTCTTCAAAGGTGGCGATCTTCTCATCGAACAGAGAATCTTCAGACTTACGGCCGACCACGTCCACATTGCCCTTGTACAGCTTCAGGCGAACGGTGCCGTTCACGTAGTTC
>Ga0079224_100017240_pt1 | contig 10171 bp, 11 predicted proteins | sample Stecom2015_FD_80414 | JGI IMG/M metagenome (GOLD analysis project Ga0079224, IMG submission 80414) | Agricultural soil microbial communities from Utah to study Nitrogen management - Steer compost 2015 | ecosystem: Environmental > Terrestrial > Soil > Agricultural land | place: USA: Utah... | reverse complement strand
TCGCCCTCAGCGGTCACGCCACACCTCGCCTCGCCGTCCCGCGTGCACCCCCGGCTCGTTCGCTCACGCACCCCCCTGGCTTGCTCGGTACCCGTTGAGCCGGACGCATACGTGCCCCTCGGGGTCCAGCGGCTGCCCGCACAGGGGGCAGGGCGGCCGCCCCGCGGCGACGAGCGCCTGGGCGCGCTTGATGAACGCCCTGGCGACGCCGGCGGTGACCCGCACCCGCAGCACGGCGGGCTCAGGCGAGTCGGGGTCATCCTCGTCGGTGATCTCCTGCGCCTCGATGACCACCCGACCGGCCTCGGCGTCCCACCCCAGTGCCATGGCGCCGACCCGGAAGTCCTCTTCGATCGGCTGATCCAGCGGGCCGTCGTCGGTGAGCTCGACCGGGGCGACGGCGGGCACGGGCGCGGTGCCGCCGCTGGCGCGCAGCACCTCGTCGAGCAGCTCTTCGAGGCGATCGGCGAGCGCCGCCACCTGGAACTTCTCCAACGCGACCGTCGTGAGCCGCCCCGCGGCCCGCGCTTGGAGGAAGAAGGCGCGTGATCCCGGTTGCCCCACGGCACCGGCCACGAACCGCTCGGGTGGATCGTAGTCGAAGACCGGCATAACCCGACCCTACGTGGTTCCGGCGCCGCCGCCCACGACGGCGTCGCTCTCGGCGAGGTTTTCTCCCCCGTCCTGCCGCTCCGGCTCCTCCGGCGGGCGCAGTCCCGCCACGTCTCCTCCGACGTCGTTGAGCCGGAGGACGAAGGGGCGCAGGGGGGTGTAGCGCACGGCGGTCAGCGACGCCGGGTCGGCGGTGATCCGCTGGAACTGGTCCAGGTGCAGGCCGAGGGCGTCGGCCACGATCGCCTTGATCACGTCGCCGTGGCTGCACACGAGGTAGACCGCCTTCGGGCCGAGACGCTCGTTCCACTCCCTGACCGCGTCCACGGCACGGCGCTGCACGGCCGCCAGCGCCTCCCCGCCGGGGAACACCGCCGCGCTGGGGTGGGCCTGGACGACCGGCCACAGGGGGTCTTCCGCGAGCTCCTTCAGCGGCCGCCCGGTCCACTCGCCGTAGCGGCATTCGGCGAAGCGCTCGTCGACCTCCACCCGCATGCCCTCGCGACCGGCGGCGATCGCCTCGGCGGTCTGCACGCACCGCTCCAGCGGGCTCGACACGATCGCGTCCAGTTCCAGGGACGCCAGCCGGGCGGCGAGCGCCTCGGCCTGGCGGCGGCCCTTCTCGCTCAGTCGCACTCCGGGCGTCCACCCGGCGAGGACCGGCCCGGTCAGGTCGGTGAGCCCGTGGCGGGCGAGCAGGAGGGTCGTCACATGCCAAGCCTAAGCCGATCTGTGATGCGGCCCGCCACGGATGGGGCACGGCGGCCCGAGGCAGGCGGCAAAACACACCGGGCTACCGTAAACGGAAGCTCGCCCGGTGTTCCCCCGTCCGGGGCGGTAGCCTGGGCAAGGTCATGGAGCAGCGCTATGTCGGCCGGAGCGGACTGTCCGTCTCCCGCATCGGCCTCGGCACGATGACGTGGGGCCGCGACACCGACGCGGACGAGGCGGCGCTGCAGCTTCGCGCCTTCGCCGAGGCGGGCGGCACCCTGATCGACACCGCCGACGTCTACTGCGGCGGCGAAGCCGAGCGGTTGCTCGGGCGGCTCATCCGCGACGTGGTCCCCCGCTCCGATCTGGTGATCGCGACCAAGGCGGTGCTCACTCCGGACGGCAGACGGCCGTGCGACGCCTCGCGCCGTCATCTGGTGGCGGCCTGCGACGCCTCGCTGGCGCGCCTCGGCGTCAGCGAGGTGGATCTGTGGCAGCTGCACGCGTTCGACCCGGAGGTGCCGTTGGAGGAGACGCTGGCGGCCGTCGACACGATCGTCTCCTCCGGACGGGCCGCCTACGCGGGGGTGTGCAACTACGCCGGCTGGCAGCTGGCCGCGGCGGCGACGGCCCAGAAGGCGGTTCCGGGCCGCACGCCGATCGTGGCGGTGCAGGCCGAATACTCGCTGCTGGCCCGCGACGTCGAACGCGAGCTGCTGCCGGCCGCGGAGTTCGTCGGGGCGGGGGTGCTGGCGTGGTCGCCGCTGGGCCGCGGGGTGCTCACCGGGAAATACCGCACGGGCATTCCCGCCGACTCGCGGGCCGCGACACCGCACTTCGCGGAATTCGTCCGCCCTTATCTCGACGAGCGTTCACGCCGGGTGGTCGAGTCGGTGTCCACGGCGGCCGAGGGCCTGGGCGTATCCCCCCTCGCGGTGGCGCTCTCCTGGGTGCGCGACCAGCCCGGCGTCTCCTCCGCGATCGTCGGCGCCCGCACGAGCGCCCAGCTCACCGCCATCCTGCAGGCGGAGGACCTGGAGCTGCCGCACGAGATCAGAGAAGCCCTGGACGACGTCTCGGCCGAGTGACACCCGGTCGAACGCGTAGAACAAGAATCACCTTCGCATATTACTAATAGATACCGAACCGCAACTATTTATGAAAATGACCTGTGTCTAAACAAAACTAACAAGGGGGTGACCTGAGAATCGGCCGCTTCCCGTGCGGCGCCGCGCGGGAATCCGCTCGCGGGAAGCCATCGGCCATGCCGAGGCCGCACAGAACATGACGTGGAGGGGGAGACACATGGGGTGGGTTCGCGGGAGGTCCGCCATGTCCGTGGGCGCGCTGGCGCTCGCGGTCGGGGGGATGTCCCTGACGGCCGGACCGGCGTCGGCAGCGGCGTCCGACTGCGACAGGTACGGTCACGGCGGTCTGGTGTCCAGCATCACCGGCGGCCTGTGCGAACTGGTCTCGGGCGTGAAGCAGACGGCTGAGGATGTCCTCATCGGCGAGACCGGCGAGCGGATCGAGCGGATGCGCCAGGACGTCAAGGACGGCATAGCGCGGATCAGAGAAGACGTCGACCGCAGACGGGACAGGCTGCTGAACAGGACCGAACCCGACGGCCAGGACGTCCGCACGCCCGAGCCGCGGCCGCGCACGTCACCGCCCCGCGTCGTGGAGACCCCGATCGGCGTGATCTGCTTACCCGGGGCGTCCTCCGCGGCGTGCGACACCCCGCAGGACGGCACGGTGCGCACGCCGCGTCCCACCGACACCGCCGGCCGCGAACACGGCAAGCGCGACGAGAACCACGAGCGTGAAGCGCGTGACGGGCGCGAAAGACGGGACGCACGCGAGAAGCGGCGGACCGAACGGGAGCGGGCGACCTGGGCGCTTCCCGCCCCGACGCCCTCCCCGTCGAAGCCCCGGCCCCGGCGGGACGAGCGCGCCGAGACCGAACGCGAGCCCGCCCCCGTCGACGTGGACCGGCCCCGCGTCGACCTGCTGTGGCCCTACACCGACGGACTGCACGAGCCCATGCGGCTCGAACCCGGTCCGGTCAAGCCCTCCCCCGCCGCCGACACCATGGGCACCGCGCTCACCGCGGCCCTGCTGATGTCGGCGATTCTCGCCGCCCGCATCGGCTACGCCCGCCGCGGGGAACACGACGAGCACATCCCCTTCGAGCCGCTGCGCGGCCGCAACAACGGCCGCCACCGCCTGGCCTGAGCCCGGTCTCGCCATGGGCCCGCCCACCGGACGGGGGCGGGCCTGCGGTCATCCGCCGATGGCGTGGGCGCCGCCGTCCACGTGGACGATCTCGCCGGTCGTGGCGGGGAACCAGTCCGACAGCAGCGCCACGCACGCCTTGGCGGTGGGCACGGGATCGGCGAGGTTCCAGCCGAGAGGGGCGCGGCCGGGCCACTTCTCCTCGAACTCGGCGAACCCCGGAATGCTCTTGGCCGCCATGGTGCGCAGCGGACCGGCGGCCACCAGGTTGACCCGGATGCCGTGCGGGCCGAGATCGCGGGCGAGGTAGCGGGAGCAGGACTCCAGCCCGGCCTTGGCCACGCCCATCCAGTCGTAGACGGGCCAGGCTCGGCTGGCGTCGAAGTCGATGCCGACGACCGAGCCCCCCTCCTTCATCAGCGGCAGGCAGGCCACCGCCAGCGCCTTGAACGAGAAGGTGGAGACGTGCACAGCGGTCGCGACGTCCTCCCACGAGGTGTTGAGGAAGTTGCCGCCGAGCGCCGTCTGGGGTGCGAAGGCGATGGAGTGGACCACGCCGTCCAGCCCGTCGAGGTGCTCCCCGACACGGTCGGCGAGGGTGTCGAGGTGCTCGGTGTTCTGCACGTCGAGCTCGATCACCGGGGGCGTCTCCGGCAGCCGCCTGGCGACCCGCTCGACCAGGCTGAGCCTGCCGTACCCGGTCAGCACCACCCGTGCGCCCTCCTGCTGGGCGATCTTGGCCACGGAGAAGCCGATGGAGGACTCGGTGAGGACGCCCGTGACCAGGATGCGCTTGCCGTCGAGAATGCCCATCAGTGCCCCATTCCCAGCCCGCCGTCCACCGGGATGACCGCCCCGGTGATGTAGGCCGCGTCGTCACTCGTGAGGAACCGGACCACCCGCGCCACCTCCTGCGGGCTGGCGAAGCGGCCCAGGGGGATGTTCCTGCGGATCTCCTCCTTGCGGGAGTCCTCCAGCACCGCGGTCATGTCGGTGTCGACGAAACCGGGGGCCACCACGTTGACGGTGATGCCGCGCGACCCCAGCTCCCGGGCGAGGGAGCGGGCGAATCCGATCAAGCCCGCCTTGGAGGCGGCGTAGTTGGTCTGTCCCGCCGAGCCTGACAGCGCGGTGACGGAGGAGATCAGCACGATGCGTCCCCGGCGCATGCGCAGCATGTTCCGGGTGGCGCGCTTGACCACGCGGTAGGCGCCGGTGAGGTTGGCGTCGAGGACCTCGGTGAAGGTCTCCTCCTTCATCATCGCCAGCAGCGTGTCGCGGGTCATGCCGGCGTTGGAGACGACCACCTCGACGGGACCGTGCTCGGCCTCCGCCTTTCCGAAGGCCGCGTCGACGTCGGCCGCGCTCGTCACGTCGCAGCGGACGCCGAACAGACCCTCCGGCGGCTCTCCTGAGCGGTAGGTCACGGCGACGGCGTCGCCCGCAGCGGCCAGCTCGCGGGCGATCGCGAGACCGATGCCGCGATTGCCGCCGGTGACGAGAACAGAACGACTCATGCCGGTGACGTTATCGGCTACCGACGGGTATTCCTCTTGTCCGCGCCGGACAAGATCGCACGGTTAGGATCGTTGACATGCGCCAGATCGATTCCGACTTCCTCGCCCTGCCGCTGCGGCGGCTCGCGGACGCCGCGCTGCAGCGCGCCCGCGACCTCGGCGCCGAACACGCCGACTTCCGGCTGGAGCGGATACGCGCCGAGACGCTGCGGCTGCACGACGCCCGCCTGGAGGGGGCCAGGGACGCCGACGACCTCGGCTACGCCGTACGGGTCGTCAAGAACGGCACCTGGGGGTTCGCCGCCGGCATCGACCTCACCCCCGACGCCGCCGCTCGAGTTGCCGAGCAGGCGATCGAGGTCGCGACCGTGGCCGCCACGGTCAACCGGGAACCGATCGAACTGGCGCCCGAGCCGGTCTACCCCGACGCGACCTGGGTCTCCTCCTACGAGATCGACCCGTTCACGGTCCCCCTGGCCGACAAGATCGCGCTGCTGGCCGACTGGTCGGCCGGCCTGCTGGCGCACGTCGACCACGTGCAGGCCTCGCTGATGCAGGTCAAGGAGCAGAAGTTCTACTCCGACACGGCCGGCACCACGACCACCCAGCAGCGGGTGCGGGTGCACCCCTCGCTGACCGCGATGAAGGCCGCCGACGACCGCTTCGACGAGATGCGCACCCTCGCCCCGCCCGCCGGGCGGGGATACGAGTACCTCACCGGCACCGGCTGGGACTTCCCCGCCGAGCTGGAGCGCATCCCCGAGCTGCTGGACGAGAAGCTCAAGGCCCCCTCGGTCGAGGCGGGCGAGTACGACCTGGTGATCGCGCCGTCCAACCTGTGGCTGACCATCCACGAGTCGATCGGCCACGCCACCGAGCTCGACCGCGCGCTCGGCTACGAGGCCGCCTACGCCGGCACCAGCTTCGCCACCTTCGACAAGCTGAACGACCTGGTGTACGGCTCGCCGGTGATGAACGTCACCGGTGACCGCACGGCCGAGCACGGCCTGGCCACCATCGGCTACGACGACGAAGGCGTGGCCACCCGGGAGTTCGACATCATCTCCGAGGGCGTCCTGGTCGGCTTCCAGCTCGACCGGCGGATGGCGCTGCTGAAGGGCTTCGGCCGGTCCAACGGCTGCGCCTTCGCCGACTCCCCCGGCCACATGCCGATCCAGCGGATGGCCAACGTCTCCCTGCGTCCCGACCCCGCCGGGCCGTCCACCGAAGAGCTGATCTCCCGGGTCGACCGCGGCATCTACATCGAGGGCGACAAGAGCTGGTCCATCGACATGCAGCGGTACAACTTCCAGTTCACCGGCCAGCGGTTCTACCGCATCACCGGCGGCCGGCTCGACGGGCAGCTGCGCGACGTCGCCTACCAGGCGACGACCACCGACTTCTGGCGGTCGATGGAGGCCGTGGGCGGACCGCAGACCTACGTGCTCGGCGGCGCCTTCAACTGCGGAAAGGGGCAGCCGAGCCAGATCGCCCCGGTCAGCCACGGGTGCCCGTCGGCGCTCTTCCGCGGCGTCCGGATCCTCAACACGGTGCAGGAAGGTGGCAATCGATGACCCCGCAGGAGATGGTGGAGCGGGCGCTGGAGCTGGGCGGCGCCGACGACCGCATCGTGATCGTGGACGAGGGCTCGACCGCCAACCTGCGTTTCGCGGGCAACACGCTGACGACCAACGGCGTGGCCCGCTCCTCCCGGCTCACCGTGATCTCGATCATCGGGGAGAGCGTAGGGGTGGTCTCCCGCACCGCCGTACGCGAGGACCAGCTCGCCGATGTGGTGGAGGCCGCCGACCGGGCGGCTCGGGAGGCCCGGCCGTCCGAGGACGCCCGGCCGCTGGTCTCCGACAGGCAGTCGGCGAACTGGTCCGACCCGCCCGCCGAGACCTCGATCGGCGTGTTCTCCGGTCTCGCGCCCGCCCTCGGGGAGACGTTCGCGGCCGCCGACGCCGGCGACCGCCGGCTGTACGGCTTCGCCGAGCACAGCATCACCAGCACCTTCCTGGGCTCCTCCGCGGGGCTGCGGCTCCGCCACGACCAGCCGACGGGGCGGCTGGAGCTGAACGCCAAGTCGCCCGACATGAAGCGCTCGGCGTGGACGGGGGTCGCCACCCGCGACTTCTCCGACGTGGACGTGGCCGCGCTGGACGCCGCCCTCGCCCAGCGGCTGGAGTGGGCCAAGACCCGCATCGACATGCCGCCGGGCCGTTACGAGACGCTGCTGCCGCCGTCGGCCGTGGCCGACCTGATGGCGTACCTGTACTGGTCGGCGGGTGCGCGGGACGCCGTGGACGGCCGTTCGGTCTTCTCCAGGCCCGGAGGCGGCACGCGGGTGGGTGAGTCGCTCACCGACACGCCCGTGCGCCTGCACAGCGACCCGGATGCGTCCGGTATCGAGTGCGCGCCGTTCGTCGTGGCCCACTCCTCCAGCCGCGACGTCTCGGTCTTCGACAACGGGATGCCGCTGGAGCCCACCGACTGGGTCTCGGAGGGCGCGCTGACCAATCTCATCTCGACCCGGCACTCGGCCGAGCTGGCGGGGCTGTCCGCCGCCACCCCCGCCGTCGACAACCTCATCATGACCGGCCCGGACGGGGGTGCGTCGCTGGAGGAGATGATCGCCTCCACTCGGCGCGGGCTGCTGCTCACCTGCCTGTGGTACATCCGCGAGGTGGATCCGCAGACGCTGCTGCTGACCGGGCTGACCCGGGACGGCGTCTACCTCGTCGAGCACGGCGAGGTGGTCGGTGAGGTGAACAACTTCCGCTTCAACGAGAGCCCGGTCGACCTGCTCGGCCGGCTCACCGAGGTGGGGACGAGCGGCCAGACCATGCCCCGTGAGTGGAGCGACTACTTCACCCGCACGGTCATGCCGCCCATCCGGGTGCCGGACTTCAACATGTCCACCGTGAGCCAGGCGAGCTGACCCGCTCCCCGGCGGGCTTGTCCGGCGGCGTGTGACGCGGCCGGTTCCGGGCCCGCCGGGGTGCGCGGCGCATGCCGCGGATCAGGCGGTGTCCTCCAGGCGGAAGCCGACCTTGAGACCGACCTGGAAGTGCCCGACGCGGCCCTCCTCGATGTGGCCGCGGATCTCCGTCACCTCGAACCAGTCCAGGTGACGCAGTGTTTCGGCTGCACGTCCCAGTCCGTTTCGGATGGCCTGATCGACGCCCTCTTCCGACGTGCCGACTATCTCGGTCACCCGATAGATGTGATCCGACATCCGTGTCCCCCCGTTTTCAATACCCCCTTACTTGAGGGCCATGGTCGCATGCCCTCTTCTTCCATCCCCTACCGCGTTCACGAGCCGTCATGGCGAGGTCTACCGTGGAAATCGTGAAGGTATGGCGACACCGTCCGGTCGTGCACTCGGTGACCGACGCCAGGCCCTCGCTGAGCGAGGACATCGGGCGCCGCGAGAAGCGCTACCTGATTCAGATGAGCATCCGCACGATCTGCTTGATACTGGCGGTGGCCGTGCCTGTTCCCTGGCCGATCCGACTGTTGTTCATCGCCGGCGCCGTGTTTTTGCCATACGTTGCCGTGATCGGTGCCAACGAGCGGGGAAAGGACCTTCCCGCCCCCGCCGACACAACCGTTCCTAACCAAAACGAGATACCACGGCACCGACGCGAGATCGTGTCGTGACTAACTCTTGACGCACCCTACGGGATGTAGGTGTACGCTTTAGCCAAGCGCTCTGGTCCCCCGTCAGAGCGCTGGTGCCGGCGTTCCGGGCCCCCGTCGGAACGCCGATGACGCGACGCCGGGTGGTTTGCCCCCGTAACCACCCGGCGTCGCCCTTTTCAGTTCTCCTTCGCCGGCTTCCGCGCCGGGTAAGAATCCGGCAAGGACCCGGTCAGTTCTCCCGCTGCCACTCGCGGGCCAGCCGCGTGATCCGCTCGACGGCGTCCGCCGGGGCCGTACCGGCGCCTTCGGCCAGCCCCAGCAGGTAGGCCGTCAACGGCGCGGCCGGGCGGGCCACGCCGTGGGCGACCTCCTTGGTCAGATCGAGGATCCGGTCCCGGTCCACCCGCTCGGGATCGATCCCGAGCTCCTGGCACATCCGGGTCGTCCATTCCGCAAGCACGTTCATCGGATCTCCGTTCCCCGCGGCGGCCAGGGCCTCCCTGGCGCGCTGTAGATCATCCATGGTGTCGCAATCAAACCACGCGGCCATGCCGCCGGGATCCGCCGGCGGGCGCACCGTCGCCGGTTCCAGCGGACCGAGCAGGCCGCGCAGCGAGCGGCCCCGATAGGCGTCCAGCGCCCGCGTCAGCGGCGGAACCGCCCACATCCCCGCCAGCCACTGGGGACGGCCCTCGGCGTCCACCAGCACCGCGCCCGTACCCGCCGCGCGGGCGGCCCGGGACAGCGCGGCTATGTGCGCGGGCCGCAGGAACGGCATGTCCCCGGCGAGCAGGGCGACCCACGGCGCGCTCACCTCGGGCAGCGCGGCGCGCAGGGCGGGGATCGGGCCGGAGCCGGGCGGATCCTCGCGGGTGAACACCGCATGCGCCGGTTCTGCCCGGCGCGGGCCGACCACCACCAGGCGGGCGGCGTCCGGCACGGCGGCGGCCACCCGTTCCACCAGCGATCGCCCGCCGACGAGCATTCCGGGCTTGTCCCGGCCACCGAGGCGTTCCGCGCGGCCACCGGCCAGGATGACCGCGTCGTAGCCGTCGCCGGCGCCGCCTGAGACGTCAAGGGCCTCGCCGGTGCCCGCGGCCTGTGGGGCGCCGTCACGGACGCGCATGAGCGTGCCTCAGCGGTCAGCCGCCGATGGCCGACATCGGGCGGACGGGCTGGAGGAACGCGGGATCGTCGATGCCATGCCCGGCGCGTTTCCGCGCCACGGCGGCTTTCCACCGTTCGGCCAGTTCGTCGTCGCTCGCCCCCGCGCGCATGGGACCGCGCAGGTCGGACTCCTCGGTGGCGAACAGGCAGTTGCGGATCTGGCCGTCGGCGGTCAGGCGCACCCGGTCGCAGGCGCCGCAGAAGGGACGGGTGACCGAACCGATCACGCCGACCCTGGCCGGGCCTCCGCCGACCAGGAACAGCTCGGCCGGGGCGCTGCCGCG
>Ga0079224_100017239_pt1 | contig 10171 bp, 9 predicted proteins | sample Stecom2015_FD_80414 | JGI IMG/M metagenome (GOLD analysis project Ga0079224, IMG submission 80414) | Agricultural soil microbial communities from Utah to study Nitrogen management - Steer compost 2015 | ecosystem: Environmental > Terrestrial > Soil > Agricultural land | place: USA: Utah... | reverse complement strand
GAGCAGACGAACGCGCAGACCGTCGCCGACGTCATGACCCCTGCGCCCACCACGGTGGACTCCACCGACACGATCGAGTCCGCCGCACGGCTCATGGCCCAGGAGGACGTCGGCGTGCTCGTGGTCCGCTCCGGGCCGACCGCCACCGGCGTCGTCACCGACCGCGACATCGTCGTCCGGGGGCTGGCCGCAGGGCTCGGCGCCCAGGCCACGGTCGCGCAGGTGGCGAGCGACAAGGTCGCCACCGTCGGCATCACCGACCCCGTCGAGACCGCCGTCGCCGTGATGCGGGAGGCGGCCGTGCGCCGTGCGCCCGTGCTGGACGGCGACATGCTCGTCGGCATCGTCTCGATCGGCGACCTCGCCGTCGAGCGCGACCCGACGTCGGCGCTCGCGGACATCTCGCGGGCGGAGCCGAACCGCTGAGCGCCCGCCCGCCCGCCGACCTGACGCCGGCCGAGGCGCTGCGCGTCGGGTCCGCGGTGCTCGCGCCCCTCGTGGCGCAGGGCGCGATCGTCCGCAGGCCGCGCGCGACCGCCTGGGCCGAGCGCCACCAGACCGACCGCACGGCCCGGGCGGTGCTCACCGGCCTGCGCGAGCGGTACGACGGCGCGCCCCTCGTGCTGCGGCTGGGCCCGCGCCGGCTCGTCGTGGTCACCGACGCCGACGACGTGCGCAGGCTGCTGGACGGCTCACCCGAGCCGTTCACGCCCGCGACCCGTGAGAAGACGGCGGCGCTGGGGCACTTCCAGCCCGAGGGCGTCCTGATCTCGTCCGTCGCGGACCGCCGCGAGCGCAGGCCCTTCAACGAGGCAGCCCTGCGGGCCGACCAGCCGGTGCACGACGCGGCGGGCGCCGTCGTCGAGGCGGTGCGCACGGGCGCGGAGCGGATGGCCGACCGGCTGCGCGGCGGCCTCGACGGCGCGGGCTTCGTCGACGAGTTCTGGGACGTCGTGCTCGAGATCGTGCTCGGCCCCCGGGCCCGCGGCGACCGCGACCTGGTCGAGGCGCTGAACGCGCTGCGCCGCGACGCGAACTGGGCGTACCTGCGCCCACGCCGCACCGCCGTGCGCCACTGGCTGCACGCGCGCATCGCGTCCTACCTCGCCGACCCCGAACCCGGCACCGTGGCGGCGGTCGCCCGCGCGGCCGGTCCCGACGTCGTCGCGAGCCAGGTGCCGCACTGGCTCTTCGCCTACGACGCCGCCGGGGCCGCCACCCTGCGCGCCCTGGCCGTCACCGCGGCGCGCCCCGCGGTGCGCGAGCGGCTGCTCGCCGAGGTCACCGCCGCGGGCACGGCGCCGGCCGAGCTGCCGTACGCGCGCGCCTGCGTCCAGGAGTCGCTGCGCCTGTGGCCGACGACGCTCGTGGTGCTGCGCGACTCGACCGCGCCGACGGAGTGGGGCGGGCGCACGCTGCCGTCCGGCACGGGGTTCGCCGTGGTGAGCTTGTTCTTCCACCGCGACCCCGACCGCCTCGCGCACGCGGACGCCTTCGCGCCCGAGGCGTGGGTAGACGGCACCATGGAGGCGGATCGCGCCGTCATCCCGTTCAGCGGCGGGCCCGTGGTGTGCCCGGGGCGCAACCTCGTGCTGCTGACCACGTCGCACCTGCTGGCGCGCCTGGCGGAGCTCGACCTGCGGGTGGACCGCGGGCGCTACCTCGCCCGCGACCCGCTGCCCGCCACGATGGACCACCTGGGTCTCCGGTTCCGGCTCGCCCGGCGCTGAGCCGGCCTGCACCGGCCGGCCGGGCTCACAGCGCCCGCAGCCGCTCCAGGAGCGGCCCGGCCGCCTCGGCGAGGAACCGGTCCTGGTGGTGCTCGCCCACCTGGACGATCGCCAGGTCGGTGAACCCCGCCTCGAGGAAGGGCCGGGCGCTCTCGGCGATCCTGTCGAGGTCCGGCCCGCACGCGATCGACCCGGCGACGTCCTCGCGCCGGACGAACTGCGACGCGGCGGCGAAACCGGCGGGCGTCGGCAGGTCGGCGTTGACGGACCAGCCGCCGCCGAACCAGCGGAACTCGGCGTGGGCGCGGTCGACCGCCGCCTCCTCGTCGGGGTCCCAGCAGATCGGCACCTGGCCGATCACGCGCGACGGCCCGGGGTGCGCGTCGGTCCACCGCCGCACGACGTCGCCGTCGGGCGCCGCCTGGATCAGGTGGTCGGCGAGCGGCGCGAACCGGTCGACGCCCTGCTCGCCCGACACGGCGACCCCGATCTCGACGCCGTCCTCCGGAACGTCCCACAGCCGGGCCGAGTCGACGCGGAAGTGCCGCCCCTCCCAGGTGACGAGCTCGCCCGTGAGCAGCTCGCGGACGACGTGCGTGGCCTCCTGCAGCATGTCGTGCCGCACGTGCACGCTCGGCCAGCCCCGGCCGACGACGTGCTCGTTGAGGTTCTCGCCCGCGCCGAGCCCGAGCGTGAACCGGCCGTCGGCCAGCAGCTGCAGGGTGGCCGCCTGCTGGGCGACGACGGCCGGGTGGTACCGCACCGTCGGGCACGTCACGAACGTCATGAGCTCGACGTCGCGCGTCGCCTGCGCGACGGCGCCCAGCAGCACCCAGGCGTTCGGTGCGTGGCCCTGCTCGGTGAGCCAGGGGGAGTAGTGGTCGCTGGAGACCTCGAAGTCGAAGCCCGCCTGCTCGGCGGCCTGCGCGTGCCGGACCAGCTCGCGCGGCCCGCTCTGCTCGGTCATGAGGGTGTATCCGATACGCATCCTCGAGACTAGGCACGACGGACGCCCGCTCGCCGCCCGGGCGGACGCGGTTAGGGTGGCGGCCGTGCAGCACACACCGGCCGACGGCGTCCGACGCATCGACTACCTGCCGTGGGAGTACGACCCGGCCTCTCCCGAGGGCGCGGCGCAGGAGGCCCGGCAGCGCGAGCTGGTGGCGGCGGGAGCCCGGCTCGGCACCGGCGTGTTCGTCGCCCCGGACGCCGCGGTGTTCTGCGACGACCTCGCGCTGGGCGACCGCACGTACGTCGCGGCCTTCGCCTACGTCACGGGCGAGGTGACGCTCGGCGCCGACTGCTCGGTCAACCCGTACACCGTGGTGCGCGGCCGGGTGCGGGCGGGCGACGGCGTCCGCATCGGCGCGCACACGTCGGTCCTCGGCTTCAACCACGCCATGGCCACCGACCGCCCGATCCACCGGCAGGACACGTGGAGCAAGGGCGTCACGCTCGGCGACGACGTGTGGGTGGGCTCGAACGTGACGATCCTCGACGGCGTGACCGTCGGCGACCACGCCGTCGTCGGCGCAGGTGCCGTGGTGACGAAGGACGTGCCCGCGTGGGCCGTCGTCGTGGGCAACCCGGCGCGGGTGGTCCGGGACCGGCGGGCGGGGGAGGCGGCCGCCGGGGTCCCCGGCGACCTCGAGGCCGCGCTGCGCGCCTTCGCCGACCGCGCCCGCGCGCAGGCGCCCGCGGTGCTCGCCCGCTGCGTCGAGGACGGGCGGTTCGTCGACCGGCCGTCGTCCGCCCTCGGACCGGCGGGCCCGCTCGTGCCGTCGGTGCGGCCGTGGGCGGACGCCATCGAGATCGCCGACCTGCTGCTCGGCGGCCCGCCGCCCGGGTTCGACGCCGCCGACCTCGTGCGCCGGCTGACCGCGCGCCAGGACCCGGTCACGGGCCTGGTGCCCGACGGTGACCTCGCCGACGCGGGCCTCGCCGACGCGGCAACGGCCGGGCCGCTCGACCCCGTCCGGGACCTCCTCGACGGGCCCGCGAGCTATCACGTGCTCAGCGTCGGGTACGCGGTGCGGCTGCTGGGCGGGCGGCTGCCGCACCCGGTGCGAGCCGCGCACGACCTGCCCGGGCCCGAGGCTGTGCGCGCCCTGGCGGCCCGGGACTGGGCAGCGGGCGCGTGGGGGAGCGGGGCGGCGGTCGACGCCCTGGCCACGGCGTGCGTGCTCAACGCGACCGGCTTCGCCGACCGGTTCGACGACGGCGGCGTCGGCCCCCTGTACGCCGTGCTCGGCTGGCTGACGGCGGCCGCCGACCCGGCGACCGGCCTCTGGGGTGCGCCGCTGCCCGAGCCCCCGCGCCTGCTCCAGGCGGTCAACGGCCTGTACCGGCTGACGCGCGGGTCGTACGCGCAGCTCGGGCTGCCGCTGCCGTACCCGGAGGCCGCCGTCGACACGGTGCTCGAGCACGCCGCCGACCCGTACCTGACCACGCCGCGGGGCTGGACCGCGTGCAACGTGCTCGACGTGATCCACCCGCTGTGGCTCGCGGCACGGCAGACCGCGCACCGCCGCGCCGAGGGCGAGGCGTGGGCCGCCGCGCAGCTGCGCCGCGTGCTCGACGCGTGGCGCGACGGCGCGGGCCTCGCGTTCGCACCCGACGACCCCGGGCCGGACGGCGTGCCGGGCCTGCAGGGCACCGAGATGTGGCTCGCCATCGTCTGGTACCTGGCCGACCACCTCGGGGTGTCCGCCGCGCTGGGCTACCGCCCGCGCGGCGTGCACACCCCGGACCCGCAGCTGCGGCTGCCCGTCGCCACCCCGAGCCCGACCCCCGACCCCTTCGCAAGGAGCTGAGGCATGACAACCCCCACCAGGCAGGCACTCGTCGTCCGCGGCGGCTGGACGGGCCACGAGCCCGTCGAGACGACCGACGCCGTGCTGCCGTTCCTGACCGAGCACGGCTTCGCGGTGCGCGTGGAGGACTCGACGGCCGTCTACGCGGACACGGAGTACCTCGCGGGCGTCGACGTGATCGTCCAGACCGTGACCATGAGCACGATCGAGCCCGCCGAGCTCGCAGGCCTGCGCGACGCCGTGGCGGCGGGCACCGGGCTGGCCGGGTGGCACGGCGGCATCGCGGACTCGTTCCGGAACAGCTCGGACTACCTGCAGCTCGTGGGCGGTCAGTTCGCGGCCCACCCGCCGCGCGCGCCGCGCGAGGAGCTCGCCGGCGACGCGAGCGACAACTTCGTGCGGTACACCGTCGACATCGTGCCCGAGCGGGCCGACCACCCGATCGTCGCCGGCCTGACCAGCTTCGAGCTGACGACCGAGCAGTACTGGGTGCTCACCGACGACTACAACGACGTGCTGGCTACCACGACGCTGCCGGCCCGTGACTTCGACCCCTGGGACCGGCCCGTCACGTGTCCCGCCGTGTGGACCCGGCGGTGGGGCAGCGGCCGCGTCGTCGTCGCGACGCCGGGGCACGACCTCGGCGTCGTCACCGACCCGAACGTCCGCACGATCATCGAGAGGGGCATCCTGTGGGCCAGCCGCTGAGGGTGGGGATCGTCGGAGCCGGCGCGATCTCCGGACAGTACCTGACGACGTTCGAGCGCCTGGGGTCGGTGCGGCTGGTCGCGGTCGCCGACCGCGACCCCGCCCGGTCGGCCGCCGCGGCGCAGGAGCACGGGGTGCGGGCGCTGACCGTCGACGAGCTGGTGGCAGACCCGGAGGTCGACCTCGTCGTCAACCTGACGGTCCCCGCCGCGCACGCGGATGTCGCGCTGCGCGCGATCGCAGCGGGCAAGGACGTGTACGGCGAGAAGCCGCTGGCCGCGACGCTCGCGGACGCGCGCACCGTGCTCGACGCGGCCGCAGCAGCGGGCGTGCGCGTGGGCTGCGCCCCGGACACCGTGCTCGGCACCGGCGTGCAGACGGCGCGCCGCGCGATCGACGACGGCCTGGTCGGCACCCCGGTCGCGGCGACGGCGACCATGGTGACGCCGGGCCACGAGCGCTGGCACCCGGACCCCGACTTCTACTACCAGCCCGGCGGCGGCCCGCTGCTCGACATGGGCCCCTACTACGTGACGGCGCTCGTCACGCTGCTGGGGCCCGTGGAGTCCGTGATCGGCGCGGCGAGCCACACCCGGGACATCCGCACCATCGGCTCGGGGCCGCGTGCGGGGCAGACGGTGCCCGTCGCGGTCGACACCCACGTGACCGGGGTGCTGCGGCACGCGTCGGGCGCCCTGTCGACGCTCGTCATGAGCTTCGACGCCGTGGCGACGCGCGCGTCGAGCATCGAGGTGCACGGCGAGGCCGGGTCGCTCGTGGTGCCGGACCCCAACCAGTTCGACGGTGACGTGCACCTGCACGAGCTCGGGGGCGAGTGGCGCCTGCTGCCGCCGAGCGCGGGGTACCGGGACGCCGGGCGCGGCATCGGCGTCGCCGACCTGGCCGCGACGCCGGACGGGGGGCTGCCGCGCGCGAGCGGCGAGCTCGCGTACCACGTGCTGGAGGTCATGACCGCGCTGCTGTCGTCGGCGGAGTCCGGCGCGGCGGTGGCGGTGGAGAGCAGCAGCGCGGTGCCGCCGCCGGTCCCGCTGACCTGAGCGGGCGGGTGCGAGCCCCCCGGACCCGGGGGATGGTGCGGGACAGGGCGGCACCACGAGGTCGGCGCGGGCTCGGAGACCGGACATCATGAGGGGCAGACCACGAGGGAGCGGATCGTATGAACCTGACCGGAACGCTGGAGGACGACGGACGCACGCTGGCGCTGGTGCGCCGCTTCGACGTCCCGATCGAGGAGGTCTGGGCGCACCTCACCGTGTCCGAGCGCCTCGCCCGCTGGTTCGGCACCTGGGCCGGTGACCCGGCGACCGGCCACGTGGCCGTCACGATGAACGCGGAGGCGGAAACGGAGGCGGGCGAGCCTGCGGACTTCCGCGTGGTCGCGTGCGAACCGCCGCGGCTGCTCGCCGTCGACGCCGACGACGAGTACGGGCACTGGCGGCTGCGTGTCGACCTCGCGGAGGCGGACGGCGGCACGGCGCTCACCCTGCGGCAGACCGAGCTCGACCCGAAGGACCTGCCCGAGACCGGCCCGGGCTGGGAGTGGTACCTCGACCGGCTCGTCGCCGCCGTGGCGGGGACCGAGCCGCCCGACCTCGCCGCCTTCGACGCCGACTACGTCCCGCTGAGCGAGCGGTACGCCGCGCTCAGCCGACCGGACCGCCCCATCTGACGAGCTGGACGGCCAGCGCGCCGAGGATCGCGAGCCCGCCGACCGCCCAGACCGCGACGAGCGGTCGGCGGCGCGCGACCGTGAGCAGAGCGGCGCTCACCGCGCTCCAGGCCAGGGTGCTGTGGACCTTCCGCCGCGTCCTGGCGCGCGAGAACTTCGTGGACGGCGCGGTCGGCGACGTCACGATCGTCAACTGGCCGCAGATCGACTACTGGGAGGCGCCCCTGCTCGGGCCCGGCGTCGACGACGCCGCCCGCGCGGCGGCGCTCGCGGGCGCGCGCGACCTGTCCCTGTCGTTCGTGCACTGGCTCCAGACCGAGGCGCCCCGGCCCGACGGGGGCGCCGGGTACCCGGGGATGCGCCTGCGGCCCGACGTGACCGGCACCCAGGACGGGCTGGCCATGACCCCGTACATCCGGGAGGCCCGCCGCATCCGCGCCGAGCTGACCGTCACCGAGCAGCACGTGGGCGTCCAGGCCCGCCCGGAGGGGGCGGGCAGCGAGGTGTTCGACGACACGGTCGGTCTGGGCCGCTACCGGATCGACCTGCACCCCAGCACGGCGGGCCGCACCTACGTGGACATCGAGGCGTACCCGTTCCAGGTGCCGCTCGGGGCGCTCGTGCCCGTCCGGGTGGAGAACCTGCTGCCGGCCGGCAAGAACATCGGCACCACGCACATCACCAACGGCTGCTACCGGCTGCACCCCGTCGAGTGGGGCATCGGCGAGGCCGTCGGCGCGCTGGTCGCGTTCTGCCTCGACCGCGGGCTCCCGCCGCGCAAGGTGCGCAACGACGCCACGCACCTGGCCGACTACCAGCGGCTGCTGAGCGACACCCTCGGGGTCACGCTCGCCTGGCCCGACCACATCAGGACCCACCGGGAGTAAGGAGAGAGCCGCTCGTCAGACCCAGCCCGACCGCTCGTTCCACTCGTTCGACGAAGAACGGAGAACCATCGTGCTGAGAAAGACCTCCGCCACCCCGTCCCGCCACCGGCACGCGATCGTCGGCGTGGCGCTCGCCCTCCTCGTCGCCGCCCTGGGCCTCGTGGTCCCGGCCGCGGCGTCGGGTGCTGACGCGTCCGAGGCCGCGCCCGCCGCCGTGTCGCGGCTGGGCACCTCCGGCAACCGGATCGTGGACGCCGCGGGCGACCCGGTGCAGCTGCGCGGCGTGTCGGTGCTCGCGCCCCGGCACAACGCCGAGTGCCCCGAGTGCGACCCCCGGCCGATCGCCGACGTGATCGACATGACCGTGTCCGACGGCTGGCAGTCCGACGTCGTGCGCCTGCCCGTGACGATCTGGGGCTCGCTGTCCGTCGAGGAGAACGTCGAGCGCTACGTCGACCCGTACGTCCAGCAGGCCGTGGACCTGGGCATCTACATCATCGTGGACCTGCACCACGTGGCGGACTACGGCAGCACGGGCGTGCCGCGGTCGGCGGTCTCGGAGTTCTGGGACTACGTGGCGCCCCTGTACGCCGACGTGCCGAACGTGATCTACGAGGTGTTCAACGAGCCGATCGCGCCCGCGAGCTGGTCCTCGTGGAAGGCGTACATCCAGCCCGTCGTGGACGACATCCGGGCGGTCGCGCCCGAGACCCTGCTGCTCGTCGGCAGCCCGCAGTGGAGCACCTTCGTCAACCAGGCGGCCGCCGACCCGATCGCCGGGAACGACATCGCCTACGTCTACCACCTGTACCCGAACCAGGGGGACGCCACGGCCGCCAACCTCGACGCGCGGTTCGGGGACGCGGCCGAGCAGGTCCCGGTGTTCCTCACCGAGTTCGGCTGGAACCCGCCCGGCGAGTTCTCCGACCCCACCGTCACGGTCGGCACGACGTCGGGCTGGGGCATCCCGCTGCGCGAGTACCTCGACGCCCGGCCGCACATCAGCTGGACGGCATGGATCTTCGACAACTACTGGAAGCCGCAGATGTTCGACCACGACTGGAACCTGCTCGGCGGCGAGCACCAGGGCGCGATGATCAAGGCGTGGCTCGCCGACCAGCCGTACGCCTCCCCGTGCGCCGACCACGCGGCGGTGGGCGCGACGGCGGTCGCGTCGTCGGCGAGCGGGAGCGCCACAGGGGCGGACAAGGCCGTGGACGGCGACTGCACCAACGACGGCCGGTGGCTGTCCGCGGAGGGCGACACCACCCCGACGCTGACGATCACGCTCGACGCGCCCACCGTCGTCGACCAGGTCGACGTGTACAGCGGGTACGTCGGCGGCGGTTCGGTGAACGTGCTGCGCGACTTCACGGTCGAGGTGCACACGGCGGACGGGTGGCAGCAGGCGGCGTCCTTCCAGGACAACACCAGCGGCCTGGTCAGCGCGCCGGGCCCGGCCGCAGCCGTCGACCAGGTCCGGCTCGTGGTCACGGACCCGTCCGACTACACGCCGGACGTCGCCCGCGTCTTCGAGGTGGCGGTCCGCACCCCGTAGCTGCTACCAGGCCAGCTCGCCGTCGTCCTCCTGGAACGTGCCTGTCGGGCCGTCCGGGCCGATGGTGGCGACCCGCACGACCGTCCGCGCGCTCACCTCGACCGGACGGCCGTGCGGGTTGGGCTGCCCACCCAGCTCCGTGGCGGTGTAGCCCGGCTCGACCGCGTTGATCCGCACCTCCGGCACCGCCCGCGCGTACTGCACGGTGAGCATCGAGACGGCGGCCTTGCTCGCGCCGTACACGATCGCGGACACCTGCGAGGCCGGGCGGTCCGGCTGGTGGGTGGCCCAGAACGAGCCCAGGGCGCTCGACAGGTTCACGACCACGGGGTTCGCCGACCGCCGCAGCAGCGGCAGCGCCGCCTCCGTGACACGCAGGACGCCCACCACGTTCGTGTCGAGGATCCGCAGCGCCTCGGCCGGGTCCACCGAGAACGTCGCGATGCCCGCGTTGTTGATCAGCACGTCCAGACCACCCTCGGCCTCGATCCGCGCGAACGCGGCGGCCACGGACGCGTCGTCGGTCACGTCGAGCCGCACGGCCCGGGCCCCGATCTCCGCAGCCACTGCGCGCCCCGCGGCCTCGTCCCGCGCGCCGACCCAGACGGTGTGCCCCGCGGCGACGAGCTGACGGGCGGTCTCCTTGCCGAGGCCACGCGTGGCCCCGGTCACCAGTGTCGTTGTCATGCGTCCAGCCTGGGCCGGGTGCGGGCGGGCAGGCAGTCGTCCGGTCGTCGGGGGACAGGAGATCGTAGGACCGGCAGATCGTAGGACCGGCAGATCGT
>Ga0079224_100017238_pt1 | contig 10173 bp, 3 predicted proteins | sample Stecom2015_FD_80414 | JGI IMG/M metagenome (GOLD analysis project Ga0079224, IMG submission 80414) | Agricultural soil microbial communities from Utah to study Nitrogen management - Steer compost 2015 | ecosystem: Environmental > Terrestrial > Soil > Agricultural land | place: USA: Utah... | reverse complement strand
CTGGTGCTCGGCGGGCCAGGCACCGGCAAGACCACCACGCTGGAGGCGGCGGTGGCGGCCCGGGTGGCCGAGGGTACGGACCCGGAGCGCCTGTTGGTGCTCACGTTCGGCCGGCGCGCGGCCGGCGCGCTGCGGCAGCGGGTGGAGCGGCGGGTCGCCGGGGTCCGACCGGTGCGCGAGCCGCTGGTGCGCACCTTCCACTCGTACGCGTTCGGGCTGCTGCGCCGGGCGGCCATCGCCCGCGGTGAGCCGCCCCCGCGCCTGCTCACCGGCCCGGAGCAGGACGTGGTGATCCGCGAGCTGCTCGCCGGGGAGCGGGGCCGGGCCGACGACGACCAGCCCGCCGAGGGTGCCGGCGACGGCGCCGGTGGCGCGGAGCTGGTCGGTCGGTACGGGTGGCCGCAGCGGCTGTGGCCCGCGTTGGCTACCCGGGAGTTCGCCCGCCAGCTACGCGACCTGCTGCTGCGGGCGGCCGAGCGAGGCATCGACGCCGCCGCCCTGGCCCGCCTCGGCGCCGCGCACGGCCGGCCCGACTGGCGCGCCGCGGCCCGCTTCCGGGTCGAGTATGAAGCGGTGCTGGCGCTGCGGGACGCCAGCTCCGGCACCGGCCCCGGCTATGACTACGCCGAGTTGGTACGCGCCGCGGTGCGGCTGCTCCGCGACGATCCGGACCTGCTGGCAGCGCAGCGGCGGCGGCTGGCAGCGGTCTATGTGGACGAGTTCGCCGACACCGATCCGGCCCAGCGGGAGTTGCTGGAGCTGATCGCCGGTCAGGGCGCGACGCTGGTGGTCTTCGCCGATCCGGACTCAGCCATCTTCGGTTTCCGCGGCGGCGACCCGGACGGCGTGCGCACCTTCCCGGATCGTTTCCCCACCCTGGCCGGGAGCCCGGCCCCGACGCTCACCCTCACCCGGTGCTACCGCGCCGGGGACGGCCTGCTGCCGGCCGCGGCCCGCGTCCGTCGCCGGCTGCGCGGCCCGGCCGGGCACCGGCGGTTGACCGCGGCCGCGGGTTTCGACGGCGCGCTCGAGGTCCGGACCTTCCCCACCACCGCCAGCGAGCACGCCTGGCTGGCGGGCCGGCTGCGGGAGGCGCACCTGCGACAGGGGGTGCCGTGGTCGCGGATGGCGGTGCTGGTGCGCGCCGGCCGCCAGCTCACCGGGGTCCAGCGGGCCCTGCGTACGGCCGAGGTGCCCGCGGTGGTCCACGCCGAGGACGCGCCACTCGCGGCCCAACCGGCGGTGGCGCCGCTGCTGCGGCTGCTGCGCTGCGTCCTGGCGCCGGACCGGCTCGACGAGGAGGCGGCGGTGGGCCTGCTGCACTCGCCGCTCGGCGGCGCGGACCCGTTCTCCGAGCGCAGGCTGCGGCAGGGGCTGCGGGCCCGGGCGGTGGTCGCGGGTGACCCGCGCCCGTCAGGGGAGCTGCTGGTGGAGGCGGTACGCGACCCGGCCGTGCTCGCCGGGGTGGAGCAGCAGTGGGCCGCGCCCGCCCGTAGGGTGGCCGGGCTGCTGCAGGTGGCGCGGGAGGCGGCCGCGGCCCCCGGCACCACCCCCGAAGCAGTGCTGTGGGCGGTGTGGCAGGCCAGCGGGCTGGCGCAGGAGTGGTCGGAGGACGCGGTCCGGCAGGAGGCGGCCGACCGCGACCTGGACGCGGTGGTGGCGCTGTTCGACACCGCCGCCCAGTTCAGCCACCGCCTGCCCGGGGCCGGGCTGGCCGCGTTCCTGGATCACCTGCAGAGCCAGGAGTTGCCCGGGGACAGCCTGGCGCCGGTCGCCGAACGCGGGGAGGCGGTGCGCCTGCTGACCGTGCACGCAGCTAAGGGTCTGGAGTGGGACGTGGTGGCGGTGCCCGGGGTGCAGGAGGGCGTCTGGCCCGACCTGCGACTGCGCGGCAGCCTACTCGGCGCAGACCTGCTGGTGGACCTGCACGCCGGTCGGGAGCTGGACCAGGTCGGCCGGGTGGCCGCGCTGCTGGACGAGGAGCGGCGGCTGTTCCACGTGGCGGTCACCCGGGCCCGGCGGCAGCTACTGGTCAGCGCGGTGGCCGCGGCGTCGGTCGGGGAGCACGAGCCGGAAGAGCCCTCCCGGTTCCTGCGGGAGCTGGCCGGGGGCGGCCCCGGCGGACCGGACCCGGGCGAAGGTCCGGACAGCCCGGTCGCGGACGCCGGTCCGGACGGACCCGACCCGGGTGGTGGCGACCCGCCCCGGCCCGACCCGCCGCCGGATGAGGGTGATCGGCCCGAGCCGCCAGTGGACGGGGCTGACCCGCCCGCGCCCCGCCCGCCAGGGGACGACCTGCCCGAGGGCGCTCCGCCCGAACTGGCTCCCAGCGGGCGGGAACCGCTTCGTCCACTGACCTTGGCGGCGCTGGTGGCCGAACTCCGGGCCGTGGTCACCGATCCGGCGGCGCCGCCGGGCCGGCGGCGCACGGCCGCCCGGCACCTGGCCCGGCTGGCGACCGCCGGGGTCCGAGGGGCACACCCCGACCAGTGGTGGGGGCTGGCCCCGCTCTCCGACGACCGCCCGCTCGCCGGCCCGGGGGAGCCGGTGCGGGTCTCTCCCTCGGCGATGGAGTCCGCGCTGCGGTGCGGCCTGCGCTGGTTGCTGGAGCGGCACGGCGGCGCGGCCCCGCCCAGCTCCGCCCAGCAGGTCGGCGACCTGGTGCACGCCACCGCGACCCTGGCCGACCAGGCCGGCGCGGACCGCACGGCGCTGGTGAGCTGGCTGGCGGAGCGGTTCGATGCGATCGAGCACGCGGCGGCGTGGCTGGCCGGGCCCGAGCGGCAGCGCGCCGAGCAGATGGTGGAGAAGCTCCTGCGCTGGGTGGCGGAGAATCCCCGCCGGCTGGTGGCGGTCGAGCGGGAGTTCTCGGTCCGGGTGGGTCAGGTGGTGCTGCGCGGCCGGGTGGACCGGCTGGAGGTGGACGACGATGGCCGGCTGGTGGTGGTGGACCTCAAGACCGGCCGCAGCGCTCCGGCCAACGCCGAGATCGCCGAGCATCCGCAGCTGGGCGCGTACCAGGCGGCGGTGGCGGCCGGCGCGTTCGCCGAATACGGGACCGAACCGGGCGGCGCGGCGCTGGTGCACCTGGGTACCAGCGGCCAGCAGGCCCGGGTGCAGGAGCAGCCGCCGCTGGCCGAGGTCGAGGACCCGGCCTGGGCCCCGGCCCTGGTACGCCGGGCCGGTGAGGTGATGGCCGCGGCCACGTTCACCGCGGTTCGCAACCACCGCTGCCGGATCTGCCCGGTCCGGCCCGCCTGCCCGATCTCCGGCCAGGGCCGGCAGGTGGTGGAGCCGTGACCAGGTCCGCCACCGGGGTGCGCGTACCCGAGCAGCCCCGCCGCAGGTACACCGCGGGCCCGCGGTTCGACCCGTACGAGCTGGCCCGGGAACTCGGGCGGCAGCCGCCCACCACCGAGCAGGCCGCGGTGATCTCCGCCCCGCTGGCTCCGCTGCTGGTGGTGGCCGGCGCCGGCTCGGGCAAGACCGAGACCATGGCCGCCCGGGTGGTGTGGCTGGTCGCCAACGACTACGTCCGGCCCGAGCAGGTGCTGGGGTTGACCTTCACCCGCAAGGCCGCGGCCGAGCTGGCGCACCGGATCCGCAGCCGGCTCGCCCAGTTGCGGCGCCGCCTGGGGGAGGAGTCCCCACTGGCGGTCGGCGAACCGACCGTGAGTACCTACCACGCGTACGCCGGGCGGGTGCTGAGCGAGCACGGCGTGCGCGCCGGATACGAGCCGACCGCGCGGCTGCTCACCGAGGCGGCCCGATGGCAGATCGTGGATGCGCTGGTCCGGGCGTACGACGGGGACATGGCCGGGGTCGGGTTCACCCCCGCCACCGTGACCGACCAGGTGCTGGCGCTCGCGGCCGAGCTGGCCGAGCACCTGGTCGACCCGGACGAGGTCGCCCGCTGGACCGGGCGGTTCAACGCCGAGCTGCGCAGCCTGCCCGGCCGCCCGTACGCGCCGGTGCGGGAGATGTTGGCGCGCCAGCAGGTACGGCTGAAGCTGCTGCCGCTGGTGCGCGCCTTCGCGCAGCGCAAGCGGGACGCCGAGGCGCTCGACTTCGGCGACCAGGTGGCCCGGGCGGCGAGGGTGGCGCGCGACCACCCGGAGGTGGGAGCGCTGGAGCGGGACCGGTTCCGGGTGGTCCTGCTCGACGAGTACCAGGACACCAGCCACGCCCAGGTGGTGCTGCTGCACGCGCTCTTCGGCGAGGGGCACCCGGTGACCGCGGTGGGTGACCCGTGCCAGTCCATCTACGGCTGGCGGGGGGCCAGTACCGGCACGCTGGACCGGTTTCCGCGGTGGTTCACGCTCGGGCCCGGCGGTGAGGGCGGGCCCGCCCAGGTGCGGCAGTTGACCACCAGCTGGCGTAACCGGCCGGAGATCCTCGCGGTCGCGAACGCGCTCGCCGCACCGCTGCGGGAGTCGGGTGCCCGGGTGGCCACGCTCACCGCCGCGCACCGCACCGCGGCGCCGCTCGGCGGCGCCACGGTGCGGTGCGCGCTGCACCCCACCTATCTGGACGAAGCCGAGTGGATCGCCGACCGGATCGCCGAAGCCTGGCAGGCCACACCGGAGCGTCCACCTACCGCCGCGGTGCTGATCCGGCGGCGGGACCAGATCCCGCCGATCGAGGCGGCGCTGCGGGCCCGCGGACTGCCGGTGGAGGTGGTCGGGCTGGGCGGGCTGCTGGACACGCCCGAGGTGCGCGACGTGGTCTGCACGTTGCGGGTGCTCGCCGACCCGGCCGACGGGGCGTCGCTGGTACGCCTGCTCACCGGCGCCCGCTGGCGGATCGGTCCCCGGGACCTGGTGGCCCTGTACCGCCGGGCCCGGCAGCTCGCCGCCGAGCGCCGCGCCGCCACCGGCGAGCCCGACCCGCCGCTGGTGGTGGGGGGCGACCGCGTGGCGGAGGAGGCGACTCTGACCGACGCCTTGGCGGACCTGGGCGAGCCGGACGGGTACTCGCCCGCTGGATACGCCCGGCTCCGCGGGTACGCCCGGGAGCTGGCCGCGCTGCGGCGCCGGCTCCACCAGCCGCTGCCCGACCTGGTGGCGGATGTGGAGCGGACCACCGGGCTGGAGGTGGAGGTGGCGGTGCGCGGGGCCGGCGGTGGCCTGGCGCGTGCACACCTGGACGCGTTCGGCGAGGTGGCGGCGCGGTTCGCGGCGGAGGCGCCGGGGGCGACCCTGCCGGCGTTCCTCTCTTACCTGGCGGCGGCCGAGGAGGAGGAGCGCGGGTTGAGCGCGGGCGAGGTGGAGGTGGTCGAGGGTGCGGTGCAGATCCTCACCGCCCACGCCGCCAAGGGCCTGGAGTGGGACGTGGTCGCGGTCGCCGGGTTGACCAGCCAGGTGTGGCCGGCCCCGCCGAAGAGCTCCGACCACTTCCTGCAGGGGGTGGGGGTACTACCGTTCCCGCTGCGCGGCGACGCCGACGGCCTGCCCGCGTTCTCGCTCGCCGACGCCCACGACCAGCAGGGGGTGGAACAGGCGCGGAAGGAGTTCGAGGCCGCGTGGCGGGCCCATGACGAGCGGGAGGAGCGCCGGCTGGCGTACGTCGCGGTCACCCGGGCCCGGCGGCTGCTGCTCTGCGGCGGCTACTGGTGGGGGCAAGGGGTGAAGAAACCGCGCGGACCATCGATCTTCCTGCAGGAGGTGTACACGCAGTGCCGCGAGGGTGCCGGCGAAGTGGACCACTGGGCCCCCGCCCCGGCGGCCGGCGCCACCAACCCCACCGAGGAGCTGCAGGCGAGCGCGGGGTGGCCGATCGACCCGCTGGGGGCCAGACGCGCCGCCTGGGAGGAGGGTGCGGCGCTGGTCCGCGCCGCGCTCACCCAGGCCCGCGCGGACGAGGACGAAGCTACCGGCGACGACGATCCGTGGGCGGAGGAGGTGAGCATGCTACTGGCCGAGCGGGAACGGCTGGCGGCGGCCCGGACCGCGGTCGAGGTGCCGCTGCCGGAGCACCTGTCGGTCTCGCAGCTCGTCGCGCTGCGCCGCGACCCGGCGGACCTGGCGCGGGCCCTGCGCCGCCCGATGCCGGTGCCACCGGATTCCCGTGCCCGCCGGGGGAGCGCCTTTCACACGTGGTTGGAGCAGCACTTCGGAGCCGACCGGCTGCTGGATCTGGACGAGGTGCCAGGCGCCGCGGACGAGCCGGCCACCGACGCCGACCTGGCGTGGCTGCGGGAGCGGTTCCTCGCCAGCGAGTGGGGCGATCGCGTGCCGGTGGAGGTGGAGGTGCCGTTCGCCACCGAGATCGGTGGGGTGGTGGTCCGGGGCCGCATCGACGCGGTGTTCGCGAACCCGGACGGCTCCTACGAGGTGGTGGATTGGAAGACCGGCCGCCGCCCCACCGACCCGGACGCCGTCGCGGCGGCGTCGGTGCAGCTCGCCACCTACCGGCTGGCCTGGGCGGCGCTGGCCGGGGTGCCGGTGGCCCGGGTGCGGGCCGCCTTCCACTACGTGGCCGAGCAGGTGACCCTGCGGCCGGTGGACCTCCTGGACGCCGACGGGTTGGCCGCCCTGGTGGGTGGATCCACCACCGGGGACACCTGAGACCTCGGGGCCGGCGACCAGGTGACACCGGGCCGCGACGCTCGGTTGCGGCGGCGCCTGGCCGCGACGTCCACACCCGCGCCCGGGCGCGGGAGCGGTAACCTGTCGCGCTGGTGGGACCGGGCGGTGCGGCCGCCGGCCGCGGGCGGCCGCTCGCGGTGTGGCGGCGAGAGGGCGAGGAGCTGCGATGAGAGCCGCGATGTGGAGCGTCGTGGTGGCGATGTCGGCGGTGTCGGCGGTGGTGCCGGCCGGGCCGGCGTACGCCGACGACGTGCGCGATGCCCAGTGGCACCTGGACGCACTGGCGGTGGCCGAAGCGCACCGGCACACCCTCGGTGCGGGGGTCACGGTCGCGGTGCTCGACTCCGGGGTGGACGCCGGCCACCCGGATCTGCGCGGCGCGGTGCTGCCCGGAGTGGACCTCACCGGCCGGGGGCCGGACGGGCGGGACGACCCGGCCGGTACCGGCACCGCCCTGGCCGGGCTGATCGCAGGCCAGGGGCATGCCACCGCGCCCGGTCCGGGGGACGGCGCCGGCGATGCCCCCGGGCCGGACGGCGTGCTGGGGTTGGCCCCGGCGGCGCGGGTGCTACCGGTGGTGGTGGCCGAGCCGGGCGCCGCGCCCGCGCCGGAGACGCTGGCCGCCGGGGTGGCCGAGGCCGTGCGCCGCGGCGCGGACGTGATCTGCCTGGGCCGGGCGGTGCCGGACGACCCGGCGGTGACCCAGGCCCTGGGCGCGGCGGTGACCGCCGGGGTTGTGGTCGTGGTGCCCGGCCGGCCGGCGGGTGATGCGCTGGCCCGCTATGGCGGCTCCGGCCTGCTCGCCGCGGTCGCGGCCGACCCCACCGGTGCGGTGGACCACGCCGCCGCCGCACTCCCCGGCGCGGTGGTGGTGCCGGCCGCGGGCACCACCTCCACCGGTGGCCAGGGCGGGTACTACCGCTTCGGCCGCACCGGCGACGCGGCCGCGAGCGCGGTCCTCGCCGGGGCGGTGGCCCTGGTCCGCGCCGCGGACCCGGGCGCGCCCGGCCACGTGGCGGCGTCCCGGATCACCCAGACCGCCGCCGGCGGCGCGCTGGATCTTCTCGCCGCGCTCACCGCGCCGCCGGCCACGCCCAGCCCAGCCGGGTCGCCGGCGGGCCCGCCGCCGGAGCCCACGGCCGCAGCGGATACCCCGGCCACCGAGTACGTGGCCGCGTTCGATTCCGGGGACTGGCGCCGCTGGCTGGTCGCCAGCCCGCTGGTAGTGTTCCTGCTGCTGTTCGGCGTGGGCAGCGTGGTGGCGACCTGGCGGGCGCGGGGCCGGAGCCGGCACTGAGCCGGCTCTGAGCCGGCCGGGACCGGGCGCGGCCCACACCTGCTACCGTCGGCGCGTGCCGGTGATGACGACCGAGATTCCAGGGACCACTTACCCGGTCGAGCGCTACACTCTGCCCAACGGGCTGCGGGTGGTGCTCGCACCTGACCGCAGCGCCCCGGTCGTGGGCGTGGCGGTCGTCTACGACGTGGGCATCCGCTCCGAGCCACCCGGCCGGACCGGTTTCGCCCATCTGTTTGAGCACCTGATGTTCCAGGGTTCGGAGAACCTGGAGAAGCTGGCCCACTTCCGGCACGTGCAGGGGTCGGGCGGCACCTTCAACGGCTCCACCCACTTCGACTACACCGAGTACTTCGAGACCCTGCCGGCCGGCGCCCTGGAGCGGGCACTGTTCCTGGAAGCGGACCGGATGCGTGGCCCGGCGCTGACCGAGGCGAACCTGCGCAACCAGGTGGACGTGGTCAAGGAGGAGATCCGGGTCAACGTGCTGAACCGGCCCTACGGCGGGTTCCCCTGGCTGAAGCTGCCGTCGGTGATGTTCGACACCTTCCCCAACGCGCATGACGGCTACGGCTCCTTCGACGACCTGGAGTCGGCCACGGTGGCCGAGGCGAAGGAGTTCTTCACCACCTACTACGCGGCCGGCAACGCGGTGCTGTCGATCGCCGGCGACTTCCACCCGGACCGGGCCCGGACCCTGGTCGAGCGCCACTTCGGGGACGTCCCCGCGCGCCCGGCCCCGCCCCGCCCGGACTTCTCCGAGCCGGATCTGACCGCCGAGCGCCGCACCTCGTACGTGGACAAGCTGGCGCCGCTGCCGGCGGTGGCGGCCGCCTGGCGGGTGCCGGACCCGATCACCGAGTTCCGCGCGTACCTGCCCTACGTGGTGCTGGCCGAGGTCCTCACCGACGGTGACGCTTCCCGGCTGGTGGAGCGGCTGGTGCTGCGGGACCGGTCCGCCACCAGCGTCGGCGGCTACCTTGGCTTCATGGGGGAGCCGTTCGCCGTGCGCGACCCCACGGCGCTGGTGCTGCAGGCGCACCTACCGCCCGGCGGGTCGGTCGACCGGGTGCTCACCAGCGTGGGCGAGGAGCTGGACCGGCTCGCCACCGACGGGCTGACCGACGGCGAGCTGGCGCGGACCCAGGCCCGGATGGCCACCCACCTGCTGCGGGACACCGACGCGGTGCTCGGCCGCGGGCTGACCATGGCCGTGCTGGAGCTGCAACGGGGCGATCCAGGTCTGATCAACGAGTTGCCGCGGCTGGTCGGCTCGGTGACCGCCGAGGAGGTGGTCGCCGCGGCGGCCACCCTGCGGGCGGACCGGCGCGCCGCGATCGAGGTGGCTCCGGGCAACCACGGGGCCAACGGAGGTACGGCATGAAGCGCGCACTGCCGGAGTTGGAGCCGCCGGGCGAACTGGCGCTGCCGGAGACGACCGAGCGGCGGCTCCCGAACGGGCTGACCGTGCTCGTCATCCGGCGCCCGACCGTGCCGCTGGTGGAGATCCGGCTGCGGATCCCGTTCGGTAAGGCGGACCTGGCCGGCGCCTCAGTGCTGGCGCAGACCCTGCTGTCCGGCACCGAGACCATGTCCAATGTGCAGATCGCCGCGGAGCTGCAGAGCCTCGGCGGCGGGTTGGCCGCCGGGGTGGACCCGGACCGGCTGCTGATCTCGGGTAACGGGCTCGTCAGCGGGCTGGACCGGGAGCTGTGGATCCTGGCGCAGGTGCTCACCGGCGCCACCTACCCGAAGGCGGAGGTGCGGGTCGAGCGGGAACGGCTCGCCGACCGTATCCAGGTGGCGCGCAGCCAGCCGTCGCACCTGGCCCGCCGGGCCCTGCTGAAGCGGATCTACGCCGACCACCCGTACGCGGTGCAGACCCCGGAACCGGAGCAGGTGCGTGAGGTGGGCACCGAGGACCTCCGCGCCCTACACGACCAGCGGGTCCACCCGGCCGGGTCGACCCTGGTCCTCGTCGGGGACCTCGATCCGGAGGAGGCGCTGGAGTCCGCCGCCAAGCAGCTCGGCGTCTGGGACGGGGGCGGTGTGCAGGTGACGCTGCCGCCCACCCCGCCGCTGACGCCCGGCCCGCTGCTGGTCGCCGACCGCCCGGACGCGGTGCAGTCCTCGCTGCGGCTGGCGCTGCCGGCGGTCGGGCGTACTCACCCCGACCACGCGGCGCTGCAGCTGGCGAACCTCATCTTCGGCGGGTACTTCTCCTCCCGCTGGGTGGAGAACATCCGCGAGGACAAGGGCTACACCTACGGCCCGCACTCGGTGATCGAG
>Ga0079224_100017237_pt1 | contig 10174 bp, 11 predicted proteins | sample Stecom2015_FD_80414 | JGI IMG/M metagenome (GOLD analysis project Ga0079224, IMG submission 80414) | Agricultural soil microbial communities from Utah to study Nitrogen management - Steer compost 2015 | ecosystem: Environmental > Terrestrial > Soil > Agricultural land | place: USA: Utah... | reverse complement strand
GTGGCGAACATATAGGTGCGGGCCTTTTGCATCAACCCCTCGACCACCGATCCCTCTGCCGCCACGAAGGCGCCCGCCACGCCCGCCGCCTTGCCCAGGGTCGCCATGTAGACCAGGCGGTCAAGGCGACCCCGCCAAGCCGGCGCCACGCCGTTGCGACCGGCGATGCCCCAATGCGCCAGCGTGCCTTCACCGTGCTCGCCCAGCACCCCGAAGCCATGGGCGTCATCGATCATCAGCCAAGCATCGTGGCGTTCACACAGCGCCAGCAGCGCTGGCACGTCGGCGATGTTGCCGTCCATGCTGAAGACGGCGTCAGTCAGCACCAGCTTGCGGCGCGCCGTGCTGGCCGCCAGCGCCGCTTCCATGGCCACCAGGTCAGCATGCGGAATGACGTGCAAGTCGGCCCGCGACAGGCGCGCACCATCGATGAGGCAGGCGTGGTTCAAGGCGTCAGAGAAGATGGCGTCACCGCGCCCCACGAGGGCGGGCACGATGCCGACATTGGCCATGTAGCCGGCCACGAAATACAAGGCCCGCGGCAAACCCACCAGGGTCGCGAGCTCCTGTTCCAGCGCTTCGTGGGCGGGGCTGTGACCACACACCAAGGGCGAGGAGGTGGCACCCACCCCGTAGCGCGCTGCCGCCGCCTGGGCGGCCTCGATCACGGCCGGGTGCTGGGAGAGCCCCAGGTAGTCGTTGCCGCCGAAGGACAGGCGCGGCTGGCCGTTCACGAGGTAGGTGGTGCCGCGCAGGTCTTCTGCTCCGGCAGACAGATCCTGGGGGGCCTGCAAGGGGGCGACCACACGTCGCTGGCGCAGCAGCTGCGCCTCGGAAAGGGCTTTCAGCTCGGCAGAAAAAATCGATTCGCTCATCTGCCAAGGTTAGCAGTTCGGGCCACCTGGGCACTGACCAAACCGGCCTCGGTCATGATGCTTCGCAGGATCTCCCCCACCGGCAGCACCTCTCTGACCAGGCCTTGTGATTGACCAATCAGTTGCACGCCGTCGCGGTGGTCGCCCTCTTCGATGGCCTTGCGCATGGCCAACGTCGCCGCCCCGAAATAAGCCACCTTGACGGCCTCGACCAGACCCATTCGCGCCACATCACGCAGCAGCCGCCACAAGGGGGTGTGCTGTTCCCGGGCCGCGCGCAAGGAGCGGGCGATGGCCACCGGCGGGCTCAGGCGGCGCGCCGTGTATCGCTGCCCTCCCGGCGTGTGCATGACACGGCAAGGGAAGGTGTCGAAATTGGAAGAGTAGATGGTGGCCTCGGCCGCCTTGTCGATGATCAGCTGCTTGGTGCTGGCATGAACGGGGCTTTCCATTGAGGCGGCCAGGCGCGTGCCCATGGCCACGGCATCGGCACCCAGCGCCAGTGCGGCCACCAGACCCCGCCCGTCGGCAAAGCCGCCCGCCGCGATGATGGGCAGGTCGGTCATGTCGCGCACGACCGGTAGCAGCACCAGCGAGGTGACCGCGCCGCCATGCGCAGCGGCCTCGTGGCCGGTGACGATCAGGCCATCCACCCCGACATCGATGGCGGCCCGCGCATGGCGTTCGCTCGACACGGTAGCCAGCACCTTACCTCCGTAGGATCGTGCCCCCTGCACCACCCAATCGCCCTTGCCCATCGACACATTGATGACGGGCACCTGCTCTTGCAGCGCAACTTGTGCACATTCGCTGGCGCCGGGCAGCATGAGGCTGCAGCCCACGCCAAAGGGCTTGCTGGTGAGGCGGCGCACCTGGGCGATGGCCTCGCGGCACTGCTGAGGCGACAAACCGCCACTGGCCAAAATGCCCAGCCCGCCTGCTTCACTCACCGCCGCCACCAGCTCGGGCCGGGAGATGTAGGTCATGCCGGGCAGGACGATGGGATGCTCGATGCCGAGCAAGGTGGTCAGTCGCGTGTTCATGGAGGCGCATTGTCCATGGCTTTGCGCACCGGCCCGCGCGGCGTGGGTCGCGTTGACCGACACGGATCTTCTTGCTAGGCTGGCCCGTCTTTCTTTCCCGCCCGCCTGTGGGCCCTGCCCCCGCGCTTGACCATGACAAACATGAAGCCCCTGGTGTCCCTCGGCGCCGTCCTCACCGCGCTCACGCTGAGCGGCCCTTTCGCCTGGGCTCACGCCCAAGCCATTGGCGAAGTCGACACGGTGTTCAAGCTGCTGGGGCCAGACCACAAGGTGGTCGTCGATGCCTATGACGACCCGAAGGTGAACGGCGTCACCTGCTATGTGTCACGGGCCAAGACAGGCGGTATCAAGGGCGCCCTGGGCCTGGCCGAGGACAAGGCCGAGGCCTCGATTTCCTGCCACCAGATCGGCCCCATCGTGATCAAGAAGCCCCTGCCCCGCCAGGAAGAAGTCTTCACGGAGCGCATCTCGCTGGTATTCAAAAAGCTGCGCATCGTGCGCATGGTGGACAGCCAGCGCAATGCCCTGGTCTACCTGACCTATTCGGACCGCCTGATCGAAGGCTCCCCGCAGAACAGCGTCACGGCGGTGGCGGTGGAGCGGTCGCGGCCGATACCGCTTCTGGGCAAGTAGGTTCGTTAGTCACTTGCTGGGGGGTGAGCGCTTTTGCCTTGCACCGTGGGGCTGGGGCTGAGGGGGCGATGGCAGGGATCCTGTGTGGGTGGCCCCGCTGCGCGGGGCTGCCCTGCGATGCTCGCGGCGAGCTTGTGCCGTGGAACTCGCTGCGCGGCCTGCGGCCGCTTCGCTCAGACATCCACGGCAAGTCAGTTGGGCGCGCGCTGACGCGCGCCAAGCTCGCCGCTGTGCTTCTCGGCACCCACTCACGTCACCCTGCCATCGCCCCCTCTGCCCTTGTCCGCCCCCCTCTTGGCGTGCTGCCGCTGCGTTCGGGGCGTGCCACCGACGGCGCATGCCGCCGCGTGACTGAGGCACCGCTCCTGCATCAGCACGGTCATCCCCTGCTCCATCAGTCGAGCAAGCCGGGATGCCCCCACTCATACCTTGCCCCCGAAGCCGCCCCTCTGCGCAAGAGACAAGCAGGGCGAAAAAAGCCGGGGCGGCCTCTGACTGGGCGGCTTGTGTGGGTGCCGAGAAGCGCAGTGACGAGGTGTGCGCGCGTCAGCGCGCTTCCATGTCTGACTTGCCGTGGATGTCTGAGCGCAGCGGCCGCAGGCCGCGTAGCGAGTTCCACGGCACCACCTCATCACGAGCATCGCAGGGCAGCCCCGCGCAGCGGGGCCACCCACCCAGGCGCTCAATCAGAGGCCGCCCCGGCCCCGCCCTGCGGTGCAATAGAAAGCACCCCAGCGTCCGCGCAAAAAAAGCGGCACCGAAGTGCCGCTTTGCTTTGGCCGAGAGGGCCGGTGATTACTCTTCGCCGCCAAAGATGCCCAGCAGGGCCAGCAGCGACTGGAACACGTTGTAGACGCTGAGGTAAACACCCAGCGTGGCCGTGATGTAGTTGGTTTCCTGGCCGTCTTGCACGCGCTTGAGGTCGTACAGGATGAAGGCCGAGAAGATGCCGATGGCCAACACGGACAAGGTGATCATCAGGGCGCTGGACTGCAGGAAGATGTTGGCGATGCCCGCCACGATCAGCATGATCACGCCGATGAACAGCCACTTGCCCATGCTGCTGAGGTCACGCTTGACGATGGTCGAGAGCGAAGCCATGCCCAGGAAGATGGCGCCCGTGCCGGCAAAGGCCGTCATGATCAGGCTGGCGCCGTTGGACAGGCCCAGCACCGCGCCCAGCATGCGCGAGAGCATGATGCCCATGAAGAAGGTGAAGCCCAGGAGCACCAGCACGCCGGTGGAAGATTCCTTGGTTTTTTCAATGGCGAACATGAAGCCGAAGGCGCCGCCCAGGAAGATGACGGTGCTCATGATGGGCGACATGCCCTGCAGCAGGCCCGTGGCCAGGCCCAGCCAGGCCCCCGCCACGGTGGGCAGCATGGACAGGGCAAGCAACCAGTAGGTGTTGCGCAGCACGCGGTTGCGTTGCGCCAGGGTTACCGCCTGCATCGACGGGTCGGAGGGGTACGTGGTGTAGTTCATCAGTCGACTCCAGACAAAAATAAGAACAGGGACAGCGGTGGCGGTGCTCAGGCAGCTTTTCGGGCTGCCGCTTTCTCGAGGCGCTTGCGCCGGGCGCGCAGGTTCAGCGCTTCGACCACCAGCGAGAAGGCCATGGCAGCATAGATATAACCCTTGGGCACGTGGGCGTCAAATGCCTCGGCCGTCAGGGCCATGCCCACCATCACCAGGAAAGCCAGCGCGAGCACCTTGACCGAGGGGTGGGACTCGACGAATTCGCCAATCGGCTTGGCCGCCAACATCATGACACCCACCGAGACAACCACCGCAGCGACCATCACATTGATATTGTCCACCATACCGACCGCGGTGATGACCGAGTCGAGGGAGAACACGATGTCGATGACCGCGATCTGGCCGATCACCGACCAGAACAGGGCCTTGCCGGCGCGCGTGTGCTGCTGATCATCGGTTTCCAGGGGCACATCCTGCTCGCGCGCCTCGACCTCGACGAAGATCTCGTGCGAGGCCTTCCACAAGAGGAACAGGCCGCCCAGCAGGAGGACCAGGTCTCGGCCGCTGATGCCCATGCCGCCGACCACGAACAGGTCTTTGGTGAGGCCCATGATCCAGCTCAGCGAGAAGAGCAAACCCAGGCGCGTCAGCATGGCAAAAGCCAGGCCCAGGCGGCGCGCCCGGTCGCGGTACTCGGGTGCCACGCGGCTCACAAGGATGGAGATGAAGATGATGTTGTCGACCCCGAGCACGATTTCCAGTGCCACGAGCATCGAGAAGGCGACCCACATATTGGGGTCCAGCAGAAATTCCATGTTCCAGTTACCTAGGTGAGAAGGAGGGCAATTTAGCGCTTTTCGACACTTCGAGTAAAGTCGATTTTACTGAAGTGTTACTTCGCAAAATCCTTATCCTCGTGAACTTCAAGCATTTGTACTACTTTTGGGCCACCGCCAAGGCCGGCGGGGTCATGCGGGCGGGCAAGCAACTGCACACCACGCCGCAGACCCTGTCGGGCCAGATCAAACTGCTGGAGGCTCAACTGGGTTGCGCACTGTTTCGCAAATCGGGGCGTGGGCTGGAGCTCACAGAGGAAGGCCGCATCGCCCTGGGGTATGCCGACCAGATTTTTGCCCTGGGCACCGAACTGGAGGCCGCCCTGGGCAAACAACGTCGGGACGCCCAGGCCCTGGAGTTCCGGGTCGGCATCGCCGATGCCGTGCCCAAATCGCTGGCTTATCACCTGCTGGAGCCGGCTTTGGGGCTGGCCGAACCGGTGCGACTGATCTGCCACGAAGGGGATCTGCAAAGCCTGTTGGCCCAGGTGTCGGTGCACCGCTTGGACCTGGTGATTGCCAATGAACCCATGGGGCGCCAGCTCAGCGTGAAGGCCTTCAGCCACGGCCTGGGCACCACCACCACGAGTTTCTTCGCCACCTCGGCGCTGTGCGCCGAGGTCGTGGGCACAGCCCCCGGACCAGAGGCGCAAGGCTTCCCTGCCTGCCTGCACGATGCGCCCATGCTGCTCCATGGCAGCAGCTCGGTAATGCGACAGCGCCTGGACGTGTGGCTGGCTCGCCATCGTTTGCGCCCTCGCTCGGTGGGCGAGTTCGACGACGCCGCCTTGATGAAGGCGTTTGGCAGCCAGGGGCGCGGGGTGTTCATGGCGCCCACCGTGCTGGAGGCAGAGACCTGCGCGCAATATGGCGTGCAGGTGCTGGGGCGCACCACCGAACTGGTCGAAGAGTTCTTTGCCATTTCGGTGGAACGGCGCATCACCCACCCCTGCGTGGCCGCCATCACCCAGTCGGCGCGGCGCGCGCTGTTCGGCTCGGATGCCAGCTCGGACTCAGAAGTGCGAGGGCAGGTCTAGCACCACATCGGCCGCATCCGCCCCCGGCGCCCAGGGCAGATCGCCCCACAGCGGGGCGTCGATCATGCGGGCCAGGGTCTGCACATTGGCCTCCGCGGCCAGCATGCTGGGGTCGATGCGGTTGGCCACCCAGCCCACCAGCTTCAGTCCGCGGCGCACGATGGCTTCCTGGGTCAGCAGGGCGTGGTTGATGCATCCCAGGCGCACGCCCACCACCATCACCACGGGCAGACCCAGCAAACTGGCCAGATCGGCGCTGGTGGCGCTGTGGCCTGGGCGGTCACACAAGGGCACGATGAAGCCACCCGCGCCTTCCACCACGACTGCGTCGGCGTGCTGGTGCAAGGCGTGGAAGCAGGCGGCGATGTGCTCGATGTCGATCAGCTTGCCTTCGGCTGCGGCCGCGATGTGCGGTGAGGCCGGCTGGTCCAGCAAGTAAGGGTTGTCGAATTCGGGCGGGACGGTGATGGTCGAGGCGTGGCGAAGGGCCACGATGTCCTCGTTGGTCCAGACACCGTCGATCCACTCGGCCCCTGCGGCGACCGGTTTCATGCCGATGACGCGCGCATGGCGCTCGGCCAGGGTGTGCAGCAAGGCCGCAGTGACACGGGTCTTGCCCACGCCCGTGTCGGTGCCGGTGACAAACAAGGCCGTCATGTTGCTGATGCGTTTCTCAAGCCAGGCGCTGCGCAGCCGCGTCGCCGCCAAGCGTGGGCGCCGCGTCTTTCAAGCTGATGTCCAGCGCACGAAGCGCGCCTCTCACCAGGTGCCGAACATCGTCGTCGCTGAGCACATAGGGCGGCATCGCATAGAGGGTGTTGCCGATGGGGCGCAGCAGCACGCCCGCATCCATGGCAGCCCGGTGGAATCGGGCGGCAAAGGCCGGATCGTGAACCTCAATGTCCCAGGCCCAGATCATGCCCAGGTGCCGGCGCCCACGCACGGCGGGGTGGGCGTGCAAAGGCGCCATCAAGGCGTCCCAACGCGCCGCGTGTTCGCGGTTGCGCGCCAGCACATCGTCGCGTTCGAAGGTGTCGAGCACGGCCAGGGCCGCGCTGCAGGCCAGCGGGTTGCCCGTGTAGGAGTGCGAGTGCAGAAAGCCCAGGGCCGCACGCTCGCTCCAAAAAGCGTCGAACACAGCGTCGGTGGTGAGCACAACCGACAGCGGTAACACGCCGCCCGTGAGGCCCTTGCTCAGGCAGATGAAATCGGGCCGGATGGCTTTCCCTTGCGCATCAAGAGCCTGCTGGTGGGCGAACAGGGTGCCGGTGCGACCAAAGCCCACGGCGATCTCGTCGCAGATCAGGTGCACTTCGTGTTGGTCGCACAGGGCGCGCGCGGCGCTCAGGTAGGCCGGGTCGTGCATGGCCATGCCGGCGGCGCCCTGCACCAGGGGTTCGAGGATGAAGGCGGCCGTCACCTCGTGGTGCTCGGCCAAGTGGGCCCGCAAGGCCTCGATGCAGGCCTGCAGGTGCTGCTCGGCACTCACACCCGGCTGGGCCAGACGCGGGTCGGGGCTGGGCAAGGTGGCGCTGAGGCGCAGCAGGGGGGCATAGGCTTCGCGGAACAGCGGGATGTCGGTCACCGACAGGGCGCCCACGGTCTCACCGTGGTAGCCGCCTTGCAGGCCGATGAAGCGGTGCTTGCCCTCCCGGCCCCGGTTGCGCCAGCTGTGCGCGCTCATCTTCAGGGCGATTTCCGTGGCGCTGGCCCCGTCGCTGCCATAGAAGGCGTGGCCCAGGCCGGTGAGCGCGCCCAGCCGCTCGGACAGCTCGACCACGGGGGGGTGGGTCAGGCCGGCCAGCATGGTGTGATCGAGCTGGCTGAGCTGGGCCGTGATGGCATCGCGGATGGGTGCGAAGCCATGGCCAAAGAGGTTCACCCACCAGGAGCTGACGGCATCGAGGATGCGCTGCCCTTGATCGTCAATCAGCCAGGGGCCTTCGCCGCGCACGATGGCGCGCGGCGGGAACTGTTCGTGCACCTGCATCTGCGTGCAAGGGTGCCACACCGCACGCCGGCTGCGCTCGGCCCATGACAGGGGCTGCTTGCTCACGAGGCGCTCAGGCTTGGGCGGTAGACGCAACGATCGCCCGCGGCACGCGACACCGCCACCGCGCTGACGTTGGGAATGGCGAGCTTCACCCGTTCGAGGATGAACACGCAGAGGTTCTCCAGGGTGGGCGCGCCCAGACCATCGACTTCGTCGAGAAAGTGATGGTCGAGTTGCAGGCGGATGGCGGCGAGCGCCTCGCGCAGCACGGCCAGGTCGACCACCATGCCGGTTTCAGCCTGGCGCGGCCCCCGCACGAACACCTCGGCGGTGTAAGTGTGGCCATGGATGCGGCGACTGCCCGCGGCCTCCTCGGCGCCCACCTTGCGCTTGAGCGTGTGGGCGGCGTCGAAGGAGAAAGTCTGGCTCAGTTCAAACATAAGGACGGCATTGTCGCGTGTGCGGGCGATCAGCGGATGCCCAGGGTCTTGTGGGTTTGAACGCTGAGCATCCAGCGGGGGTGATCCTGGCACCATTGCACGGCCCAGGCCATGGCGTCGCGGCGGGCCTCGGGCGAGGCGCTGTCCAAGGGCTGTACACGTCGCTGCTCGAACGCCCACCCGTCCATGAGCAGCAGCTCGGCAGGGCCGAAGCCGGCCTGTGGCATCACCACCTTGAGCTCGTGCCCCTGGGTCTGAACCACGGTGGAGCCCGCCTTGGGGCTGACGCAGATCCAGTCCAGGCCAGCCGGTGCCACCACGGTGCCGTTGGTTTCCACCGCCACCATGAAGCCCTGCGCGTGCAAAGCATCGATCAAGGCCGTGTCGACCTGAAGGAGGGGTTCTCCACCCGTCAGCACCACAAAGCGCCGATCGGGCGCGGCGTGTGCGCCCTGGGGCCAATAAGAGGCGATCTCTGCGGCCAGCGCCTGAGCATCGGCGAATTTTCCGCCGCCCAAGCCGTCGGTGCCGACGAACTCTGTGTCGCAGAAACGGCAGATGGCCTTGGCGCGGTCTTCCTCGCGCCCCGTCCACAAATTGCAGCCCGCAAAGCGGCAGAACACCGCCGGGCGGCCCGCGTGGGTGCCCTCCCCTTGCAGGGTGTAGAACATTTCCTTGATGCTGTACGCCATCTCAACGCCATCCAGTCCACCACACGGTCAGGCCCGAGGCCAGGACCAGTGCGGCATAAGTGATCATGGCGCCATCGCGTCCCATCACCAACAGGCCGGCCACCCACACCAGCAGGTTGACGCCGGCCACCCAGGCCATCTGATGTGCAAGGCCACCTGATTTGCCGGATTTGCCGGCGGATCGGGCTGTGCGCCACCACAGCAAACGGGCCATGGCCGGCACCAGCACCGCCAGAAACAAGGCCGGTGCCAGAAAATTCACGGCGTGAATGATCACATCCGAAAAGCTCATTGATGGCCTTTGCAACATCTTGAAGCCCGCGATTTTATAATCCCCTTCCATGACCGTCCTGACCCTGGGTTTGAACCACACCACCGCCGCCTTGGACTTGCGCGGCCGGTACGCATTCGCGGTGGATCAGCTCGCCCCCACTTTGCGGGCCCTGCACACCAGCCTGATGGGCGGTTCGCACCCCACGAACGCCCCTGAAGTGGCGCTGCTGTCCACCTGCAACCGCACCGAGCTGTACTGTGCCATGGGCCGGGCGGGCGCCACCGCGCCCCACATGCGCCATGCCGCCATCGAGTGGCTGGCCAGCGCCGGCCAAGTGGGGCCGGACGAACTGCTGCGCCACACCTATGTGCTCGAAGGGGGTGCGGCCGCCCGCCACGCCTTCCGTGTGGCCAGCGGCCTTGACTCCATGGTGCTGGGCGAGCCGCAGATTCTGGGCCAAATGAAGCAAGCCGTGCGCGAAGCCAACGCTGCCGGCACCCTGGGCACCACCTTGCACCAGCTCTTCCAGCGGTCTTTTTCGGTGGCCAAAGAGGTGCGCACGTCCACCGACATCGGCTCGCACTCCATCAGCATGGCCGCCGCCGCCGTGCGCCTGGCCGGCCAGTTGTTCGAAGACCTCAGCAAGACCAAGGTGCTGTTCGTGGGCGCGGGGGAAATGATCGAACTGACGGCCACCCACTTTGCCGGCCGCACGCCGCGGGCCATGGCCGTGGCCAACCGCACGCTCGAGCGCGGCGAGAAGCTCGCCACCCATCTGGGCGCCCAAGCCATCCGCCTGGCCGACCAGCCAGAGCGCCTGCACGAGTTCGACATCGTCGTGTCGTGCACGGCCAGCACCCTGCCCATCATCG
>Ga0079224_100017235_pt1 | contig 10174 bp, 11 predicted proteins | sample Stecom2015_FD_80414 | JGI IMG/M metagenome (GOLD analysis project Ga0079224, IMG submission 80414) | Agricultural soil microbial communities from Utah to study Nitrogen management - Steer compost 2015 | ecosystem: Environmental > Terrestrial > Soil > Agricultural land | place: USA: Utah... | reverse complement strand
GCGGACCAGCCGCCAGCCGATCTCGCTCAACGCGACGATCGGCGAGGACGGCGAGACCACCATCGGCGACCTGATCGAGGACGTCGACTCGCCGGAGGCGTCGGAGATCGTCGACCGGCAGCTGCTCGGCGCCCAGCTGCGGAACGTGCTGTCGAACCTGTCGCCGCGCGAGGCCAAGATCATGGCGCTGCGGTTCGGGCTGATCGACGGCAAGCCGCACACGCTGGACGAGATCGGCAAGCATCTCGGCCTCACCCGTGAGCGGATCCGCCAGCTGGAGAAGGAGTCGCTGTCCAAGCTGCGCCACCCGAGCAACACCCGCCCCCTGCTCGACTGGGCCAGCTGACGCCGCGGGCCGTCGCCGGCCCCGTGAGACGCGAACGAGCCCCGGCCTGTGCCGGGGCTCGTTCGCGTCTCAGGGCCTGATGGCGGGCGGGCGGATCACCGGGCGGAGGGAACGCGGCCCGGCACGCGCGGGATGCCCCACATCCGGTTCTCCTCGCGCAGCGTGCGCAGCCGCTCCACCTGGGCGGTCCACATGGCGCCCGTGGGCGTCGCCTTGGCCTTGCGCCGGGCGATGCGGTCGTCGTAGGCCCGCACCCCGAACGCCGCCCGCTGCCCGGCCTCGGCCGCGCGCAGCGCCTCCGTCAGCGCCTTGTCGAACGCCAGGCCGGCGGCGCGCAGCTCAAGCTCGTCGGCGTCGGCGGCGCGCAGGTCGCGCAGGACCTGCTCGGCCTCCCTGGCCTTCTCGAGCAGCTCGGGGAAGCTCTTGGAGATCTCCTGATCCGCGTGGTAGCGGACCTCGGCCTCGCGGCTCACCCGCGGACGGAAAAACGCCATCGACTCTGCCCTTCACGCTGTCGGCTCTTTACCAGCGACCAGGGTACGCGTTCCGCGCCGCGACTCCGTAACCGGTCCGGCGCGGCGCCCCGGCGCCCCCTCCTTTACATAGTAAGATGATCAGTCATGCCCGCCAAGCGACCGCCCGTCCCCCTGTCCCGCGAGCGCATCATCGAGGCCGCCCTGCACATCGCCGACACCCAGGGCCTGCGCAGGCTCACCATGCGCCGGCTCGGCGACGCGCTCCAGGTCGAGGCCATGGCCATCTACCACCACCTGCCGCGCGGCAAGGAGGCGCTGATGGACGCGCTGGCCGAGCACGTCACCGCCGTCCACGTCGAGCAGGCGGCCACCTGGCAGGAGACCGCCAGGGCGTGGTGCCGGGCCAGCCGCGAGCTGCTGCGCGAGCACCCCGGTGTGCTGGCGCTGGCGCTCACCAAACCGCCCAAGGGCGCCGCCGCCGTCGCCGTCGCCGAGCAGGTCGAGCAGCTCGCCGACGGCGGCCTGCCCGACGCGGAGGAGGCGGTGCGCACGCTGCGGGCCTTCGTGTTCGGCAGCGTCGCGGTCGAGGTGCAGCGCTCGGGCTGGGCCGACCCCGAGGTGGACGAGTGGGTACGGCGCGACAGCCGGGCCGACGCCGACTTCGAGCGCGGGCTGGACGCGTTGCTCCGGGGGCTGGAAACCTAGTGTGCGTGTCGTGCTTGGCCCGTTATCCTGCCTGAGGCACGCTGTGTCGTGGGTCACACGCCGACGGGGAGGATCCTCCCGGAACAGTCCAAACGGACTATGTCGGAATATGTGACGCACATCGCACACTTGCTAGGAAGTAAGGCCAAGCGGTTCCCGGCCCCGTGACCGGGAGCCATCCAAAGAGATTTCGGAGGCACGCCGATGTGCCCGCACGACCCGGTCTGTCCGTCTGCGGACGCACCTGACCGCGAAGCCGCCCGCACCCTGGCCCGCCACCCCGAGCAGGGGTGGAGCCTGCTGTGCAACGGCGTCGTCCTGTTCGAGGACACCGGTGAGCTCTTGCCCGGCGGCACCGCCATCGCGCCGCACCGCCCCGCCGTCGGGGCCGCCTGAGCCACCGCACACCGGCCGGTCACCCGAGATGACGGGCCAGCCAGCCGGCGACCACCTCGCCCACCCGGGCGGGGTCCTTCTTCAGGTCGTGCCCCTCACCGGGGAGCACCACCAGCCGCGCCGCGTCCGCCGCGTCCGGCACCCCGAACGGGTCCCGGTCGCCGTTCACCACGAGCACGTCCACCCCGGCGCCGCGCAGCTCGCCCGCCCGCGACCGCTCCGGCTTGCCCGGCGGATGCAGCGGGAACGCCAGCGCCACCACCGACGCCGCCCCGGCCGCCCGCGCGGTCCGGCAGGCCACCCGCGCCCCGTTGCTCCGGCCGCCCTGCACCAGCGGCAGGCCGGGCCAGCGCGCCCGCAGCTCGCCGATCACCGTCAGCCACGCCTCGTCCTGCCGCTCGGCCGGCCCCGGCGCCCGCGCCCCCGCCACCCGGAACGCCTGCGTCACCCTGGCCACGGTCGCCCCCATGCCGAGCGCCGCCTCCCGCACGGCCAGCAGATCGGGCGCGTCCACTCCCCCGGCCGACCCGTGCGTCAGCACCAGCAGCAGCCGGTCCGCCTCCCCCTCGTCCACGTCGACCCGCGCCGGCCCCCGGGGAGTCATGATCTCCATGGCAGCACCGTACCTGGGGAGGACACCGACATGGCCCCCAGGGCTGATGACGGCGCGCCCGGGAACAGGCAGGATGTCCTGCATGCAACAGGAGAAGGACGTCCGCGACGAACTGCGGGCGACGATCGACGCCCGCCGCGACCTCGGCCCCGAGTACGAAACCGCCCTGGTCGACTCGCTGGCCGACCGCCTCGACGCCCAGATCGCGGCCCGGGTCGAAGCGGAGCTGCGGCTACGCGGCGTGGAAGCCAAGCGCAAGAACGACGGCCCCCGCTCGATCGCCCCGATCACGCTCGGCTCCATGGGCCTGGGCATCCCGCTGACGGCCATCGCCGCCAGCCAGGCGGGCACGGTGGGGCTGATCATCGTCTGGGTGTCGATCGTACTGATCAACATCGCCGCGGCGGGAGCGCTGATGCGCAGGCCCTAGCAGGTTGCCCAGGCCAGGCGCAATCTCACGCCCGTCAGCGGGAACCCTCAGGCCGTTCAGGCGTCGCGTCCGTAGCGCAGGCGCACCTCGGCCGCCAGCCCCTCGTCCTCGTGTTCCAGCCCGTACACCCACACCTGATCGGCGGCGTCGTCGCGGCCGCGCAGCGGGAGCGTACGCGCCAGCAGCTCGATCGCCAGCGCGCTCACCTGCGCCTCTCCCCCTTGTTCGACGGCCCCGGCGAACTCCGCGCAGGCCATCTCCAGGTGCGCGATGCCGAGCTGTACGCGCAGCCGCGCCAGGTCGTCACCGGAGGCGTCCTGCAGCACGTCGATCAGCACGTCGGCGGCCTCACCGGGCTCGTCGCGCTCCATCAGCAGATCGGCCAGCTGCTGCGCGGCGTGCACCCGGGCCTGCACCGCGTGCCCGTCCGGCTCCTCCTCGCCGTCGGCCTGCCCGCCCGTCTCGATGGCGGCGCGCAGCTCGGCCTCCGCCTCGTCGTAGTCGCCCAGCTCCCCCGCCAGCCGGGCCAGCGCCAGATGAGCCAGCGGCAAGTACGAGGGAGTACCGAGCCCCAGCACCGCCTGCCAGGCCCCGCGCGCCTGCTCCAGCCGCCCCTCACGCTCGAACCCCTGAGCCAGGTGGCACGCGGCCTGCGCGGCGAACTCGGGATGACCCGTGGCCAGCGCCGTCCTGGCGGCGGCCCTCGCCCCTTCGACGTCGCCCCGCTGGTCGAGCACCACGGCCAGCCCCACGGCGGCCTGCGCCCGATCCGGATTGTCAGGTTCCTCGGCCACCTCGGCGAGGATGGCCGCCGCGCCCGCGAGGTCACCCTCTTCGGCCAGGCGGCGGGCTGCGTCGAGCGGCGGGGTCTCCAGCTCTGAGAACGTCAAGGGAGCTCCTTCGGCGACGAACGTCCCGAGCCTAACGAGTTCTCGCGATCATGTCTGCCGTGTTGCCCTACCGGTCTGACTCACGCCCGAAAAATCCAAAACCACCCTGCCCGCCGACACAAAACGTTCCGTCCGCAACCCCCGAACCCGCCACACCGCCTCGCCAAGGCAGAGCATCCCGTGAGGCGCGACACCCGACTGCACATGCCCCTCACGACCACCTGCATCCCGGATCCACGAGCAGCGGCCAACCGCCGGTCCGCCCCAACATGGACGTGACGGCGATCTCCGCAGGCTGCGGCCCGGCGAGCGCACCGGGCCGTCGTCCTCCCGGCCGCACTGCCACGCCCTGATCACAGCCGACAGCGGCGCCGGGGTCACGCCGGCGCCGACCGATGCGGCGAAGACCCGCTCGGCCCTCACGCCGACCGGTCCCATAGAGGCCCGGCCGGCGTAGGCCCGGCTGAACGGTGGTCAGTCTTCGTACGACTCCAGCGGGGGGCAGGAGCAGACCAGGTTGCGGTCGCCGTACGCCTGGTCGATCCGGCGGACCGGCACCCAGTACTTGTCGTCGCGCAGTGACGGCACCGGGTAGCCCGCCTCGGTGCGCGAGTACGGGTGGGTCCACTCGTCGGCGGTCAGCGCCGCCGCGGTGTGCGGGGCGTTGCGCAGCGGGTTGTCCGTCTTGTCGTACTCGCCGGAGGCCACCTTGGCGATCTCCGCGCGGATGGCGATCATCGCGTCCAGGAACCGGTCCAGCTCGGCCAGGTCCTCGCTCTCGGTCGGCTCGATCATGAGCGTCCCGGCGACGGGGAAGGACATGGTGGGCGCGTGGAAGCCGTAGTCGATGAGCCGCTTGGCCACGTCGTCGACGGTGACGCCGGTCTCCTTGGTGATCTGCCGCAGGTCGATGATGCACTCGTGGGCGACGAGCCCGCCCCGGCCGGTGTAGAGGACGGGGTAGTGCGGGGCGAGCCTGCGGGCGACGTAGTTGGCCGAGAGGATGGCCTGCTCGGTCGCGGCGGTGAGGCCGTCGCTGCCCATCATCCTGATGTACGCCCACGAGATCGGCAGGATCCCGGCGGAGCCGTAAGGCGCCGCGGAGACGGGACCGACGGGTGAGCCGTCGCGCAGCGGGTGGCCGGGCAGGTAGGGGGCGAGGTGGCCGCGGACGGCGACCGGGCCGACGCCGGGGCCGCCGCCGCCGTGCGGGATGCAGAACGTCTTGTGCAGGTTGAGGTGGGACACGTCGGCGCCGAACTGGCCGGGCTTGGCCAGCCCGACGAGCGCGTTGAGGTTGGCCCCGTCGACGTACACCTGGCCGCCGGCGTCGTGGACCTTGGCGCAGATCTCGGTGACGGTCTCCTCGTAGACGCCGTGCGTGGACGGGTAGGTGACCATGATGGCGGCCAGCCGGTCGCGGTGCTTGGCGATCTTGGCGTCGAGGTCGGCCAGGTCGACGTTGCCCTCGTCGTCGCAGGCCACGACCACGACCCGCATGCCCGCCATGACGGCGCTGGCGGCGTTGGTGCCGTGGGCGGAGGACGGGATGAGGCAGACGTCCCGCTCGGTGTCGCCGTTGGCGCGGTGGTAGGCGCGGATGGCGAGCAGCCCGGCGAACTCGCCCTGGGAACCGGCGTTCGGCTGGATGGAGACCTTGTCGTAGCCGGTCACCTCGGCGAGCCAGCCCTCCAGCGTCTCGATCAGCTCGACGTAGCCGAGCGCCTGCGTCTCGGGCGCGTACGGGTGGACGCCGGCGAACTCGGGCCAGGTGATGGGCTCCATCTCGGTGGTCGCGTTCAGCTTCATGGTGCAGGAGCCGAGCGGGATCATCGAGCGGTCGAGAGCGATGTCCTTGTCCTGGAGCCTGCGCAGGTAGCGCAGCATCGAGGTCTCGTTGTGGTGGGTGTTGAAGACCGGGTGGGTGAGGAAGTCCGACTCGCGCAGCAGCGTGGAGGGCAGCGCGTCGGAGGCGGACTCCGGCGCGACGCCGCCCTCGACGCCGAAGGCGGCCCAGACCTTGGCCAGTTCGGCGGCGCCGGTCTTCTCGTCGCAGGCGATGGAGACGTGGTCGGCGTCGGCCTGCCACAGGTTGACACCCCGCTCGGCCGCGGCGGCGACCACCTCGGCGGCCCGGCCGGGCACGCGGGCGCGCACGGTGTCGAAGAACTCGCCGTGCACGACCTCGACGCCGCCCCGGCGCAGCCCCTCGGCGAGCGCGGCGGCGTGCCGGTGGACGCGGCGGGCGATCCGGCGCAGCCCGTCGGGGCCGTGGTAGACGGCGTACATGCCGGCGATGACGGCGAGCAGGACCTGCGCGGTGCAGATGTTGCTGGTGGCCTTCTCGCGGCGGATGTGCTGCTCGCGGGTCTGCAGGGCCAGCCGGTACGCGGGTGCTCCGTCGGCGTCGACCGACACCCCGACCAGCCGCCCGGGCATCTGGCGCTGCAGTCCCTCGCGTACGGACATGTAGGCGGCGTGCGGGCCGCCGAAGCCGAACGACACGCCGAACCGCTGGGAGGAGCCGACGGCGATGTCGGCGCCGAGCTGGCCGGGCGCGGCCACGAGCGTGAGCGCCAGCAGGTCGGCGGCGGCCACCACCAGCGCGCCCGCCTGGTGCGCGCGCTCGGCCACGTCGCGGAAGTCGCGCAGCCGCCCGGACGCGCCGGGGTACTGGATCAGCACGCCGAAGCACTCGGGCAGCTCGCCCTCCAGGTCGCTCTCGACGAGCGTGATGCCGAGCGGTTCGGCGCGGGTGGCGAGCACGGCCTTGGTCTGCGGCAGCGTGTCGGCGTCGACCACGAACACCGGGCTCTTGACCTTGCCGGCGCGGCGGGCCAGCGTCATGGCCTCGGCCGCGGCGGTGGCCTCGTCGAGCAGGGACGCCCCGGCGACGGGCAGGCCGGTCAGGTCGGAGACGACGGTCTGGAAGTTCAGCAGCGCCTCCAGCCGGCCCTGCGAGATCTCCGGCTGGTACGGGGTGTAGGCGGTGTACCAGCCCGGGTTCTCCAGCAGGTTGCGGCGGATGACGGCGGGCGTCACCGTGTCGTAGTAGCCCAGGCCGATCATCGAGGTGAGCACCTGGTTGCGGCCGGCCAGGGCGCGCAGCTCGGCGATGGCCTCGGCCTCGCCGGCGGCGGCCGGCAAAGTGAGGCGGTCCTTGGCCCTGATGGCCTCGGGCACGGCGGCGGCCACGAGGTCGGCGACCGAGGCGAAACCGACGGCTTCGAGCATGCGCTGCTGCTCGGCCGGGGTGGGCCCGATGTGCCGGCTGGAGAAAGGCGGTGCTGACAGGTCGGTCATTGGAGATGCCTCCCGAGGCTGTGGAGACCGGCGCTGGGCGCGGGCTTATGCCGGATCTCCCCCTCTGTCATGACGACCTGAGAGCTTCACCCGCACCGGGCTTGCACCGTCGGTGAGGTGCGCCTGGTCTGACGCACCTGCTTTCCAGAGTTGCCTCACCCGAGCGGTACTGGCGCCTGAGAGATTCCGGGGAGGGTTGCTCCTTCGGCGCCCCGGCCGTGCCGGGGTCTCTCCCGCACGGGGTCGTCAGCAAGTCCTAGGTTACAGGCTTCGACCGGATTGGGGTGGTTCGGGGCTTCAGCCGGTGCGTCGCGCGCGGCGCCGCCGGGCCAGTTCGTCAGCGGGATGGTCGGCCGGGACGTCGTCCACGACCGCCGCCCGTTCCCCCGGCAGCTCCGCGAGGGATCCTTCGACCTCGCGCCAGACCCGGCCGAGCGCGATGCCGAACACGCCCTGCCCGCCCTGGAGAAGATCGATGACCTCGTCGGCCGAGGTGCACTCGTAGACGCTGACGCCGTCGCTCATCAGGGTGATCTGCGCGAGGTCGGCGACCCCGCGGTCGCGCAGATGCTGGACGGCGGTGCGGATCTGCTGGAGGGAGACTCCGGTGTCGAGGAGCCGCTTGACGACCTTCAGGACCAGGATGTCGCGGAAGCTGTAGAGGCGCTGGGAGCCGGAGCCTTGCGCCGCCCGTATGGTGGGCTCGACCAGCCCGGTCCGCGCCCAGTAGTCGAGCTGCCTGTAGGTGATGCCGGCCGCGGCACAGGCCGTGGGCCCGCGGTATCCGATGTCGTCCGGCAGCGCGGCAGGCTGCTCGTCGAAGAGCAAGCCCTGCTCTCCCGCACGCTGCCGCGCGCTTTCGCGCCGCACCGGATCTTCCTGGCCGGCCGTCTTTCCCTCGCCGCTGCTGACCGCCACGCGGACCTCCGGCTTTCTCTCATCCCGTGGCCTCATCTGGGGGTTCGTAAAAGGTCGGCCACGAGTTTCACTTGCACCGTAGGACTGTGACCATGCTCAGTCAACGATCCGGCTCGGCGCGTCGTGAAGCGTAAATGCACTGAAATACCTACCCCGCCTGGCCGAAGTCCTCGGGTGAGATCGTGTCAAGGAACTCCCTGAACTTCTCCACCTCGTCCTCCTGGTCGTCGGGGATGATCACGCCTGCCTCCTGGACCACCTCCTCGCTGGCGAAGATGCGGGCACCGGTGCGCAGCGCGAGCGCGATGGAGTCGGACGGCCGCGCGCTCACCTCAACACCGTTGGAGAACACGAGGTCGGCGAAGAAGATGCCGTCACGCAGCGCGACGATGTTGACGGCGCGCAGGCCCACGCCGAGGGCGCTGAGCACGTCCCTGAACAGGTCGTGGGTGAGAGGCCGGGGCGGCGGCTCGTCGGCCTGTGCCAGCGCTATGGCCGTCGCTTCGGTCATGCCGATCCAGATCGGCAGGAACCGGTCCCCGTGTGCCTCCTTGAGCAGAACGATCGGCTGATTGGTAGGCATCTCTACCCGGACGCCCACTACCTCCATCTGCAACACGGGCTGCTCCATATTCGACTGGCCGGTGGCCCGGCTCAGGTCATCGCTGGTCCGCTTCTGCATTTCAACGTAACACCCGCCGGGCCCTGAATGTCCCGCAGGCCGCTCATCGGCCCAGAACGTCCCGAACCCCCGTGCGCAGGAGCGCCGCGTGCAGGTCGAGCAGGAGCGAGGACAGCTCCCTGGCCACCTCGTCGGCCTCCCCGATGGCGCCCGGTTTGCGGCGTTTGAGGATGGGCGCGACCGTCTGCTCCACCAGCCCCGCCTCCCGCTCGGCGGCGGCCTTGACGGCGCGCAGGTGACGGGCGTGCAGCCCGAACCGGGCCAGCCCGCCCACGGCCCGGGCGATCTTCAGCGCCTCTTCGTCGTAGCGCCTGGCGACCGGGGCCAGCAGCCCGTAGTCCTCCAGCTCGGTGAGCGTCTCGTCGTCGAGGCCCGCGGCCTCCAGCAGCTCGGCGCGGGTGAGCCTGACCTCCTGCTTCTCCGGCAGCGCGCGGGGACGGCCGAAGTTCTCGGCCATCTTGTCCTTGATCACGCGCAGCGGGAGGTAGCGGTCGCGCTGCTCGGTCAGGATGTAGCGGAGCTGTTCGACGTGCAGGTGGGTGAACTTGCGGAAGCCCGACGGGGTGCGCTCGGGCTCGATCAGCCCCTCACCCTCCAGGAAGCGGATCTTGGAGATGGTGACGTCGGGGAACTCGCCCTGCAGCAGGGCGAGCACCTCCCCGATGCTCATGTGCGAGCGTGCCGCCTGGGAGCTCATGCGCCGCTGGGGGTCCGCATCAGGAACAGCAGCCGGAACTTGCCGATCTGCACCTCGTCGCCCGAGTGGAGCGGGACCTCCTCGATGCGCTCGCGGTTCACATACGTGCCGTTGAGGCTGCCCACGTCGCGCACCGAGAACTGGCCGCCGCGGTAGCGGTAGAACTCGACGTGACGGCGCGAGACCGTGATGTCGTCGAGGAAGATGTCGCTCTCGGGATGGCGGCCGGTGGTGGTCAGGTCCTTGTCGAGCCGGTAGCGGCTGCCCTGGTTGGGCCCCCGGGTGACGGTGAGCAGCGCCGTGCCCGGCGGGAGCTGCTCCACCAGCGCCCGCTCGGCCATCAGCATGTCGCCGGTCTCAGCCTCGTACGCCTCAATTCCCGCGACGGAGATCGTCGACGTGGTGTCCCCGGAGACCTCGAGTCTGGTCAGCTGGGACCCACAGCGGGAACAGAAACGGGCATCCTCGGGGTTGGCATGCCCGCACTGCGTGCAGTAGACGCTCGGCATCGATCGGCTCGGCCTCCTACCGCGAAGACGCGGCTACGGTGCTCGCGGCGCGCCTCGCTTCGCTCGTCAGGTTTTTGCGAATGCCGCAACTTACGCTGATCAGCGGCAAAGGTCAAGGCGGGGCGCTGGACGACAGGTTCGGACGCTGACAAAGTTACAACCGCCCCCACCTGAAGGTCCATGCCGCCGCGCGTTTCAACATTACGATC
>Ga0079224_100017234_pt1 | contig 10175 bp, 10 predicted proteins | sample Stecom2015_FD_80414 | JGI IMG/M metagenome (GOLD analysis project Ga0079224, IMG submission 80414) | Agricultural soil microbial communities from Utah to study Nitrogen management - Steer compost 2015 | ecosystem: Environmental > Terrestrial > Soil > Agricultural land | place: USA: Utah... | reverse complement strand
CACATAATCGGCCAGGCCGAGGCCAAGCGCGCGGTCGCCGTGGCGCTGCGCAACCGCTGGCGCCGCCAGCGCCTGTCGCCCGAGCTGCGCGATGAGGTCACGCCGAAGAACATCCTGATGATCGGGCCGACCGGGTGCGGCAAGACCGAGATCAGCCGGCGGTTGGCGAAGCTGGCCGACGCGCCGTTCGTCAAGGTCGAGGCGACCAAGTTTACCGAGGTCGGCTACGTCGGCCGCGACGTCGAGCAGATCGCCCGCGATCTAGCCGAGGAAGCGATCCGGCTCGAGAAGGACCGCCGCCGCGAGGCGGTGCGCGAGGCGGCGAGCAAGGCAGCGATGGACCGGCTGCTCAAGGCGCTCGTCGGCGAAAACGCCAGCGAAGCGACCCGCGAGAGCTTCCGCCAGCGGATCGTCGAGAACGCGATGAACGACGTCGAAGTCGAGATCGAGGTCGAGGATTCGCCGACGATGCCGTTCGACATTCCCGGCGGCAACGTCGGCATGATCAACCTCAGCGAGATGATGAACAAGGCGATGGGGCGGCAGAACCTCAAGCGCCGCAAGCTCAAGGTGCCCGACGCGTGGGACAAGCTGGTCGACGAGGAAGCCGAGAAGCGCATGGACCAGGACGACGTCGCCCGCGTCGCGCTGGCCAATGCGGAGGCCAACGGCATCGTGTTCCTCGACGAGATCGACAAGATCGCCGTGAGCGACGTGCGAGGCGGCTCGGTCAGCCGCGAGGGCGTTCAGCGTGACCTGCTACCGCTGATCGAAGGGACCACGGTCGCGACCAAGTACGGCCCGATGAAGACCGACCACGTGCTGTTCATCGGCTCGGGCGCGTTCCACCTCGCCAAGCCGTCGGACATGCTGCCCGAACTGCAGGGGCGCCTGCCGATTCGCGTCGAGCTGAAGGCGCTGACCGAGGAGGATTTCGTCTCCATCCTCAGCGATACGCGCGCCAACCTCGTCGAGCAGTATCGTTCGCTTCTCGGCACCGAGAAGGTGCAGGTCGAGGTCACCCCGGAGGCGATCCGCGAGATCGCCAGGATCGCCGCGCAGGTCAACGAGACCGTCGAGAACATCGGCGCCCGCCGCCTGCAGACGGTGATGGAAAAGGTGTTCGAGGACCTGAGCTTCGAGGCCGAGGAGCGCGAGGGCCAGACGGTGACGATAGACGCCGCCTACGTGCGCGAACGCCTCGCCGGCCTCGCGCAGGATGCGGACCTGTCGAAGTACGTGCTGTAGCAGCCGGAAACTGGGCGAGCGGCCACGCTCGCCGGCTCCCTGGTCGGCCACGTCATCCCCGCGAAAGCAGGGGCCTCGCGCAGCCCAGTGCTTCTCACGCCGCGACGAACGGACGGAACGTTGCCCTTCGCCTCGGCGTTCTCCTCCCGAACGGAGGATGACCGATGACCGATGCGGCGGAGCTCTACGCAATCGAGCAGGGTTTCTGGCTCGCGGGCCGCGAGCACTTCCTCGAGTCCATCGACGCCGAGTGCCTGCTGGCCTTTCCGCAGCCGGGGCAGATGCACGGCGTCTACAAGCGCGAGGACATTGCCGCCACGGCGTCGGTGCCCGGCCGCTGGCGCGACCTGCAGATGAACAACCGCCAGCTGCACCAGCCGGTCGCCGACATCGCGATCCTGAGCTACCGCGCCGATGTGACGCGGGCCGACGGCGAACCCTACGCGGCGCTGATCGGTTCAGGCTACGTCCGGCGTCCCGACGGGTGGAAGCTCACGTTCCACCAGCACTCGCCGGTCGAGTAGCCACTCACCCGCACCACGCGCACCAGAACCAGCTCGGCGGGCGGAACGCGGTGATCACCCTTCCGGCGGCGATCACCCCGATCCAGCAGGCGAGCGAGATGCCGGCGAAGACCCGTGCGGCGACCGGCGCGCTCTCGTCGGGGCCGAGCCCCTGCAGCCGGCGCGCGGCGGTCAGGTAGAACAGCATCATGTTGAGCCCGGCGAGCCCGAGCAGGCCCATCTTCACCTGCCACGCGGGATTGTAGAGGTACTGGTCGGGCGAGGTGACGACGAACAGGAACCCGCTCGCCGCCGACAGCGCGAACCCGAGCACGCCGAACGGCACCAGCCTGTGCATCGCCGGGAGCGAGATCCCGCGCCCGAGGCCGAGCATCCTCAAGTCGAACATCCCGACCGTCCCCATCAGCAGGCACAGCCCGGCGAAGTGGACGATTTCGGCGATCGGCCAGCCCCACGCCGAGTACATCAGGTCGTAGAGGCCGCTGTCGATCGCCCAGACGACGATGCCGACCGGGTCGAGCAGCGGGTCGGCGGGCAGGCCGCTCACCACTCGAGGTCCGTCGTGAGCAGCATGGTGTTGGTGTAGAGCAGCAGCTTGCCGCTCGCGACGCCGCCGAGCCACAGCAGGAGCGAGGCCGCGGCGGTCCAGCGCGCGCCGGGCGGGACTGCTTCACCGCGCGCCGCCGCCGGGAACGCCGTGCGCGCGATCGTCCGGACAAGCAGCGCGGCACCGATCAGGCAGGCGAACTTGAGCGCGAAGATCCAGTTGGTCAGCGCCTTGGCCGGGTAGCCGACGAGCAGGCCGAGCCCGGAAACGACCGCGAGACTCGCGCCGAGCCACATCACCGGGACGAAGACGCGGAACCACTCGAGCCGGGCGCCGGAGGCGACGCCGAGCACCCGCAGGCCGATCGCGATCCCGCCGCCGACGAGCAGTGCCATGCCCCAGGCATGGCCGATCAGCAGCACGAAATAGGCGTAGAAATCCTCCCGCACGAATACGGAAAGGCGCGTCTGCTCGATCCAGGCGAGTGCGTCCATCATCCCCCGCCCGCCTGCGTAACAGACGGAGAGAGGCGAGGCGAGCGCTCAGCCTTGCTGCAGGAACCAGTAACGCGTGTGGCAGGCCTGGCAGGCGCCATCGATGCCGAAGGCGAGATCGCCGGTCGTGGCCGTATCGCGCGCCCTGGCCGCTTCGCCCAGCGCTGCCGCCTGGGCAGCCATGTCGGCCGAGACCGCGCGGAAACCGTCGGGGTCGGAGTCGATCATCGCCTGGATCTGCTCCCTGGTGGCTACCCCCGGGGGCACTTCGCCGGACACCAGGTCGGGACCGCCGGCGACGATCACCTCGGCTTCGGCCATGCGCCGGCCGTAGTCCTCAAGCATCCGCGCCGCTTCCTCGAGCCGGCTCCACGCCTCGGCATCGAGCAGCGCCGGGTCGAGCCCGCCGTCATCGTCCATCGCCGCGTTGGTCACTTCCCAGATCGCCAGCGCCGCGGGGTTGACCCCGTCGATCATCGCCTGGCGTGTCTGCAGTGGTTCGCCGCCATTGGCGAGCGCCGCGGCGGCGAAGATGGCGAAGGCCCCGGCGGCGAGGAAGGCAGTCCTGCTCATCGCTCGCACGGTAGCGGCCGTGGCAGCCTGGCCCATCCGTAATGTCCCGAGCCCCCGAGGGCGGGGTCATTCCGGGTACCAGAACACCGCGTGGCAGCTCTCGCAGAACGCATCGGTGCCGCCGATCATGTCCCCGGCGGCCGTCGCATCCCTCGCGCGGGCGGCCATGGCGACGTGATCGGCGTGCTGGGCCAGCGCACTTGCCATCTGCCGGAAGGCGGCCGGGTCGCGGTCGAGGTGCTGCTGCACCGCGGCCATCGGGATCTCGCCTTCGCCGACCTCGCTGTTGTCGGGCGCCGCGGCGAGGAACGCTTCGGCTCCGGCCATGTCGCGACTCGCCGCCGCGAGCTGGTCCGCCGCCTCGGCGATCGCGCGCCACCTGGCTTCGTCCATTTGCGCGGGGTCGATGGCGCCCTCGTCGTCGAGCGCGTTGTTGCTGACCTCCCAGATCGCCAGCATCGCGGGATTGACTCGCTGCTGCATTGCCGCGCGCACGTCGAACGCCGCGGACTGGGCGAGCGCGCCGGCGGCGAACAGCGCGAGGGCTCCCGAAGCGAGGAGGGCGGACGGCCTGATCATGCGAACCTCTTAAATGCGACCCGACGACGGCCGCCTTGATCGCGCTCAAGCGGCCCGCCGGGCTTGTGCGCCTACTCGGCCGCCTCGTCCAGCGCCTGCTCGCGCTCGGCGAGCTGGCGGTTCCACATTTCGGCGTAGAGCCCGTCGCGCTTGAGCAGGGCCGCGTGGCTGCCACTCTCGGCGAGCCGGCCGTGGTCGAGCACGAAGATCGTGTCGGCGTCCGCAATCGTCGACAGCCGGTGCGCGATGGCCAGCGAAGTGCGGTGCTCGGACACCCGCCGGAGCGTCGTCAGGATGTCCTGCTCGGTGCGCGTGTCGAGCGCGCTGGTCGCCTCGTCGAGCAGCAGGATCGGCGGGTTCTTGAGCAGCGTGCGGGCTATCGCCACGCGCTGCTTCTCGCCGCCCGACAGCTTGAGCCCGCGCTCGCCGACCTCGGTCTCGAACCCCTGCGGCAGCCGCTCGATGAACGGCAGGATCGCCGCGTCACGCGCGGCCGCGATGACCTCGTCGTCGCTCGCCCCATGGCGCCCGTAGGCGATGTTGTAGCCGATCGTGTCGTTGAACAGCACAGAATCCTGCGGGACGATGCCGATCTGGGCGCGCAGGCTTTCCTGGGTGACCTCGCGGATGTCCTGGCCGTCGATCAGGATCCGCCCCTGCCACGGGTCGTAGAAGCGGAACAGCAGCCGGCCGATCGTCGACTTGCCCGCGCCCGAGGGACCGACGATCGCGACGTGCGCGCCCGCCGGGACCTCGAACGACAGCCCGTGGAGGATCTCGCGGTCGCGGTCGTAGCCGAACACCACATCATCGAACACCACCGTCGGCCGGCGGACGACCAGCGCCGGCGCGCCCGGCTTGTCCTTGACCTCGACTTCGGTGTCGATCAGCCGGAACATCGCCGCCATGTCGATCAGACCCTGGCGGATCGTGCGGTAGACCCAGCCGAGCATGTCGAGCGGGCGGAACAGCTGCATCAGGAAGGTATTGATCAGCACCAGGTCGCCGACCGACAGCCGGCCCTCGCTCCAGCCCCAGACGGTGAAGGCCATCGCCCCGCCCATCATCAGGTTCATGATCGCGGCCTGGGCGATGTTGAGCAGGCCGAGCGAGTTCTCGCTCTTGATCGCCGCCTCGGCATAGGCGCGCGCGGCCTGGCCGTAGCGTTCGCGCTCGCGCGCCTCGGCGCCGAAGTACTTGACCGTCTCGTAGTTGAGCAGCGAGTCCACCGCGCGTGCCAGCGCCAGCCCGTCGAGGTCGTTCATCCGCGCGCGCAGCTTGGTGCGCCACTCGGTGATCGCGCGGGTCAGCCAGATGTACGAGACCACGGTCGCCGCGGTCGCCAGCACGACCTCCCAGCCGAACTTGAAATAGAAGATGCCGGCGACGACGACCATCTCGACCGCGGTCGGGGCGATGTTGAACAGCAGGAAGTAGATCATCGTGTTGATCGACTTCGAGCCGCGCTCGACGACCTTGGTGACCTCGCCGGTCCGCCGCGAGAGGTGGAACCGCAGGCTCAGGTTGTGCAGCCGCGCGAAAACGTCCTCGGTCAGCTGGCGCACCGCGTCCTGCCCGACGCGCTCGAACACGATGTTGCGCACGTTGTCGAACACCACGGTCGAGAAGCGCCCGGCCGCGTAGGCGACGACCAGCGCCATCGCCACCCACACCGCCGGGTCTCCGCCTTCGGACATCGCGTCGACGGCGCCCGCGTAAGCGAACGGCAGCGTCAGCACCACCAGCTTGGCAATGACCACCAGCACCGCTGCGCCGGCGATGCGCCAGCGCAAGTCGGACCGCTCGCGCGGCCACAGGTAGGGCAGGAACCGGCGCACCGTGCCCCAGCCGGCCCAGTCCTTGTCGTTCGCGTTGGTCCGCTCGCCGTCCGTCATGTCGCACAAGTGGGAAGGCGCGGGTGCGGCGGCAACGAACAAATCCTTCGCCGGCGGTTAGCGGAAGGCGGAATTCATCCCGCGTCCGGCGATGTGCGCCTGCGGCGGCAGGTCGAACAGCACCCGCCGCGTCTTGAAGTCGATCGCCACGCGGCGGAACAGCTTGAGCTCTTCCATGCCGAGGATCAGCGCCGGCTCGTCGTCGAGCTCGAGCGCGGCGAACGTCGGCGAATCGGCGAACATGATCGGGATGTTGTGCAGCCGCGCGCGGTCGATCTGCAGCTCCGCCCCGAGTTTGACTGCGCCGGTCATCTTGACGCCGTTGATGTCGGTCAGCTCGGTCTGACCGATGTTGCGCGAGCCGCGGAAGCGCCGCAGCAGCTCGAGGTTGCCGATGCTCCCCTGCGCGCCGCTGTCGACCACAACCGCTACGCGGATGCCGTCGAGCCGCGCGTGTGTGATGATCAGCTGCCCGAGCCGCTGGCGCGCCCGGACCACGATCTCGTATCCGCGATTGCCGCCGAGATCCTCGGCGTCGGCGACCGAGATCTGCCGATTGACGAAATCGAGCAGCACCCGCTGGTTCTGCAGGCTGTCGAGCCCGAGGATGCCATCGGCCCCGCCGATGTTGGCCGTCTCCACCACCGGCGCGCTGCGGATGTAGAACATCCGGCTGCCGAGCGTGACGTCGTCGATCACCGTGGTCTCGACCTGACGGGTGCTGGCCATGCCGACCAGGGTCGCCGGCGAGCGGTCGAACAGGGCCAGCCGCTCGGCGAGGTCGCGCGAGACCACCGTGGCTTGCGCGCCGGTGTCGAGCATGAAGCGGAACGGGCCTTCGCCGCCGATCGTCACCGGCACGGTCATACGCCGATAGCGTTCCTGCTCGAGCTCGATGATCTCGATGTCCGGAACGGGCTCCGGTGCGGTCGTTTCCGGAACGGGGGCCGCCGCAGCGGCTACGGCGGCGAGCAGGGGCCAGGCCATCTCGTTCTCCCGCGCCGTTCACAGGCCCGGCGCTGGCGGCAAGATACCACGCGCCCCGCCCAACTCCAAACTTCGCGCGGCCGCGCCTACTCGGCCGGCTCGAGGCTCGCGCCGCGGCGATTGACAACCAGTGCGATCAGCTCGAGCAGCGTCGCGCGCGACACGGTGTAGAGGATCGCCGCGTAGCTGAGCCCGCCGGCGGTCACGAGCAGGATGAGCCGCGCCCACTCGGGCAGCGCGCCGAGCGCAGAATCGAGCGCAATCACCACACCCGCCATGGCCGCGGCGGCGCCGAGGCCGGGCGCGATCGCCGCGCCGAGCTGCGCGGCGTTGATCCCGAGCAGCCCGCGCGCGCGCAGGAAGGTGTACAGCGGCATCACCGGGAACGCGATCAGCCAGGCCCACGCCAGGCCGACCGCGCCCCATTGCACCGCCGCCACGAACGCCGCCGGCATCACCAGCGCGCCGAGCAGCGAGGCTTCCATCGTGATCCGCGGGCGGCCGATCGCCGTCACCGCCGGGGCGAACAGGATGTGCAGCGTCATCGCCGGCATCGCCAGCGCGATGATCGTCACCAGCGGCGCCATCGCGGCCCACTTGGCCCCGAGCACGACCACGACCGCCTCGGGGGCGACCGCGGCGAGGCCGAGATAGAGCGGACAGGTCACCAGCATGATCAGCCGCACGGCCTTGAGGAAAGCCGCCGTCAGCACCGGCATGTCGTCCTGCAGCCGCGAGTAGGCCGGAAACGCCACTTCGTTGAGCGGCGGGACGAACTTCCATGCCACGATCGTCGTCAGGAACAGCGCCTCGGCGTAGAGTCCGAGCTGGTGGGGATCGAGCGAGCGCGAGGCGATGAAGACGTCGGCGTGGGTGACGATCGTCCAGCCGAGGTGGCTGGCGATCAGCACGAGGCCGAAGCGGAACATCCGTCCCGCTCCGGCGAAGCGGAAGCTCGGCCAGACGAGGAACCGCGCCGCCAGCATGAGGCCGAGGGCACGCGCCCAGAAGTAGGCGATCGGCGCCCACACCAGCGTCCACACGCCGAGCCCGGCAAACGCGCAGCCGAGTGCGACGGAGGCCGAGATCGTCGACGCGGCCAGGTTGACCAGCGCCGGGCGGCGGAAGTCGATATCGCGCATCAGCAGCACCTCGGGCAGCGCGATGAACGGCGTCGCGAGGTAGATCAGCGCCTGCACCCGCAGAAGGTCGGCGATCATCGGCTGGCGGTACCAGGCGGCCGCCGCCGGGGCGATCGCCAGCTGGATCAGCGCGATCGCCGCGTTGACCAGCAGCAGCATGCCGAACGCCTGGCGCACCTTCACGGGGTCGATCTCGCGGTCCTGGATCAGCGAGCTGGCGAAGCCGTAGCCGTTGAGGAAGCTCAGGAACGCGAGCACCACCTGGGTCATCGCGAACAGCCCGTAGTCCGACGGATCGAGGATCCGCACCACCGCGAGCGTCGAGGTCCAGGCGATGACCTGCGCGGCGATCTGGCTGCCGGAACGCCAGATCACCGCCTGGCGGACCGAGGAGGCGAGCGAGCCGCTCACAGCGGGATCACTCCGCCCAGCGTTTCGAGCGCGCCGAGCGCGGGGACGAACGTGACGCTGCCGCCCCGCGAATTCTCGCGCTGCCGCCAGCGCAGCATCGGCGGGGCAAGCGGGGGGACCACGCGCCAGAGCGCAAACGCGGCCGTCCACACCAGTCCCCCGCGCCCGCGCCGCGCGGCCCGCAGCGCCGGAAGCCCCCGGGCGACATCTCCCGCGGCGACCTGGCTGACGGCTTCCTCGAAGGCGAGCTCGGCGTGGTTCTCGGCGATCATGCGGTGGGCGATGCCGGCTTCGGGCCCTCCGCCGAGGTGTTCGAGCGCCTTCTCGTAGACCCTGAGGTTGCCGCGAATCATCCGCGTCCCGCTCGCCGAAGCCGAGTTCGGCCGCACGCGGTATTCGGCGAGCACCTGGTCGACCCACCGTGCGTGCCCGCCGTCGAGCAGCAGGCGGACCCACAGGTCGAAGTCCTCGGCATGGGTCATGCTCTCGTCGAACCCGCCGACGCGCTCGAAGTCGGCGCGGCGGAAGGCCGAGCCGATGTAGACGGCGAAGCTGCGGTCGAGCACCTCGCCGAGCGTACCCGTCGCGCCGCTGCCGGCCCGGCGGACGGCGTGCACGCGCTCGTGCGGCACCGCGCCGAAGATGCGCGCGTTGCAGGTCGCCAACCGCGCCTCGGGATCGGCGTCGAGCGCCGTGACTATCCGCGCGAGGTAGTCCGGCCGGTAGAGGTCGTCGCCGTCGAGCAGCGCGATGTACGGCGCGCGCGTCTCCGCCACCGCCCGGTTGCGTGCTGCGGACACGCCGCGGTTGTCGGTCTGCAGCAGGCGGATTCGCGAATCGGCGAGGTATGGCGCGACGGTCCCGGCCACGTCGTCGGGCGCCCCGTCGTCGATCACCACGCATTCCCACTCGGCGAACGTCTGCGCGCGCAGCGATTCGAGTGCCTCGCCCACGAGATGCGCCACGCCATAGGCGGGCACGATCACCGCGACGCGCGGAGCGCTCGCTGAGCGGGCGGGGGCAGGGCTCATGCGCGCGGGATTAACCATGGCTCGATAAGAATTGGTTTAGGTCGGGCGCCCGGCCGCCATTGCCCAGCCCCCCTGCTTCCGGCTCGTCTCTCTGAGAGGGTCTTCGCCGGCTGCGGTACCGGGCGCGATCAGGGGAAGAGACGTCCCCCTATTCAGGCGTACCGGGGAGTCCGGTCGCTTCGCGCGCAAATGGTGTATGATTCGCCGCCGATCCGGTTCTGCGCGGACCCCTTGATGGTCACGAAACCACGGATTTCTGCCACTTTTTGGCCCCACGCAATAAAATTGCAAAAAGGCGGTTGACCGAATCCGACGCCCTCCATATATGGCCCCTCACCGACGCGGCGCTGCCGGTTTTTCCGGCTCCGGTCGCAGCGGTCGCCAACTCAGGATGGACAGCCGGTCCCCCGGTGTAAGTCGGGGATCGATCAGTTGTCCGCTTCCGCACGTTGGATGGCTCTTTGACATCGTTGGTTTTTGATGAAGGGACATGTGGGCGACGGCGCCCGGTCCGGGGAGCTCAAGGCTCCGGTAACCGGTCTATATAAGCCGACGCCACACCTGCGCGGGTTCACGTTCGCGTACGGTGATGCATGTCCATTCGTATCCATTACGTTTGACAGTGCAGGTATCGGCTCCTTGAAGCTCATGCCTCTCAGGTCGGCGGGCCTCGGCCCGTGCCTGGTTGGTATGTGACACAAACTTGAGAGTTTGATCCTGGCTCAGAACGAACGCTGGCGGCAT
>Ga0079224_100017233_pt1 | contig 10175 bp, 13 predicted proteins | sample Stecom2015_FD_80414 | JGI IMG/M metagenome (GOLD analysis project Ga0079224, IMG submission 80414) | Agricultural soil microbial communities from Utah to study Nitrogen management - Steer compost 2015 | ecosystem: Environmental > Terrestrial > Soil > Agricultural land | place: USA: Utah... | reverse complement strand
TAAACAGGAAATCGAAGTCGGCCGTCAGTTCCGCCTCGTAAGCGAGCAGCATCCAATAATCGCGTGAAGCCTCGATGTGGATGTTCTCTGCCTGTTCCAGCAAGAGGCGTATCTGCAACAGCTCGCTTAATGCAATGAGGCCGCTCCTATATCTTGCCAGATACATGTCATAGGCATCCTGGGACTGCGCTACGGAAAGCTTCGTTTTCTGCAGCTGTTCGTACTGTTGGAGAATTTTTGTTTGCGAGGCGGATAGATCCGCCTGCATTGCCTGCTCATATTGCGACCGCAGTAACTCTGTGCTTTCCGCTTCTTTATGAAGAGCTTTACTTTTCAGCATGTTGGTATGCAGGCCGGTGATGTTCCAGGTGATGCCGATCCCGAAAAGTACATTGCTGGTGCTGTTATTAAAACCATCCACCCACACATCCGAGGCGGTTCCGTTGGGATTGATTCCGGTTCCCCGGGTGGCATAGCCGCCCAATAGGCGCAAAGACGGCATTGCAGCCTTTGTTTGTGCCCGGCCGCTCAGGGAATAGTATCGGGATTGTTTGTTCAATGCATCCAGGGCGGGGTGCGCAGGATTTACCGTGTTTCCGGTGGGATACTTTTCAGGTGGATTGGAAAAACGGTCGGCAGACACGGCGTAATCAACAGTATCCGCGCCGTACAGCTCCAGTAGCTTGATGAATGCGGCTTTTGCGAGCCCGCTCCATTTATCATGTTCCCCAATAGCCTGGACATAAGCCGACGATGCCAGCAGACTGTCTGCCGCGGGTCTTAAACCGGCCGCGGAAAGCCCGGAGGTGATGCTGCGGATATCATCAAGACGTTCGGCGTTCTTTTTCGTCCAGTTTAGCTTCGCGTCGTTGTATAACAAGGAAATGTACCGGTCAGACAAAATCTTTTTGAGGCTGAGTAGGTAAGCTTCCTTTTCGCTCACCGCTTTACCGGTCAGGGCATTGGCAGCCATATTTTCCGCCCGGCGCTTACCGAAAGCATAAAGCTCCCATTCTACTGTGGCGGAACCAAAACTGTTGGCGGCCATAGCGTGCCGGTCCAGGGGATCCGTAGCACCGTTTACGTTAAAGAAACCTGCCTGCGGGAAAAACGCCCCTGCGCTGCCCTGGTATGTACCATAGGTGTTTTGGGCCTGCGCTTTGACTTGTGGAAGCATTCCGCTTTTTACGGCCTGCTCATTATATTCTGCGGCATCGATTGCCGATGTTTTTGATCCTACACCGGGATAGTTCTCTTTGACTTTGGGCCACAAGCTTCCCAAAGTAGGTTTATTATGCTGCTGTGCGTATAGGGGAAACACAGCGGCAGTGGCAAACCACAGGGCTGTGGCTACCATAATATGCTTGATCATGTTGTTTTATAGCGTTTTGTATAGGTCATAGCGCTGACCCAGTATCGTTTCAGAATGAAAAAAAAGATTGTGGCCTATTGACAGCTATCGGCCAATAGGGAAATGAAAAATTAGACGTAGTGGTATACGATCAGCTTCCTGTAGAGAAGAAAGAGCGGTAATGAACCGGGAATTTTTAGGCTCCCATAAAGGGGGTGTGACTGTCCCTTGTCGACAGTATTTTCGAACAGGAAAAGAAAAGTCGCCGTAAGTAAAACGGCAGGCAAAAGGTCGTTCGCGCTGTACGATGCCGCCTGGGAGAATTTTATGTCCGCTGTTTCCCCAAGTACACATGTCTCCGATGCGCTTCCAAAAAAACCATGGTGTTTTTTACCCACACCCTGTTCCGTATTTACGGGAATGCCGACAAGGCTTTTGATGCTGCTTTTCACAGAGCAGGACATAAGCACGATCAACATGGCCGCAGCGAATGCAGCAAGCTGTCGGAAATGTTTTTTCGTTATATTTGGGAATGTCCTGCCCATCAACTTGCAAAGTTACGTTTATTTGATTAGGGGTGCAAGAAAAAACGTCTCATTTCAAATTTTATCCATACCATCCACCATTCAGTGGGGTAATTTGTCCCTTAAAAGACCGTAAAACCAGGTGCCAGCAACGGCGCTTAGGAGTGTAACAACAATAACGGTTGCTCCGGTTCCGATCTGTGCGAAAAGCGGCCCAGGGCAGGCCCCTGTCATTGCCCAGCCTAAACCAAAAACCAAACCACCGTAGATTTGTCCTTTGCTGAACGACTTTGCCGGGATCTTAATTGGTTCACCATAAATTGTCCTGACGTCGAACTTTTTAATAAGCCATACAGATACGGCGCCTACTGCTACTGCACTCCCGATAATCCCATACATGTGGAATGACTGCAGGCGAAACATTTCGTGTATGCGGTACCAACTGATCACTTCCGCTTTAACGAACACAATTCCGAAAAGCAGGCCTACGACCAGGTACTTCAAGTTGTGGTACCATTTATGTTCCAGGCTGCTTTCATTCACGCAGACCGAATCCAGCGAGCGTATCTCCAAATCTTCGATTACGTCTGTTTCTTGTTGCATTTCTATAATATTTATAATGAGAGAATTAGGGGTAATAAAAGATTTGCCATCACAAAGCCGCCTATCATAAAGGATATGGTGGCAACCAACGAAGGCCATTGTAAATTGGATAATCCCATAATGGCATGACCACTGGTGCAGCCTCCCGCGTATCGGGTTCCAAACCCAACGAAAAAGCCTCCGACTACCATTAATAAAAATCCTTTAAGGGTAAACAAGGATTGCCAATTGAGAATATCCTCGGGAACCAGATTATTAAAGCTGGTAATACCATACCCTGCGAGTTCTTCCGTCAATTTAGGATTGACTTCAACAGGTGAAGGATCTGATAAGAGATTAATGGCTATCACTCCACCTAAAAATATACCGAACACAAAAGACAAGTTCCATATTTCCTTTCTCCAATTGTACTTGAAAAAAGGTATGTTGGCCGGGATACAGGAAGCGCATATATGGCGCAAGGAGGAGCTGATGCCAAATGTTTTGTTCCCAATAATTAGTAGTGTGGGAACAGTCAGCCCGATTAAAGGCCCTGCTACATACCAGGCCCAGGGCTGTTTTATTAATTCCATCATTATTTTTATCTGTTTTCGTTAACTTTATTTTTTCGTGAAACTGAAGTACTGCAGCCTGAAACACCGCAGCAGCCAATGTTCAGCAGCGGCAATATTGTAAACATTCCGCCTACAATTATTAACAGCCATTCTTTTGCATAAACGCCCTGCATTATAATGAAGACGCCTGCCGCAAGCCGCAGCACACGCATAAAATCCCAGTTTTTCAAATACGTTATCATTTCTTTTCTTTTTAATATAGATGCTGACGGCGGATATAATGAGCCCGAGTGAATACCTGGAAAATTCTAAAGTGCCCGAAGTAAAACACGATTAGAACCACCTTGTCCGCTGTTGCATATTTTAGGGGATTACAGTTTTCTGGCGAAAATCCTGATTACGGAAGCTTTCCCTTTGTGATAATCCCCTTCGTTCAGCTCGGTGGCACCCTCGTACGTCTCAACCAATTCAAAACCTTCAAAATCTTTTTTTAAATCTTCCAAATCATAAAGCATGGAAGCATCTTTCGGACCCCCCGCGTTGGGATTCTGTTTCTGGTATTCGGATTGCCTCTTTGCAAATGCTTCCAATATAAGTATCCCGCCTTTCATTAAGTAAGCACTTAGCATTTGATGATATGCTTTTCTTTTGCTAAAATGAAAATGGGCATATAGTAATGCGACAGCGTCAAATGAATTTTCAGAATAGCTTGTGCTTTCGACCTCTGAAACCAGATAATCAATCTCGACGCCGTTTTTCCGGGCCAATAATTCTGCTTTTTCTTTTCCTGTTTTGCTTTGGTCAAAAGCCGAAACTGTCCAACCGGACCTTGCCGCAAAAACGGCATTTCTTCCTTCGCCCTCTGCGGGAAACAGGATCTTTCCCGGAGGAAGGCCGGTAAGTTTCTCTTTCAGATATTCGTTCGGCAATTCACCATATATAAATTCCTTCCGGCTATACCGCTCGTTCCAAAACTCTTGATTATTCATATTCATTTTTCCTTACGTTTTTTTGGTTACCAATTTGTCTACGCTTCGCCAGGTTCCGCCATTGATTACATTCTTAAAACCCCTCTGCTCCAGAATATGCTTCGCCTGGCCGCTGCGGCTGCCACTGCGGCAAAATACGACGATATTCTTCCTGCCATTGAATTTTGCAAACTGGCCTGGAATTTTATCCAGCGGTATATTTACCGCACCTTCTACGCTGCCTTCAGAAAACTCTGCAGGTGTGCGTACGTCCACTAAAAGCGCTCCTTCCTTAATGGCCTGCGCTAGGCTGCCGTTATCTTTTTTGCCGAACATGGCCGAAATGAATCCCACAGTCTATTTTTTTAAACATTAACAACAGATTTTTCTTCACAGGCAGTTACTGTATCCTGGCCTGCAAGCCATTCTTTCATACCGCCCAGAAAGTTTTTTACGTTTTTGAAGCCGTTTTTAGCAAGGATTGAATAAGCAATTGCCGCACGGTCACCTGCCTGACAATGAACAATTATCTCTTTGTCTTTGCTGAGCTCACTCAGGTTGTCCCGAAGCGTTCCTACAAAAAGATTATCCGCTCCTTCAATATGCCCAGCTTCATATTCTGCTGCTCCGCGTACGTCAACAACCTGCACATGATCTTTACCGAGGCAGGTTTTAAACCCTTCCATGGAAAGCACCGTTGCTTTTTGAAGCTCAATGCCCAAGTCGTTTACGTCTGTAATGTAGCCGTAAATATTGTCCAGGCCGATCCGCATCAGCTTACGGGTCAAAGCTTCGATTTGGCGCTCTTCGGCCACCAGGATAAATTGCTCCTGATAATTCAATAGCCATCCACACCATGTGGAAAAGGAGTCATTGTCCTGGATGTTGAGGCTTCCGGGAATAAATCCCCTGGCAAAATCTATCTTGTTACGGGTGTCTATTACGGTGATTCCCTTTTCATACGCCGAAAGAAACTCCTCTCTGGATAATATAGGATGCTTGGGAACTTCTATCAGCAAGGGGCGGTCGGCTTTGTTCAAGCGCTTCATCATGGCAAAATACTTGGGCGGTTCGGGTTGGCCGGATAAGAGATAGTCCGTAAACCCTTTTTCGTCGTCCCCATACTGGAATGCCCAGTTTCTGATTTTTTCATAACCCACCGTAGAGTTAGGCACCGCTCCTAGGGTTTTTCCACAGGCCGAACCTGCGCCGTGTCCTGGCCATACCTGAACATGCGCGGGAAGGGCAGCGAACTTTTTTAATGATTGGAACATTAGTTTTGCTCCTGTTTCTTTTGTGCCCACCAGTCCTGCGGCTTTCTCCAACAAATCCGGGCGGCCGATATCCCCGACAAACACAAAATCACCGGTAAAGACCGTTACGGGCTCGTCCGATGCAGGGTGGTCGGTGAGCAGAAAACTAATGCTCTCAGGGGTATGGCCCGGCGTGTGCATCACCTCCAAGCCAAGGTTGCCCACTCTGATTACATCCTTGTCTTTTAGCCCTTTGTGCGGGAACTGATATTGCCAGTCTTCACCGCCCTCGTCCGAAAGGTACATCGTTGCCCCGGTCACTGCTGACAGTTCTCTTGAACCACACAGAAAGTCGGCATGAATATGTGTTTCGGCGATGTGCGTAATGCGGAGATTGTTTTTCTTTGCTATTTCAAGGTAAACATCAATATCTCTTTGTGCATCAATTACGATTGCTTCGCCCGTAACCTGGCAGCCAATTATATAGCTGCCCTGTGCCAAGCTTTTGTCATAAACGTGTTGAAAAAACATAGTATTTTATTTAAATTGTCAGTTATTTTTTGTGGATACTATGCAAATTTCCAAAGTTGTGTTCTATTGTACAGTTACTTTTGTTACAAAGCGCCATTATAATCTCATTTGATTGTTAGGTAAGCATATTCGTCCTTCTTTGGTTCTACCCTAGATCAAGCGGTTGGCCTGATTTACGTAAACAGGCTTTCGTTCAAAAAGTCATTCCTGAATTTGCCGTTGCGGTCATACCGCGCCACCAGTTGCTTAAAGTCTGCCAGTTTTTCGTACTTCGACTGCAACAGTTTCGGGGTCATGGTGAAAAGTTTGGCCCAGTGGGGAATGGGATCAAAGGGGGCCAGTTGTTCCTCTACCAACTGAATAAGACCCGTTACCGTGTCGATGTCCTGCTTCCAGGTAGTGTGTATGGCCACGGAGTCTTTATGATAACAAGGGCTCATCCAGAATTCGTCCCCTTTAATAGTCCGGATTTCGGAAATGAACAAATGGGGGCTGATCTTTTCGTGTATTTTTTCCATGGCCAGGAGCGCATCGTAGGCATGTTCTATTCTCACAAAATATTCACTTTGAAGTTCTTCTCCCGTAGAGGGCTTAAAACCCATTTTGAAATGCGGCATTCTTTCATACCAGGGCCCCGGGATTCCCCGCTGCTCTGTCACCGTTTCCGCCGACTGCGTAGCCACCGGATGGATGTTTTCAGTAGCCAGCTTTGCCCCGTATAATTCCAGATCCGCCGCGGTAACCTGATCGGAGGCAATGCTTTTTATCCATACTTCGTTGATGTTTTTGTTTTTCCAGTCGGTAAACAGGCTTACGCTATATCCCCTGAACTGTAACTCGAGAAAATTGTTTTCCAGTTCGGCGATGGGTAGGTCAAGATACACCACCTGCGACATGTCAAAGGTGGGCAGCAGGTCCAGGGTAATTTTAGTCACTACGCCCAGGGCGCCCAAGCCTACGACAGCCCCTGGAAAAATCTCCGGGTCTTTTTGTTTGGACAGGGTGACCAACTGGCCTGAGGCGTCCACAAATTCAATGGCTGATACGGAAGAAGACAAATTGTTGTTCTTTATCCCGGAGCCGTGGGTAGCCGTGGCACATGCACCGACGACGGTAATATGGGGAAGGGAGGCGAGGTTGGGCAAAGCATAACCATTCTCATGGAGATAGGGTACAAATTCCCCGTATTTTGCGCCTGCCTCTACCGTAATGGTGTGGGCGGTTTTGTCCAAAGCCACCACCTTGTTCATTTTCTCCAGAGAAACCAGACAGTGTTTGCTATCCGCAATGCGGTTAAAGGAATGTCTCGATCCCAAGGCTTTGATCTTGTCGTAATTTTGCACCAGTTCCTGCACTTCGCCGACTTGGATGGGATAATGTACCTTTTCGGTACTGTAGGTGAGGTTGCCCGCCCAGTTTTTCAACGGGGGATTCTGGGCTTTGGGCGCACAGGCTACAATGGCCTGCTGGGACAGTATAACGCCACCGGCCAGTACGGGCAGGCGTTTCAAAAAAGATCTTTTGTCCATGCTGTTGTGTTTGGTCATTGTTGTTTATGAGGTGGTTAAATTAGGGAGCTTTTGTAGAACGTCCTATGGAATATCTTAAAAACAAGCTTCATCTGATGCTGGATTACAATCCGGAAAACAACATTCAACAAGCGTCCTTCTTCCGGGTGCCGTTCCCCGTCTCCTCGGTAGAAAGGTCTCCAGGCTTATACCCATTTTCATTTTCAAATTCCCCAACATGCGCTTTTTAATCTACATCTTATTGCAGGATCCGGCCGCGGTGATGTCCAACAAATGACGTATCCCGGGCGATAAAGCAAGTTTAGTGAAAAAAAATACAAATAAATGTGTCACAAATACTTAAAAATGTCGTATATTATCCCTGAAATCAAAACTGGAATGATTTGAAGGGGTATAACAAGCAGTTTTTATAAAAGGGTTATTAGAAGTTTATTTTTTAATCATAATGGGGCCAATTTAATAGCGTGCCAGTTTAAGAGGTAATCGTCATGAGGTTAAATTGTTTTTGGGAATACAAGAGGCAGAAATTGAATCGCCTTTTTTGAGTTTCCGCTAGCAATAAATAATTGTTTGAGTTAAAATTTAGCGGTATGGTAGTGTTGGAACTCCTCAACGATGTGTCCGGTCGGGCTTTCCGTTTGATACAGCAATACAAAACCAAGGAAGCGCTATTACTGACCAACCACCGCCTGCTGCAGGCAGTGTCGGAGCTGCAAGAGGCACGGGCGGCGGAAGAAACCAAAGTACTTCAACTGGAAAATGACCTGACCGCCCAGCGTGAGCGGCTTGGAAGGGACCTGCACGACTGTTTCGGCTCCCAGTTGACGCATGTGATTTCCCGTCTGGACTTACTGACCAATGGCGACCAACCGGATTATGACCAACTGATGCGGCTGGACGACTTTGTCAGGGAGATGAACCGGACGCTAAGGGAAACCATCTGGGTGCTGGACCAGGAGGCGGTGACCGCCAAGGCCCTGGGTGCCCGGATCCATAGCATGCTGTTAAAAATCTGGGAAGACCGGGAGACCCCAGTGCTCCACTGGCAGTTTCACACCGATTGCGAAGACCTGTTGATACAGCCGATTGTGGCCTTGCAGTTTATCCGTATCGTACAGGAGGGCACCAACAATGCGCTGAAGCATGCGCGCGCCACCCGCGTTGATGTCAACATGAAATTCCAAAAGCAGGCCCTTGAACTGATTATTTCCGATGACGGACAGGGGTTTGAGGACCGCAAAGAAAGCGTCGGTCATGGCATTGCCAACATGCGGAAAAGGGTGGAAAGCTTAAAGGGAACTTTTGAACTGAAAAGTTCGACGGGTGGTACCCGGATCGGCATCACCGCACCGGTTTGTCCTTAAAATACGTCATTTGACGTATTTCCCCGTACTTTTTAACTTTTTACATTTGGTTTCACCTTCGGATGGGTCCTATGGAAAATATTACTGTCGGTATCGTAGACGATGATGCCCAAACCAGGCAGGATATTAAGGACAAGCTGGCCTTAAGCGAGGAAGTGGAGGTCCTGTTCGAGGTGGATAATGGCCTGTCGTTTTTAGAGACTTTATACCAGGGCAATCAGCCCGAGGTCGTGTTGATGGATGTACAGATGCCGGCCATGGACGGCATCACGGCCACACGGCAGGCCAGGAAACTTTATCCCCATATCAAGGTCATAATGCTGACCATTATGGACGATGACCAAAAGCTTTTCGAAGCCCTTAAAGCCGGCGCCTCCGGCTATCTGCTTAAAGACGCCAGGCCCCAGCAGTTGCTGAATTCCATTTGGGAGGTCGTGGAAGGCGGCCTGCCGCTGTCCCCCAGCCTCGCCACCAAGGTGCTGACCTACCTAAAGGGCGAAAAACCCATTCCCCAGCCCCCGGATCCCTCCATGGAGATCTTGACCAAGCGGGAAAAGGAAGTCCTGGAATGCCTCAAGCGCGGCCTGCCCGTCAAGCTGATCTCGGAAGAGCTTTTTATTTCCCATAAAACGGTAAGAAAGCATCTGGAGCATATTTATGAAAAGCTGCAAGTAAGATCGGGGAGGGAGGCGGTTTTGAGGGGGTGAGGGTATCTGGGACGTCGCCCTTAGGAACAGAAATCTTTTACTACTCTGATTCTTCTACGTTCTAGCTAACAGAGTAGGCGTTAACCAATCCTAAATTTCTCATGAGACAATTATCGTTAGAAGAAATGGAATCGGTAAAGGGCGGTGCATATATTGATTGTGCACTAATGATTGCAGGTTTTGCAGGAGCTGTTGTCGCTTCATCTACAGGTTGGGGGATATTTTCCGGAGCTCTCTCATTTGCAGGAGGAGTAAGAAGCGCACAGGCATGTGAAGGTAGCTATTCTTGGTTCTAAGTCATTTGTATAGCAAGTTAAAAGGCAATTTCTTTTAACTTGCTATTAAACCCAAACAATGAGCAGGCACATTATACACATCGCTATTGCCGTTGTAATCGTAAGCATCTATGCCATTTTCTTTTGGCAGAAGATGCATTTGATCCAAAAAATTATATATTGATCAGCAACCTGGCCGTTTTTTTTATCTGCTGATAATCGTGGTTGAAATCGGCAACAACCATTTTCTTAGAAAAAGCCATTTCAAAGCATTTTCCATCAGTCATGGACGGCTAATACTTAAAAGAATAGGTTTGTTTTATAGACAAAACTATCTATGGAAACTGATTTTGATCCCCCCGGTGATCATCTTTTTTTCAAATAATGTTCCGCTCGGAGAAAGGTTTCTGTTTTACGTGCTTTCTATAACTCAAAATTTGTTTACCATATACCTGATGATCACCCTGTTCGACTTTTTTGAAGTGAAGGCTGCCCGATACGCCGGGTTACGATATT
>Ga0079224_100017232_pt1 | contig 10176 bp, 6 predicted proteins | sample Stecom2015_FD_80414 | JGI IMG/M metagenome (GOLD analysis project Ga0079224, IMG submission 80414) | Agricultural soil microbial communities from Utah to study Nitrogen management - Steer compost 2015 | ecosystem: Environmental > Terrestrial > Soil > Agricultural land | place: USA: Utah... | reverse complement strand
GCGCACGAGCTCGCCCACGTGGTGATCGACGAATGCAATTTCGGAGTCGTAGCGATCCACGTCACGATCGCCGAACTCGAAGCGAGGGTGCTTTTCGTAAGGCTCGTGTGGGGCGAAGAAGTGCACCCATAAAAATAGCCGGCGCCCCTGGTTTTCTCGAGCGCTCAGGTAGCGCTCGACTTGATCGAGGCGCTGCTTGCCCTCCGCGAACTCGACCTTGCGATACTCGAAGTCGAGCCCTCGCTCCTTGAAGCCAGTGAACTTGTCCGTGTCGATGAAGAACACCGCAGGTGGGTAGAACGCCGCCGTCCGATAGCCGTAGGTGCGCAAAAGCCCTGCCCACGTGTCGGAATCTTGCGCGGCCCCTTGCAGCAGCAGCGGCCGCATGTACTTCCCGGTCATCAACGAGGTGATCGAATACGAGGTGTGCGGTGTGGGCGCGTACGCATACAGGAAGGTGGCGCCTGTTTTTGCCAGGCGGTCGATTTCGGGTGTCGTGGTGCGTTGGTAGCCGTAAGCGCCCACGTGATCGGCGCGCATGGCGTCGACCGTGATCAGCAAGAGATCGCGCCCTTTGAGGTCCAGCGCTTCGGCTCCTTCGTGCCCAAAGGCGCCGGGCTCGGAGCAGTCTTCGCCGTCGGCGCAGTCAGCGCTGGCAGGTGGCTTGGGTGGTGCGAGCCACGCGGTAATGCGAACCGCCTGGTTCAAGAGCGCCCCTTGCTCGAACATCAACAGTCGGAAATTGTCGAATCCGGAGATCAACCGGGCAGCGGGAACCGCGAGGCCCAGCCCGAGAAGGGCGGCGAGCCCCGAGGCGATGGCGAGCCTAGCCGGGCGGAGCGGGAGGGCCTGCGTTTCGCCTAGGTAAGCAAGCCCGGGCGCCAGCAAGAGCGCCAGTATCGAAAGCCCCAAGTGGAACGCTGGATAGAGCCGCACCAGCACGAAGCGGTTGACGAGCTCCACGCCGCACACGACGAGCAGCGTGCCCAGCCCCACCAGCCGCGGCCTGCTCCGAACCAGCCGCGCCAGCTTGGGCGCCAGCAGATAAACCAGGCCCAGCACCGACGCGAGCACGACGGCACTGAAGCCGGCGCGCGCGCTCAAGCTCGCCAGGTGTCTGCCGCCCCCTACCCCATACGCCACCGCTGCACCGAAGCCGCCACCTGCCACCGAGAGAGTCCAGCGTGCCGACGGCTTTTGGGCTTGCTCGAGCAGCAGCCAAGCCAGCGCACCGGCGGAGCCGAAGAGCAGCGAGGCCACGAGCGCGGTGGGCAGCACTCCGGCCACGCCGAACTGCAGCTCCCAAACGCTGGCAAACCTGGCTCGGTGAATCAAAGAGACCACCGAGAATTCGATGGCGACGACCAACAGCGCCATCAGCGCGCCCAAGACCGAGCGCACGAACAGCGTGTGGGCGATGTGACGATGCTGTTTCGTGAACACGCTCAGCGGTGGTTTTTCAGCGAAAGACCACGTCGGCGATCTCGTAGTTCCGCGTCCCCCCAGGGAGATTGACCGTCACTTCGTCGCCCGGCGATTTCCCGATCAGGGCTCGGGCCAATGGAGCGGATATCGAGATGGTGCCCTCGTCGATGTTCGCTTCGTCGGCACCGACGATCGTGTAGGTGGATTCTTCGTCGGTATCCAGATTCGTAAGCGTGACAGTGGCTCCGAAGCGCACCTTGTCGCCGCTCAAGCTGGAAGGATCGATGATTTCTGCCCTGGCGAGCTTGTCCTCCAGATCCTTGATGCGCGCTTCGACCATTCCCTGGCGTTCTTTGGCTGCGTGGTACTCGGCGTTTTCGCTCAAGTCACCGTGATCGCGTGCGACTCCGATCTCGCGCGAGATCTTGGGCCGCTCCTCCTTGAGTCGGCTCAACTCGGCGCGAAGCTTCTCGGCGCCGGCGGGGGTCATTGGAACTTTTTCCATGGTCTTTGCCTCAACTTCCACTATCGCTGCGGGCTCGTCTTGCCGGCTGGAATCCCGGCTAGATTGGGGGACTGGGATGGGGCTACTGAGCCGGGCTACCGAGCCGGGCGACGGAGCGGGAAGCTAACACCGATATTTTTTGATACAAACCGGAGGTTGCATCGCTGGCCGACTAAAGCTAGGGATGAGCCCAGGAAAAAGCGTGAAAAACCGCACTATTTCGCTATCGATCTTGGCTTTCTGCTGGCTTGCTGGGGGGCTCGGGTGCGCGGCTGACGAGAAAAGAGCGGAAAGCCCCGTCGAATACGCAGCGAACGCCAAGAAAGCGTACGAGGACGCTCTGGAGGCATTTTTCGACCGCGATTGGGAGGTGGCCAAACCCCGCATGGAAGAGGTCAAGCGCAAGTACGGCTACAGCCGCTACGCGCGCCTCGCGGAGCTCAGGATAGCCGACGCTTCTTTCCACCAAGAAAACTACGCGGAGGCGGTGACCGCCTACAAGAGCTTCGTTCACGATTATCCGAACGACCCAGAGGTGGTGTACGCGAGGTATCGCATCACACGCTGTCAGTTTTTGTCATCCGGGGATTCGGTGATCATGCCGCCCTTGGAAGAGCGGGATTTGTCCAGCGTTCGTGATGCCTATGCCTCGATCACGGCCTTTTTGAGCGACTACCCGGACTACAAGAAGCGGGCCGAGCTCGACTACATGCTGGCCGTCGTCTCCGGCATGATGGTGCGGCACGAGCTCTACGTGGCTCGATATTATCTCGATCGAGGTAATTTCGATGCAGCGATCACGCGTTGTGAATACTCGCTCCAGAACTACAAGAACACCGGGCTCGAGCCAGAGGCTCTGGTCTTGCTTGGTGAAACCTACATGAAGAAAAAGGAGCGTCGCCGAGCGCGGCAACTCTTTTCGCACGTGCTCGAGGCTTACCCGGACAGCGCGTTCACCGTTCCCGCCAGGAAGTTCTTGGCCTTGCTCGGTGAACCGATTGCGCAAAAGCGCATCCCCTGACACACGGTTCAGCGATGGCGGGAGATCGAGCGAATCAGGACCGAACCGCGCCCACCGTGCTCGTGGTGGATGACGAGAAGAACATCCGGCGCACGTTGCACATGGTGCTGACCGGCGAGGGATACGGTGTGGTCGAGTCGGCCACCGCAGAAGAAGGGCTGGAGGTGCTGAACAACCCGGCGCTGCCCATCGACTTGGCGATCTTCGACTTGAAGCTGCCGGGCATGAGCGGACTGGAAGCGCTGGAGCGGGTGCGGGCGGACGACGCGACCCGCGATCTGCCGGTCATCGTGATCAGCGGTCATGCCACGGTGCACGATGCGGTCAACGCCATCAAGCTCGGTGCCAACGATTTCTTCGAAAAGCCGCTGAATCGCGAGCGCATCTTGGTGAGCGTGGGCAACTCCATTCGCACCGCGCGACTGTCGGAGACGGTGGAGCGCATGCGCGCGGAGCTCGAAGCGCGCTACGAGATGATCGGCACGAGCCCGCCGATGCAGCGGCTGTTTTTGGACATCGACAAGGTCGCCCCGACCAAGGCCAGCGTGCTGATCACCGGCGAAAGTGGTACCGGCAAGGAGCTGGTGAGCCGCGCGATTCATCGGTTGAGCCCTCGCCACGACGAGCCGTTCATCAAAGTCAACTGCGCGGCGATCCCCAGGGAGCTCATCGAAAGCGAGCTGTTCGGCCACGAGAAGGGATCGTTCACCGGCGCTCAGGCACGTAAGCGAGGTTTTTTCGAACAGGCGCACCGCGGTACCTTGTTCCTCGACGAGATCGGCGACATGGACCTTACCGCACAGGCCAAGGTGCTCAGGGTGCTGCAAAATGGCGAGCTCACCCGGGTCGGCTCCGAGCACGTGGTGCACGTGGATGTGCGCGTGCTCGCAGCGACGAACAAGGATCTGTCTCAGCAGGTCGCCGAAGGCAAATTTCGTGAGGACTTGTTTTTCCGCCTGGATGTATTCCCCATCCGCACGCCGGCGCTGCGTGAGCGGCGTGAAGACATTGCTACTCTAGCCGAGGCTTTCGTGTCCGGCTTTTGTCGTGAGAACGGCCTGCGCACCAAGCGCATCGATGCGGCCGTCTACGAGGCCCTCGCCCAGCGAAAGTGGCCCGGCAATGTGCGTGAATTGAAAAACGTGGTGGAGCGTGCGGCGATTCTCTCCGCCGACACCATCACCGTCGCTGATCTGCCCGAAGACCCCCACGCGAGCCCTTTCGAAGACGACGGAGACAGCGGCGCTCAACCCGAGGCAGCTCAGGGCGGACCGGCTCGCGGAGACGCCGAAAGGCTGACCTTGCGAGCCTATCGTGAGTCGGCGGAACGCCGCTACATCGTCGAGACGCTCAAGGAGTTCGAGTGGAACATCTCGAAAGCCAGCATCGTGCTGGGGGTGGAACGCACGAATCTGCACAAAAAGATCCGGGCTTACGGCATCAAGCGCGGCGAAGGCTAAGTACACCGACCCGCAAGAGGGTGATCACCCAAAGAGCGACTCATTCATCCTCCTTCATCGGCGAAAACATGTCTCGAGTTGCCACCCATCGCGTCGCGGGAGAAACTAGCGACTGGAAACAGCAACTCGAAATGCGAACGAACGAACGAACCCTGATCACTCTTTTGCGGGTCGGTGTACCAAGGGCCGTGGGGGTACCTTTCAAGCGCTTCGCGGGTGCTCTGACCTATCGGACCGGTGAGCTCATGGGCCAGGGTTCGGCGCAACGCCTGAGCGTGGAGGGCAACGCTCCGGTATGGCTGGCTCTGCATGGGTACTGCGGAACGCCGGAAGAGATGCGGCTCGTCGTGGAGCTCGCTGCCGAGCTCGGATTTGCAGCCGGCGCTCCGGTGCTTGCCGGCCACGGCTCGCACGCCAGAGATCTGGCGCACCTGAGCTATGCGGATTGGCTCGATGGCGTGCGCCCCGCCTTGATGGCTGCGGCAGAGCGCGGTCCGGTGTTGGTGTTCGGGCTATCGCTGGGCTCGCTGCTCGCCGTCGAGCTCGCGCTCGCGTTTCCCGAGCGCATCTTGGGCCTGGTGCTGTTGTCGAACGCCTTCTTCTTGAGCCCTTTTCCTGCGTGGCCGCTGCGCTGCGTGGACAAGCTCGGACTGCCTGACTTCGGTGTGCCGAAAGCTTACTCCGATATCGGTGATCCCGAGGCGCGTCGTACGCACCTGACGTACAGCGCCCAGCCCGTGCGTCCTGCGATCAGCTTGGTGCGGGCTGCCGATCGCCTCTTCGAGCGGCTTCCCGAGCTGCGCTCTCCGACCTTGATCGTGCATGGCGCCAAAGACCGACTGTGCCCCGTCTCCAATGCTTGGCGCGTGGCCGAGCGGATGGGCACACCCGACGTGCGCGTCGTCGTGCTACCGCGCTCACACCACATCGTGACTCGCGACTTCGATCGCGAGCAGCTGCGAAGCGAGCTTCGTCAATTCGTGCGCCGCTTGACGTGACCTGCGTTCACGAGCCGGTGGAGCCGAAACCCCCGTCGCCTCGTTCGGTAACATCGAGCCTGTCGCTGGGTTCGGCAAGCATGTGCACGATCGGCCTCGGGATCATCTGGGCGACACGGGCGGGCAAAATCAAATCCGGAGCCGCTCGGTCGACCTTGATCAGGGGAACCATCAGCTCGCCTCGGTAGCTGCGATCGATGACGCCCACACTATTGGCCGCAATATAGCCCGACTTGATGATCGAGCTTCTGGGGACCACGTCGAAATACCAACCCGGCGGCGGTCGCACCTGAAGGCCCGTGCCGTACAACGTGCAGCGGCCGTGGCGCTTGACCTCGCGAATCAACGTCAGATCGAAGCCGGAGTCGCTCACCCTGCTCTTGAAGGGAGCGACGGCGCCAGGCTCCATGAGCGTGTAGTGGAATCGGAGACCCGCCGGGGTCGGCGAGCTTGGAAAGCTGCCGGCCCAGCTCAAGTACGAGCGCAGGTGGCGCTTTCGATACAGCCTGGCGCCTTCGTAGAGCTCACCCATGAGGTCGAGAGCATTGGTTCCGGTCCAACCGACGGTCGCGAGGGTTCTCCCCATGGAGAGCTGGGCGCCCGTGTAGCGCCGAGCAATGGCTTCGCCAAGGCTCGGGCGCAGCGTAAGCCAGCAGGCGAGCTCGGGGGCTTGGCCGACGTCTGCGATGTGCCCCGCGCTGTCGAACAGGCCCCGCATGAAGGCGCTGGTCCCTGCGCCATCCAGCGCGGGTAGCGACCAGCGCGAGCTCGTCACGCCAAGGCCCGCGGCGAGCAGGTCCGCCTCGAGAGCTTTGGAACGGACCCACACCCTCCCCCGCTCTAGCCAGGCCTCGCCCCGGCTAGAGCTCCGAACCATGCGCAACAGGCGTTTGCCGCGGCCCGGCGGGGTCAGCTCGATCAAGCCAGCGTCGAAGCCGGTGAAGCTGCCCGCCAGCAACCCCAAGAGATAAGCCTGTGCTTCTGTGGTGACCGGCCAGAGTTTCGTTGCCTTCACAGCTCTGCAAACCTCCCGCTCTGAAACGCTGCGTCGAGCAGCTCGGCGACGCTCCGCTCGAGCTCCCGGGCCTCGTCGGTGCCGAGCTGGCCGAGCGCGGTGCGGATCTCACCGAGCGCCCGCAGCTGACTGAAGAGTTGCAGATCGCTGGGAGCGGTCTGGCCGATCAACACCTGGCGAATGCGGTCGATCTCGTTGGCCAGCGCCGTGAGACCCACGGCCAGAGCGCCGATGCGCCGACGTTCCGGATGCTCTCGATAGAAGGCTTCGACCACCGGCTCGACCAAGCCGGCGACGATAGGCGCTTGATCTTCGGAGTTCCACACGTGCTCGAGTACGAATAGATCTCCCGCGTCGGCTGTCTGGCGACCGTCGAGCCATGCGCTCGCGGCAAAGAGCTTGAGCAGCTTGACGACGCGCCGGTCGCTGATGCTCACACCTTCGGCCCGGATCTGAAAAATCAGGGCTTTGTAGCTGTTCAGAAACTCGTCGCTGAACTGGAGTTTGCCGGCCAACTGCTGGGCCATCGCCGCCAGCTCTGCGCCGCGGACCAAACTGGGCTTTTTCGTCCCCTGAAGCTTGTCGACCTCTTGCTCGAGACCGCGCAGCAAGAGCTCGTTGAAGTGATAGGCTTCGAGATTGTCGGAGCGAATACGTAGCAAAAATCGGTCATAGAGCGCGCCCAGCGAATCGTCTCGAGGGACTTCGTTGCTGGCCGCGAAAACGCTCAACAACGGACACTCGAGCACTTCGCCACCCATGTTCACGCGCCGCTCGTTCAAGAGCGTGAGCAGCGCATTGAGGATGGCGCTGTTGCTCTTGAATATCTCGTCCAGAAAAACGATCTCTGCTTCGGGCAACATGCCTTGCGTGCGGCGCCGGTAGACACCTTCACGAAAGGCCTGGATGTCGACCGGGCCGAATAGCTCGTTGGGTTCGCTGAACCGGGTCAGCAGGTATTCGAAATAGCGAGCGTCGAGCAGCTCGGCCAAGCTTCGGATGAGTGCGCTTTTGGCAGTGCCCGGTGGGCCGATGACCACGGCATGCTCGCGCGCGACGATCGAAATCAACAACAGCCGGATCACTTCGCTCTTGCCCAGGTAGCGCCTGTCGAGTTCGGCTGCGATCGCCCGCAGGCGCTCGGGGATGCTTGGCTGGCGTGGCTCCATCAGTTGTCGGCTGCGTTGATGCGATGGCGCTCGAAGATTTCCTGAGACATTTCCCTGAGCTTGATCGCTTCGCGCTGGATATCGGAGTTGTTGCGATAATGCTCCGAACCCGCGACGTAGTTGGAAAAGGCTTGATAGCTCTTGGCCAGCTCGAGCTCGTTGCCGGTCTCTTTGAAAATGGCGATCGAACGCATGAAGTAGTCGACGGCTTTGCCTTCGTGACCTTCCCAAGCGCCCGCCCCTGTGATTTCGCCCAGGGTGCGCAGCGCGATGGCGAGGTGGGGCTTGCTGCGAACCTGCCCATACAGATCGACCGCTTGCCGGATGCAACCGCGCGCCTGCTTGAGCTCGCCAGCCTGCAGGTAAGCCTTGGCCAACGCGCGATTGGCGCTGGCCAGCTCGAGCTTGTCGCCCAACTCTTCGCAAAGCTCCACGGCCTTTGTGAGTGCCTTGATGGCTTCTTCGGTGTTGCCCATGTGTTGGTGAGCGGTGCCGATGTTCGCGAGCGCTATCGCGATGCGGTTGCGCTCGCCGATTTCTTGCGCGATCGCATGAGCCTCTCGGTAGTGTTGCAAGGCTTGCCGATGATCTTGTTGATCCTGGGCGAGCTTGCCCAGCGTATTCAGGCTCTGAACGATGCCGATCGGATCATCGACTTCGCGCCGTATGGCGAGCGCGGCTTCCAGGGCTTCTTTGGCTTTGCGCGCTTGGCCGAAGTCCATCCAAACCATGCCGATGTTGTTCAAGCTCAAGGCGATCGAACGCCGGTCGCCGATGTCTTTGCGCATGTCGAGCGCCCGTCGCATTTCCGCGAGAGCCTCTTCGTACTCGCCCTTGACCCACAAAAGGCGACCCATGTCGTCGTGGCTCGATGCCACGCCTCGCTGGTCCTGCGCTGCCTCGAACAAGAGGCGGCCGGCTTCCAAGTGTTCACGCGCTTCGTCCAGCGACCCAGTCTGACGAAACAAGCGGCCGATGCGGTTGTGAGCCGCACCTCCCTTGGCGCGCAAGTTGAGCCGATAGGCAATGTTGAGCATCTGGCGGAACGCTGCGAACGCCTCGTCGATTTTGCCGAGCAGCTGCAGCACGTCACCGTGGTTGTGGAGCGCATCGATGCGCCGCCGCGCATCGTCGTCGCCGAGCAGCTCGAGCCCTTTCGCATAGTACTGGCTCGCCTGGCGAGCGGCATAGTTCTGGCGAGCGATGTCACCCGCTTCGAGGTAGGCGAAGGCCGACCGAGTCAGCGAACCAGCCTTCTCGAGGTGCTCGGCCAGCACCGCGGCGTACTCTTCTTGCGAACGAACATTCGCGTTTTGGACGAGCCAGTCGGCGATGGTTTGGTGGTAACGCCGGGAGGCTGCCGCGCTGGTCAATCCGGCTATCTTCTCGCGTTCGAGGTTTTGCTTGAAGACGTACTCGACTTCGTTGCGAAACGCGGCTCCTTCCAGCTCGAGCACGTAATCGCGTTGCACCAGGCCGGCGAGAATCTCCCTGAGTTCCTCCGCGTCCGAGCTGTCGCCGTCGCGCCAAACGTCCGGGGGTTCGAGGTCCATCCGCCGAAGCGCGATGAGCCCCCCGAGCCAGAACACGTTGCCCATGGCCGCCGCATGCTCGAGCACTCGTCGTTCTTTGGGCGTCAGCGCAGCGATGCGGATGCCGACCGCGTCCTCCATGGTGACGGGCAGACGCACGCTGTGCAATCGCTTCAAATCGACTCGCCAGACCGGCTTGACGGAGAGCGCGTCGCGCTCTTCGAGGACGCCTGAATCGTGAAACGCTCGCACCATTTGCGTCAACTGGCCCGGATTGCCCGATGCCGCCTGAACCCCCGCATCGATCAGCGCTTGGGGAACGTCACCCTCGCACGGGGCCAGCAGCGCATGCATCAGCCGGGCCGAATCTTCGCGACTGAGGGCGCCCAGCTCGACGATCTGGTGCCGCTCGTCACCGGCTTTGTGCCAACCGTCGTGTTGCCTGAGCAGCTCTGCGCGGGCGGAGCAGATCAGCAGGAGCTTCGATTGCAGGTTGTGGGTCAGAAACTTGAGCAGGTCTATCGAGTCGTCGTCGGCGAAATGCAGGTCATCGAACACCAGGCACACGGGACCGTGACTGGCGTCCCCCTCGAAGAAGCGGCGGACGATGGCGGGCAGGATGGGGCGGGCCTGCAACGGGTCGTTGGCGACCGCCTGGGTCAGCGGGCTTTCGTCGAAGGGTAGATCGATCAGCTGACCCAGAAAGTGACAGACGTCGCCGACCTTGCGGTCGCCGAGGGCGGTGGCTACCTGTTCTCTCACTTGTTGTTGCGCTTGGTCGGGGGCCATGCCCTCCACCAATCCGAAACGGGCCCTGAGCAGACGCGCAAAGACGCCATAGCTGGCATCGCCGCTGCCTCGATCGCGCTGATTACCGCGGCGCCGGGCTCGCCCGCGGTAGACGCGGGGTACTTTGAGTGGACCCGCGCGCAATTGCTTCACGAACTCGTGAATCAGCCGGCTCTTGCCGGAGCCATTCTCCCCCAGCAGGGTGACCGTGCGCGACTCGGAGCCCGTCAGCACGGCTTCGTAGGCGGCATGCAGTCTGCTC
>Ga0079224_100017230_pt1 | contig 10176 bp, 10 predicted proteins | sample Stecom2015_FD_80414 | JGI IMG/M metagenome (GOLD analysis project Ga0079224, IMG submission 80414) | Agricultural soil microbial communities from Utah to study Nitrogen management - Steer compost 2015 | ecosystem: Environmental > Terrestrial > Soil > Agricultural land | place: USA: Utah... | reverse complement strand
GCGGCGCTCGATGTCACCGATCCCGAGCCGCTGCCCGAGGGGCACCCGCTGTGGTCGCTGCCCGGCGTGCTCATCGCGCCGCACGTGGGCGGGGCGTCCGGCGCCATGCGCCCGCGCATCGCGCGTCTCGTGCGCACGCAGATCGAGCGGATGCTGCGTGGCGACGAGCCGGTGAACGTCGTGCTGCGCAGCTGACCGGGCCGCACCCGGCGCGCCTCCCGGCCGCCGGGCCAAGCCCTTGCAGAGGGGCGATGCGCTGACTACCGTGGCGTTCCACGGAACTCCGCGACGGCTCGCGACGGAAGGAGCCGGCATGGCCTCGCCTTCGAGCGCCTCGGGCGCAGCGCGCCTGCGCACCGCGGAGTGCTGGTCGCTCCTGCAGATCCCCCAGGTCGGGCGTCTCGCCCTCGTCGACGGTGACGGCGTGCCGGAGATCTACCCCGTGAACTTCACGACCCACGAGGGGGCGATCTATCTGCGCACCGCGCGCGATTCGAAGCTGCGTCACCTCCACCTGAGGCCCGTCGCAGCGTTCGAGATCGACGGCGAGGACGAGCAGAGCCGCTGGAGCGTGGTCGTGCGCGGCGCCGCCGGCCAGCTGCGCGACGAGGACGAGATCCGCCGGAGCGGCGTGATGGATGTCGTCTCGCTCACCCCGACGCGCAAGCCCTACGTGATCAAGATCACGCCGCACTCGGTCACAGGGCGTCGCTTCGCCAAGGAGCTGCGGCCCGCACCGTCGGCCCGCGCCTCGGGGCCGACCGCCGCCCCGAAGGCGGCTCCGACGCCGAGCAGTCGGACGCCGAAGCGGTCGGAGCGCCCGGATCCGATCCCCCACCACCCGCCCGCGTCGGCTGGTTCGCACGGAGACGACTGAAGCCCGAGACGGTCTACCGCGGCGCCCGCCCGCAGGCGACACTGGAGTATGCACGCCAACGATCCCGGTGCGCATCACGTGCCTGCACCGGATGAGCCGACGATCCCCGAACTCGAGGAGGACGAGGACATCCCGCCCCGCCCGGAGGAGGAGATCGCCGACGAGCTGCGGACCGAGCCCGACGTCAGAGACCACTCGCACGACGTGGAATGAGCTTCACGCCGCAGTCCTGACCTCGGCCGTTCAGGCGCAGAACACCGTCCGCACGTCCGGCACGAGGGCGCGCCCTCCGAGCGCCTCGAGCTCGAGAAGCACGGACGTGCCCACGACGACCCCGCCCAGGCGCGGCACGAGCTCGTGCGCTCCCGCGAGCGTGCCGCCCGTGGCCAGCACGTCGTCCACGAGCAGCACCCGCGTGCCGGGCGCCATGTCGTCGTGAGCCTCTATCGTCGCCGTGCCGTACTCCAGGGCGTACGACACCGCCGCCGCCGGTCGCGGCAGCTTGCCTGCCTTCCGGATCGGCACCAGGCCCACCCCGGCGGCCATCGCCGCCGCGCCGGCGAGCAGGAATCCACGCGCCTCGATGCCGGCGACCACGTCGAACCCACCCGCGAAGGGCGCGATCATGGCGTCGATCACAGCACGAAGGGCTGCGGCATCCACCAGCAGGGGTGTGATGTCGCGGAAGAGCACTCCGGGCTCCGGGTAGTCGGGAATGGTTCTGATGAGCTGCTCGGCGCGCTCCAGCTCGGTCTCGGGCACTCGCCCACCCTATCCGCCGAGAGCAATGCAAGCGCTTGCCGTAGCCTCGAGCGCATGACTTCCCCAGCCCTCGGCCCGGAGTGGTGGCGCTCTGCCGTCATCTACCAGATCTACCCCCGCTCGTTCGCCGATTCGAGCGGCGACGGAGTGGGCGACCTGCCCGGCGTGACCTCCCGCCTCGATGCGCTCACGACGCTCGGCGTCGATGCCGTCTGGCTCTCCCCGTTCTTCACGTCGCCGCAGAAGGACGCCGGCTACGACGTCTCCGACTACTGCGACGTCGACCCGCTGTTCGGCACGCTCGCCGACTTCGACGAGCTGCTCCAGCAGGCGCATGCGCGCGGCATCCGGGTCATCGTCGACCTCGTCCCCAACCACTCGTCCGACCAGCACGTCTGGTTCCAGGAGGCCCTTGCCGCCGCACCGGGCAGCCGTGAGCGAGCCCGGTACATGTTCCGCGACGGCCGGGGCGACCACGGCGAGCTGCCGCCGAACAACTGGGAGTCGGTCTTCGGCGGCCCGGCGTGGACGCGCACCATCGACCCGGACGGGACGCCGGGCCAGTGGTACCTGCACCTGTTCGACGCCTCGCAGCCCGATTTCGACTGGTCGAACCCCGAGGTGCACGAGGAGTTCCGCCGCATCCTGCGGTTCTGGCTCGACCGCGGCGTCGACGGCTTCCGCGTCGATGTGGCGCACGGGCTGGTCAAGGCGGAGGGCCTGCCCGATTACGTGCCCCCGATCGACTCGGGCTCGATGGGCGGCGATCAGACCGACGTGCCCTATTGGGGTCAGGAGGGCGTGCACGAGGTGTACCGCGACTGGCGGCGCGTGCTCGCCGAGTACCCCGGCGACCGCGCCCTCTGCGCCGAGGCGTGGATGCCCACCGTCGAGGCGACCGCCCTGTGGGTGCGCCCCGACGAGATGCACCAGGCGTTCAACTTCGCCTATCTCGAGACCCAGTGGCATGCCGACGAGCTGCGCGCGGTCATCGACGCGTCCCTGGCCGCGTACGCGGCCGTGGGCGCGCCGAGCACCTGGGTGCTGTCGAACCACGACGTGGTCCGCCACGCCACCCGGCTCGCGCTCACGGCCGAGAACCCGCAGGGCCACGGCATCGGCCCCGACTCTCCCGGACAGCCGATCCCCGAGCTCGGCCTTCGCCGCGCCCGTGCCGCGACGGCGCTCATGCTCGCCCTGCCCGGATCGGCGTACCTCTACCAGGGCGAGGAGCTGGGCCTGCCCGAGGTGATCGACATGCCCCCCGGCGCCCGGCAGGACCCGACCTGGTTCCGCACGAACGGCGAGCGGTACGGAAGAGACGGATGCCGTGTGCCCATCCCGTGGGAAGCCGCTGCGCCCGCCTACGGCTTCAGCCCCACCGGCGCATCGTGGCTGCCGCAGCCGCCCGAGTGGGCGTCCCTGGCCAGAGACGTCCAGGTCGGCGACCCCCGGTCGACGCTCAGCCTCTACCGGCGGCTCCTCGCCGAGCGCCGCGCCCACGCGCTGGGCACCGGGGCGCTGGAGTGGCTCGACCTGCCGGGGCGTGGCATCCTGGCATTCCGCAACGGCGATGTGATCGTCGTCGCGAACCTGGGAGCCGCCCCCGCCGACCTGCCCGAGGGCCGCGTGATCGCCGCCAGCGAGCCGCTGGACGGTGCCACGCTGCCGACCGACACGACGGTGTGGCTCACCGCTGCATGAAGCGAGGGACGCCATGGGCGATCGGCGCCGGAGCCGAGCTGGATGCCTCCGGCGCCGATCCCGCGCCCGGGCAGCTCCCGTTCGAGCTCGTCGTCCGCGCCAGCACCGCGCGGTCCAGCGCGTAGGCTCGGGGAATGGCCCTGGACCTCGAAGCGATCTACGTCGATCTGCACAAGCATCCCGAACTGTCCTTCCAGGGGACCCGCACCGCGGGTGTGATCGCCGAGAAGCTCGGCGAGCTCGGCATCCCCTTCGAGGAGGGCGTCGGCAAGACCGGAGTGGTCGCGACGGTCACCTCCGGAGAGGGGCCGGTGGTGTGGCTGCGCGCCGACATGGACGCGCTGCCGGTGCCCGAGCAGACCGGCCTGCCCTACGCGAGCACCGCGCGCGGCACCGACCCGGCCGGCAACGACGTCCCGGTGATGCACGCGTGCGGCCACGACATGCACGTGACCTGCCTGCTGGGCGCGCTCGAACGCCTCGTCGCCACGAAGGACGAGTGGTCGGGGACGATCGTCGCCGTCTTCCAGCCGGCCGAGGAGCACGGGGCCGGCTCGAAGGCGATGATCGCCGACGGCGTGCTCGAGCGCCATCCGCGGCCGGATGTGGTGCTCGGTCAGCATGTCACGCCGCTGCCGGCGGGCGTGTTCGGCGTGCGGCCGGGAACGCAGATGGCGGCCTCGGACGGCCTCACCGTGACGCTCCTGGGCCGCGGCGGCCACGGCTCGCGTCCGCACGCGACCATCGACCCGGTGGTGATGGCCGCCGCGACCATCATGCGGCTGCAGACGATCGTCTCGCGCGAGGTCGACCCGCGGGATGTCGCCGTCGTCACCGTCGGCTCGGTCCACGCGGGCCTGAAGAACAACATCATCCCCGCGGAGGCGACGCTCGAGCTGAGCCTGCGCTACCCGGACGACGAGGCCCGCGCGCGGGTGCTCGAGAAGGTGGAGCGCATCGTCCGCGCCGAGGCGCAGGCATCCGGGGCGGACGACGAGCCTGTCATCGTGACCGACCACACACTCCCCCCGACCATCAACGACCCCGCCGCCACCGCCCGCGTGGTCTCGGCGCTGGCAGCCCGCTTCGGCACGGACTCGGTCGTCGACCCGGGCATGTTCACCGGCAGCGAGGACGTCTCCTGGTTCGCCCGCGAATCGGGCGCGCCGCTCGTGTTCTGGTTCTGGGGCGGCGTCGACCCGGCGGCCTTCGCGGCCGCGCAGGCGGCCGGCACGCTCGAGCGCGACATCCCCACCAACCACTCGCCTCTGTTCGCACCCCTGATCCACCCCACCATCGAGAACGGCGTCGAGGCGCTGGTGGTCACCGCGCGGGAGTTCCTGGACTGACCGCTTCGCGGCTGCGGGCGTCGATCAGGCCCTGACCGCTGATCAGGCCCGGCAGCCCTCTGCCCTGCTTCGTCGTGAACAGCAGCACGGCGCACGCGAGCAGGAACACGATGTTCAGCTGCGCCCACGATCCCGGGAGCATGCCCACCAGGAGGAACCCGCCGATGCCGCCCAGCCACCGCAGCGTCCGCGACAGCCAGGTCGGCAGGGTGCTCCCGGTGTAGCGCAGCTGAACGGCGAGATCGCCGATCGTCCGGCCGGTGCCGAGCGCGATCCCGAGCCAGAGGGCTGCGGTGAGGCCGCTGCTGAGGACGCCGGCCAGCTGACCCTCTTCCATGAGGCGCTCCTCGCCGACGGCGAACAGCAGCAGCTGCACCCCGATCGCGAGCACCACCTGGAGGACGACGGCGCCGATGCAGTCGCAGAGCATGGCGACGAAGCGGCGACCCCGGGTCACCGGGTCGGGCTCGCCGGCATCCGGTGATCGCGCGAAGCCGCGATGGTGCTTCGGCACGGCGAAGGCCACAAGCGCGCCCAGGAGTGCACCGAGCGTGTTGGTGAGCAGGTCGTCGACGTCGAAGACGCGGTACGCGCACGGGTACAGCCCCCACACACCGGTGAGCTGCGTGGTCTCGATGAACAGCGACACACCGAGGCCGATCAGCGTCGCCACCACGACGCCGCGGCCGCCCAGCACCCGCACGAAGAACCCCAGCGGCAGGAAGAGGGCGACGTTGAGCACCAGCTGCAGGATCAGCGGGTTCGTCAGCGGGCTCCCGGGTGCGGCGATCGCGCGCTGGATGTCGTCGATGAACGCGAGCAGGTCGAGGTTCGGCTGCCGGCACTGGAGCTCGTCGGGGTCGGGCAGCGGCAGCAGGGTGTACGTCCAGATCGCCCAGAAGTAGATCAGCGCCGCCGCCCACCCGACGAACCGCCAGAAGCTCAAGCCCCCGCGCCGCCGGTAGCTGACGGCCACGAATGGCACGAACAGCAGCACCCCGACGAAGACCCCGATGAGGACCGCGAGCACCCCCAGCGCGATCTGATCCTCCACCCTTGCGAGACTATCGACGCAGGCGTAGTGTCACCCGCCGTGACTGATGCAAGTCGCGACCCGGGCGCCGCCGACGCCCCTTTCGCAAAGCGGATCCTGCTCGGCGAACCACTGTCGTCGGAGCAGGCCGACGAGCACCTCCTCCCCAAGCGCATGGCGCTGCCGATCTTCGCGTCTGACGCGCTGTCGGCGGTGGCCTACGCCCCGCAGGAGCTGCTGATGATCCTGCTCACCGGCGGCATCGCGTTCCTGGCGTTCAGCCCCTGGGTCGCGACCGCCGTGGTCGTCGTGCTCGTGGTGGTGGTGCTCAGCTACCGGCAGCTCGTCAAGGCCTACCCCTCGGGCGGCGGCGACTACGAGGTGGCCCGAACCAACCTCGGCGAGGTGCCTGGCGTCGTCGTCGCCTCGGCCCTTCTCGTCGACTACGTGCTGACGGTGGCGGTCTCGGTCGCCTCGGGCATCGACAACATCATCTCGGCCTTCCCCGTGCTCGCCTCGTGGCGCGTCGGGCTCGCCGTCGCCCGCGTGGTGCTGATCATCGTGGTCAATCTGCGCGGCGTGCGCGAGGCATCCCGGGCCTTCGCCGTTCCCACCTATCTGTTCGTCGGGTCGGTCGCGGTGATGATCGCGGTGGGTCTCGTGCGCTGGATGCTCGGCCACCCGCCGATCGCCTCAAGCGCGCAGTTCGCCGTGCAGGCCGAAGACATCACGCAGGCGGCCGTGATCCTGCTGGTGCTGCGGGCTTTCTCGAGCGGATGCTCGGCTCTCACCGGCGTCGAGGCGGTCTCGAACGGCGTGCAGGCGTTCCGCGGGCCGAAGGTGCGCAATGCGCAGCTGACCCTGACGATGATGGGCGGCATCGCCATCGTGCTGTTCTCAGGGCTCACGGTGCTCGCCCTCGTCTCAGGGGTGCACTACGCCGAGAACCCGTGCCACCTCGTCGGGTTCGACTGCGCGCACCTCGTGCAGCCGAGCCTGATGGCACAGGTGGCCGCCGCCACGTTCGGCGCCGGATCGATCCCGTTCTTCATCGTGCAGGCGGCGACCGCCTGCGTGCTGCTGCTGGCTGCCAACACCGCATTCAACGGCTTTCCGCTGCTCGGCGCGGTGCTTGCCCGCGACGGCTATGCGCCCAAGGCGCTCAGCACCCGTGGCGATCGGCTCGTGTACTCGAACGGCATGATCATCCTCGGCCTCATCGCCATCGGGGTGCTGCTGCTCTACCAGGCGAGCCTCACGAACCTCATCCAGCTGTACATCATCGGCGTGTTCGTCTCGTTCTCGCTGGGCCAGCTCGGCATGATCCGGCACTGGCGGCGCGCGCTCCGAGGACTGCGCGGGCTCTCCGGGGCGACGCGCCGGCAGCCCGGACCGCGCGCCGAGCTCATCGAGGCCCGCACGGGCCTTGCCGTCAACAGCCTCGGCGCGGTCATGACGATCCTCGTGCTGCTGATCGTGACGATCACGAAGTTCACCCATGGGGCGTGGCTCGTGTTCCTGGCTATCCCGGTGCTCTCGCTGCTGATGATCGGCGTGCACAGGTACTACCGCGACGTCGAGACCGAGCTGCGCATGGATGACACCGTGCACTTCGGCTCGGCAGGCGACCTCGCCCTGGTGCTCGTCAACCGGCTGCAGAAGCCGGTGGTCAAGGCCGTCGACTACGCGCTGGCCGCAAGGCACGATCGCACGCTGGCGATCCACATCGCCGTCTCGAAGGAGCAGTCCGACGCGCTGCAGGACGAGTGGACGAGACACGGGATGCCGGTGCCCCTCGTCATCGTCGAGTCGCCCTATCGCGCCTACGCCGGCCCCGTCGCCGCGTTCATCGCGCACCACCGCGAGGAGCACGGGCCGACGGTGGCCACCGTCTACCTGCCGCAGTACATCGTCGGGCACTGGTGGGAGGTGCTGCTGCACAATCGCCGGGCACGGCGCATCGCGCAGCAGCTGATGCTCATCCACGGCGTCTCGATCACCCTCGTTCCATGGCTGCTCGACTCGTCAGAGCTCATCTACGGCCGGCGCTCGCGCCCGATGGCCGGCGAGGATCGCTCCGGACGTCCGCGTGACGCGCTCTCCCTCGCGCACCTGCGAGCGGAGCGCTCGAGCCTCGAGCGCTGACGAGACGTAGCCTGGGGGGGTGACTTCTGCGACCGCGCTCGACGCCGCCGTGCTGCGGCGAGACTTCCCGATCCTGCGCGAGCAGGTGAACGGCGCGCCGCTCGTCTACCTCGACTCGGCCGCGACCAGCCAGCGACCGCAGGCCGTGATCGACGCCGAGGTCGATTTCCTCACCCGCGCGAACGGCGCCGTGCACCGCGGTGCGCACACGCTGGGGGCCGAGGCGACCGAGCTGTTCGAAGATGCCCGGGTCACCGTGGCGAGCTTCGTCGGCGCCGAGCCCGAGCAGCTCGTGTGGACGACCGGCGCCACCGAGGGCATCAACCTCGTCGCCCACGCGCTGCAGAATGCGGAAAGGCTGCGCCCGGACGACGAGATCGTCGTCACCGAGGCCGAGCACCACGCGAACCTCATCCCCTGGCAGCAGCTGGCCGCGCGCACCGGAGCTGTGCTGCGCCACATCCCGGTGCACGACGACGGCACTCTCGACCTCGATGCCGCCGCTCGGCTCATCGGCGAGCGCACTCGCGTCGTGGCCTTCCCGCACGTGTCGAACACGCTGGGCATCGTCAACCCCGTGGCTGCCCTCGTCGAGCTCGCGCAGGATGCCGGAGCCCTCACGCTCTTGGACGCCTGCCAGTCCGCCCCGCATCTGCCGCTCGATCTGCCCGCGCTCGGCGTCGACCTCGCGGTGTTCTCGGGCCACAAGATGCTCGGTCCGTATGCCATCGGCGGCATGTACGGACGCAGTGATGTGCTCGAGTCGCTGCCGCCGTTCCTCACGGGCGGCTCCATGATCACCGAGGTCACGCTCGACCGCGCCGGGTTCCTGCCGCCGCCGCAGCGCTTCGAGGCCGGCACGCAGCCGGTCTCGCAGGCGATCACGCTGGCGGCGGCGGTGCGTTACCTCGAGACCGTCGGCATGAAGTCCGTGCATGCGCACGAGCTCGTGCTCGAGAAGCGCCTGCGCGAGGGCCTCGCCTCGATTCCCGGCGTGCGGCTGCTCGGCGCCGCCGCCGGGGCCGAGCGGGTCGCGCTGTGCGCGTTCGATGTCGCCGGAGTACACGCCCACGACGTCGGCCAGTTCCTTGATGCCCGCGGCATCGCCGTGCGCGTCGGCCACCACTGCACGCAGCCCCTGCACCGGCGCTTCGGGCTCACGGCATCCGTGCGCGCGAGCGCCTTCCTCTACAACACCGAGTCCGACATCGACGCGATGCTCGACGCCGTCTCGGGTGTGCGGGCCTTCTTCGGGGCGGCGTGATGGACGACCTCCAGGCGCTCTACCAGGACCTCATCCTCGACCACGCCAAGCACCCGCACGGGCGCGGAGAGCCGGGCGAGCCGAGCTCGCACCAGCGCAACCCGGTGTGCGGCGACGAGGTGATCCTGCACGCCGACCTCGACGATGGCGTTGTGCGCGCGATCACGTGGACGGGCGACGGCTGCTCGATCTCACAGGCATCCGCCTCGATGCTCACGTCGCTCGTCGAGGAAGAGGGCGGGATGCCGGTGGCCGATGCCCGCGAGCGGATCGCCGCTTTCCGCGAGGCGCTGCGCTCGCGCGGCGCCGTCACGCTCGAAGAGGACGTGTTCGGCGATGCTTCCGCCCTGTCGGGCGTCTCGAAGTACACCGCCCGGGTCAAGTGCGCGATGCTGGCGTGGGTTGCGCTGGAGGACGTGCTCGCCCGATCGCCCGATCGATGACGACGGCCAGCCACGCTCCGCCGATGCCGAGCATGATCACGACGCCCAGCGACACGAGCGTGAAGGCGCCGGAGGTCACTGAAGCGCCCACCAGCAGGCCGGTCACCACGGGCGGCACGAGGGCGAGCAGCAGCACCACGAAAGACAGGGGATGCCGACCGCGCACGAGCAGCCAGCCGCCCAGGGCGACGATCAGCGTGACAAGCCCCTGATCGGTGACGAACGCCCAGAACTCGATGGGGTGCCGGATGTTGCCGATGCCCCGCTGGATGCCGACGGTCGCCCACAGCAGCAGCACCACGCACGCCAGCGTCACCGCACCGAGCCGCCGCGCGCCGCTGGCCGGCATGACCGTGAACGCGGCGATGAACAGCCCCAGGATCAGCAGGAACTCGACGAGGTCGACGAGCGGCACATCGGTGCCGATCGCGCCGGCGTAGTTCGTGGCCTCGATGAACGCGTCGAAGCTCGTCGCGATGCACAGGTAGCCGGCGAAGAGCGTGCCCACCAGGGCGGAGCCGTACCGCGCGCCACGGTCGAAGGGGAACGATTCCGCCATAGCCACACCATAGAGCGCGCCTCGGGCCGATAGCATCCGT
>Ga0079224_100017229_pt1 | contig 10177 bp, 7 predicted proteins | sample Stecom2015_FD_80414 | JGI IMG/M metagenome (GOLD analysis project Ga0079224, IMG submission 80414) | Agricultural soil microbial communities from Utah to study Nitrogen management - Steer compost 2015 | ecosystem: Environmental > Terrestrial > Soil > Agricultural land | place: USA: Utah... | reverse complement strand
GCCCGCTCCTGGTTCTCCGGGCCCGACTCCTCGGCATCCGCGTCCTCGGTCGCCTGGCCCGCATCCGCTTCCCCGCCGCCCCCGGCCCCGCTCGGCTCGGCCGCGTCCACCGCGGCCGACGTCACCTCCGGCGCCAGCTCCGCCTCCAGGCGGTCATCCACCGCCGGTGCCGGTACCGGCACCACCGCGCCGGTCGCGACCGGCGCCTGATCGGTGATGGGGAGCGTGTCCAGGGACGGCTCCTCTTCCTCCTCTTCGTGGGGATCCGGCTCACCGCCCGGCCCTTTCCCCGGGTCTCCTGAGCCGCCCGTCGCCGCCCCGTCCGGCAACGGAATCTGTGCCACCACCCGTCCGAGCGCCACCTCGGTCGGCGCCTCGAGCGCGTCCACCCCCGCTACCGCCGGGCCTCCGCTCTCCGAGGTGGCCCGCGGCATCGGGACCCCGAGCCGCGCCGCCACCTGCGGCACCTCCGCCGGGGGCACCACGTACACCACCTGCCGAGAGCGATGCGGCCAGACCAGCAACGCCACCGCCACCAAGGTCAGCAGGGTGCCCAGCAGCAGCGCCCCGACCATGGTGGAGCCGAGCCAGTGCGGATGCACCCTGGCGACCATCTCCACCCTCAGCGGTGCTTCGCCGCGCGGACTCATCACCACCAACGCCACCTGCTGCCCACGCAGGTCCTCCGCCGCCCAGCTCACGGTGCCGGCGTGGCCGCGGGTGAGCCAGAACGACTGCTGCTGGGGCGGAGTCGCTGGCTCCGCTTCCCCCGCCACCTCCGTCGTGACCACCGGCAACGGCCCGCGGGCCAGCCGCACCTCATCCACCCGGGTGTAAGGCACGTCCGCGAGATAACTGGCGACCGCCTCCGCCGGGGCGAGGCCGAGGAAAGCCGGGCCCTCCGGAGTAGTGGCGGTCAACTCCACGGTGGTCCGTCCGCCTCGGGCGAACGGAACTTCCCGCCGCAGCAGCCCGTCCACATCAGAGGTGACCACCGCGTACCCCTCGCTGGTCACCGTGGACAAGGTGGCGGCGTACCCACCGGTGGGGTCCTGGTGCTGCATGGCGAACCACAGCCCCCCACCGGCCAGCAACAGCGGAATCCCTACCAACAGCAGCAGGGTGCCTGAAATCGTGCGAACCACCCTTACCAGCATCGTCCCCCCTGATTGCCTCACATCGCACCATACAGCGTGTAAAGCCTCAGACGGTGGCGACACCTCGCGGGTGGTTCACCCGGTTTTCGCGAGGTCAGCGGTGGGGCCGCCGGACGACGGCCCCACCACCCCGATCAGCGGCGGGCGCGCGCCAGCGCCGTCCCGGCCAGCGCCAGGGACACCACCGCGACGGCCAGCCCGGCCACCGCCACCGCCACCAGCCATCCCGGGGTTTCGACCTCGGCCGAGGCGGTCGACTCCGCGGAGTCCGCCGACTCGTCCGGCTCCTCGGACGCGGAATCGTCGTGGCCGTGGCCGTGACCGTCACCGGCGGTCAGCCGCAGCACCGGCGCCGGCAGATCCGCCCCGGCCGACAGGTCGATCCAGCGCACCACCTCACCGTCCTCGTAGGTCTGCAGACTCGGGAAGTGCAGCTCCTCCACGCCCTCCGGCAGCGGCCCCATCGACACCGGGAACTCACCGAACTGGCCCGGCTGGATCGCCGCCTCCTCGTCCTGGGCGGTCCAGGTGATCACCTCGACTACTTCCTCGATCACCTCGCCGTGCCCACCCTCGATCGGCTCATCCAGGGTGCGGTAGGTGACCTCCACCTCCCAGCCCGGTACCGGCTTGATGGACACCGACGGGATTGGGGGATCGGTCGGGAAGTGGACCTCCACCTGGGTGGTGGCGGTGTCGTCCCGCTCATTCGGCACCCGGAAGTCCACCCGGGCGTAGCTGCCGGCGGTCGCCTCCCGGGGGTTGACGGTCACGTGGGCCGCCGCCGGCGTCGCCACCGCCAGCAGGCCCACCACCGCCAGCGCCCCCAGCCCGGTACGCCACAATCCCTGTTTCACTGCACCCTCTCCTATCTGATTGACACGGTTGTTTCGACGGAAGCCTGCTGCACCTCGGAGATCCGAAGCGTGATGGTGAACTCCCAGTCCCCGGCTACGGGCAGGGCCACATCCCCGAACGCGTGGGTGTCGGTCAGTGGCAGGAGCAGGATCTCGATCGGCTCGATCCCCTCGGACGGGAGCGCGGCGGTGGCGCGCCACTCCTCCACCGGCAGCGGCTGCCCGTCGAGGGTGTACGAATACAGATGGAGGGTGTTGCTGCCCAACCCTCCCGGCTCCAGCAGCACCTGCACCGAGTACAGCGGACTGGTGAGAGTGGCCGCGTAATCGGTGGGGAACGCCTGGTCGGCACCGGTGATCGCGGTACGGGCCGGGGTGGTCTGCACCAGCACCGAGGTCACTGCGAGCACGCCGGCCAGCAGCACCGTCTCGATCCCCACCAGCCACCGGGCGGTCCGAGGCCGGTGGGGGGCCAGACGGCGCTGGACCAGGTTGCGGCTGCCGGCGGCCACCATCAGCACCACCGCCACCAGCCCGAGCTTGGCCAGCAGCAACCGGCCGTACGTGGTCTCCCACAACGCCTCCAGTGGCCGAATCTCGGCCACCGCCATCACCACCCCGGTCAGCGCCAGCGCCCCCACCAGGCCGGTGGCCCACCGGGACCACTCCGGCAGGATCGCGGCCAGTTCCCGGCCGGTGGCGTGCCGCAGCAGGAAGCCGACCAGCACCACCAGTCCGCCCGCCCAGACCGCCATGGCGGTGAGGTGGATGCCGTCCGCGAGGATGGCCAACGGTGGAATCGGGGCGGCGATCGGATGCCCGGCGAACGGCCACGTGGCCAGACCGGCGATCCCGAGCAGGCCGACCAGCAGCACGTCCGAGCGGGTGCCCTGCCCGGACAGCACCGGCCGCAACACCAGCCCCAACGCGATCAGCACCCCGATCCGGACCACGTGGGCGATCCCGAACGGGCTGCCCAGCACCTGCTGCAACCCGTCGAGGTCCACGTCGCTCAGCGAATCACCGCTGCTGTAGGGCGCCTGCAGCCAGACCGCGAGCACGCTACTGACGGTCACCAGACCGAACCCGATCCAGGCCAGGCGGACCATCCCTTGCCGGGACAGCCGTTGCGGCCACATGCGGATCAACATCAGCACCGGCCCGACCAGCAGCACCAGTCCGCCGTAGCCGAGATAGCGGTTGGCGCTGACCGCGGCCGCGACCACCGGGTCACCCTCCGCCTGGCCGTAGGTGAGTTCCGGCACCTCGGACGGCGCCCCCACGGAGAACGTGATCGAGTTACCGACCGGATGGCTGTCCTGAGAGATCACCCGATAGCTGACCAGGTAGGTGCCGCGGGCGCCACCACCCTTGATCGGGATGGTGACCGTGGGACCGTCCGCGGTGATCTCCCCGGTCTCCACCAGCTCCCCATCCGGTGCGACCACCACGATCCGCCCCGGGATCAACCGGACCGGTTCGGAGAACGTCAACACCACCTGGTCCGGCATCTCGTTGAGGATGGTCCCGTTGGCGGGGTTGGTGTCGAGCAGGTTGGCGTGCGCGGCGGCGGGGGCGGGCGCGAGGCCGAGCAGCAGGAACAGCCCCACCAGCGCACCCGTCACCACCGCCCGCGCGATTCGGGCGGGAGAGGTCATGGCGGCCATGATGCCCCTACAGTCGTACGACGGGACCGGCTGGTTCCCGACTGTCGCATTCCCCACCTGCCCGTCGGCCGGTCCGGCGCGCCGGGTGGCCGTCGGCGGTATGTCCACCCCACGGCGTACCGTGGGTGGTATGACCAACATCCGCCTGCAGCCGGGCGACCCCGCGCCCGACTTCACGTTGACCACCGACTCCGGCAGCTCGCTGTCCCTGGCCGACCTCCGCGGCCGGAAGGTGATCCTGTACGCCTACCCCGCGGCGATGACCCCGGGCTGCACCACGCAGGCGTGCGACTTCCGCGACTCGCTGGCGTCGCTGCAGGCGGCGGGGTACGAGGTGGTCGGCCTCTCCCCCGACACCCCGGAGAAGCTGGCGAAATTCCGGGAACGGGACCAGCTCACCTTCCCGCTGCTGTCGGATCCGGAGAAGAAGGTGCTGACCGCGTACGGGGCCTGGGGAGAGAAAAAGAACTACGGCCGGGTGGTCACCGGGGTGATCCGGTCGACGTTCGTCATCGACGAGGAGGGGCGGATCGCGCGGGCCTTCTACAACGTCCGCGCCACCGGGCACGTGGCCAAGCTGCGGCGCGACCTCGGCCTCGACTGACCCGGGCCGGTGCGACCAGGGCTGGCTTCCCGGGGAGACCGCTACTTCCCCGCTTTCCCACGCTCCTGCTGCAGCCCCCGGCGGACTTCCTCCCGAGCCTTGGCGACCGCCTCCGCCAGCATCGCCTCGGTACGGCGCTGCCGGCGCTGACGCTGCCACCACGCCCCCCAGCCGCCGAACCCCAGCAGGGCGAGGGTGATCAGCTCCGGCCACGGCATCGCCCACATGGACACGGTCGCGCTCGCCGGCGCCGCCTCGACCTCGGCCTGCGGCGACTGGGGATGAATCACCAGCTTTTCGGTCACCCAGACCAGCGGCGCCACCCCCTCGAGCTGGACCGTGACGACGATGGACTGCCCGGGCAGGATCTCGGGGAGATCACCCGGGACCATCGTGTGCTTCCCCAGTCCGAACAGCCCGTGTCCGGCGACCGCCTGCTCGCCGGACAGGCGTACGTTGCCCGAGTTACGTACCTCGAAGGTGGCGGTCACGGTACCGCCGGAGAAGGGGATCCAGGACCGGTCGTACCTGGCCTCACCCGCGACGACTGCTAGTTGCGGTGTGAGTTCGCCGGCCACCCGTAGATACACCCGGGCCCCGACCCGGTTGTCGACCACCATCTGCTGCCCGTGGGCGTCGGTGGCGGTGGTCATGACCGAGGCGACGACCCCGCCCGCGTAGTCCCCGGGTGGGGTGTCCACCGGCACCGTGAGGGTGAACGGGATGATCGCATGGTCGCCGGGGGCGATCGTGACCTGTTCGCTCAGCCCGATCCACGCCCCCACCTCTGCCGGCTCGGCGTCCGCCGGCTGCAAGGTGAACGCGCCCTCGGGGGTGTTGACCGCATCGTGCGAATAGACCTGGACGGTCAACGGCTGGTCGCTGAAGTTGTTCACCTGGGCGAAGTCGGTGATGGATTCGCCGGGCGCGATCGCAAAATTCCAGCTGACTCGCCCGTCGGCCCCCTCGGCGGTGGCGGGCTGCACCGACCAGGTCTGGGTGCTCGCGGCGGCCAGGGTGGCCGTGGTGGTGACCGGCGGTGCCGGCGGCGCCAGGCCGGCCGCCACCACAGCGGCCGCGCCCAGCGCCCCCAGCACCATCCGCAGTGGGAAACCCATCAGATCACCGTGATCGTGAGCACCGCGGTGTACTCGCCCGCGGGCGTGTCCAGCGGGATCTGCAGGTCGAGGTCGGCGCCCAGTTCCGCGGTGCCGAGCCCCGCGCCGGCGTCGGCGAAGGCCAGGGTCCGCGGCACCGCCAATCCGTCACCGGTGGGGAAGCCCGGCGCGACCGGCTCTCCCGGGGTGACGACCTGGCCATCGGAGACCGCCCCGACCGTGGGGGTCCAGCCGAGGAACCCGCCGGAGAACGTCGCACTGTCCGAGGTGAAGTCCGACACCTGCGCGGTCACGTCCCACCCCGGGTTCGCGGTCCGGGTGTCGGTCACCCACACCGGCCGCAGTTGACCGCTGGTGGTGAACCGGTCCCCGGCCGCCACCATCTCCGGCAGCCGCACCGTCCGGTCGTCCGGGTCCACCGAGATGATCAGCGAGCCTTCGTCACCCCGCTCCGGCACGGTCGCGATGATCTCCTCACTCACCCCGCCCGGCTCACCGGTGTCCGCGCGGTACGCCACGAACACCCCGGTGCCCCATTCGACGAGGTGATCCCCCTTCGGGTGGAGGCCCGCGGTGAACACGACGTCGCCGTGGTCGTTGATGGCCGGACTGCCGCCGAACACCGGGCTGGTGTCGTGCTGGCCGAGCTGGCCGGCCCCCAGGTCCGTGTCGACCACGTCCCCCTTGCCGGCGACGCGGACCAGGCTGCTGCCGTCACCGACGTAGATGGCCTGGCCGAGGGCGTCCACCGCGCGGAACACCACCTCTCCCTGGTTGTTGATGTCCGGCCGGAAGAACTCGATGTCGCGGATGGTGCCGCTCGGGTCCACCGCGGCGATCTCCGTGATGGTCGTACCGTCGCTACGCACGACCACCCGCTGCTTGTCCGAGGCGCGGCGGGCCACCACGGCGATCACCCCATGGTCGTTGAGTCCGACGCTGTTGTCGAAGGCTTCATAGGGGGACGAGGGGTCCACGGCCTGGTTCGCCAGCAGCAGTCGGGAGGTCCCGTCCGGCTCGAACAGCCGGATCTCCTGTTCGGTGGTCATGTCCGACGAGGTCGACACCTTGCCGGCGATCTGACCGGCGTTGTTGTAGGCCGGGGTGTAGAGGTAGGTGTACGGGCTGCTGGCGTCCAGACCCGAGTCGGTGACATAGAAGATGCCGGCGCCGTCTCGGAAGCCGGCGAAGGCCCGACCGCCGCTGAAGCTGGCCTGGAAGCCGAGGTTGCCGTCGTTGTCGATCCCGGGACTGGCGTACGAGTTCGGCAGCACCGGCGCCGTGTTGACCTGGCGACCGGTTCCCGACGCCGCGTCATAGACGTACAGGTGGCTTTCCATGATGCTGGGCGCCAGCGCGAACACGATGTCGCCGTGGTCGTTGAGGATGGGATCCACCGGGATCGACCAGTCGGTTTCTCCGGTGTAGACGATGTCTCCCTCCCCGTGGCCGCCGAGCCAGACCCCGGGGCGGCCGGTGGCGGGGTTGGGGTCGGCGACGTGCTGGACCCGGAACGTCACCTGGCCCGCGTTGTTGATGTGGGGCGAAATGCTGTTGAACGCCGATCCGGGCGGCAGGTTGTAGCCCTCGTCGTTGACGAGGAGGTTGGTGCGCGCCTGCAGCTCCATGGTGTACGCGCTGCTGACCGGCTCGGAGCGGTTCGCGGCAGCGCTCGGTGCCGCCAGTAACGCGACGCTCACCGGTACGACACCGAGCAGCACGGCGGCTGACCGGCCGATCCGCGCTCGGGGTGGTCTAGTCGACGACATCGGTGGGACCTTCCTCTCAGGGCCTGTTCTAACTTCGAGGGACCCTAACGGCGGCCTGTTACCACTGTCAATAGTGACAGTATTCTGATGGATGTGGACGAGGCGACGGTCAGCCAGCTGGTCGAGCTGGGACTGACACAGTACGAAGCCCGGGGTTACCTGGCGCTCATCGGCCGCGGCGACGCCACCCCGGCCGAAATCGCCAGATTAGGGCGCATCCCCCGACCCCGCAGCTACGACGTGCTCACTTCGCTGGCCGAACGCGGCTTCGTCGCGACCGTACCGGGCGGGGCCGGCCTGCGTTACCGGGCGAAGCCGCCCGACCAGGTCTTCGACAGCCTGCTGGCGGTGCGGCGGCAAGAACTCGACCGCCTCACCGCCCGCGCGACCAAACTCGCCACCGACCTGCAGCCCCGTTTCCTCCAAGGCCAGCACCGGGGCGAACCCTTGGACTATGTGGAGGTGCTGCGGGATCCGGCCCACGCGGTCCAGCGGATCAGCCAACTGTGGGCCAAAGCGGAGCACGAGGTCCTGGCGATCGTCTGCCCGCCCTACCTGGCGCCACCGGCACCGGAGGACCCGGTCCCGCCGTCGGCGATCGCCACCCGCGCCATCTACGAACGCTCCCTCCTCGACGATCCCCAGATGGCGCGCGTGGTCCAGACGTACGCCCGCCTCGGTGAACAGGTCCGGCTCGCCCGCCATCTCCCCATGAAACTCACGGTCGTGGACGAAAAATCGGTCGCGTTCAACCTGCCGGACCCGGTCGCGGGCGGTGAATCGGTCACCACCATCGTGGTCCACCACCGCGCCCTCGCCGCCGCCCTCAAGATCACTTTCGAGGCGATCTGGTCTCAGGCGGAGCCGCTCGCGCACACCTCAGCGCCATAGCCGACACCACCGATCCGCACTCCTGGAAAAATCTACGAAGGACGGGACAGCCAGGGGCAACAAAAGGGGCATCGTGCGGGTAGGGATCATCGGCTCCGGTATCGGGGGACTGTGCGCGGCGATCGGGCTGCAGCGGGCCGGGGCCGACGTGGTGGTGTACGAGCAGGCCGCGGACCTTCGCCCCGGTGGATCGGGACTGTCGATCTTCGGTAACGGGCTGCGCGCCCTGGACGCGCTGGGAGTCGGGGCCGAGTTCCGCCGCCTCACGTCCGCGAAAGCGGGCACGTTGCGCGCCGGCCAGCGGCGACCGGACGGGTCCTGGCTCGCCACCTTCCCCCAAGAGGCCGTGGCTCAGCTCCGGGTGGTGGACCGCACCGGCCTGCACCGCCTGCTGGTCTCGGCCCTCGCGGAAGGAACCATCCACGGCGGACACCGGGTCGTCGATCCCCGCCCCGACGGCAGCGTGACGAGCATCTCCCCCTCGGGCGAGCAGCGCACCGCCCGGTACGACGTCGTCATCGCGGCCGACGGGTTGCGGAGTGCGACCCGCCGCACCTGGCCGGACGACCCGGGCGTCAGGTACGCCGGCTACTCCGCGTGGCGCGGCATCACCGACACCCCGGTCGACCTGCATGGGGAAGCGGGAGAGACCTGGGGAGTCGGGCACCGGTTCGGGGTGGCGCCGCTCGCCGACGGACGCGTCTACTGGTTCGCGGTGGCGACGATGCCGGCGGACCAGAAGTTCGCCGACGAGAAAGCGGTTCTACAGGAGCGGTTCGGGCACTGGCACGATCCGATCCCGATCCTGATCGAGGCCACCTCGGCCGAGCGCATCAGCCGGTTGCCGATCGAGGAGCTCGCCGGGCGGCTCCGCACCTTCTACCGCGGCCGGCTGGTGCTGCTCGGCGACGCCGCCCACGCCATGACCCCCAACCTCGGGCAAGGCGGCGGCCAGGCCATGGAGGACGCCGCGACCCTCACCGCGCTGCTCGCACCGCTGGCGCGGCAGACCACCGTGCCCGAACGCGAGCTCGAGGATGCCCTGGCGCGATACGACGCGCTGCGCCGGCCCCGCACGCAACGCATCGCCCACCGCTCCCGCCTGATCGGGCAACTCGCCCACGTCCGAGGACGCCCCGCCAGCCGGCTCCGGGACCTCCTCATCAGACTGACGCCCACCTCCGCGCTGCGCCGGCAACTCGCCTGGCTCCAAGCCTGGACCCCACCGCAGTGACCGTCACCGCACAGTGGCGGCGGACCACAGGCGGTGACACCCTCGCCCCGATGGCGGTTACCGGTAGGGCAGCGGCCACCGCAGTGGACCGTCGGGGTCGTCCAGCCAGGCGAACTGTTCACCATCGCCGCGGGCGGTGATGCCGATCCGGGTACGCTCCGGCTGGCCATACCGCTGCCAGCTCTGCCAGGCGGCCTCCACGCTGTCCCACAGTCGGGCGGCATCCTGCCACACCGGCCCGTCGAACCTGGGGATAGCGGCCACCGGCTCCTCCCCGGGCGCCGGGTCGGCCGGACGCATGGTCATGAAGTGCGCCTGCTCCGCGTCCAGTCGGCCCGCCACCTGCCCGGGCCCGGTCTTCCGCAGGATCGCCAGCCCACCGTTGAGGGTCAACGGGGCCACGATCACCCCGTCGGCGGCGAGTTGGTCGATCCAGGCGGTGGGGATGCGCCTGACCGCGCAGGTGGCGATGCTCCGGTCGTACGGGGCCTGAGCAGGATGTCCCGCCGCCCCGTCCCCCACCACCAGCGCGGGCCGGTGGCCGGCGGCCGCCAGATGCCGGGCCGCCTCGGCCGCGACCGCTTCGTCCACTTCGATACTGGTGACCTGCGCATCACCGAGTCGGGCACACAGCAACGCGGCGTGGTACCCGGTGCCGGCGCCGATCTCCAACACCCGGTGCCCGTCTCGCACCTGCAACCGATCCAGCATGATGGCCACGACCCTCGGCATCGACGCCGAACTGGTCGCCACCCGGACCTCCTGTCCGTCCGGCATCGTCGCACCGTCGATGACCTGGTAGTGGGTCACCAGCACCTCGTCACTGTAGACCGACGCCAGCCAGGTCTCTCGCTGGTCCGTGTCGGCTCCTGTGACCTGG
>Ga0079224_100017228_pt1 | contig 10177 bp, 9 predicted proteins | sample Stecom2015_FD_80414 | JGI IMG/M metagenome (GOLD analysis project Ga0079224, IMG submission 80414) | Agricultural soil microbial communities from Utah to study Nitrogen management - Steer compost 2015 | ecosystem: Environmental > Terrestrial > Soil > Agricultural land | place: USA: Utah... | reverse complement strand
TTCGGAGTTTATTCGGATGAGTGCCGAATAATCACCGAATCATCACCGGCTAATTTTATGGATAATAAACAATAATTATTAACTTTGGGATGGATTACGGTTAAACCAAAAATAAATCACGATGGGAAAATTACTCGACGGCATCCATGGCCATGTCCATGGAAAAGTAGGCGGTGTGGTTTTCTACACCGCAAACGGACAGAATATCGCGCGCTCGTTGCCGAGCACTCGGCGGAAAAAGCGTAAACCGACCCCCCTACAGGCGTTTCAACGCGATCGGTTCAAAGTCGTTCAGGATTGGCTAAGGCCATTGCTCCGGGTGGTTAAAGTCGGCTTCGGCAAATACGCGCCGCCCCGGACCGGGCACAACGCAGCCATGTCGTATAACCTTACCCACGCTGTGGTTTTCAACGAGCGCGAATCGCGGTACGAAGTCGATCCCGGGAAATTTGCGTTCAGCGGCGGGCCCCTCCCCGCACCGTTGGAGGCGACCGTGGCGCAGGAAGGGAACCTTGTACGATTCACCTGGAAAACGCCCGGCAGCCAGGATATCGGATACACCACCCGCACGATACTGGTACTGTACCATCCCGTTAACCGAAGCTGTGCCTATAAAACCTACGGGGCCGGTTCGGAGAGCGACGTGGTGGACATCCGCGGATATGACCTGTTCGGCGGCACATGCCACGCGTATATGGCGTTTATCGACGAAGAAACAGGAGCGGTATCCAACAGCATATATGCGGGCAGCTTGGTTCTGGAGCCGGTTGAAAGATGAAAGGCGGCAGAACTTGCCGGAATCCTTAAGAATACCGCGCATTTTAGCTAAGTTTGCAACTGTGAAAAAATGGCTGTTGCTGATGTACGTCACCACCCTATCCTGTGCTGCACTGCATGCGCAACAGCAGGATGAGCTGCGATTATTATCTTCGTCGCACAGCCGGCTCAACGCCACCACCGGCCGCATGATCAATTACCGGCCGGTATACGAGCACCATGGCTCTACCCTATCCGCGGATAGCGGGTATATTTACAACGATGACGAGGGCCGCCAGTTCTTCGATGCCTTCAGCAAAGTGATCATCACCCAGCCGAATGGCACCGTGATTTATGCAGACAAACTGCATTACGTGGCCGAAACCCAGCTGGCCACCCTCACCAACAATGTACGGATGGTAGACGGCAGTTCAGTGCTGACCACCAATCACCTCACCTACAACATGAAAAGCAGCGTGGGGACCTATACGGGCGGGGGCCGCATCGTGAACACCACCGACACCATCACCAGCAGGAACGCGTATTACTTCGACAACACAAAAGACGCCTACTTTCGTTACGATGTGATCGTACGAACGCCCGATGTGAAAATATATACCGATACGATGCGCTACAATTCGGTAAGCAAAGTAACGTACTTCTACGGGCCCACCAACATCAAGGGCAACGATGGCGAAAACATGTACACGGAGCGGGGCGAGTACAATACCGAGACCGAGCAGGCGTGGTTCGACCGGAATAACCTGTATACCCAGGGAAGCAAGTTCCTGCGCGGCGACAGCATTTATTACGACGGCGTATCGGGCAACGGCCGCGCTGTGCAAAACGTGGTGTTTGTCGATACGGCAGACCAATATTTCAGCTACGGCGGCGAAGGTGTGTACAACCGAGCCGACGAGTCCATTACGATGACCCGCAACCCGCTGGTGATGACGGTGACACGCAGTGACAGCACGGGCGCAGACAGCCTGGCGGTGGACAGCCGCACGGCGGATAGCCTCGCTGCGGACCCGCTCGGCCAGCCGGCACTACGGACGGATAGCCTCGCGGCGGATAGCTTAGCCCCCCCGACAAAGGAACCGGGGGTCGTAGACACGATATACCTTACGGCAGACACGTTATTTTCTCGGTTGATATTCCTCAAAGATTACGTACCACGCGTTTTTGAGCTCGACCGCGAGGGTGGCGAACTGGATGAATACGACGACGAATTTACCGACGACGGGTATCGTGATGGCTTAGGCGGCTTGGACGTGTTGGAACCGACCGACGGAGGTGACACGCTTACGCTGGAACGCCCATCAACGCTCACCGGTACCCCCACAGATACCGCCGGTGTGGATTCCCTTGCCGTGCCGCCCCCCGATTCCCTCCAGGCACCACCCACCGATTCGCTCCAGGCACCACCCACCGACTCCGCCCTACTCGCCACCCACCTGGAACGGGTCAGGGCCGTACCGTTAGGTGCCGAATTGGGTCACGATGCATTGGCACGGAGCCTGACGGCGGACAGCCTGCTGCGGGAACAGGCCGTCATCCCTACAGGGGGTGAAGCAGACAGCCTGATGGCCGACGCCGTAGCGGCACTCGCACGCCCGTCTACAGACACCATACCCTCAGATTCCCTGGCCAGCGACACGGCCAAAACACGGATAATCAAAGCCTATTATAATGTGCGGTTGTTCAAATCGGACCTGCAGGCCGTGGCGGATTCGGTTTATTATGGTTATCCCGATTCGATGATGCGCTTTTTTGGCCGACCGATGATCTGGGCACAGGGATCGCAGATGACGTCCGACACCATCTTTATGCAGGTGCGCAACGAGCAACTCGACAACATGATTCTCGTGGGCAACGCATTCATGGTAAACACCCAACTGGATTCAAGCAAATACAACCAAGTGAAGGGCCGACGGATTACCGGCTTTTTCACCGACAATGCGCTGGACCGGATGTTTGTGGATGGCAATGCCGAGAGTATCTATTACATGGTGGATGAAAAAGAACAGATATACACCAACATGTACCACAGCCGTAGCAGTCGCATCAAGATTGTGGTAGACAGCAACCAAATTGCGGAATTTAGTCCGATAAGGCGTGTGGATGGCAAAGTATATCCCATGCACCTGATTCCGCAGGAGGCGGAAATCCTCAACGGGTTCATATGGAAGCCTGGCGACCGCCCCACATCCAAGGAAGATCTGCTCACGCGACGGCGGCCGCCCGCCGACGCCGCCTTGGACGTTCCGCCCGATTCGGCTGCGGCTGAGCAATTGCCGCCCGGAGGACATCCGATCAGCGCAGGTCCGGATTCCATACCCGTCGGATCGGCCGGGACGCCGCCCGACAGCGTAACGGGGCCGGACGTGTCGGACGTAACGACGGATAGCCTAACGACAGATAGCCTAACGACAGATAGCCTAACGACAGATAGCGTGCGCATAGATAGCCTGGCGAAAGACAGCGTGGTAACAGACAGCCTGCGTAAGACGCCACTAACCTATATCCGTACACCAGGCACCTGCCGCGATGGCGTACCGCTGAAAAAACGCCTGCTTTTCACATCCGCCTATGTAACCATCCCGGCAGTAGGCGGTAGAGCCAGGCGACAGTACGCCACCGCCTTGTGATGTATACCACATTACGGCGCTGTTGCAACCCCCGGTAGATCTGCCGCGCCGCCTTATCCACGGGCGCTACCCAGAACCGCACGGGCGATTTGGCCATCGGCGTATCCACGAAGCCGGGGCAGATATCCGTTACCGTAATACCCAACCGCTCCTTATACGCTTTCTGCCGAAGCCCCTGCAAGTAATTGATCTGGTAGGCTTTGCTGGCACTGTAACCCGGTGCCTGCCGGCTACCGCGCATGCCCGCTACGGAGGTGATGGCGGCCAAATGCCCTCCTTTCCGGTCGCGAAAGTAGTTGAATGCCCAGTCGGCCACCTGCGTAAAGGCCTGTACGTTGAGGTGGATCATCCGTTGTTCGACCGCGAAATCCAATGCGGCGTTGGTATCGCCGCCGCCAGCGCTGATCACGATCATATCGACACCGCCCATTGCCGCGGCGAGCGCTTCCAGCCGCATGATGCTTGCCGCTGTATCCGTGACATCAAAAGCCGAGATGTGATAGCTTGCGGGCCTGGTTGCCAGTATTTCATGCAATAAGGCCTCCCGGCGGCCGGTGATGCCTACAACATGTCCCCCGGCGGCAAATACATCGGCTAATGCCCGCCCGATACCGGATGTCGCTCCGATGATGATGATTTTCTTCCGTTCCATTACCTTTTCGGCCGGGTTGCTGCCATGCCCCCGGTCCGTTGCTAAAGATAGCAACAATCCGCCAATTCGGCGATGCCCGCCAGCTTTGGTTATCCGCCACTTATTTTGTATCTTTGCAAAAAGGGCCATATTATTTCCTTTCGTTTTTGCTCCCCACCCGAGCTTGCAAATCATCGAAAAGCCTTTGACCCTGACAGCAGTGTTTAATTTAAAATCATCAATGGGAAGATCACAAGAGACATTCAGTAAAAAAGAAAACGCCAAGAAACGACAACAGAAGAAGAGAGAGAAAGAACAGCGCCGTGAGGAAAAGCGTCAGGCCGCCGCATCCAACAAAGGCAAGAGCCTCGACGACATGCTTGCTTATGTGGATGAGTATGGCAACATCACCACCACGCCGCCCGATCCCAAGAAACTCAAGCCCGTATCGGCCGACGAGATCCTGATCAGCACACCGAAGCTTGAAGACCTCGAAGATGCCGGAAGCATGCGTACCGGCCGCGTGGCATACTATAACGAATCCAAGGGGTACGGCTTTATCAATGACGGGATGACCGGCGAACGGATATTCTTCCATGTCAACGACCTGACCGAACCCATCGCCGAAGACGACCGCATCGAATTCAATATTGTAAAAGGCCAGCGGGGACCGCAAGCGGCAGACGTCAAAAAAATCAGCTAACCCGCCTTACCGTCGATGCCGCGTAAGTGACACGCCGATTGCGGCGTTGAAACGTTAATTTCGGAAATCATTCGGCATTTTTTATTACGTTTGCGTTATGTCTGTAAACAAGGAAATCAAACGCATCACCACCCACACCATCCGCGAGATGAAAGGCCGTGGTGAGAAAATAGCGATGCTCACCGGGTACGATTATTCCATGGCCCGTGTATTGGATGACTCCGGCATTGATATCATCCTCGTGGGCGACTCGGCGGCCAACGTGATGGCAGGTTATGAAACCACGGTACCCATCACGCTCGAGGAGATGATGTACCACGCCTCGGCGGTGGTGCGCGCCGCCAAGCGCGCCCTGGTGATTGTGGACCTGCCGTTCGGCACCTACCAGGGCGATAGCAGCGACGCCCTGAAGGCCGCGGTACGCGTGATGAAGGAAACCGGCGCACATGGCCTGAAAATGGAGGGTGGCATCGAAATACAGGAGACCGTGCAACGTATCGTCAACGCAGGCATCCCCGTGATGGGCCACCTGGGCCTCACCCCGCAATCGATTTATAAGTTCGGCACCTATACCGTACGGGCAAAGGAGGAGGCCGAAGCCGACAAGCTCAAAACAGACGCTAAGCTATTGGAAGATGCGGGCTGCTTTGCCCTCGTGCTGGAAAAGATACCGGCATCCCTGGCCTCCGAGGTAACGGCTGCCATCGGGATTCCCACCATCGGCATCGGCGCCGGCGCCGGATGCGACGGGCAGGTGCTGGTAGTGCATGATATGCTGGGTATCAACAAGGGATTTAAACCGCGGTTTCTCCGCCAATACGCGAACCTCTATGACGAAATAGGCAACGCCGTAAGCCATTACATCCGCGATGTGAAGTCGTCAGGTTTCCCCAGCGAAAAGGAACAGTATTGATAAAATAGACTTTTAGCCAACAATTTCCGAGCGTCGGTTGTTAGCCCTGCTGAACATCCCTTGGAATCCCGGGGAGGGTAACACACACGCTTATGGATACCGTTATTTCCGAAAACACCTTACAGGCTTACCTTACCGTCGCCATTGTCATCGCCGCGGGCATCCTGATCGTCAGGCTGTTCAAGCGCACACTGCTGGCTTGGCTGAAACGGACCGTACGACGATCGACCACGACGTTCGATGACTTCCTGGTGGAGGGGATCGGAAACGCCTTCTTGCCCCTGCTGTATTTCGGGGTGGTCTATTTCGCACTGAAAAGCCTGGTCCTGCCCGCATGGCTGGACCGCGCACTGGATATCGCCGGCATGCTGCTATGGGTTTTCCTCATCACCCGGCTCATCATCTTTGCCATCCATTATTTCCTGAAAGAGCACCTGAAGCGGCGCGGCCGCGCGGCGGCGGGCTTCCAGCAGATCAAAGGGGTTACACTGATTCTGTCGGTATTGATATGGATCGTGGCGATCCTCTTTTTCATCAGCAACCTCGGGTATAACGTGGCTACGTTGCTCACCGGACTCGGCATAGGAGGCATCGCCATTGCACTTGCCACGCAAAACATCATTGCCGACTTATTCAACTATTTTGTACTGTTTTTCGACCGTCCTTTTGAGATCGGCGACTTCATCGTGGTAGAAGACAAAAGCGGGACCATTGAATCCATCGGCATAAAAACCACACGCGTGAGGGCGCTGACAGGAGAGCAGCTTGTTTTCTCGAATACGGACCTCACCAATTCGCGCCTCCACAATTTCAAGCGGATGCAAGAGCGCAGGATTGTCTTTACGACAGGCGTGATGTACGACACCCCGAAAGAAAAGCTCGAAATCATTCCGGACATTCTGCGAAATGCCGTAACGAGCCAGGCAGACACACGCTTTGACCGCGCCCACCTCTTGTCTTTCGGCGAATTCAGCCTGGTATTCGAAACGGTATACTTCGTTCTGAGCGACGATTTCAACAAGTACATGGACATCAACCAGGCGATCAATTTCGCCATCTATGATGCGTTCAAGCGTGAAGGCATTGCGTTTGCCTATCCGACCCAGAATTTGATTATGCGTAATCCGGTTGTATCTAACGAAAGCGCCGACGACGCTAGCCCGTGATGGCCTGCCAGACCATATCCTTGAGTATTTGGATGTTCTTGCCGGCTACGGACGAGATGAATACGTGGGGGACCCCGTCGGGCACCTCGGCCTTCATTTCGGCTTCCAGCTCATCGTCGAGCATGTCGGCCTTGGTAATGGCCAGGATACGGGGTTTATCTTTCAGTTCGGGGTTGAAGGCAACCAGTTCATCCAACAGGATGTTGTATTCTCCGGCAATGGTACGCTCGGTGTCTGCCGGCACCATAAACAGCAGCACGGAATTGCGTTCGATATGGCGCAGGAACCGGTGGCCAAGCCCCTTCCCCTCAGAGGCACCTTCGATGATGCCGGGAATATCGGCCATGACGAACGATTTGTTGCCGCGGTAGGAAACAATACCCAAATTGGGTACCAGCGTGGTAAAGGGATAATCAGCGATTTCAGGCTTGGCTGCCGAAACCACCGAAAGCAGCGTTGACTTACCGGCATTGGGAAAACCCACCAGTCCGACGTCGGCCAGCACTTTCAGCTCGAGGATGATCCATTGCTCGCGGCCTTCCTCACCAGGCTGCGCAAAACGGGGTGTTTGCTGCGTGGGGCTCTTGAAATGCCAATTGCCCAAGCCGCCCCGCCCCCCGGCCGTCAGCACCTTTACTTCGCCGTCTTCAGTGATGTCAAACAGCACTTCGCCGGTCCCGGCATCGCGGGCTACGGTACCCAGCGGCACTTCCAGTATCTCGTCTTTGCCGTTGGCGCCTGACTTCAATGCGCTGCCCCCCGGCTGGCCGTCTTCGGCAATGACATGTTTGCGGTACTTCAGGTGCAATAAGGTCCACAGCTGCGCATTGCCTTTAAGGATGATGTGGCCGCCGCGTCCGCCATCCCCACCATCGGGGCCGCCCTTGGAGGTGAACTTGTCGCGGTGAAGGTGCGCAGAACCTGCCCCACCCCGCCCGGAACGGCAGCATATCTTTACATAATCGACGAAGTTCGAACCTTGTGCCACCCCTTTTTGACGGCTAACCTATAACCAGCGCGTCGACAACACCGCGGATTTCGTTGAAAATCGCTTCGATGTCGCCGATACCATTCACCTTAGCCAGCTTGCCCTGCTCCTCATAGTAGGGCAATACGTGAATGGTCTTGTTAAAATATTCTTCAATACGCTTCTTCAGCTTCTCGCTATCGTCGTCGGCGCGGTTACTGATGGCCTTACGCTTGGCGATACGCGCCGTTAACTCCTCTTCGGTAACGTCGAGCGCGATGACGCCCGTGACAGCGGATCCCTTCGATTCAAGGAAGCGGTCCAGCGCCTCGGCTTGTGCCACCGTACGCGGGAAACCGTCGAAGATGAAGCCCTTTGCCTGGGGGTTCCTATCGATTTCTTCCTCCAGCATAGCAATGGTAATGGAATCCGGCACCAATTCACCATCGGCAATCAGTTTGCTCACACGCTGTCCCAATTCCGTCTGGTTGCTGATGTGTGCCCGGAAGATATCTCCGGTAGAGATGTGCACCAGCTGATACTGGTCGATAAGTTTCTGCGATTGGGTTCCCTTCCCTGCTCCCGGAGGGCCAAATAAAACAAGGTTCAGCATCATATATCCGTGAAAAATAATAGCCTAACCACTTTATTGATTAGGCTATATGTGTGAAACATGTGCGCTTGAAGGGAGTCGAACCCCTAACCTCCTGATCCGTAGTCAGGTGCTCTATCCAGTTAAGCTACAAGCGCATTCCCGATTCGGTTCGCAAAGATAGGAATCTGATTGATACCTGCGAAATATTTTTCGAAAAAATACCGAGCACGGTGGCAACCATTGCATTAGTTAGCTGATTTTATTACCTTTAAGCCAAACATAATCATCGCATCAAACGTTAACTCCTCTATGGACTACAATAAGAGCCTAATCAAACGGCGGCGGATCCGCATCGGAGACATCAGTATCAGTTATTTGTTGAAAGACGCCGAACCTGCCGACCAGACGGTCGTATTCGTGCATGGTTTCCCCTTCAACAAAAATATGTGGATACCGCAGTTGGCGGCCTTGCCACCTTCGACCCGGGGTATCGCGATGGATGTGCGCGGCCACGGCAACAGCACCACCGGCCATGGTTTTTTCAGCGTGGATGTGTTTGCCAAGGATCTTTTGGTATTCCTGAGGAAAACGGCGATCGAGCGGACCGTATTGTGCGGGATTTCCATGGGCGGCTACATTGCACTCCGCGCCTACCAGTTGCAGCCCGAAACGTTCACCGGACTGGTGTTGTGCGACACGAACTCGCTGGCCGACGACAATGCGGCAAAACAGAAACGGTTTGACAGTATCCAGTCTGTGCTCAAGAATGGGAAACGTGCATTTTCGATCGGGTTTGTCAACAACGTATTCGGCGAGAAAGCGCTGGCCGAAAACCAAGAGGCCGTCGACCTGATCAAGAGCAGCATCCGCCGGAATACGGAGAGCAGTATCTGTGCCACGCTGCTCGCCCTCGCCTCGCGCACCGACACAACCGATAGCTTGCCGGCGATCACCGTACCCACCTTGGTTATCCGCGGCTCGGAAGACCGCATCACGCCACGCGAGCAGTCCGACATCCTCGTGTCGAAGATACCCAACGCCACTTACCTGGAAATGGCCGGGTGCGGCCACCTGCCAAACCTGGAAGACACCACCCGCTTCAATATGGAACTGGCGGCATTTCTCGACCAGGTGGCCGGCATTTAGCCTCCGCGTCAGACCAATGTAAAAATCAACCGGCGGATTGCGTTTCCGAGCTACCGATAATTATTTTGCGGCGACAAATACTGCCTATCACACCGGCATGAAGAAAATTATCACACGTATGTTGCTTGGCTTTGTTATCGTTTGTGCGCTGCTCGTTGGCGGGTTACTTATATTCATAAGGCAGCCGCCGTTCGGCAAAGCCCCGCAAGGGAAGCGGCTGGAGCGGATGGAAAAATCGCCCAATTACAAGAACGGACGCTTCCAGAACCTCGAAGAGACGCCCGACCTGGCCGAGGGTGCCAACATGGCCACCGTGGTATGGAGCTTCCTGTTCAACAAGACGCCGCGGCAGGTGCCCACGGATTCCATTCCCTCCGTCAAGACGGACCTCCACCGGCTCGATGCCGATACCGACGCCCTGATCTGGTTCGGCCATTCGTCGTATTTCATGCAGGTAGACGGCCGGAAATTCCTGGTAGACCCCGTGTTCAACGGCCATGCCTCGCCCGTGTCGTTCACCACGAAAAGTTTCCCCGGCACGAAGGGCTACCACGTAGCCGATATCCCCCAAATCGATTACCTCGTCATTACGCACGATCATTGGGACCACCTCGATTACAACACCGTGAAGCAGCTCCAACCGAAAGTG
>Ga0079224_100017227_pt1 | contig 10177 bp, 9 predicted proteins | sample Stecom2015_FD_80414 | JGI IMG/M metagenome (GOLD analysis project Ga0079224, IMG submission 80414) | Agricultural soil microbial communities from Utah to study Nitrogen management - Steer compost 2015 | ecosystem: Environmental > Terrestrial > Soil > Agricultural land | place: USA: Utah... | reverse complement strand
TCGTCACCAGCCGGATCTTCAACTCCAACAAGTGTTTCGCGGTGCTGTCATGACTGTGGAGACCGCCAGTGGTGGGCCGGGCCCGTTGGCCGGGAAGCGGGCCATCGTCACCGGCACCGGGCCCAACATCGGCGCGGGCATCGCGCTGGCGCTGGCCGCGGCGGGAGCGCATGTCTGGGCGCTGGACCGCGATCCGAAGCGGGCAGCGCGATGTGCCGACCAGATCGCCGGCGCGGGGGGAAGTGCCTCTCCTCTGGAGTGCGACATCACCGACCCGGACGCGGTGGCCGCCGCGGTCGGCCGGGCCACCGCCGACGGTCCGGTCGACGTGCTGGTCAACAGCGCCGCGCACTACCGGGAAGAAGGACTGCTCGAGATGTCCTACGAGGGGTGGACCGGACTGTTGTCGGTGATCCTGCACGGGGCCTTCCTGATGACCCGCGCGGTGGCGGCGAAGATGGTCGCCGCCTCGACCGGCGGGTCGATCATCAACGTCGCCTCCACCGCGGCACACCAGGGCCAACCCGGCAACATCGCCTACTGCACGGCGAAGGCCGGGCTGTTGAACTTCACCCGGGCCGCGGCGATGGACCTCGCGTCGACGGGTATCCGCGTGAACACTCTCACGCCCACCAGCACCGACCTCTCCGACCGGTCCGAGCGTGCCCGCCAGTGGGGCGTACCGCCGCCGACGGAGGCGGCGCTGGCGCGGTCGCGACGCAGCCAGTCGGTCATCCCGCTGCGGAAGCTGCCCACCCCGTCCGACTACGGCAAGGCAGCGGTCTTCCTGGCGTCCGAGGACGCCGCCATGATCACGGGCGCGGAGATCCGCGTCGACGCTGGTGCCCTCGCGAGGTACTGGGCATGGACTTGACCCGCCCCGACTCAGCCGTCCCGAGAGGAGGCACCGTGCGACCGTTCATCCGGATCGAGGACTTGACGGTCGAGTACCGCTCGCCTTCCAACCAGCCACTGACCGCGATCGACCGGCTGAACCTCGACGTCGCGCAGGGCGAGTTCATCAGTGTCGTCGGGCCCAGCGGGTGTGGCAAGAGCACGCTGCTCATGGCCGTCGACGGCCTGCTCCAACCGGTGGAGGGGCGGATCGAGATCGACGGGACGCCGGTGACCGCTCCGGGCCGGGACCGCGCCGTGGTGTTCCAGGAGTTCGCCCTGCTGCCGTGGCGGACCGTCCGCCAGAACGTCGCCTTCGGGCTGGAGGGCCAGCGGATGTCGAAGGCGCGGCGGGAAGAGACCGTCTCGCGCTACCTGCGTCTGGTCGGCCTGGAGAACTTCGCCGGTCACTACCCCTCCCAGCTCTCCGGTGGGATGCGCCAGCGGGTCGGCATCGCCCGGGCGCTCGCCGTCGAGCCGCAGGTCCTGCTGATGGACGAGCCGTTCGGCGCGCTGGACGCCCAGACTCGCGAGATCCTCGGCGAAGAGCTGCTGCGGATCTGGGACGCACACCAGCGCACGGTCCTGTTCATCACCCATGACATCGATGAGGCGGTGTTCCTGTCCGATCGGGTGGCGGTGATGACGCGGCGACCCGCCCGGATCAAGGAGATCATGGCGATCGACCTGCCGAGGCCGCGCACCATCGAGGTCAAGAGTTCCAAGCCGTTCGGGCAGTACCGGCGCCGGATCTGGGACATGCTTCACGACGAAGCCATCCAGGCGAGCAGGGAGCGGTAGCCTATGCGGCGCCCGGTCGATGTACAGAACCCTCCGGCGGTACAGCGTGCCCGGGCGAGGGCGGAGGGCACGCGTAGGACTGCCCGCACGCGCCCCCGCGACCAGCGGCTCACTCGCTTGTGGATATCGAGCGCGACGGTGGCCGTGGCGATCCTGCTGTGGGAGGTCGCCGCCCGTACCGGCGTGATGGACGCCCGGTTCACCAGCAGCCCGTCCGGCGTGGTGGCGAACCTGCCCTGGCTGGTGGAGAGCGACTTTCGGGTCCACGCCGGTTACACGCTCTACGCGATCACGGCCGCGTTCGGGCTTTCCCTGGTCGCCGGGGCGGCGGCGGGTCTGGTGATTGGACGGGTGCGGTTGGCCCGGCGCCTGCTCGATCCGCTGGTGACGATCGGTTACACCACGCCGCTCACCGCCTTCATCCCGGTGGTCGTGATGTTCCTGGGCCTCGGGATCACGTCCAAGATCGTCATCGGCCTGGTGGGCGGCGTGTTCCCGGTACTGGTGAATGTCGCGGCCGGCGCGGGCACCGTCGATCCGCCCCTGCTGCGGGCGGCTCGTTCGTTCAGCGTCGGCCGGTTCCAGACCTACCGGCATGTGATCGTCCCGAGTGTGCTGCCGTACGCGGTCACCGGGGCGCGGATCGGGCTGGGGCGGGTCCTGATCGGAGTGATCATCACCGAGATGTTCGGCGGCAGCCAGTACGGCCTCGGGCTCCTGCTGATCCGGATGGGGCAGTCCTTCCGTACGGACGAACTCATGCTGCTGGTCCTGGTCGTCGGCATCGCGGGAACGTTGACTGTCGGCGGATTGCGGAGCTGGGAGCGCCGGATGGCGAGGTGGCGGGCAGTATGAACCTACCGGGAGCAACGGGACGCGTCGCGGCGCAGGCCGTCCCGCCGATCCTGCCGATCGCGGCCCTGCTGGTGATGTGGGAGCTGGCCGGGAGGTTCGGCCTGGTGAACGTCTTCCTCGCCAGTATGCCGAGCCGGGTGGTGACCGCCATCGTGGAGATGGCTACCGAAGGGCCACTCCTCACCGACGTGCTCACCACGGTGCGGCTGCTGTTCGTGGCCTACGGGGTGTCGGTGGTCCTGGGAGTGGTGCTGGGCATGCTCGCCGGATTCCTGAGGAAGTTCGAGTACGGCTTCAGCCCGTTGATCTGGTTCTTCTACAACGCCCCGATCGTTGCCTTCATCCCGCTGCTGATGCTGTGGTTCGGCCTGGGCGGCCCGACCATCTTCGTGCTCGGGCTGCTGTTCGGCTTCTTCCCGATCTACGTGAACACCGCCTCGGGCATCGAGAACGTGGACCCGGTCCTGATGCGGCTGGGCAGATCGTTCTGCCTGAAGAGGTGGGAAATGGCGTGGAAGATCGTGCTTCCGGCGGCGTTGCCGATCATCTTCGCCGGGTTCCGGTTGGCGATGGGGCGGGTGTTCGTCGGGATCATCGTCGGCGAGATCTTCGCTGGTAGCAGGTTCGGGCTGGGGTTCCGGTTGCGGAACGCCGCCGACCGCCTGCAGACCGACGAATCCTTCGCGGCCCTGGTGGTCATCGCGGTGATGGCGGTGCTGATCGGCACGGTGCTACGACGTCTCGACGAGCGGTTCAGCGCTTGGCGGATGGTCGGCAACTGACGTGTGAGGAGGACGGCTGATAAAGCGGGCGGTCGTGAGTTCTATGCAAATGGTTCCGAGATCCACATGGGAGCGATTATGTCATTAAGACTGAGAAAGGGTATGAGAAGGAGCATAGTCCTGGCGGCGCTGTTCTCCCTGGCGGTGACCGCGTGTGGGGACGATGGGGAACCCGAGGGAAGCAACGGGGCAGAAGGGCTGGGCAAGCTCAACGTTGGTATCACCGGACAGAGTGCCGACCTGATGCTGCCGACGGTCGCCCAAGAACTGGGTTGCTATGAGGAAGGGCTCGAGGTCGAGATCTTCGTCTTCGGCGGTGGTCCGGACGGCGCCCGCGCGCTGCTCAACGGCGACGCTGACATCGTCAGCAGCGCCCTCACCTCCCCGGCCGTGGCCCAGGACTCCGGCCAGGACATGGTGGTGTTCTACGGCGGCAATACCAGCCAGTTCTCGTGGTGGGCGAAGCCGGAGATCACCAGTTTGGACCAGTTGGAGGGCGCCAGCGTCATCGTCAATCCGCTGGGCAGCACACCGCACCTGGTTACCGTGTACATGCTGGACCAGCTCACCTCGTTCGGCTCAGAGGGGGTTGAGTTCGTGCCGGTGAGCGGGTCGGGTGCGCGGCTGTCGAGCCTGCTCGCCGGGCAGGGGGACGCGGCGATCCTCGCTCAGGCCGAGGCGTACGAGGCCGAGGCGCAGGGCTACGTCCGGCTGGCGGGGCTGGAGGATCTTCCCGCGGCCAACCCCAACAGCTACAACGCGATGCGGTCGTTGCTCGACGAGCGGCCCGAGGCGGTGCAGGCGTTCATCGACGGCATCGAGTGCGCCGTCGACGCGTGGGACAACGATCCTGATTCGGTGGTCCCGATCGTGGCGGAGTTCACCGGCTACGAGACCGAGCTCGCGCAGCGGTTCGTCACCGAGTCCAAGGGCCGCGACCCGGAATGCGGCGAGATCCGGGAGCAGGACGCGCAGCTCGTCATCGAGATGCTTCGCGGCAGCGGCGACATCACCGGTGATGTCGCTCCCGAGGACTACATCGATGACCGGTTCATTGGGTGCTAGCCGGCCAGGTTCACAGGATGCTGGCCAGCGAGGTGATGGGTGGGAACCATCCTCGCAGTGAACGGCGGGAGAGGTGTCTTCTGTCCAGCGGAGTCCGGTCCCGCGACGGGAGCGGGTTCGCCGGCAGGGGGCACCTCACCGATCCGGCGGTGTCCCGATCCGGCGGCGTCCGGTCAGCCGCGCCAGCCGAGGTCGCCTGAGATCCGTTCCGTGGTAACCAACAGATGCTTGGACAGCGGTTCGATTTGCGCGTCGGAGATGCGGGTGGCGGGGCCGGTCAGCACCACCGCGGCCACCGCTTCGCCGCTGGCGTCGCGGACCACGGCCGCGAGGGAGACGACCTCGGCCCGGCTCTCGCGTATGTTGACCGCGTACCCACGCTCTCGTACCCGCGCGATCTCTTCCCGCAGGCGGTCCGGGTCGGTGATGGAGCGCTCGGTGAGGGCGGTTAGCGGCGAAGCGAGGTACGCCTCGACGAAGTCGTCGTCGGCGGCGGCGAGAAAGGCCTTGCCCGCCGAGGTGCAGTTCATCGGGAAGGTCTCGCCCACCTCCACATACGCGCGCACCGCGTACAGGCTCTCGACATGCGCCAGGATGAACGTGTGGTAGCCGTCGACCACGCTCAGTAAGGTCGACTCCTTTGTCTCGTCCCGTAACCGCTGGAGGTGGGGCAGCGCCACGTCACGTACGTCAAAGCTGCGGGCGGCACGGTTGCCGATCTGGAACGCCTTCAGGGTCAGCGACCAGCGCGCTTGGTCGGTGGAGCGGTAGACCCAGCCGGCGACCTCCAGGGTCCGCAGTGTGCGTTGCACGGTGCTCTTCGGGAGGGCGAGCTGGCGCGCGAGCGCCCCGACACCGATCGGAGCGAGTTGTGAGAGGGCGTCCACTACATGGAAGGCGATGAGCACCGAGCGGGGCACTCTGACGCCGTCAGATGGAGCGGTGTTCTTGAACTCCATCACTTTTCCTCGCCGCTGCATGCTGCCGTGACCATAGGTATCCGTATCGTACATGGCTTCTCGCCTGCGCCAGCGCCTGTATCCATGGCGCCTCGTCATCGCTATGGTACAGCAGGTGATCCGTCATGTGGCACGATGTACCGCAGCTTGACACGGCGTGGGGTCCGAGGAAGAATGAGCGGCAGCGCGTCGCTGGGACGCTGATATCGACGGGATTGGTTCATGGCAGCGGGTGAGCGGTACAGCGTTAGTGAAGCCAAGGACTGGGCTCGAGAGAACTTCCACGGTGTCTGCAACGTCATCATCCCCAGCTACACGCGCGACCTGCAGGACCTGAACGAGGCGGGGATCCGCCACGACGTCCGCCGCAACATCGAACTCGGCTTCTGGGGTGCGCTGCTGGTCTCCGAAGCCGGCACCCGGCTGGAGGAGATGCGGCGGTTCATGGAGATCGCCGTCGACGAGGCGGCGGGCCGGCACTATCTCGTGCTACACGGTTCCTTCAACACGCTCGACGAGTTGGTAAGGGTCACCAGGGACGCCAAGAGCATCGGCGTGGACGCGGTGCTCTTGTGCTATCCCAACAGCTTCTACCCGACCACGGTGGGGCAGCTCGAGGGATACGTGCGCGACTTCGCCAAGCGTTGCGAGCTGGGGATCATCCTGTTCAGCGCCCCCCACTTCAACTTCGACCGCCTCGACGATCGCGGCTATCCGTTGAGCTGCCTGCTGAACGTGGTGGACCTGCCGAATGTCGTCGCGGTCAAGTACGAGGTCGGCCAGCCCGGCGTCCTCGGCAGCTACGAGGCGTTCCGGAAGCTGGCGCGGCACAATCTCATCGTCACCGATCCGTTCGAACCGAACCTGCTCATGTGGCTGGACCTCTTCGACGTCCCGTGGGCGGGTACCAGCAACTACGAGTACCTGGGCAGCGCCGTGCCGGAGATGTTCGCCGCCATGCGGGCAGGCGACCAGGAGGCCGCCTACAAGAAGTACTGGAGCGTGCAGCCGGCGCGCCGGATGCGGGTCCGCCTACAGTCCCCGTTCGCCGGCGCCAACTTCAACCACCGCTACGTATGGAAGTACCAGGCGTGGTTGCAGGGCTACAACGGCGGCCCGATCCGCCAACCGGCGATGAAGCTGACCGACGACCAGATGCGTCTAGCCGCCGAAGGGCTGGTCGCCAGCGGACTTCTCAAGGAGGTTCCTCGCGATTTCTCGTCGTTCTTCGTTGGGCGCAACCCGGCCTGAGGCCAGCGGTCCCGCTCCCGCGGCGGCTCCGACGCCGCGGGACCGGACCGGTGGCCTCAGGCCGGCGGGTGCGCCGGGCAGGCCGGAGGAGCGGCACACTTGACCAGTCAGGGCCGGTGGACACTATCGATATCGTCGGGCGTCATCACCATCGGGGCGCTCCCCGCGTTTCTGGTCGGCGTGTATGCGGTGGACCTCAAGCGCGAGCTGGGAATCGACGACGGGCTGATCGGGCTGCTGTTGACGGCCTACTTCGGCACCTCGGCGGTGCTGTCGGCACCGACCGGCAGGCTGGTGGAGCGGATCGGTGCGCGGGCGGGTATGGCGGCCTCGCTGCTGGGCGTGTCGGTCTTCAGCGCGGTGCTGGTCGGCTTCGGCCGCAACTACGCGGCCGTAGCCATTTTGCTGGTTCTGTGCGTCGCCTCCCATGCGGCCAGCCATCCCGCGAGCAACCTGGCGCTGGCCGAGTACGTGCCCCCGCACCGGCGCGGTCTCGCCTTCGGCATCAAGCAGGCGGCGATCCCTGCCGCGACCTTCCTGGCCGGCCTGTCCATGCCGGTGCTGGGAGCCCATTTCGGCTGGCGGGTGGCGTTCGCGCTGCTGCCGATGACCGGTGCGATCCTGCTGCTCCTGCTGTGGGCACGCATGCCCAAGGGCGGGCAGGCGGTGCGGAAGGGTGGCGGCGTGCGGCCCGCGGGTAGCGCCGCGCTCAGGTGGATGGCGCTGGCGGTCGCGCTGGCGATCGCCGGCATCCAGCCGGTCGGCGCGTTCTTTGTCGCCTGGGGCACCAGCGAAGGGATGGAGAAGGCGGCGCTCGCCACGTTGCTCAGCACCGCGGGGCTCGCCGGCATCGTGGTCCGGGTGGCGCTGGGCTGGGCCGCGGATCGCCGGGCGGCCGACTCGCTGGTGCCGACGGTCAGCAGCCTGATCGCTGCGGGGGCGGCCGGGGTCGCGCTGCTAGCGGTCGCGTCGAGCTACCCGGTGGCGGCGCTGGGCGTCGGCATCGCGGTGGTGGTGGGCTGGAGCTGGAACGGTCTGTTCCACTACGCCGTGGTGCGCAACCACCCGCGGTCGCCCGCCTACGCCTCCAGCATCGCCCAGGGCGGGCTGTTCGTCGGGGTGGCGCTCGGGCCCCTCGGGTTCGGCCTGGTCGCGGAGTACCAGTCCTACCTGACCGCGTGGTTGATGGCCTCCGGGCTGATGCTGTGCGGCGCGGTCATCATGGCGTACGCCTGGCGGCAGCTCCGCCGGCAGCGAGTCTCCGATGAGGTCGAGGTTACGGCGAACGGAGCGGGGAGATGACGCGCGGGCCGCACACGGCATCGGGTGGACCGGCGAGCGAAGGGCTGTTCATCGCCAACACGTCGCGACCGGGCGCAGCCGGAGCCTGGCTGGAGATCGTGTCGCCGCACGACGGAACGGTGGTCGCCCAGGTGGCGGAGGCCCGCCAGGCCGACGTTGACGCCGCGGTGGACGCCGCCCGTGACGCGCTACCCGACTGGCGCCGCACCGCGCCGGCCGCCAGGGGAGCGCTGCTCGCGGCGTGGGCCGATCTGATGGAGCGGGACGCCCAGGAGTTGGCGCTCCTGGAGTGCCTGGATGCCGGCCATCCATTGCGGGACGCGCGGGCACTGGACGTACCCCGAGCGGTGGCGGTTATCCGCTACTTCGCCGGCATCGCCGACAAGATCGAGGGTTCGGTCGTCCCGGTGGACCCCGACCACCTTGTCTACGCGGTGCGAGAACCGATCGGCGTGGTCGGGCAGATCATTCCGTGGAACCAGCCGTTGCTGCTGGCGGCCACCAAGCTCGCGCCCGCCCTGGCCGCGGGAAACACCGTCGTGCTCAAGCCCGCCGAGTGGACGCCGCGCAGCGCGCTGTGGCTGGGGCGGTTGGCGGCCGAGGCCGGTTTCCCGCCGGGAGTGGTCAATGTGGTCCCCGGCTACGGGGAGACCGCGGGTGCCTACCTGGCGCGCCATCCCGGCGTCGGCAAGGTCGCCTTCACCGGATCCACCGCGGTCGGGCGTACCATCGCTGGCGCCTCCGCGGCCAATCTCGCGCGAGTCCAACTCGAGCTCGGCGGCAAGGGACCGAACCTCATCTTCCCCGACGCGGACCTGGACGCGGCGCTCGCCGGCAGCCTGTACGCCGCGTTCCACAACGCCGGGCAGGCCTGCATAGCGGGGTCCAGGATCCTGGTCCACACCGACGTGGCGGAGGTGTTCACCGACGCGCTGATCCAGCGGGCGGCCGCTCTGCGGGTCGGTGACCCGCGGGACCCGGCGACCGAGATCGGCCCGCTGGTCTCGCACGAGCACCGCGAGCGAGTCCTGACCTACGTCGAGCTGGCCCGCAAGGAGGGCGCCGCGATCCTGTCCGGCGGCCGGCCGCCGGACGACCCGGCGCTGCGTGCAGGTGCCTACGTGTTGCCGACGGTGATCCACGCCGCGCCGTCCCACCGGGTGTGCCAGGAGGAGATCTTCGGTCCGGTGGTTACGGTCACCCCGTTCACCGATGACGCCGAGGCGGTCGAGCTCGCCAACGCACTCGACTACGGGCTCGGCGCCGGCCTGTGGACCCGGGATCTGAGCCGGGCACACACGCTCGCCAGCGAGCTGGCGACGGGGATGGTGTGGGTGAACACCTACAAGCGGGTGGCCCCGGGGGTCCCGTTCGGCGGGGTGAAGGCGTCCGGGTACGGCAGCGACCTCGGATTCGACGCGGTTCGCGAGTACACCCGGGCCAAGTCGGTCTGGGTGCGCACCGCCGCCGGTTACCCGCCGTTCTTCACCGGCGGTCCGTCCGCTTAACAACCACAAAGGTCGTGCCACAATGTAGCATGGCGTGCTTCAATCGGATACACTCTCGGGGTGCCCCGCAGTTGACAGGAGGTGCGTATGACGGTCCGAGTCGACGAGCTTGTGGGGCCCGACTGGGTTGACGGGCGGGTCTACACGGATCAGGAGATCTTCGAGCTGGAGATGGTACGCATCTTCCGGCGCACCTGGCTCTACATCGCCCACGACAGCGAGATTCCGGTCCCCGGCGACTACGTCAGTCGGGAAGTGGCGGGAGCACCGGTGATTGTCGCCCGGGACAAGGACGGCGGTATCCAGGTGATGTTCAACCGTTGCCGCCACCGCGGCAACCTGGTCTGTCAGTACCCGCGCGGCAACTCCCAGTACTTCCGTTGCCAGTACCACGGCTGGACCTTCGCCAACGACGGCACCCTGGTCGGGGTCCCGTATCCGGAGCGCTACGGGCCGGACTTTGACAAGCGCGCCCTGGGCCTGGCGCACCTGCCGGCGGTGGAGGTCTACCGGGGGTTCATCTTCGCCAGCTTCAACCCGGACGTCCCACCGCTACGGGAACACCTCGGCGCGGCCGCCGAGTTGATCGACGTGTTTGTGGACCAGTCCCCGGTCGGGACCATCCAGGTGCGATCCGGCGTGCAGCGGGCGGAGTACCGCGGCAACTGGAAGTTCGTAGGGATGGATGGCTACCACTCCAACTTCGTCCACCGTTCGGTCAAGGTGATGCAGGCACCGCGGCCCAGGGCTGGCGAGGGCC
>Ga0079224_100017226_pt1 | contig 10177 bp, 11 predicted proteins | sample Stecom2015_FD_80414 | JGI IMG/M metagenome (GOLD analysis project Ga0079224, IMG submission 80414) | Agricultural soil microbial communities from Utah to study Nitrogen management - Steer compost 2015 | ecosystem: Environmental > Terrestrial > Soil > Agricultural land | place: USA: Utah... | reverse complement strand
GGTCTCACCGTCGGCGCCGGTGTCATTACCGAAATCCTAGAATAGGTTCTCTTCAGGGGCCGGCGGCACGGCTACCGGCCCCTGTTCTCGACAAACCGTCGAGCGAGTGTGAGTGAGTCATGGCGAAGAAGAAAGATATCCGGACGGTAATTCACTTCGCTTGCACCGAGTGCAAGGAACGGAATTACACCTCCATGAAAAACCGGCGGAATGATCCGCAGCGCCTTGAGATGCAGAAGTACTGCAAGCGCTGCCGGAAACATACTCTGCATCGCGAGACGAAGTGAGCTAAGCGCTTAGTGAGTTGTGTCGGGGTAGTATCTTACCCCACGATCCAGGGGAGTAGCTCAATTTGGCAGAGCAACGGTCTCCAAAACCGTAGGCTGCGGGTTCGAGTCCTGCCTCCCCTGCCTAAAAAACCACTCGCTACGATTAGACACCGTCCTTGCGACGGTGTCTTAGATATGGGCGATTGAGATTATTGCCGAGGAGCATATTGTGGCACGTTCACGCACTCGCAGCATCAACGACCCGGCCGACAACGGGGATACCCCCGCGCCGCCGGCCAGCCGCCGCCGGAACGCTGGTGACGGGGCGCCCGACTCGCCACGCCGGGACCGCAGCGCTTCTGCGCCGCGCCAGACGGCCAAGCCGCGGGCGCAGTCGCCGAGCCTGATCGAGCGCATCCCGGTTGTGCGCAGCATCGCAGCCTACCTGCATGGGGTCCGCACCGAGTTGGCGAAGGTCACCTGGCCCAATCGGGAAGACACGCTGCGCCTGACCGGTGTAGTTCTGGCCGTCACCATCGCATTCTCGATCGCGCTGGGCTTGCTCAGCACTTTCTTGACGTGGTGGTTCCAGCAAGCGTTCAACCCTGACTCGGAGACAACCTTCTTGATTGTCGCCGCGGTGATCGCTGTGCTCGTGGGCGGCACCTGGGCGCTTGTCCGCCATCGCGTCTAGCAAAAGCAGACTCCCTGGCGCAAAAGCGCTGCGCATTTTCGCAGAACTGACCGACAACGCCCACAGCGTTGAGTGTAAAGGCTGTAGCAATGTTTGTTGACGACTACCAAGACGACGACGTGGACTTCGATCCAGAGCCAGTGTATCTGGACGAAGACAACGACGAGATGTCGCCCACCGACGACACGCTGCCCAGCGAGCGCGACGATCCCGCTGACGCGGACGTCAGCCTTCTCGGCGATGCCGCAGAGGATGAGCAGCACGACGACGAGCGCCATTGGTATGTCGTGCATTGTTATTCTGGGCAGGAAAACAAGGTCCGCCACGCCATCGAGCAGCGGATCGAAACAATGGGGATGCAGGACAAGATCTTCGATGTCGTTGTCCCCACCGAAGAGGAGATCGAAGTCCGCGAGGGCAAGCGCCGCACGGTCGAGCGCCGGGTGTTCCCCGGCTACATCCTGGTCCAGATGCTGATGGACGAGGACTCGTGGTACGTGGTGCGCAACACGCCCGGCGTGACCGGCTTTGTCGGGATGGGCAACGAGCCGACACCGCTCCGCCCCGAAGAAGTCGCTCAGATTATGCGCCGGATGGAAGCCGAAGCGCCCACCGTCAAGGTGACGTTCCGTCCCGGCCAGAAGGTCCGGATCATCGACGGGCCGTTCAATGATTTCATCGGCACCGTCGGCGATATCGATATGGAAAAAGCGAAGGTGCGCGTGCTGGTCTCGTTCTTTGGCCGCGAAACGCCGGTCGAGTTGGACTTCCTGCAAGTCGAGAAAGCCTGATCGCGCACCGTCTGGCATCAAATTCTGACCGCCGGCGGCTCTGTCACGAGCCGTCTTGTCCGCCACACACAGAGTAAGGAACGAAAACATGGCCAAGAAAGTCAAAGCTGTCGTCACCTTGCAGATTCAGGCAGGTAAGGCCAACCCTGCGCCGCCGATCGGTCCGGCCCTGGCGCAGCACGGCATCAACCTGATGGGCTTCTGCAAGGAGTACAACGCGCGGACGAGCAACCGCATCGGCGAAGTGGTCCCCGCAGAGATCACAATCTTCACCGATGGCTCGTTCCGGTTCATTCTCAAAAGCCCGCCAACCGCCTTCCTGATCCGCCGCGCCGCCGGGTTGGAGCGCGGGTCTTCAGAACCCAACCGCGACAAAGTGGGCAAGCTGACGCGCGACCAGGTCCGCGAGATCGCTGAGATCAAGATGAAGGACCTCAACGCGATCGATATCGAAGGCGCAATGCAGCAGATCGAAGGCACCGCCCGCAGTATGGGCGTGGTCATCGAGGGCTAATTTCTTCAAGTTTATCGTACGAGCGCATACTGTGGGAGGGCGCGCCGCGCCCGCTGACACCACGAGGAGACTTATCGCATCATGGCAAATCACGGAAAGCAATATATGGCCGCCGCCGAGAAACTCGGCACCGAAGAGCTTTACACGCCGGAAGACGCGGTGAAGCTCGTCAAGGAACTGTCGTACGCAAAGTTCGATGAGACGGTTGAACTGCACCTGCGCCTCGGGATCGACCCGCGCCACAGCGACCAGCAGATCCGCACCACGGTCCTGCTGCCGCACGGCCTCGGCAAGACGGTTCGCGTGCTGGTCTTCGCCGAGGGCGAGGCTGCGCAGATCGCGCGTGATGCAGGCGCCGACATCATCGCCGACGACGAGGTGATCGCCCGGATTAACGATCAGGGCTGGACCGAGTTTGACATCGCGCTGGCCGTTCCGGATATGATGCGCAAAATCGGGCGTCTGGGTAAGGTGCTGGGCCGTCGCGGCCTGATGCCGAACCCGAAAGCGGGCACGCTGATTCCCGCTGAAGACCTGCCGCGCGCCATCGAAGAAGCTCGCGCCGGGCGTATTGAGTTCCGCAACGACAAGACGGCGAACATTCACGTCCCGATTGGCAAGGTGAGCTTCTCTGAAGAGCAGCTTCTGGGCAACCTGGCCGCCGTGATGGACACCATTCGCCGCGTGCGTCCTGCCGCGATGAAAGGGACCTACGTCCGTCGCGCGGTGCTGACCTCCACAATGGGGCCGGGCATCAAGCTGCAGCCGAATCTCGCGCTGAACATGACGGCGCCGACCGCATAGCACTGTTCTTGGCCAATTGCACGATCACAAAGCCGGAAGGGTTACAAGCGCCCTTCCGGCTTTTTGTGTGCTCGCATGCGCCCCGCAGCGCTGCTAATCGCCGGGCTGGTACGCCAGCGGCGAATCACCTGACAGGCGGCGCAGCGCCTGCTGGCACAGCCGCGATCCGCCTGCCGCCATCCAGTCATCAAGCGTGGCGCTTGAATTGCTGTTGCGCACCACCTCGTTCCACATACCCGTTGCCCAGCGATAATACGACTGCGTTTCGCGCGGCCAGTTCTCGTACGGGCGGCTTAGCACGCCCGGCCCGCCATTGTAGCAGGCTAAGGCGCGGCCCAGGTCCCACCCGGCAAACTGGCTCAGACACTCGTGGAAGACGTTCAACCCGCGCTGGACGTTCGTCTCTGGGTTGATCATGTTTTCCCCGTTGGTGAAATGGAACGGCATCACCTGCATCAAGCCGAGCGCGCCCGCGCTGGAGACCGCTTCGGGATCGCCGCACGACTCGATCTGCATCACGATGGCGATGACGTTGGGGTTGACCTCGTATTCCTCCGCCCAACGCTCGATTGACTCCTGCCAGTAAAGCACCGACGACGCGTAGAACGGCGCCAGCTCCGCGCTGGAGTCGGTAATGAACTGCGGGCCAGAGCGTCCAAAATGGAATGGCCACCAGCCCTCGATCTGCTGGCGATCGATCACGTTGAAGAGAAACAGCACGTCCAGCGCGGCGAGCGCCACCAGCCCGAGAATCACGCCATAGCGCACCCAGCGCAGGCGGCGCGCGATCTTCTCGCGGATCGATGGGGGTTGGGCCTTCCCGCGCGAGCGCGAGCTTTTCTTCGCGCGGGCTTGCGGCTTAGCGCGTTCCGATTTGCGGGCCATGATCGGGCAGCCTCTATGGTTGGACGATATTCAGCGGATTAGGCACGAAGACCAGCACGAAGACCACCAGCGTCGCCCAGCCTAGCCACCGGCGGCGCGAATCGAGCGGCGTCACGGTGTCCATCGGCGTCGCATAGACGCGCCCCAGGAAGAACAGTAGCATCGTCCACAGCAGCCACGACGAATTGAAGAATGACAGCACCAAGAACGTGCCCACCAGCGGCAGATACAATCGCTGCGCGTTGCGACCCAGCAACGTGTAGATCACATGCCCCCCGTCAAGCTGCCCCAGGGGAATCAGGTTCAGGCCGGTGATGAACAACCCGGTCCACCCGGCTTTAGCAAGCTGATTGATGAACACATCTTCGGTGGCAGAGGGCAAATAGCGCCCGTGAATCAGCGTCTTGGCCGCCGCGTAAAACAGCGAGTCACCTTCGAGGATGTACCCATCCGGCGGCAGCGGTTCGACGGATGAGGTCGCCAACCCGATCAGCAGGATGGGTATAGCCACCACCAACCCCGCCAGCGGACCCGCCGCGCCAATATCGAACAGGATTTTGCGGTTGCGCATCGGCTCGCGCAGTTGGATAAACGCGCCGAGCGTCCCGAAGAAGAACAGCGGCATCGGGATGAAGTAGGGCAGCGTGACGTTCACTTTGTGGTGGCGCGCGGCGAAGAAGTGCCCTAGCTCGTGCGTGCCCAGGATCAGCAGCAGGCTCAGCGCGTAGGGCAGGCCCTGCCACAGCGCGACCTCGGTGCGATCCTCGATCCCGGCTTGCTGCACCGCACCCACATAAAGCAGGCTGAGAAACGTCAGCACCAGCAGGACGGCATTCGGCCACCAGGGGCGCGGCTTCGGGCGGATGCGTCCCTTGATCGCCAGCACGACATGCTGACCGCCATCGTCGGTGGTGAGCAGCGTGTGATAGTCCTGCGCGGCAAACGCGGCGTCAAGCTGCTCGTACGCGGCCTCACTGTCGATCCGCAAGCGGCCCGTAAACGCGACCTGGGCCGGTGCGGGCGGATCGTAGCTGACCTTGAAGACATCCATGACATTCTGAACCGCGCTCTCTAGCTCAGGATACGAGACACGCGGCTGCGGTATGACCGCCGGGGAAGGCGAGGCGTCGCCTCCCGCGCGCCCGGTCGAAAATACTGAAGGCTCGTTTAGCATCCGGCTTCCTATCTCTGCCTAAACCGTCTCACGATGATTCCGGGTTCGCCGTGTTATACAATACGTCCCACTCATTAATCTGCGCATCCAGCGCGAGAATCCCCCCATCGCGCAAGCGGAGATAAAGCGTCGCCAGACTCGGCTCGGCAGAATCCGCCTGCATCATGCCCTCGAACGCGACCTCTGGCGACAGCGCCCACCCAAGCCGTTCTTGCACGCGTGGATTGCTGCGCCAGACCAGCCCAAACCCGCGGATGGGCTGTTCCAGGCCGGGCGGCGGCGCAAGCGAATCATCCCGCTCAGGATCGCCCTCGGTAAACTCGTCAGGGTACATCGCCCATCCTGGTCGCTGGCCGTCCTCAAAAACGACGTAAATGCGATCCAGCGCGTCTACCCAGACCATCCGCCCGCGCTCGAAGGTCTGCTCGGCCTCGGTCGTCAGCTCGGCAGGGGCCGCAGCGCACGCGTCCGGTGGCGGATCAAAGAACCACATATCGACGCAGCGCAGCGGGATCTGCAAAAGCTGCTCAATCTCGGTCCCGCCGATGTCAGCCGTCAGTAAGAAGCGCGCGACGTCACGATCCGTGTCTCGCGTAGCGACGGTGATCTGCCCATCGCCCATGACGTCCCAGCGGAACAGGCGCTCGCCCTCTTCATCGACGCGATACAGCCGCGCGCGCTCAGCGCCTTGCACGCTCCAAAACAGCGTGACGTTCTCACCGGGCGTCACAAACTCGCTGTCGGTCGTGAAGTATTCAACCGCTCCGGCGAGGCGGGTGGGCGCTGCCGTCGCGGTGAGCGTCTCGGGCGCGGGCGACACAGTCGGCACTAGCGGGAACCCCGCCGCTGGGCCGGGCGTGCGGGTACTCACCGGCCTCGTCGGGGATGGCATCTCGGTCGGCGCTGCCGCGACCGGCGCTTCGGTCGGTGAAGGCGATGGCGTCCAGGTCTCGGTCGGCAGCGCGGTCACAATCACCGGCTGCGCATCGCCAGCGCACGCCGCCAGCAGCAGCCCCATCAGCAGCAGCCCCATCACGCTCCACTGAGTTCGCACGTTCGTTTTCACGTTGCGTTTGTCCCCAGATATGGCAGCTCGCTCGTCGCGGGCGCATCGACTGGCAGCGCGCAGGTAAAGACGGATCCTCGCTCAGAGTTGCTCTGCACCCAAATGCGCCCGCCATGCGCCTCAATCGCAATCTTGCAGAACGCCAACCCCAAGCCGATGCCACGCGGCGCGTCCCGATAACGCACGCGCGAGAACTTCTCGAAGATCGACTGCTGCGCATCGAGCGGAATGCCCGGCCCGTTATCCTTCACGCGCAGGTAGACCTCGCTGCCACTGCTCGCGCTGCTGATCGCGATCGCGCCGCCTTCGGGCGTGTACTTGATGGCGTTGTCGATCAGGTTACCGATCACGCGCTCGATCATGTCCGGCTCGACGTAAATCAGCGGCAGGTCCGCAGCCAGCGTCTGGCGGATGCGGATGTTCTTCTCGTCCGCGAGCGGGCGCATCTGCTCGATCGCGCCTTCGATCAGGGCGTTGAGATCGCTGTTGTGGCGATTGCGCAGACGCATCCCCTCTTCCAGCCGCTGAATATCGAGCAGCGAGTCGACCATGCGCCGCGACTGCTGGCTGGCGCGGCACGCCACGTCCAGCAGGCTCCGCACCGAGGAATCGGTCGTGTCCGCCATGAGCCGGTTGAGCGCTTCCAGGCTGGAGTACACGTTGCCTAACGGGCCGCGCAGGTCGTGATAAACCATCGCGGTCATATCGCGCCGCAGCGTTTCGGCCATCACCTGCGAGCTCAGGTCGTGCTCGATCCACTGGATTTGATCGGTCATCGCGCCGCGCGTAAGCTGCTTGGCGTACACCTCAACCGGGCAGCGCTCGCCGTTCTTGCGCCAGACGGTCGAGCGAAAGCGCACTTCCAGGCCGCGCTGGAACTGCTCATAACGCTCGCCCAATAGCGCGACCGCGCTCTCGCCATGCAGCGCAGCGATCGTGCGCTGCGTGAGTTCTTCGCGCGTGTAGCCGAGAAACTCACACGCGCGCCGGTTGGCAACCTGGATCGCGCCGTGCAAATCGGTGATCAGGATCGGCACAATCGTGTCGTCGAACAGCGCGGCGTACCGCTGCTCCGCTTCGCGTGCGATCTCCACCAGTAGCGTATTGCTCAGCGCCGACGCGCCCATCTCGCTAATCGTCGCCGTCTAATTAATCGCATCCGCCGTAAAATAGTCTCGCGCCGGATGCGCCAGCGTCATCACACCGACCGCCTCCCCGGCGTGCACCAGCGGCACGCACAACGCCGATCCCATCGGCGGCGACAGCGGCTCGTCCGGCAGCGGAAGCCAAAGTGGGTTCGTCGTGATGTCGTTGACGACCATCGTGCGCAGATTGTCCAGCACGAACCCCGCCAGCCCGTCGCGCAGCACGCGCAGCATCACCGGACGCGGATCGGCATCCAGCGCGCCCCCCAGCGCGTAAACGTGATCGATCTCGCCGCGTCGCAGGCTCACCAGGCTGGCGTAGGGCGTGCCTAGCGCCTCGGCAGCAGAATGCAACACGTGCCGCACCACATCCGCAGAACGTAGCTCGGCGTTTAGCTCACGCGCCAGCCGGTAAACCAGCGTCAGCCGGAGTGTCTCGCTGAGACGCGCCTGGATCCCGCGCGTCGCGCTCATAGGCCGCTGCATCCTCCCTCCCAAGAGCGGATTGTAGCACATCCCCCACGAGGTCTGAGTGTCATGGCGCCTCGCCGGGCCGGTGAAGATAGTGGATCGTTGCCGGGCGCAGCGCTTCCTGAACCCCGCGCACAACGAGATCGCGCGCCTCGGCGTCGTGCTGAAAATCGATCTCGTCCGCCGGAACAACCAGCACCGGGCAGCTATCCCAGCGCCCGATCCACGCGTCATACAGCGCGTTCAACTGGCCGAGGTAGTCCGGCGAGATCTCGCGTTCATAGTCCCGCCCGCGAAGCTGAATGCGGTGTAACAACGTCTCGACGCTGCCTTTGAGATAGATCAGCAGATCAGGCGGCGGCAGGAACGCGCGCACGCCTTCGTACAGGTCGTGATAGGCGTGGTAGTCGCGCTCGGACATCAGCCCTTGCTGGTAGAGGTTGCAGGCGAAGACCTCGGCGTCTTCATACACGCTGCGATCCTGCACGACCGAGCCGGGATGATCGACAAGCTGGCGGTGGTGCTGCAAGCGCCGCGAGAGGAAGAACACCTGCGAGTGAAAACTCCAGCGCGTCATATCCTCGTAAAAATCTGCGAGGTACGGGTTTTCGTCCACCGCCTCGTAAAACGGCTTCCAACCAAACGCCTCGGCCAGGATGCTCGTCAGCGTCGATTTGCCGATCCCGATATTGCCCGCGATGGCGACAAATTGCTTGTTGGAATTGACGGGCGGGATCATGCCGGGTTCCCTTCCGTATCAGCGCCGGAGTCCGGCTTGTGCCAGGTGCGCTCCTGGTTGCGGCGCATCTTCTCCAGGTACGCCGCTTCGAGATCAACCCCGGCGTAGTTCGCCAGCTTGAGCACATATGCCAGCACGTCGGCTAGCTCCTCGCGCACAGCCGGAAGCGCCGCGTCCGCCTGCCCCGTATCCTTCGCCAGACGGTGCTGCCGGAACGCCCGCGCCAGCTCGCCCACCTCTTCCTGCAGCAGCATGAAGTTGAAGCCGGGATCGGTCGAAAAGCCTTTGTCGCTATCCAACTCGCGATGAAAGCGCTGGAAATCAACCAGCCGCCCCGCTTGTGGCGCCTCGCCGGGCGCCGCCGGAGACGCGACCTGCACAACCGGCGTCTCGGCCTGCCCAAGCCCTGGCAGGGCGGGCTGGCTCGGTCCCTCACCGAGCGCGCCGCGAATCCGCGCGAAAACGGCCTCGCGGTCCGCGTCATTCTTGACGAAATCGAGGTCGTTGGTGTCGATCGTCAGCACGGGCGCGGCGGTGTACGCGCTGAAAAACGCGTCGTAGGTCACGCGCAGCCGGTCGATATACGCCGCTTCCATGTTACGCTCGTAGGTGCGGTCGCGCGCGATGATGCGATCCATCAGCGTGTCGGTACTGGCTTGCAGATAGACGACGAGATCGGGCCGCGAAATGTTCTCCGCCAGCGCTTCCTGCACGCTGTAATACGTTTGCAGCTCGTCGCCCGAAAGGTTTACTTCCGCAAACAAGCGATCCTTCTCAAACATATAATCGCTGATCAGCGGGCGGGGAATCCGGCGGAGCTGGCGCTGCTGGTGATAGCGGCTGAGCAAAAAGAAGATCTGAGTCTGGAAGGCGTAGCGCGAGCGGTCGGTGTAGAAATCGCTGAGAAACGGGTTTTCCTCAAAAACTTCGAGCACCAGCCGCGCGCCAACCGCTTGCTGAAACAAGCGCGCGAGCGTGGTCTTGCCGACGCCGATCACGCCTTCGATGGCGATGTAGGCTTCCGTTGGTTCCATGTGTGTGCCGGTCCGTCTGTGTGCGCCTCGCCACGCTCCCCAAAGCGCAGCGAAGGTCCGTGGTTCAGGGTGAGTATACGCCCGCCCGGAATGAATGTCCACCACAGCGCCCGCGTGCCCGCGCCCGCCTCATGCGGCGATTCTGCGCTACAATGGCAGAGTAGCGGTTAGCGGTTGGCGATTAGCGATTAGCAAGGCTGACTAATATGTCGAAACTGGACAAACGCTGTGCGCACCGGGGAAACTTTATTCCTTCATCCCGCAACCCCTTTTCCCGACTCCGCATGCGGAGAGAGGTCAGGGGTGAGGTTCCGCGTGCCGACGACAGATGCTCATTTCTTCCGATCAATCACGCAAGGACTCATGGCTAACCGCTAACCGCTAACTGCTTTTAAGGATATCGCCATGCGCTTACGAAACGCTTTCATACTCGCCAGCATCGGCGTTCTGATCGCCGGATGTGGCGCGCTGGACCGGGGCGATCCGGTGGTGATCACCGCCACGCCCAACGCTGCCGAGCGCGCGCCGCTGGACGCAACACCCGCGCTGACCAGCGGCACCGGCGCGTTCGAGAACCAGACCGCGCTGCTC
>Ga0079224_100017225_pt1 | contig 10177 bp, 9 predicted proteins | sample Stecom2015_FD_80414 | JGI IMG/M metagenome (GOLD analysis project Ga0079224, IMG submission 80414) | Agricultural soil microbial communities from Utah to study Nitrogen management - Steer compost 2015 | ecosystem: Environmental > Terrestrial > Soil > Agricultural land | place: USA: Utah... | reverse complement strand
CCGTCAGCGGCGGTACGGCCGGCTTTCTTGGCGGCTTTCATGCCGCTGGATTTGCGCAGCTCTTCGATGGCTTTTTCGATGTCGCCAGCGGACTCAACCAGCGCCTTCTTGCATTCCATCATGCCGAGGCCGGTGCGCTCGCGCAGTTCTTTGACCATTGCAGCACTGATATCTGCCATGGGATAACTCCTCCGCTTCATTGAGTTCGAGCACATGAGGCCGAACTCAGATAACAATCTTTTGCTGATCAAATGCCTGGATGCGTCATTCCGATCAGCGGCTTGAAATGAACGGGGCCGGCAAAGCCAGCCCCGATGCAACCGATGCGACTAAGCAGACGCTTATTCCGCAGCGCCAGCCTCGTCGGCCTTCACTTCAACAAACTCGTTGTTGAAGCCGCCGGAAGCCCGGCCCGCGAGTACCGCATCTGCAACAGCGGTTGCGTACAGCTTGACGGCGCGAATGGCGTCGTCGTTGCCCGGGATCACGTAATCAACGCCATCCGGGTTGCTGTTGGTATCAACCACACCGATGACCGGGATGCCGAGCTTGTTGGCTTCCTGGATCGCAATGCGTTCGTGATCGACGTCGATAATGAAAATGGCGTCGGGCAGGCCAGCCATATCCTTGATACCGCCGATGGAGCGCTCAAGCTTCTCCATATCGCGGGTGCGCATCAGCGCTTCTTTCTTGGTCAGCTTAGCGAAGGTACCGTCCTGCGCCTGAGCTTCCAGTTCGCGCAGGCGTTTGATCGACAGGCGAATGGTTTTGTAGTTGGTGAGCATGCCACCGAGCCAGCGGCTGCTGACGTACGGCATGCCGCAACGGGCCGCTTCTTCCTTGATGATTTTCGATGCAGAACGCTTGGTGCCGACCAGCAGAATCTTGTTCTTGTTGGCGGCCAGCTTCTGCACAAAGGCGAGGGCTTCGTTGAACGCCGGAACAGTGTGTTCCAGGTTGATGATATGGATTTTGTTGCGGGCGCCGAAGATGTACTGCGACATCTTGGGGTTCCAGAAGCGGGTCTGGTGGCCGAAATGCACACCAGCCTGCAGCATTTCACGCATGCTGACTTGAGTCATGACAATACCTTCTAGGTTTTGGGTTAGACCTCCACGTACCCCATCAATCCACCCCTTGGTCTGACGACCTCCGGGCACCCAGATTGCTGTGACGGTGCGTGTGTGGCGTTAAGAATCAAGGACCTATGCGGCCCATTTTCAACTCCCGCATTTTGCGGGACGCGCTTTATACCACAGGCGCCGGTGAAGCTGAAGCCGAAAGTGGCAAATTCGGTCAACTCACCAGAACCAGCGCTGCGTCAAACGTTGCAACCAGCGCGATGCGATGCGATCGGTACTCGTCTCCAACACATGACTGATGCGGTCCTGCCAGTGTTTTTTCTCGACGTATTCGATGCGGTACAGATCGCAATCGTGGCGCTGAGCCATCAGGTATTCGTCACTGGTCTGCACGGCGTCGATCAGCTTTTTCTCGACTGCCTGAATGCCATACCAGACTTCGCCGGTCGCGATGTTATCGATGTCGATTTGCGGCCGGTGCTGACCGACGTGCTGCTTGAACAGCTGATGGGTCTCCTCCAGCTCTTCAACAAACTTGCGGCGACCCTTTTCGGTGTTTTCACCCAGCATCGTCAGCGTGCGCTTGAACTCGCCGGCGGTGTGCAGCTCCACATCGATCTCGTGCTTTTTCAGCAGGCGATGGAAATTCGGCAGCTGTGCCATCACACCGATGGAGCCGATGATCGCAAACGGCGCGGCGATGATATGCGGCGCGATGCACGCCATCATGTAGCCGCCGCTCGCGGCCACCTTGTCGACCGAAACAGTCAGCCCGATGCCGGCATTGATCAGACGCTGCAATTGCGAGGCCGCCAGCCCGTAGGTGTGGACCATGCCACCGCCGCTGTCGAGACGCAGCAACACCTCATCGTCCTTCGTCGCCAGCGTCAGGATCGCGCTGATTTCCTCGCGCATGTAATCCACCGCCGAGGCGCGGATATCGCCGTCAAAATCCAGCACGAAGATACGTTTGCGCGGGGCTTCATCATCGCCCTTCTTTTTGGCCGCCTTGCGCTCGGCTTTTTCCTTGCGCTTTTCCTCTTTCTGCCAGGCCTTTAACTCATGCTCGGAAAAAATCGAAGACTTGATGTCGTCCTCAAAGCTCTGGAAACGATCGCCCAGATCCTCGACCTCAATATGACCCTCAGGCTCGTGGCGGCGGCGCTGCCCCAGCGCGATAAGCCCGGCAAAAAGAAACAGGATACCGACGATGAGGGTGATCGTTTTCAGTAAAAACAGGCCGTATTCAGATAAAAATGCCAATGCGAAAACTCCGGATTTCGGCGAGTGCGAGGGATGCGGGAAAAAAGCGGTCGGCCATGGTGGGGACTGGCCGGGTTGAAGTCAAGCGAGGATGGCGGCGCTATTCCCAGCGTTCAATGGCGAGCCTGGCGCGATCGTTGAGAGGCTTCGCGACCAGTCCGGACGGGCCGATAGTCACCGCGAACATGGCGCCATCGGCCATCGGCAGATAGGCGGCGCTGCCGTACTGCGCGTCGAGCAGCACGAACCGCTGACTGACCTGGCGCAGCCAGTACCAGGCGTCGAGTAAAGGCTTTTTCTCCATCAGATCGACGACACTGCGCGGCTTGTTGTGCTCGTCTTCGAGTGCGATATAGCGACCGCTGAGGCGATCGAGGCGATAACCCGGCTTGAACCCCAGACGGGCCAGCCCCGGACTCCACTTCAGCATGCGCACATCGAGCTGCCAGAGATCGCCATCCAGCTGCGCCGCTTGTGTACGCGTATCCGGGTAGGTCAGGGAGACGCTGTAACGCTGGGCATCGAGCTTGTTGAAATTCAGCGTCGCCACCGGCTGCTCGGACAATATCTGCTGATAGTTGCGCAAATCCCACGCACCGAGTCCAACCAGCACCGCCAGCACCAGCACCGTCAGGCCGATCGTGCCGCGCAGCCAGCCCAGCAGCCAGTGCCGGTTGAACAACAGGCGCAAGCCGAACAGGGCGACCACTAAAGCCAGTATCGCGAGACCGATTGCGACGGCGGAATACATCATGTTTTGCGCCCCCTGCGCCTGTCCTTGTTAATCCGGTTTGTCGACGAGAAAACCCAGCGCCGCGAGACTTTCTTCGGCCACTTCGAGAATGCGGTCGTCGGGCGCGCGGCCGGCGCCGAGTTCGATCAGGTAATACTCCATGCTGATCAACGCATCCGCGAGGGTTTCCAGCAATTGCTGGCGCTGCGGGGCGCTGGCCTGCTTGTCCTGGGCGGTGAGATCGACGAAAGCGACGCAGCCGCGCAGGATATTGGCCGCGCGCTGATAACCGAGAATCTGTACGCCGCCGCGCACCCCGTTCAACGTGATGGCGACATTGGCGACATGCACAGGGTCAAAGCCGGATTCCGCGTAGGCGCTGATGGCGCGCTTGGCCAGCGAAATGCCGTTCTGCCCTTCCTCAATCACGATGCGGGAGGCTTCCAGCAGCTGGCTTTCGGCAATGATTTTCTTGCGCATCGTATCGCTGACCTGCTCCAGGTCACCGGCCGAAAGCTCGTGGCGATACAGGCTCGACAGGCTGCTTTCGATAAACAGCAGGGTATCCGCCACCGCCAGAAACTGGTCTGCGGGCACGCCATTTTTCTGCCCCACCCAGCCTTCGACCATGCTGACCTGGCTGCGCAGAATGTCGGCCGGGGCTTTCAGATTGACCATGCGCAGCGTGTCCGCCACACGATTGAGCGTATCCCGCAGCGGCGCCACCTCCTCCGTCGACATGCCCTGATTCTGCGATGCGATTTCGAGGATGTCCTTGGCGCTGCGCAGTTCCTCCTTGAGCACCTTGACGACCGAATCGATGGCCTCCAGACCCGGCCCGCGCATGGCGTCGCGCTGCGCCGTGAGTTCCTTGTCGTTGGGCGCCAGTGCCGGAATCCGCAGCGCGGCGATCACCGGCTTGGCCAGCCCTTCGCGATGGGCGGACAACGCCAGCTGATAAATCATCTCCTTGCGCAGGCTGTTGTCCAGCGCGCCGACCAGAGCCTCCTCACCGCCCTTGATGTAGCGCGCCATCAATCGTTCGATCGCGCCCAGCGTGCGTTTGCGGTTCAGGTTCAGCGACAGACCGCCATTGGCCAGCGACTCGGTGACGGCGGCAGCGATCTGCCAGAAACCGCGCCCGCTGGATATGGGGGTTTGCGCGGCAAAACGCGCCGCGGCGCGCGCGATCAGCTGCAGATTCAGCGTCTCGTTCTTCTGGCGCAGGATGGCCAGCAGCCCGACCTGATACATCTGCCGCAACCGCGCCAGCGCCGGCATGTTGGGCGGCGCATCGGAGCCGCTCAGCGGCGTCACCGGTGTCAGCTCCAGCGGCACCGGGTCGAAGTAATACTCCGGCAGTACCGGCTGACGCCGCGCCACCCGCAGCTCGTTCAGATACGCCAGCACCAGATAAGGATTCAGAAATTTTCGCGTCGACAGAAATTCGATATAACGCGGCAGTGCAAAGAAGGCATGACTGAGCGCGCCGGCCAGGGCTTCGCTGGCAGCCGGCGCCGCGGCGGCGATATCGGCGACGGTTGCGGCCATTTCATCGGCCAGCGCCGCTGCGCCCGTGCACTGGATCAGGCGCAAAGTGCCGGCGACCTGAGCGATATCGTTGCCGCAGTTTTCGATCGCGCTGCTGTTGTGGGTATCGATCAGAAACGCTTCGAATTCGGCAGCGGCATGCGCAATGGTGGCATCCAGCTCCTGACGCACCATCGCCAGGGAATTCAGATTGATTTGTTCCAGAGACACGGGGAATCCTTTTGCAGATTTAAGCGCCCGCTAGTTATAGCAGAACATCCAAAGCTCGGCCGTGGATGCGGCCACAGTCGCACACACCGCCTCGAAGCATTACGCCATCGCGACGCAATCGGCCTACAGCGACTCAGCCCTTGCGCCAGACCGTGTTGCCCGCGCTTTTTTTGTCGATCTCCTGCAGGCGTCGCTCGTGAGCCTCCAGCTCCTGCGCGGTGGCACAGATCACCGGCAGCGGCTGACGCGAACTCGGCAGGCGCCGGATCGCACTCGTCACCACTTGCTGGTTCGCGGTTTGATCGCTGCCGGCCAGCGCCAGTGCGGTCTGCCCGCCCGTCATCGCCAGATAGACATCGGCCAGGATTTCGGCATCGAGCAGCGCACCGTGGAGGTCGCGCTGCGAATTATCGACGCCGTAGCGCTGGCACAACGCGTCGAGATTGTTTTTCTGGCCGGGATGCCGCTGCCGCGCCATCACCAGGGTATCGATGATCCCGCAAAACTCCTCGACCCGATCGCTGCGCCCCAGCAACTTCAGTTCGCTGTTCAGGAAGCCAAGGTCGAAGGGCGCGTTGTGAATGATCAGCTCGGCGCCGCGAATGAAATCGAGCATGTCGTCGACGATGGCGGAGAACAAGGGCTTGTCCTCCAGCATCTGGTTGGTGATGCCATGCACCTCGATCGCGCCGGCATCGATTTCGCGCTGCGGATTGATGTACTGGTGATAGTGGCGCCCGGTCAGCCGGCGATTGAATAACTCGACGCAGCCCACCTCGATCAGGCGGTGGCCCTGACTTGGCTCAAGGCCGGTGGTTTCGGTGTCCAGAACGATCTGACGCATAGGTATTCCTTAAATATTCAACTGGCCGCGCTGCGGCGCAGCTCGGCAATGCCGCGGTTGGCCAGTTCATCAGCCAGTTCATTTTCGCGATGTCCGCTGTGCCCCTTGATCCAGTGCCAGCGCACCTGATGCCGCTGGCACTGGCTGTCGAGCGCCTGCCACAGATCCACATTCTTGACCGGAGCCTTGCTGGCGGTGCGCCAGCCGCGCTGCTTCCAGTTGGTGATCCACTCGGTGATACCGCGCCGCACATATTCGGAATCGGTGGTCAGATCGACCTCGCAGGGCTCTTTCAGCGCCGTTAACGCCTCGATGGCCGCGCGCAACTCCATGCGGTTGTTGGTGGTCAGCGCCTCGCCGCCATGCAGCGTTTTTTCAACGCCCTGATAACGCAGCAATACGCCCCAGCCACCGGGGCCGGGATTTCCCTTGCAGGCCCCGTCGGTAAACACTTCAATTTTTTTCATTGTTTCGAATCGGTCGAGGGGCTTGTGGCCGATGGCACCGGCAGCAGTCGCGGGCGCGCATTGACGCTGGGTTTGGCAACCGGCAGCGGATTGATGGTGACCTGCGGCCGCCAGCGGGTTTTGATCAGGGTGGCGCGGGCGACCTGCTTGACTGCGGTGATCACATACACCGCGCCAATCGGCAGATAACGCAATCCCAGCGCCCATTGCGCATCGCCGGCACTCAGGTAATTCGCAGTGCGATGAAACGGCAGACGATGGAAGCCGAACTGGGTTTTCTGCACCGTGAAGCCCAGCAGCTCCAGCCAGTCGTTGACGCGGGTCGCCGACAGAAAGTGGTTGTGCCACAGCGTCTCGGCGTGGGCGCGTCCGGCCAGCATGCGCGCGCCGAACAATGACAGCGGATTGAACCCCACGATCAGCACGCGCCCCTGCGGCAGGGTCACGCGGTACAGCTCGCGCAGGACCGCGTGCGGATTCGACGCAAACTCCAGCACGTGATGCACCACCACGCCGTCCAGGCTGTCGGTATCGAAGGGCAGCGCATCGAATTCACATTGCACAAAAGGTTGTGACGCGGTGTTCTGCGGCAGCACCGGCCCGGCCCGAAAGCAGCGCTGCACACGGCAGTCGTCAAACAGGGAGATATCGCCGTCAAAACCCAGCTGCAGCGCAAAATAGCCGAACAGATCATTGAGCTGATCGGTGACCAGTCGCTGCTCCTGCTCCAGCATGGCAGCCCCGAGCGGCGATTTCAGCCAGGCTTGCATGGCTGGCGCAATGCGCTGCGGCGGTGGTTGTCGTTTCCACAGGGGCATAATGAACGCGAGTCACGATCAAGGGGACGGGTGGTTATAGTACCCACTTCAGCCCGTTTTGCCACGGAGCCACCGGGGATTTCATCATGCTGAGCATCACACCCATTCCTGCCTTCACCGACAATTACATCTGGTGCCTGCACAACGGCAGCGAAGCCTTTGTCGTCGATCCGGGTGCCGCCGCGCCCGTCGAGGCCTTCCTGTCGGCGCACACCCTGCAATTACGCGGGCTGTTGATCACCCACCATCATCCCGATCACACCGGCGGCATCAAAGAGCTGACCACCAATCGGCCAAACCTGCCCGTGTACGGACCCGACAATCCTCGCATCGACGGCATCACCCACACATTGCGCGAAGGCGACGTATTGACGGCACTGGGGCAGGCATTTCAGGTGATCGAGGTCCCCGGCCATACGCTGGACCATATCGCCTTTTTCGCCGATACCGCGCCGCAGCCGCTGCTGTTTTGCGGGGATACGCTATTCGCCGCCGGCTGCGGCCGTCTGTTCGAGGGCACACCGGCGCAGATGTTCTCCAGCCTGCAAAAACTGACCGCCCTGCCGGCACAGACACTGGTGTACTGCACGCATGAATACACGCAGAGCAACCTGCGTTTTGCCCGAGCCGTGGAGCCGGACAATGCCGACATCGCCGCGCGCGCAGACAATGTCGACGCACTGCGCGCGCGCCAACAGGTAACGCTGCCCAGCTCAATTGCCATGGAACTGGCGACCAATCCCTTCCTGCGCTGGCAGGCGCCCGCGGTGCAGGCAGCGGCCCGCACACGGATTCCGGAAGCCAGTTCCGGCCCCGAAATTTTTGCCGCCATTCGCGGCTGGAAAGATCAATTTTGAGAACCCGGTTTTGACTCACCCCGCCCGAGCCAATAGACTCCCGGGCAAAATGTGACCTGCTGAAGCCCCGACTTCGACTGCAAATATGCCCTTCAACCAGCCCGCCAACTCCCGTTTCGCGCGCAGCAAACGCGAAAAATCCAGCCGTCTGCGATGGCCGGGGCTGTATGCATGGGTTGCAGCATTGATCATGGCAACCCTGCTCGGCGGCTGCAGCAGCACAGCTCCGCAACCCTCGGCAAGCCAGACATCCACCTCCCCGCAAAAACCTCCCCGCAGCAATAATCAAACCGCCATGTCGGACCTCTTTATTTCCGACGATGACGCAAGCACCGCCGATGGCGAGCTGGTGTCGACGGATTCGGTCTGGCAGCGTCTGCGCGAGGATTTGCGACTCGACCGCCACCAGCACAGCGCCGCCATCGACCGCGAGCTGGACTGGTTCCAGAAACATCCGGCCTACTGGTACAAGGTCACCGAACGTTCGAACCGCTTCCTGCACTACGTCGTGACTGCGGTCGAACAGCGCAATATGCCGGGTGAACTGGCCCTGTTGCCCTTTATCGAAAGCGCCTACGATCCCTTCGCCCTGTCGCGCAGCGGAGCCTCCGGGCTGTGGCAGTTCATGCCCGCCACCGGCCGCAATTTCGGTCTTCAACACACACAATTCCTCGATGGCCGCCGCGACGTAATGGCCTCGACCGACGCCGCGCTGAACTATCTGCAGAAACTCCACGACAAATTCGATGGCGACTGGCTGCTGGCCATCTCCGCCTACAATTTTGGCGAGGGCAATATCCAGAAGGCCATCGACGCCAACCGCCGCCAGGGCAAGCCCACCGATTTCTGGAGCCTGAGCCTGCGCGACGAAACGCGCACCTATGTACCCCGTCTGCTCGCGCTCGCCCGCATCGTCGAAAATCCGCACCGCTATGGCATGACGCTGCACCACATTCCCGACCGCGCCTACTTCGCCAGTGTCGACACTTACGGCCCGATCGATTTGAAGCGGGCTGCGGATCTGGCCGATGTCAGCCTCGACGAGATGCGCAAGCTGAATCCAGGGCTGCGCCGTCTGGCCACCGATCCGCGCGGCCCGCATCGCATTCTGGTTCCCGCCGACAAGGTCGATCGTTTCTCGCAGAGGCTCGCGCAAACGCCGCCAGCGCAGCGCATCAGCGGCCAGAAATATCAGGACTATCGCGTCGTCAAAGGCGACACGCTGCTGAGTATTTCGCGCAAATTTAACGTCGAGGCAGATTCGATTCGCAGCACCAACCGGCTGGACGGCAACAATGTCAGCCAGGGGCAATTACTGCTGATCCCGGGCGGCTATCCGGGCAGCGCACCCGCTCGGTTTGAAGCGACAACAACCGCCACAGCCACCACATCGACCTACCCCAGCGAATACAGGGTTGCCAAGGGCGACACACTGTGGGGAATCGCCAAACGCCACGGCGTCAAACCCGCCGATATCCTGCGCTGGAATGGTTTGAGCGCGAATGCGTCGCTGCGCCCGGGACAGCGCCTGCACATTGCCAGCACATCAAACAAACCCGCGATCGCCAATGCCACCCCTGCACCGGGCTATGGCAAACAGCAAGGCGACTTGCAGGACAGTCAACAAAAAGTGGGATACACGGTTAAAAACGGCGATTCGCTGTACGCGATAGCCAACAAATTCAATGTCCACGTTGAAGACATCCTGCGCTGGAATCAGGTCAACCCGAACAGCCTGCGCCCCGGTACCAAACTCACGCTCTACGTCGACTGACGGTTTTTATTTTTTCTGCCCGTCTATTTTTTTACCGCCCCCGCTCTCGCCGCCAGCATAGCCAGCCCCATATTGGCCTGCTGGGCAAAGTGACTGAAACTCTCGTGCTGCTCCGGTGTAATCGGCTCCCCACCCATACCGCGATCAGCCAATATCACCCCGATCTTGCGCGCACTGGTGTAGAGCGGTGCCAGCACACAATTGTCGGCGGCAATCAGCGCCTTTAACTCCTTGTCGATCAGATGTTGTTGCGGGCTGCGCCGGCCCGGCTGCAACCACATGGTCTGACGATGGTGAAAGCAGTACGAAAGCAGATTGTCCTGCTCGTTGCGCGTCGGCCAGCGCAGCGTTTCGCGCCAGCGCGCCGCCTCTTCGCCGAGCACGTGCTTGGCCTGCAGCAATTTGGTTTTGGGATCGATCAGACACAAAGCAACGCGCTCAAAGCCGGAGCCGCGATGCACGCCCTCGACGACGGTTTGAAACAGCGTATTGGCATCGACGCCGTCCTGAATCATCGTCGCCATTTCGCGCAGGATTTTCAGTTGCAGCTGCGGATCGGCGCGATGTTTGGACAAGGT
>Ga0079224_100017224_pt1 | contig 10177 bp, 11 predicted proteins | sample Stecom2015_FD_80414 | JGI IMG/M metagenome (GOLD analysis project Ga0079224, IMG submission 80414) | Agricultural soil microbial communities from Utah to study Nitrogen management - Steer compost 2015 | ecosystem: Environmental > Terrestrial > Soil > Agricultural land | place: USA: Utah... | reverse complement strand
GTTCACGTCGAGCTCCCCAAACGCCGACTGACCGTCTTCACCGGGGTCTCCGGCTCCGGCAAGAGCTCGCTGGTGTTCAGCACCATCGCCGCGGAGTCACAGCGGCTGATCAACGAAACCTACAGCGCGTTCCTGCAAGGGTTCATGCCCACGCTGGCCCGTCCCGACGTGGACGTCCTCGACGGCTTGACCACCGCGATCATCGTGGACCAGGAGCGGTTGGGGCCAACCCTCGCTCCACGGTCGGGACCGTCACCGACGCCCACGCGATGCTCCGGATCCTGTTCAGCCGACTCGGACAGCCGCACATCGGCTCGCCGCAGGCGTTCTCCTTCAACGTCGCTTCGATCAGTGGGGCGGGCGCGGTCACGTTCGAGCGCGGTGGCCGACAAGTGAAGGAGCGCCGCGAGTTCAGCATCACCGGCGGCATGTGCCCACGCTGTGAAGGCCTGGGCCGGGTGAGTGAGTTCGATCTGTCCGCGTTGTACGACGAGAACCTGTCGCTCAACGAAGGCGCGCTCAAGATTCCCGGCTACAGCATGGACGGCTGGTACGGGCGGATCTTCCGGGGCTGCGGGTTCTTCGATCCCGACAAGCCGATCCGTACGTTCACCAAGCGGGAACTGAACGACCTGCTCTACAAGGAACCGACCAAGATCAAGGTCGAGGGGATCAACGTCACGTACGAGGACTGATCCCGAAGCTGCAGAAGTCGATGCTGTCCAAGGATCGGGAGGCGATGCAGCCGCACGTGCGCGCGTTCGTGGATCGCGCGGTGACGTTCGGCACCTGCCCGGAGTGCGACGGTACTCGCCTCAACGAGACCGCCCGGTCCTCAAAGATCAAGGGGAAGAGCATCGCGGACGTCTGCGCGATGCAGATCAGCGACCTGGCCGAGTGGTTGCGCGGCCTCGACGAGCCGTCGGTGGCGCCGCTGCTCACCGGTCTCCAGCGCACACTGGACGCATTCGTGGAGATCGGCCTGGGCTACCTTTCGCTCGATCGGTCATCAGGCACGCTGTCGGGGGGCGAAGCGCAGCGCGTCAAGATGATCCGGCACCTCGGGTCCGCGCTGACCGATGTCACCTACGTGTTCGACGAGCCGACCGCCGGCCTGCACCCGCACGACATTCAGCGGATGAACGACCTGCTGCGGCGCCTGCGGGACAAGGGCAACACGGTGCTGGTCGTGGAGCACAAGCCGCAGAGCATCGAGATCGCCGACCATGTCGTCGATCTCGGACCGGGCGCCGGGACGGCCGGTGGCGAGGTGGTGTTCGAAGGCACGGTGGAGGGGCTACGGAAGAGCGGCACGCTCACCGGACGGCACCTCGACTACCGCGCCGAACTGAAGCCGTCGGTACGTACCCCGTCGGGGGTGCTGGAGGTGCGCGGCGCCACCACCCACAACCTGAAGAATGTCGACGTCGACATTCCGCTCGGGGTGCTGGTGGTGGTGACCGGGGTGGCGGGGTCGGGCAAGAGCTCGCTGCTCCATGGCTCGGTCGCCGGCCGCGAAGGGGTGGTGGCGGTCGACCAGACGCCGATCAAGGGCTCCCGGCGCAGCAACCCCGCGACGTACACCGGTCTGCTCGACCCGATTCGGAAGGCGTTCGCCAAGGCCAACGGCGTGAAGCCGGCGCTGTTCAGCCCCAACTCCGAAGGCGCCTGCCCTACCTGCAACGGCGCCGGGGTCGTCTACACCGACCTGGCGCTGATGGCCGGGGTCGCCATCCCGTGCGAGGAGTGCGAGGGGAGGCGGTTCCAGGCGTCGGTGCTGGAGTTCACCTTCGGGGGGCGCAACATCGCCGAAGTGTTCGGGATGCCGGTCGAGGAGGCGTTGGAGTTCTTCGGCTCCGGGGAGGCGAAAATCCCCGCCGCGCGTACCATCCTCCAGCGCCTCGCCGATGTGGGGCTCGGCTACCTGACCCTGGGGCAGCCGCTCACCACCCTGTCCGGTGGGGAACGACAGCGGCTCAAGCTGGCCACCCACATGGGGACCGATGGCGGTGTCTACCTCCTCGATGAGCCCACCAGCGGGCTGCACCTCGCCGACATCGCGCAGCTGCTCGGCCTGCTGGACCGCCTGGTCGACTCCGGGAAGTCGGTCATCGTCATCGAGCACCATCAGGCGGTCATGGCGCACGCCGATTGGATCATCGACCTCGGCCCGGGCGCCGGTCATGACGGGGGACGGATCGTCTTCGAAGGCACCCCGCCGACCTGGTCGCCGCCCGCTCCACTCTCACCGGCGAACACCTCGCGGCCTACGTCGGCGCGTAACCAGCGTCGGCGCGTAAGGCCGGACAAGTGGGCCTGATCCCCGGCCGGGGATCAGGCCCACGGTCGTGGGAAGCGAGACCAGCGTGGCGACCTTCCCAGAACTGGCGGAAATGTGATCCACATCGCAGGATGAAATCAACCGTCATTTCTGCCTCAATCGGGAAGGAGCGACATGGAGGCCCTCAATGAGACATTAGATCAAGTTTCAGGTTTCATCTGGGGTCCCTGGCTGCTGATCCCCCTGCTGCTGTTGACCGGGGTGTATCTGACCATCGTGCTGCGGGGAGTGCAGTTTCAGCGGTTCGGGTACGCGTTCTGGCTGGCCTTGATCAAGCGGAAAGAGCCGGGCGCGGAGGGGGACATCACCCACTACCAGGCCCTGACCGTGGCCCTGGCCGCCACCGTCGGGGTCGGCAACATCGCCGGAGTCGGGACCGCGATCGCGATCGGTGGCCCGGGCGCGCTGTTCTGGATGTGGATGACCGGCCTGGTCGGGATGGCCACCAAGTACAGTGAGGCGTTCCTCGGGGTGAAGTACCGCCGCACCGACGCCAAAGGGGAGCAGAGCGGCGGCCCGATGTACTACCTCAGCGAAGGGCTCAAGGCGCGGTTTGGCCCGGGCATGGGCAAGTTCGGACTGGTCCTGGCGTTTCTGTTCGCGCTGTTCGGCGCGGTGGCCGCGTTCGGTATCGGCAACATGGTGCAGTCCAACAGCGTCGCCGATGTCATCCACAGCGAGTGGAACATCAGCACCTGGAGCACCGGGCTGGTGCTCACCCTGGTGGCCGGGGTGGTGCTGATCGGCGGGATCAAGTGGATCGGCCGGGTCAGCGCCGCGTTGGTGCCGTTCATGGTGCTGCTGTACTGCCTCGGCGGCGTCGCGGTGCTGGCGTTCAACGTGGGCGAGCTGCCTAACGCGCTGCAGATCATCTTCACCGACGCGTTCACCGGCACCGCCGCCACCGGTGGGTTCATCGGCGCCGGCTTCCTGGCGGCGCTACGGTACGGCGTTGCCCGGGGCATCTTCTCCAACGAGTCCGGTCTGGGCACCGGCGGGATCGCCGCGGCCGCGGCCAAGACCACGCACGAGGTACGGCAGGCGCTGGTGTCGATGACCCAGACCTTCCTGGACACCCTGGTGGTGGTCTCCTTCACCGGGTTGGCGATCGTGGTCACGGGCGCCTGGACGTTCGTCGACGAGGCGGGTAACGCCCTCGAGGGCGCGACCCTGACCGCGGCGGCCTTCCGGGACGGCCTGCCCGGGAACCAGGGCGGGGTGCTGGTCACGCTCGGGGTGATCCTGTTCGCCTTCTCCACCCTGCTGGGTTGGGCGTACTACGGCGAGCGGTGCATGGAGCGGCTGTTCGGGCGGGGTGCGGTCACCCCGTACCGGGTGGTGTTCACTGGATTGATCTTCGTTGGTGCGGTCACCGAGCTGCGGACCGTCTGGATAATCGCCGACATCCTCAACGGGCTGATGGCGCTGCCCAACCTGATCGGTCTCATCCTGTTGTCCGGTGTGATCGCTCGGGGCACCCGGGCGTTCTTCCAGCGCTCGGACTGGCGCATCGTGATGGAGCGACCAGAGAAACCCGCACCCGGCTTGACCGGGTGAGGTATCGGTGGGTCCGGGGCGGACCGCGCTCCGCCCCGGACCCACCTACTCACCCGCCGGACTGGATCACTTTGAAGAAGTTGCTCTGGCGACCATCCTCGGTGTGCTCCTGGTAGATGAACTCCAGATCCCGCTCGTCAAAAGTCCGCAGCCAGTCTTCCCAGGAGACTTCGGTCAGCGTGCTGCCGTGATAGCCGGGAAAGTCCAGCCGGAGTACCCCTAGCTCATTGTCGAAGTCGGTACCGGCCACAGTCGCCGGTTTGGCTCCGCGCTGCTCGGCCCACGCCCGGATCCGGTCGTGATCGCGGGTACGGAGCGTCTGCCCGGCATATTCCTCGTGCTCTGCCATCCGACACCTCCGAATTCCGCGGTTGTCGACTGCGGTACCCCGGTCGGCGCAGCCCTAATCTGGCCACGGAGTGAGTTCGCTCACGCGAAGGGGCCGGCGACCCCCGCCAGGGCGGTGCCGACCAGGTGAACACTGGTCGGCAGGAATCCATCACCCTAGCGGTCATCGCGTCGGCGAGTAGAACCACGGGTCGGTCAGGTCGTAGAACCGCGGCTCCCCCCAGAGCTGCTGCTCGTCCTTCATCAGGTCGACCAGCTCCGGAGGCGGCTGCTTACGCTCCCCTTCCCGCGCGGTTGCCTCGTCCGTGAAGTACACGGCCTGGGTGAAATCACCGGCACCGTCGTCGTGCTGTGCCAGCACCCCGCCGATGATCTCCGGCCGCCACTTCCGGAGGATCTCTTCCGTCTCCCGGTTGATCTCCACCAGCCGCGGCAGATCATCGCTGTGCCCCTGGATCACCTGCACGAAGCCGGCCTTGTCGGAGCCGCCCGCGAGGAACGTCTCACACCGCCGACAGTCGTAGAAGGTGGCAGTACCGGTGAAGAGCTTCGCGGTCTGCATCCACCACTGGTGCTGCTCCGGGCGATCGCTGTTACGTCGGGCCGCTTCCGGCGACTCGAACCGCACCAGCATGATCAGTTACTGGTCGGCGGTCACCCCGGCGGTGGTGCCCAGCCACCCGGCGGCGCCGGGGGCCAAGTCCCGGTACCAGGTGTCCAGCGCGTCCCGCATCTCAGTCGGATCGGTGATGTGGCCCTGGATGACTTGGATGAACATGGCTTCTCCCATGTGCCCGGGCCGGGGTGCCCACCGGCGCCCCGGCGTGTCCCTGGTTACCTACCCGCGGTGACGGGTGTCGGTAACCACCCCGCGCCACCGGGTCAGTTTGAGAGCGGAGCGGGCCGGGAAAGCCGGGCAGGTGTCGCCCGCCCCGCCGCCTGATCGCACCGCCCCCACGGGGGAGACTGAGTGGCAGCGGTGGCAGCGCAACTTCCTGGAGTTGCTGCAGGAGCTGCGGGTGGCCCAGACCGGGGTGCAGATCCTGTTCGCGTTCTTGCTGATCCTGGCGTTCAGCCCCGGATTCGATGGTCAGGAACCGTTCACCCAGGTGATCTACCTCGTGGCGCTGCTGTCCGCGACCGGTGCCACTGCCTTGATCATCGCACCGGTGGCGCACCACCGGGTGTTGTTTCGGCGGCAGCAGAAGCCGGAGTTGGTGCGGTACGCCCACCGGATGGCCTACGCCGGGCTGATGCTGCTGATCGTGGCCATGGGCAGCGCGGTGCTGCTGGCCACCGACGTGGTGCTGCCCCGGTCGGCCGCGGTTGTGGTCAGCGGGGCCACCGTCGTGGCGTTCACGCTGCTGTGGGTGGTCCTGCCGCTGATCCGGCGGTGGCGCAGGTGATTCCCGGGTTGATTCCCGCGCCTGAGCCCGCCCACCGGGGGCAGCGAGGGGCCGCCGGCGACGGGATCATCCGGCGAGCCTGGGCGAGCGCGGCCTACTGATCGGGTCGGACCGGCAGAATCAGGGCATGGTGAACCAGTACGTGACCCTGCCGCGGAATGTGTCCATGCCGATGGTGGGGTTTGGTACCTGGCGGTTGCATGGTGAGGAGGCCTATCGGGCCACCTTGTACGCCTTGCAGGTCGGCTACCGGCACATCGACACCGCCACCATGTACCGCAATGAGGCGGAGATCGGTCAGGCGGTCCGGGACAGCGGGGTGCCGCGGGCGGAGGTGTTCCTGACCACCAAACTCCAGCCGTCGGACGCGGGCCGGGAGCGGGAGGTGCTGGAACGCAGCCTGACGGCTCTCGGCACCGACTACCTCGACCTGTGGCTGATCCACGCCCCGCCTCGGCGGCACGACGGGGCGGCGACCTGGCGGGAGTTCCTGGCCGCACGGGACGCCGGCCAGGTGCGGGCGGTCGGGGTGAGTAACTACGAACTGAGCCAGCTGGACACCCTGATCGAGGACAGTGGCGAGGCGCCGGCGGTGAACCAGGTGCCGTGGGGACCCCGCTGGCACGACCCCTACCTGTTGTCTGAGCACCAGCGGCGGGGGGTGGTGCTGGAAGGCTACAGCCCGCTGGCCAACACGCGGTTGAGTGACCCGGCGCTGGTGGAGATCGCCGAGCGGCACGGGGTGACCCCGGCGCAGGTGGTGCTGCGCTGGCATCTGCAGCATGGCGTGCCGGTGATCCCTAAATCCGCCCACCCGGAACGGATCGCTAGCAACTTCGATCTCTTCTCCTTTACGCTCTCCGAGCACGAGTTGGATCAGATCGACGCGATATGACCCGCCCGGGACATTCCCTGTCCGGGTGACCTCACTCCGGCGCGTAGGGAGAGAGCATGCAGGATCGGCCGCCAGGCGAGGTGGTGATCGGCCTCGGGCTGCGGGAGCCGGTGGCGCCGCCGAGCGATCCGTACCCGGACTGGCGAGCCTGGTGGCGACGGGCCGCCCGCCGCAGCGGGCGGCTGCGGTGGGCGCTGGCGGTGACGGCGGCACTGATCGGCGGGTTGCTGGCCGGAGCGGCCACCCCGTCGGATTCCGCCAATGTGGCCGTTGTGGAGGTGATGATTTTCGACGATCGCCAGATCCAGCTGGTGGGGGACTTGGTACTGCTGCCCAACGGCTACACCACTTGGGGAGCGTATGACGCGTTCACGGGGGAGCATCGCTGGACGGTCACTGCGGGGACCCACTCTCCGACCATGCTGGAGGTAGGGGAGCTGGTGCTGCAGCTGCCCGCAGGGATTGCCCGCGACGCCGAGACCGGGGAGATAGTGTGGCGGCGCACCTGGTTGGAGGCGGTGCCGGAGCTACCGGTGGGGATCTGGCCCCGGCCGGAGCAGGCGTCGCCGGACGGGGCGAGGGGCGCCGTGGTGACCGGGGTGGACCTGGCCACCGGGGAGGAGCGGTGGGAGTTCCGCCTCGCCCAGGGCCGAGTGTGGTTGGTGGCGGGGGACCAGCCCGTGGTGGTGGTCACCTACCCGGATGGGCGGGTGGAGCTCCGGGATCCGCTCACCGGGCAGGTGCGGGTCTCCCGGGAGCTGCCGCCGGAACAGGTGTGGCTGGCGGCGGAGCCGCTGCTGGTCTCCGGTGACCACCTGGTGGTGGGCGGCTACCGGCGGGAAGGGGTGCGGCTGTCCGGCTTTCGGATGGCCGACCTGGCGCCGGCGTGGGACTGGGCCGCTCCCAGCCCGCTGATGGCGATCCAGCCGTGTGGTCAGGCGGTGTGCCTAGGGACCGCCTCATTCCTGGTGGGAGACCCCGTCACCTTCGATCCGGAGACCGGGGAGCTGGTCGAGCTGCGGAAACCGGACTGGGAACTCGCCGGCCTGGTGGTCGCGGCGGACACCGGAGCCGTGCTGCCGGTGAACTCCCCGGACACTCTGCTCTTGGCTGCGGGGCGACTGTTGCGGCTGGAGGCCGCCACCGGGCAGCTGCGTGATCCGGTCGCCCCCACGGACACCGCCCCGGTCGCGGACCTGACCGGGTGGCGACCGGCCGTCCCTGACACGTACTGGGCGGATGAGGTGCGACGGGTGCCCCGGTTCGTGGCGTTACTACCCGAACCGGCCGACCGGCCCGGTGCCTCCGTGGCGGTGCTGGACACCGTCACCGGGGAGATCACCGTGCACCCCTGGGTGCCGGGGCGGCCGGAGCACTGCCTGGCCGCCGAGCGTCGGCTGGTATGCCGGTACGGCGCCGAGCTGCACGTGTGGAGCTGGTGAGCCGCACGCTAGGTTGGGCGCATGCGAGTGCTGGTGGTGGAGGACGAGCGCGACCTGGCCGACGCCATCGCCCGCGGTCTGCGCCGGCACGGGATGGCGGTGGATGTGGCGTACGACGGCGACACCGGTCACGAGATGGCGTTCGTGACCCGGTACGACGTGGTGGTGCTCGACCGGGACCTGCCCGGTAGACACGGGGACGAGATCTGTACGGAGCTGGCCGCCTCCGGGGCCTTGACACGGGTGCTGATGCTGACCGCTTCCGGGAGCGTGGACGACCGGGTGGAGGGGCTGCACCTGGGGGCGGACGACTACCTGCCCAAGCCGTTCGCGTTCAACGAGTTGGTCGCCCGGGTGCGGGCGCTGGGCCGGCGCGCTACCCCGCCCACCCCACCGGTGTTCACCGTCGGCGACCTGGTGCTCGACCCTGCCCGGCGCACCGTCACGCGCGGCGGTCAGCCGGTGGAGTTGACCCGGAAAGAGTTCGGGGTGCTGGAGGTGCTCTTGGCGGCCCGGGGAGCGGTGGTCTCCAGTGAGGAGCTGCTGGAGCGGGTGTGGGACGCCAACGCTGACCCGTTCACCACCACCGTCCGAGTGACCATGCGGAGCCTGCGCCGCAAGCTCGGAGATCCGCCGTTGATCGAGACCGTGGTCGGCTCCGGTTACCGGGTGCCGATGGACGGATCGTGACCGGTGCCAACCCCGCCGGGCAGAGTGATCGGGCCGCCCGGCGGCCCTCGTTGCGCCCGACCCTGCGGCTGCGGCTGACCCTGCTGACCGGGGCGCTCCTGCTAGCCGCCGGGTTGGTCCTGATTGGACTGAGCTGGTGGCGGTGGGGTGATCCGATCCCGCTGGTGGTCTCGGCGGTGCCGGCGCTGTTGGTGGTCACCGCGGTCGGGATGCTGGCCGCGTGGGTGTTGGTGGGGCGGGCTTTGGAGCCGTTGCATCAAGTGACCGCCACCGCGCAACGGCTCGGGGAACAGAACCTCGACGAGCGGATCAACTACGCCGGTGCCGACGACGAGGTGGCGGAGCTGGCCGACACCTTCGACGCGATGCTGGACCGGTTGGCGCAGGCGTTCGACAGCCAGAAGCGGTTCGTGGCCAACGCTTCGCACGAGTTGCGCACGCCGCTGGCGGTGATGCGCACCGAAGTGGACGTGACCCTCGACGACCCGCAGGCCGATCTGGCGGAGTACCGGCGCATGGCCCAGGTGGTCCGGAGCGCCTCGGAGCGCGCCAACAGTCTGGTGGATGCGCTGCTGGTGTTGGCCCGCAGCGAGGCCCAGTCCGGGCGCCGGCTGGCCCGTAAGGTCGCCATCGACCTGGCGGACGCGACCGCGACGGCGTTGAGCGCGGCCGCTCCGGAGGCCCGCCGGATGAGTCTGCAGATCACCACCGACCTGCGGCCGGCGCCGGTGGTGGGGGATCCGAGCCTGCTGGAGCGGCTGGCCGGCAACCTGGTGGAGAACGCGGTCCGATACAACCATCTGCACGGCCAGGTGTGGGTGTACACCGGCTCCGACCCGCGGACCGCGTGGTTGATGGTGGCCAACACCGGATTCGAGGTGGAGCCGGCGGATGTGCCGGGGCTGTTCGAACCGTTCCGGCGAGGCGGCCGGGAACGCACCGGCGCGCGCGGAGCGGGGCTCGGGCTGGCGATCGTCCGGGCGGTGTGTGACGCGCACGGCGGCACTGTGCACGCGGTGGCCCGCCCCGACGGCGGGTTGGAGGTGACGGTTCGGCTGCCCACCGGCGATCAGGCCACTCGCCGCCCCGACCACCACCGGTCCAGCGCGCGACCGGCCGGAACCGGGCAGTAGGGGAGCGAGACCGGGCTAGGGCGAGGAGCCGGTGGGCCGGGGTGCCGCCACCTTCGACCGCACCCCGGCCCACCGGGTCAGTTAGCTACCCACGCCCTCCGGCAGGAACCGGGCACCGGTGACCCGCTCGGAGATGCCGGTGCGGTCCAGATACGGGATGATCCCGCCGAGGTGGAACGGCCACCCGGCGCCGAGGATCAAGCACAGGTCGATGTCCCGCGGGTCGGAGACCACCCGCTCGTCCAGCATCCGCCGGATCTCGTCGGCCAACGCGGTCAGCGCCCGCTCCCGCACCTCCTCGGCGGAGCGGGGGGAGTCCCCGGTGACCAGTTGGGCGGCCAGCTCGGGGTCCAGCTCACCGTCCT
>Ga0079224_100017223_pt1 | contig 10177 bp, 21 predicted proteins | sample Stecom2015_FD_80414 | JGI IMG/M metagenome (GOLD analysis project Ga0079224, IMG submission 80414) | Agricultural soil microbial communities from Utah to study Nitrogen management - Steer compost 2015 | ecosystem: Environmental > Terrestrial > Soil > Agricultural land | place: USA: Utah... | reverse complement strand
TTTGTCAAGAGATTTTAAAAATATTTTCAACTTTTTCATCAAAATAATCTGCAATCTTTAACGCTACTCCAAGTGAAGGTTGTGATACGTTACGTTTAATTCGCTTAATATTCTCAAACCCTACACCACAATAATCTGCTATCTCATTCATTATATCAACTTGTAGCACTTTTATTCCTGTTTTAGCCATTCTTTTGCCAACTTCTTTTGTTATATATTCATCTAAGTTATTTTCAACTTTATATGCTAACTTTACATTCGCCATCCTAATCCCTCCAATTTCGATTTTAAGGGGTTACTCTGGGTATCCCATAGTTTTATACTACCTTAAACTCTGCAATGTCTTCTAAGCTGTTTCTAAGGCTTTCTAAGTGACATTTCTTTACTGCCCAAAAATTATAATCTGGATTCCATTGACGGTCTTTACGGTCAACCAACTTAATTACATCTAAGATGTTTTTGTTATACTTAAATTTCAATAATACCCAATCACCATCATCTTTAGTTAATACTTCTTCTTTCTCGATTGCTACTTCTTTAAGTAGTGGATGATTGCTTGCATATGCCAAAGCGTTGCTCACATCCGCACCTACTGTCCATAGCTCATTAAGTACAGGTATTACTCTATCGTTAGGAACAATCCATTGTTTGTTTTCTGGGTCATATTGACGTTGTGGTTGAGCCTTGATTACAGCTACAAATGTTTGATTGTATTTGAAACTGATTAGTGTACCGTTTCCTGTGATGTTAATGCTAACTCCATCCGTTCTGTCAAATTCGCCTGTTGCCTTCATATCATAATATTCTGCTGTATCCATCATCATTTGCTTATCGAGATTGAGTTGAGTTTTAGAATACTTTACCAACCTTTTAGCCAAGTCTGCCACTTGTGTATCTGATAAACCGTACCAATAATTTGAACAAGCACCGTAATCTGCTTTATTGTAGCCAACACCATCTTCTTGATTAGGCATCCCACGACCAAGCATCATCTCGTTTAGAACTAGCAACTCTTCAACAGTTAGTATTTGTTTTTCCATTTAACATCTCTCCCTTTCCTTTATCTTAATTATATTGTACCACGCTCTGGTATGAAAGTCAACACCTTTTTGTATTTTAAATACACTTTTTTGATAAAAATTTTGAAGGCTCAAAGGTATTAATAAATAACACCTTCGAAAACCTTCATATCTGCATCATACATGCTCCAATCAAGCGTATCATGGTGGTCATTGATATGATTAATCCATACTGTTACAATGTCCTTTCTTCCAAAGTTGTATACAACCTTTAAACGATAATTGCCATTTACGATTGCGTTAGAAACAAGTACGACTCTTTCTTCACATCTGTTAATTTTCTTTTCGTAGTCAATCTTGTATTCTACTATTTCAGAGTTTTCAATCATTGAAACAAGGTCATCATAAGTAGCTTCGATACCCTTTCCTTTCAATCTGTCTAAAGCGTGTGCTGAAATTCCCCACACATCAACTTTCTTAAATTTGTTCCATATTATGTTTATTTCTTCTGTCGTCATTTGAGAACGGTATTTCCTTTTGCCAACGTAATCGGATAATTCAATTTGTCTTTCAACCCATTTTGGCTTTCTAGAAATCTGCTTAACTACCATTTTCAACATTCCCCATTTCTTATTTTTTGTGTTTGTTCCCCTCTATATATATAGTATACTACAATATGTATCTTTTGTCAAGAGAAATTGCAAATATTTTAAACAATATTTGCAATTTCATAATTCATCAAAGCATAATGAAGCTGTATTGGAATGACATACAGACCTTTTAAACCCGTCTTTATGCCTGTTTGCCAATCCGTTCACTTCTTTCAATTTCTTTTGAAAAATCTATACTTTTTACAACTTTATGGGTAGCTTTCCAAAAATCAATTCCCATCTTTTCTGATAGGCATTCTGCTTTAATTGTGTATTCACGATTTAATTTGCATGTAGCAACATTATATTGTGTCTTTTGCTCATAAAGCACAACCACAACACCTTTGTACTCTATTTCATAGGAAAGAGGGTTTTTACCCTCTCTCCAAGTACCGTTATCAATTACAGCGTACAGAATAGCCTTTGAAATACCTCTTTTAGCCATCCTTTTCAATTGATGTTGGGTTATGAATAACGGTTTGTTTTTTCTCATGAAGCCATTGCCTTCTTCCCCTTGTCTATTAATCTACCACCACAACTACATCTATGATTTCGACCACCATTAGCTAAAGCTCTTTGTCGCTTGAATGTAGCTCCACAGTCAGCACATTGATAGAATTGTATTTTAGTAGGTTTAGATTGAATTTCATATTTGTCAATAGTCTTTTGACTTACTACACCTAATCTCTTCAATTCATTCTCGAATACAGGGTGTCCATCAGAATGTGGCTTACCCTGCATAAAGAGTGCATAGTGTACTAGCTCATGACGTAGTACATCTAAAACTACAACAGGTTCATTATTCTCAACAAAGTATTTATTCATCTCAACCGATTTAGGCTCTCCACTTCTTACATAGTAAACAAATCTTCCACAAGCCCTTTTAAGTCTTCCGTTCAACTCTAAAGGAACAATTAGCTCCATCCCATATGTTTCTTGCAAGAATTTCTTAGCATACATTTTTAATTGATACTGTGTTAAAACCATAATATCCTCTCCCTTTGTTCTCTATATACATATTATACCATAGGACATTATCTTTTGTCAACATCTTTTTTAGAGAATTGATTTATATTTTTCTGTTAACTCTCTAAAAGTTTTTTCATCTCTTTCATCAAGTGCTTTGTCAATCCGATTCTTAATTACCTGTTTGTTAATGTGTTCAATTAACTCTTCAACTTCACCGTTAAAGATGTAGTCACCGACAACAGGATACTGTATCATTTCATCATAATAAGTGTGTACTCCATCAATCTTCTTATCAAATTCGATTTTGTATCCACCGTCACGATAACCGACTATAACTCCTTCCTTACCTATATTGTTGCTCATCCTTGATGAGAATTTGTCTCCAAATTTTCCATCTTGACTAAAGTACGTTGCACCGATTTTCAAGTCATCCCTAAGAATAACAATATCACCAATCTTGAATGCTCTGCTCATTTTTGTCACTCCCTTTCTTGATGCTAATTACATTATACCATAATATTTTGTGCCTGTCAATCAAAAATCTGAAAATTGCTCTAAATAAATAATAGAATATTTCACCAATGGTTACAAAGAAATCTGCCACATCAAACCAGAATCCCTTTTTACGCTCCTTACGCTGTTTCCTTTTAAATATCATAGTCACCTCTTTTCAACTTCTCCTTGACCTTCTTACGGTCATTCTTACGCTTCTTGACAACATCTGCCACCGTTGGAGGGGGCATAGTACCACGTGATTGAGTCATTACACCAATTGTTTTTCGCTTGTTTTTCTTCTTTTTAGCCATTATCGACAACTCCGTTCTTTTAATTCTTTCTCCACGAATTGCTCAAACGTCATGTATTTCACATCGTGCAATGCAAGTTTTGCTTTAATTGCAAGATATTCTTCTGCAAGCGAATCTAATAGTTCATCTGTGATTCTTTCTTTAATCATTACTTTCACCTCTCTGTTAGTGTCGCCTTGTATGTATTATTATATCATTATTTTTTGTTACTGTCAACCAATAATTCTAATTAAGATTGAAGAAAGTACAAACGCAATTGGCTCACCGTTTACCATCATAAAGTTTGAAAAGAATAGTTTGTTTTTCATAATATCATTTCCCCTTTTGTTATGTATTTTATATTGGTTTGGTAGCAGGTTATACTTTCCGACAAACACAATATATAATAACTTAATATATATTATATCATATTATTATATATATTACAAGTTATATTTATATATATTGTGTTTGTCGGTTTTGATAACCTTCTAGCCATGCTTGATATTTTCATTCTCAATTGGACATTATCTCTATAATACTATTATAGCATATTAAAAGTCTCTTGTCAACATCTAATTTAAGTCAACATTAAATTCTTCTTTAATTGTTCCTTTTGGCACATAGAAATCATATTTATAATCATTGACATACTCTCTTATAGGCATAAAGAAGTACACAAACTTGTTTGTCGATTCCTTCTTGTATATCTCTAATTTAGGCTTACCATCCGTATATCTGATTGTTGAAACATTTTGACTTACCCTTCTAGATTTGTAGTGGTCGCCATTATCAACCATGAAATGATAATACATTTTGCTATCTGTGCTATACCTAGAAATTATCATTGTTTCATTGTCCTGCATTGCTACTATATCCTGTGTATTCCAATGGACATAATCTCTATAATGCATGTTTGCGAATCCGAATCCAAGACAGATAACTATACTAAGCACGAATGCTCCCAAACCGTTAAGTAGTTGGTCTTTACTGAATTTACCGAATATATAGTCAAATAGAAATGGCAACACTATAATGTACAAGACAAATATATAAATCAATGCCCAAACACTAGTCATTAATATCACCCCTAGTAACCATTTGTGGTTTGATAGTTGCGTCATCAAGCTCTGAATCATAGTTAATAACATATGTCAAGGCATTAATTTGCACTTTCAACTTCTGAATAGTATTTAACACATAAGAAAACTCTCTTTTCTCTTCGGCATCAAAATCTGACCATTTTCTACCGTATATATATTCATTTTTGATAGATTCGTAGTGTCCAAGCTCTGCTCTAAGATTTGCTCTGGTTTGTAGAATAGTTTCTAGTGTTTTCATTATATCATCCCCCTATAATAATGTTTGTTCGAGATGGCAGAGTCGCTCCTGTGCTTCTCGCTCAATCCCTGTGTCAATCGTGGTAGCAAAGAATTTTACGTTCATGCTATCATCTCCTTCAACTTTATATATCCATTATATCATAAGCTAATCTTTTGTCAACAGAATATGCAATAAATTTTTATGTAATTTTAGGAAGGGGATTTCTCCCCTATCCATTACAGGCTATCAATTGCAAGTTCAAAGTTGTTTGTTTGTTCTTCAAGCTCTCCAATTTGCTCTTCAAGCTCATCTCGGTCATCCTCATTGTCTTCGTTGTCTTCGAGATTTTCAAGCTCTTCTTGAAGCTCTGTAAGCTGTTCTTGAAGGTTTGTTAGTTCGCTGTCAAGCTCTTCCTCCATAAGCTCTTTGACTGCGTAATACAGGTCATTCCTGTAAGTAAAGAAAGCCATTGCTTTGATTGCTTCTTGTGGGTCTTGACCTTCCCACAATCCATAATCAGTTTCTACATTGTCAGACTGTTCAATGATGTGTGCCGAATCAATTAGGTCAACGTAGATAAAGTCATTGTCAACCCACTCATGAATCTTGCTATCATTTAGAAGGTCATAAACATCTGAGTTTCCATCTCGTACCTCTGTGAAAACATCTTCCTTATACTCATCTACAAACATCTTTGCTTGGTCTGAAATGTACCCATAATAATTTTGAAATTCGCTCATATTAACATCTCCCTTTGATTTATTAACTTAATTATACCATATCCCAAATCGTTTGTCAACAGATATTATTGGATTTTTATGATTTTTTTATTCGCACTATTTACTGCAACCATTCTGGCATTTTTGACTACATCAAGCTCGATATAAAAGTTCGCACCAGAGAAATCAATATCTCTACAATAGTCATCAATTAGAGAATCGCTTGCGTTCCCTAAGTATGTTCCGATAATCATTCCATCAACAAACTCTACATCTTGCATATAAATGAAGTAGTTGTTATAGGATGCCAGTAACTTGTTACCCCTCATATCCATAACATCAAACTGATTATCTCCGACATGTTTCAATTGTACCTTCAATCCTCTTCGCAACATATACATCTTCCTCTCGCTGTTTATATTTTAATTATACCATATTACATTTCGTTTGTCAAGAGAAACTACCCTCAAATGAGGATAATTTCTTTGACCATCTCTCCGCTAACTTCCTGTTTACGAATCAGCAATCTAGGCTTTGGTCTTCCATTTGAGAATACTGTTAGCTTCGCATCATCCGAAAACCACTCGCCACTAAACTCATAAGCTCCAACATTAATCATTATTTCCTTATTTGAAATTGGATACATAATGTCTTCAATTCCATCAAATCCGTAGTCATCAACTTTGTACTCTATACGCTTAGATTCTTGTGTTAGCAGGGAATAATCACCTTTGCCCTCATACCATGCATAGAATCCATCACCATGAATAAACATGCTGTGAAGCTCAACTACGACAAAGCAATCCTTAAATCTTCTTGACTTGTCGTTAGCCGACCTAGCGATAAAAACATCAAAGTCTAAACCATCATTAGAATCAATCATCTCGACCTTTATTAGTGGTCTTTTGTCAATCATTGGGTCATCTTGAACGAACAGCTTCTTTATCCAATTCATAAGCATCTCTCCCTTAACCTTATATATATAGTATACCACACTTGATTTCTCTTGTCAACAGATATTGGAACAAAAGGTGAGAAAAATCTCACCTTTTAAATTGTAGGAACAGGGCTTTCTAATTCAACGATTTCGACTAGCTCCAACTCTTTCCACTCGATTTCTCGCTTAAACTCATCTAACTGACGTTCGCTCAAAGCGTGGATTGTGTCTAGTCTGCCTGTGCTCGTTTTGTAAGTCACTTCATAAACAGTTCTTCGTGGTAGGATTCCGATTCTCTTATTTTTAGTTCCATCCCATGCAACATTGAATCCGTAGTCCTCAAATGTATCTCTGATTGTTTCTCCGTCACCTTGCCATGCAAGATAGAGAATGCTTTCTAAGTTTCCGTTCTCAAACGCATCTGCATCTTGATTGTGGTAGAAAACAATGTTACTATCGTCATTAGTGTCATATTCGCTTTCTACTGCACTCCAAGCGCATGATTGACAGCACCAATAGTTTTGTCTTGCAACAAATCCTTTTTTGCGTAGCTCTCTAAATACATCATTGAATACCTGCTTATCAGTTTTATTCATTCAAACCATCTCCTTATTGTTTATAATACTATTATAACATCTATTTATTCTTTTGTCAAGAGAAAGGGAAGAATTTCTTCCCTTATTTTTAAACATTTTTCAATTGGTCTACAAGGCTTCTAAGGCTCTCTCTAGACAACTTTATCTCTTGGTCGCCCTGCTGTATTACTACATCTCTCCCCATCTCATATACGTAAACGTCACCGTTCTGGTCATACTCTTCTGCATAAATATCATCATCAAATGCATCCTCAAAATAGCGACCACCTTGATAGTATTTGCTGTAACCCCATGATTTAGCCCAACGGTTTTCAGTAGGTACTTCACCGAATGCGTGACAGAATTGATTAATAACTGCGATTGCTTGAAGAATTAATCTTGCTGTATCCTTCATGTGATTCAATACTACATACTCTCTATCAGTATGCTCATTCTCGTATCCTGCACTTAGATTAATAGAGTTGATACCACTTTCAGCGAATACCATTGCATCTGAAATTCCACCTTCTACTGCTCTCCAATCTGGCATATCAGCCATCTTGCCAATATCTTCCATGAAGTAAGCTACATCATTTGAACAGAATGCCATTCCACAACCTACAACAATATCTCTGCTACCTCTACGGTCTACAACGATTGCAAGGTCTGTTCCTTCATACCATTTTGGGTCAATCTTACTTGCACCAATACAACCAACTTCTTCTTCACGACTGAATGCTACTTTGATATTTCCATTGAAGTTTAGCTTTTTAAGATTTCTTAATACTGTTAAGATGATTGCGATTCCTGCTCTATCATCTGCTCCTAAAGCACCTTTGCTAGATGAGATAGTACCATTCTTTTCAATCAATTCTCTATCAGCGAATGTATTTTTTACTGTGTCCATGTGTGCAGATAATAGAACAGTTGCCCCTTTGCCATCACCACATTTCAAGTCAGCTAACAAGTTTCCATAGTCATCAACTTTAACATCATCCATCAAGCTTGTTAAGATTGGCTTTAAATAATCTCGTACAGGTTTCTCATTTCCAGAAGTAGCGTGAATGTTTAATAAGTTAATTAATTGCTTTTTCATTTTTTTCATTTAACATCATCCTTTTCGTTTTGTGTTTTCCTTACTGTACTTATAGTATACCATGTTTCTAAGATTTTGTCAAGCGATTTAGGGGAATTATTTTCCCCTAAATTTTAATAGTCTGCACTAGGGAACATTTGCTTTAACTGCTCAACCGTAGGCTCATAAACATGTTGAATCTCAACAAATATACCATAATCGCATAAATACATTTGCTCTCCATTTTCATGCATCTTATCCTCTTCACCATTATCTAAGATTTCTGAATCGCCATTCTCTAATGTGTTGAATGACATTCTCCCATCATCCATAATTGCAAAATAATCAGTTGGCATACCCTTACTATCCAATACTTTTTTCAATGCTTCCTGTACTTCATCAACGCTATCAATAATTACAGTTTCATCCATCCAACTTGCATCAATATGCCAACTCCCCATATCCATAGTGCCATCTGCTCGAACCCCTGCACCCTTATCTCTATTCCAATATGAAACCATTTTGTCGAATGTGAACTTAACTCTCATCATAATTACCATCTCCCTTTTATCTTATAATCTTATTATACCATAGCATTTGTCTTTTGTCAACAGAAAGTTACTGATAATAGTAACTTTCTGGTGTGTAGCTTCCGTCTTCTTCTTTGAAGTGTCTTTCACCATCTGCATTTTTAATTTGTGTAGGCATTGAGGCGATTAGCTCCGTTGTTACTTCAAAAGGGTCAATAACTTCAACATCTGTAACTTCATCAAATGTCATTCCATAGTCAACCAATATAATGTCACCTGTTTCAACTTGTGGTACGTTGTTATGCTCGTATGATAGCACTACTCCACCGTTGTCTGGTGCTACATTAGTGATTGCAAGACCATTGATTTCATCACCGTAAACTTCTGTTACAACGTACATGTAAGGCTCATCAACATTAGATACATTGTCTACTGCCCACTTTGAGCCTGTGCTGTTAGCACGTAACTCTTCCATCATTGAATCAACCTTTGCTTGTTGGATTACATTGTAAAGCTCAACTCCTGCAATTCCTGTAACGATTCCCAATGCCAATGCAAGACCTGTAAAAATAGCTGTTAGTTTTTTCATATTATCAATCTCCCTCATCTTTATTGTATATTAATTATACCATACAAATTGTCTTTTGTCAACAGATTTCTTAATTTATTTTTAGTTGCCCAACCACTATTTAGTGGCATAGGCAACTGTTTCTTGCACCCTTTCAAGTGAGATTGTGCCATCATTGATTTCATCAAAATCTCTTGGCGATAGTGTTTGGTAGTTCATATCTAATATCCTATTCTAAAGAATCCATCAACCCACTCTGCAAGCTCTTCTAGATTTTTAAATTTAACTTCTCCATCATGAAAATGTGCTTCATAGACACCCTTTCCTATGGTGAATATCCAACCTCTTTTAGATAGTGCATGTATTTGTTGCATTACAATAGCGTATTCATTAAAATTCATATTATCACCCCTTAATCAAAGTCTGGACAAAACCAACCTTTATTGCTATCGCTACACTTACCAATCTCAATCTTTCCATATCCCCAACCATCTAAATATCCGAATAGAGTACCATCTGCACTTGCCCAATTAAACATTTGAATCTCTCTGCCATGATGTGCATAATACTTTTTGTCTTCAAATCCAAACTTCTCAACTAATAGTATTGCCATCTTACGAGCCTTGTCAATATCAAATTCCATTTCATTAAATTTGTTAAAGTGCTTAATCACATCAATCAATGCCATCTTTCTCATATCATCATCTCCCTCAACCTTATAATTCAATTATATCATATGTATTATCTTTTGTCAACAGAAATGTGAAAGAATTTTTACCCCTCCGTAGAGGGGATTTTTAAGCGTAAACTTCTAACTCATCATAAATTTGTCGCATTGTTTCCTCATATGCCATCCATGCCATATGATTCTTGAAATCATTCTCCTTGATGTACTCTAACATATCAATTCCTTGCTCTAACATGTCTTGACGTAAATCTTCGATTTCATCATAATAATCATCAAAGAATTTGTGTGTATCGTAGTAGTAAATTAATCCACCAACCATACCACTAACACAGCCATGAG
>Ga0079224_100017222_pt1 | contig 10177 bp, 9 predicted proteins | sample Stecom2015_FD_80414 | JGI IMG/M metagenome (GOLD analysis project Ga0079224, IMG submission 80414) | Agricultural soil microbial communities from Utah to study Nitrogen management - Steer compost 2015 | ecosystem: Environmental > Terrestrial > Soil > Agricultural land | place: USA: Utah... | reverse complement strand
GCTTCCAATTCCTGCATGATCAAACCATAAGCGATTTGATCCAATCCGGCACCACCGTATTGTTCCGGAATGTATGGACCTAAAGCTCCAATCGCACCTAATTTCGGCATCAAATCCGGAATGTCTGTATGGTTGTGAGCGGCTTCGTCAATTACGGGTTTGATTTCCTGGTTTACGAAATCACGCACTGCCTGACGAACCAATTTATGTTCTTCTGTCAATAAATCATCAATATGAAAATAATCTGTAGCCATTTTATGTTTGTTTTGGTGGGTAAAATTAATCAGAAATATAGGATTGGCAAATAATAAATAGGGTCTATTTTCTCAATTTATTCACTAAAAAACCTCACAAGTCAAGACCTGTGAGGTTTGGAAATTATATTAAATAAAAATTAGTCTCTTCCTCTCATCGCAATCATCACGAAATAAAGCAATTGTGCCAATGAACCGATCGCCGCTACCAAATAGGTTCTGGCCGCCCATTTCAAGGCGTCTTTTGCTCCGTCGTATTCGTTTGACTGAACCATATTTCTTTCTTTCAACCAAGCCAAAGCACGGTTACTCGCATCATATTCGACCGGAAGCGTTACAAAAGCAAAAGCCGTAGTAATGGCAAACAAGACTATCCCAATCCACAACACAGAAGTAATCCCTGAAGAAGCATATAAAACGATACCACCCATCAAAACCCATTGCAATAAATTACTGGAAATATTGACCATCGGAACCATTTTGGAACGCATTTGCAACCAGGAATAGCCTTTGGCGTGTTGGACGGCATGACCGCATTCGTGTGCCGCAACGGCTGCTGCAGCTGCGTTTCGTTCATGGTAAACCACTTCGGAAAGATTCACGGTTTTATTGGCAGGATTATAATGATCGGTCAACTGACCAGGTGTTGAAATCACTTTCACATCGTAAATTCCATTATCAGACAACATTTTTTCGGCAATTTCCTTTCCGCTCATTCCATTGGCCAAATGGACTTTTGAATAATGTTTGAATTTACTTTTTAATTGATAACTGATGTACATGCTCAATAGCATGGGGACACCTATGACAATCAAATAAATTGGATCCATAGTTTATATAATTTTATATTAATTCAAATTTAATTTCGTAAAAATACTCCTTTCCCTCTATTTCAAAAACTATTCCATCGGGACGGTTGTCAGGTTTTGGGGGTTCAAAGTTTTGAATCATTTTGGATTCCGTGGTAAGAGCTGTGATGATTTCCACTGTATTTCCGTCATAAATGGGCAATTGAAATCTTTCATATTTCCTTTTATTTATGACAATTGCTTTAATTTCAGCTTCTTCCGGTACATTTTGCATTTTGATGTAAACTTTATATCCTTTTTCAAATTCATTCATCGTCCACATTCCCGATTCCGCTGTCAAAATTTCAGGCATTTCATCCAAAGGCCAATTATTTTTCTGACAACTCAACAGCAGCAAAAAAATCAGAATTCCCATACATTTTAAAAATTTCATACCTTTAAATTGTTATTTCATTCTTGTTTTAAAAATACAATTAATTTTCGTTTCCCATGAAATCCAAAATATTTTATTTGATTTGTGTGCTTTTCATAGCATTTTCCTGTAAAAATGATGATGACAATGGCTTACCGCCATCTACTTCCGTCAACGATTTTGTCTGGAAAGCGATGAATCTTTGGTACTATTGGCAAGCCGATGTGCCCGATTTAGCTGACGACCGTTTTTCATCGGACAGTCAATACACGCAGTTCCTCAATTCGCAACAAACAGATGAGCTGTTTTTCAATTTACTCTACGACTACGGAAATACGGACCGTTTTTCCTGGATTGTGGATGATTACCATGATTTGGATAATGCTTTTGCGGGGATTACAGAGTCATTCGGGATGGATTATGGCCTGGTTTATGCCGGATTGAACACCAATCAGGTTTTTGGTTATGTACAATATGTTTTACCCAATTCTCCCGCTTCCAACGCAGGTTTGGAGCGAGGTGATATTTTCACCCGCATTAACGGCACTCAATTGACCGACCAGAATTACAGCCAACTTTTGGGTCAGAATTCCGCTACATTCGGAATGGGATACATCCAAAATGGTGAAGTTTTTAATTCCGATATTGAATTCTCATTGGTTAAAGTCCAAATACAGGAAAATCCGGTTTATTTGTCAGATGTATTGATCATCGGCGGACATAAAATCGGTTATTTGGTGTACAATGGTTTCCGTGCCAATTTCAATGATGAATTGAACAATGCCATCGCCCAGTTAAAATCCCAAGGCATCACCGATTTGATTTTGGATTTAAGATACAATGGAGGCGGATCCGTTCAAACATCCTCCTATTTGGGAAGTATGGTGACCGGGCAATTTGACCAACAGGATTTCACCAAATTGACTTTTAATGCAAAAACTTCTTCCAATAATGCTACTTATAAATTTGAGAATCAAGGAAAAACCTACGATGATGATTTGGTTGAAAATGGAAATTTCACACTTGAACATTTGAATTTGAACAAAGTCTATGTTTTAACTACCGGAAATACGGCTTCAGCCAGCGAAATGCTCATCAGTTGTTTAAGTCCTTATATAGAAGTAGTTACGATTGGGACTTCCACTTATGGAAAAACAGTGGGTTCGATTACGCTTTATGATGCACCACAAGATTATTATATTTCCAATGAAAATGTAAACCCCAATCATACTTGGGCGATGCAACCCATCGTTTTTGAATATAAAAATTCGCAAAACCAATCCAGCCCTACATTTGGAATCGATCCCAATCAGGAAATCAACGAAATCAATTATCTGGAGAATCTGCTACCGCTTGGTAACACCGACGAGCCTTTGCTTGCCGCCGCGATCTCAATGATTACAACGCCTAAAAATGCAACGATCAGTTCGCCTAATTTCCATTCGAAACTTTTCAGGACTTCGCAAAGCTTGGAAAGATTTGGAACTGAGATGTATTTGGACAAAGGTTTTGAATTAAATCCGTAGATTCCTTTATCTTTGCCGTCGATTTAGCAAACATGAGTATCGAAATCAAAGAAATACATTCGCAGAGAGAATTAAGGGATTTTGTACGTTTTCAAATGAAATTGTATGAAGGAAATCCTTATTTCGTTCCCGGATTGATCGTGGACGAAGTGAACAGTTTGGATGTAACCAAAAATCCTGCTTTTAAATTTGCTTCGGCCCGATATTTTTTGGCGTACAAAGATGGACGAATTGTAGGCCGAGTTGCTGCTATCATCAATGACATCGAAGTCAATGAATTGAAAATCAAAAAATTACGTTTTGGATGGTTGGACATGATTGATGACATTGAAGTCACCAAAGCACTTTTTGCCAAACTGGAAGAAGTTGGACGTGAAAACGGACTGGAGTTTATGGAAGGTCCTATGGGTGCAACCAATCTTGAAAAAGCCGGAATACTTACTTATGGATTTGACCGGCTGTCAACGGCAATCGGGCAATATAATTATGAATACTATCCGCAACATTTGGAAGAATTGGGGTTTGTGAAAGAAAAGGAATGGGTGGAAAATTTCATGACCACGCCGACTGCTATTGCTCCCCGAATTTACGAATTTGCACAACTCGTAACCGAGCGCTACAAATTAAAATTACTGCATTTTAAAAATGCAAAGGAAATGCAGCCTTACATCAAACCGGTGTTTGATTTGCTGGAAGAATCTTTCAAAGATTTGGAAACTTTTGTTCCGATTTCGGAGGAACAAAAAGCGCATTATGCAAAAAAATATTCGGCAATTTTAAATCCCGATTTCATCAGTTTTATTGAAGATGGAGACGGTGAATTATGTGCTTTTGCCATCACGATGCCTTCTTTTTCAAAAGCACTGCAGAAAGCAAAAGGGAAATTCTTTCCGTTTGGATGGTATCATTTGTTGAAAGCCAAGAAAAAGAACGATACGGTAGAATTTGTATTGATCGGAGTTCATCCCAAATACCAGAAAAAAGGCATCACTTCGATTATCTTCAAAGATATGTTTGAAACTTTTACCAAACACAATATCAAATATTTGGAAACCAATCCTGAGTTGGAAGAAAATCAAAGCGTGCAGGCTCTTTGGACAGATTATAATCCGGTTTTACACAAAAGAAGGAAGACTTTTAAGAAGGATATTGGTTAAGGGAAGACCTCAATATCCGACCAAACCTTGAATATCAGAAGTAAACGCGTTCAATTTTTCTCGTCCGTTCAGAAATTCCAATACGGCTATAAAACTAAATTGCGCTGCAATTCCTCCGCATTTCTCAATCAATTTGGCAGTAGCTTCTGCTGTTCCGCCGGTCGCCAAAACATCGTCGTGAATTAAAAATCGTTGATCTTTTTGCACATATTGTGGTTGAACTTCGATGGTTGCCGTCCCATATTCCAAAGCATAGGATTCGGCAATCGTCGGAGGTGGTAGTTTTCCTTGTTTTCGAATCAATACAAAAGGAAGATTTAATTTCTGAGCAATCAGCAATCCAAATAAAAATCCGCGGCTTTCAATTCCGCAAACCGCATCAATTTTTCCTTTGGAAAATTCAGCAAAAGCCTCCACAATTTCCTGACACAATTCCGGATTCTGAAACAAAGTCGTGATGTCTTTGTATTGAATTCCGGGTTGTGGAAAATCTGCAACTCGTGCGATGTTTTCGTCTATTTTTTGGGCTAATGCGTTCATGAGTTATGAGATTTATGTTAATTTTTTCGAAATCAAATTTCGTCCAAAACTTCCAGAATGATTCCACAGCCTTCTTTAATTTCTTCATTTGAAATAGTCAAAGGAGGTGTAATGCGCAGATTCTGAATGCTGTACATCAGCCAGAACAAAATCAATCCTTTTTCCATGCATCGGGCAGCAACTTTTAAGGCATATTCTTCCGATTCCAATTCAGGTGCGAGCATCAGACCTCTGCCATGAACGGTTTTGATTTTGGGATGGACCAATAACTCTCTGAACAATTTTTCTTTTTCGTTGATTTGATTCATCAGATCCGATTCCAATAATTCATCGAGCGTTGCCAATGCGGCGGCTGCCACAACGGGATTTCCGCCAAAAGTAGTGATATGTCCCAAAGTCGGATGATGCGAAAGACAATCCATCATTTCGGCACTTGCCGTAAAAGCGCCAATCGGCATTCCGCTGGCCATTCCCTTCCCCATTACCAAAACATCCGGAACCATATCGTAATGTTCAAAGGCAAAGAGTTTTCCGGTTCGTCCAAAACCGGGTTGGATTTCGTCCAGAATCAGCAAAGCTCCGACTTCTTCACATCGGTTTTTTAATTTTTTTAAATAATCATTTTTGGGTAAGCGAAAACCGGATGCTCCCTGAATTGTTTCCACTACAACGCCTGCCGTCTTTTTCGTAATTTTTCCTAAATCTGCTTCCGAATTGAATTCAATAAAATCAATCATCGGCAAAAGCGGCCGAAATGCCCGTTTTTTTTCTTCTCTTCCTGCCAGACTCAGCGAACCTTGTGTATTCCCGTGATAAGCATTTTTACAGGCGATGATTTCTTCTCTTCCTGTGTAGCGTTTGGCCAGTTTCATTGAAGCTTCAATCGCTTCGGTTCCTGAATTCACCAAATAAGTAGTATCAAGCGGATTGGGTAGAACTTCCGCCAGTTTCCGGCATAATTCCACCGGTTTTTCCTGAGCATATTCGCCATACACCATCACGTGAAGATGTTTATCGACCTGATTTTTGATTTCTTTCAGAACTCTTGGGTGTGAATGTCCCAACGTGTTGGCTGAAACGCCTGCTGCAAAGTCCAAATAAGCATTTCCATTTTTTCCGTAGATATAACTTCCTTTGGCATGATCTACCTCAAATCCTGAAGCAAAAGGAGTTGTTTTGGCTTGAAATTGAAAAAAGTCTTTCTGGAGTTGAAAATGATTCATTACAGCACCAACAATAACAAGACAACACCACCTGTAACATAAGAACCAACCGTAATCACGTCCGATAAAGGTTTGGAAAATCTTCTTTCTTCCAAGTTTTCTTCATCAATTTGATTTTTATGAAAACGCAATACTTTTTTCGGTTTGCGCAGGATATGTGAAACCAACGTATCGCCTTCCCATTGGTCAGCCTGGATTTTATATTTTTTCCCATCAGCCAAAATTCTATAATAAAGATTGGGTCTGATTTTGATTTTCAAACTGTCCTCAGTTGATGTAATCAACGGCATTTGAGCATTATTATTTTTAACCGAAATGTCTTCATTGGAAGTTTTAGTAAAGGAAGGAGTCCTTTCTTTGTTTTGCATTTCTTTTTCTTCCAATTCCTGTCTTTCTTTTTCGGTCAAATCGGGTGTTCTTAAATCTTGTTCAGATTTTTGTTCCATTTTTGTTCTTTCTTTTTGTACTGATTCTTCCGTTTTTCTTCGTTGTTCAGCTGCTTCTTTTTCTTTTGCCCCTCCCATGTCTGAGCGAAACGAAACAGCTCCATTCTTCTCTGCTGGAGAAAGGTTTTCTACTTCCTTGAATTGATAAGGTTTATAAATGTAACAACTGGAAAAGACAAATAATATAGCGAGTATAAGAAAGTTAATTTTTTTCATTTGGGTTTGATTTTTCAATTTCCTGAATTAAAAAAGTAAAAATACTAATCTAAAACGGATTATTTTTCATTTTCTTTTGCTGATGTTTCAGTATTTTGAATCTGTTCTGTTTCTACATTGGTTTTGGAATCTGTCGGCTCCACGGGCTGATTCACGGTTTGACTTGAATTGGAATTCATAAATTCATCCAAATCAATTTGTTCCAATTCTTCTATTTCTGTCGAATTCTCTTTAATTTTCACTTCCAAATAAGCCGGCGGATCATCAAAAATATCCTGCCATCGCAACATTTTTTCGTCTCCACGCCAATTAAAATCTTTCAGATAACGCGATTTTTCCGGCAATTTGGATTCAGGATATAATTTAGAAGTAGCTTGAATGCGACAAGCCAAAACTTCCACATCACTTCCTTTGATTTCAGCTTCGATGATCCCGCAGTCTGATGTATTGATCCCGATTCTTTCTTTGACTTTGGTTTCCTGATCTTCATCGTCCACAAAATTCAAAGCTTGTGCATTTTCATGCACTTCTACCAAATTCAAATTGTTATTTAAAAAATATCCGGTCATGAATTTCCCTTTGACCTGATTAAAATCCTTATCATTCAGTGAATCGACTTTTGAAATCGCAAAAGCATTGTTAAAAACCCGGACCGAATCCATGATTTGCAGTTGGGGATTGTTGTACGCATAAATCGTATCACCGGTGATTTGTTGTTCGCCGGACCACATAATCGGGTCTCGGAAAAATTTCATCAGACCGAGTGTTTCATTGTAAAAAATAGAATCCGACTTCCCTTGGGCATTGCTTTTAAAATAGCGGGCATTGAAGTAAGCTTTCAACACTTTGGTGGAATCTTTTCGCTGGACAGCCATGATGGTGTCGGCATGAAAATAAAGCGAATCTGTTGAAAAAGCTTTCACGGCATAAGCATTTCCGGTTACAAAAGCCGAATCCAGTTCACGGAAAGCTTCGCCATATTCCCCTCTGATAAAACGCTTTTCTTCGGGATCGTTTATCAGAACATCTCCTTTTGCCCAGCCATAACCGGTTTTATCGTTGAAATACATTTCGTCACCGTGCAATTCTTTTCCGTCTCTATAAACCGTTGAGCGCTTTTTGAGAAAAGCTTCTCCCGTTCTTTTGTTAAAAGTTCCGCCACCTGTAGGCATGGAAATATAATTCCTCGGATTTTTCCGGTCGGTAATCGTGGTTCGGCCTATAAATTCAGTGATGTCCGTCGCCTGATTCATAATCATTTTATCCGAATTAATCCTATAATCCGGTGTTTCGATGGTCGTATTCCGATCAAAATCAATGGTTTTCGATTTGGAATTGTATCTCAGTATCTGCGTATGCGTGACGGTTCCATCCTTTCCCCGGATCATAGCACCCTGATCGGTAAAGGCCTCTCCTGTTTTGCGATTGTACACCATATAAGGCGTTTCAACACGCTGGTTGGGATCGATCATCACAACATTTCCCGAGGCGATAGCGATGTCTGTGTTTCGGTTATATTCTACATAATCGGCAAATATCTCGGAATTTTTATCTTTCATGTGAACACGATCAAAAGCTTTGGCGATTTTGGTATTTCCATCGTATTCCAAACTATCTGAAGTCATGGAAACCGTATCGTTGATCATGCGCACATTTCCCCATGCACGGAAATAATTCTCCTTTTGATAATAAACCGCACTATCGCTGTACAAACGGGTTCCATCATGCTCAAATCCTACTTTTCCGTAAGCAAAAGGATTTCCCTCAAATTTATTGGGTAGCACACGCATCACATCTGAATGCATGTGTTTTATCTTTTTGACGGGCGGTTTTTTGCCTCCGGACGGAACTTGTCCCAAAACAAAAACTCCTATTAAAATGAATAGGATTAAAGAAAAAAATTTCAATCGTTTATTGTGTTCTTCTGCCATAAAAATAAAGGGAATGGCTGTCAACTTTTATGCCGAAAACCTCTTCTATCGTAGCTTTAATGGTCTGTATGCGTGGATCACAAAACTCTATTACTTCACCCGTATCTGAAAGAATGATGTGGTCGTGCTGTTTGTCGAAATAGGATTTTTCATAATGTGCCTGTTGATCTCCGAACTGATGTTTGCGCACCAATTTGGCATCGAGCAAAAGTTCGATGGTGTTATAAAGCGTTGCACGGCTCACACGGTATTTTTTGTCTTTCATCATGATGTACAAACGATCGATATCGAAATGCTCATCGGTCGAATATATCTCTTCCAAAATGGCATAGCGTTCCGGTGTTTTTCTATGTCCGTGTTCTTCCAGAAAGTTGGTAAAAACCTGTTTGACTATTTCGTAATTTTTTTGTTTTACAGCATCCATTTCTCTTCTCCGTAAAGTTTGTGTAAAGATAGTTTTTAATTTAGAGATTTGAAAATTTAGGATTTTGAAGAAATGGGAAATCCGAGCTATCCAACCCGAAATCTTCCGATTTGTTTCATTTTCACTATTTAATTTTATTGTACTTTTGCGCCGGTTAATCCGTCTCAGATTAGAGAAATCTTTTATGAAATCTTCATCAGCAGGGCTTTTCTTTAGCATTTAAACTGAATTAAAGAAGCAAATTTAGAACCTCGATTAACCCGATTCAAGCCCTAATTATTTTAAAATTCATGATTTTCATTTGAATTCAAATGAAGAATCGTGCAAGAAAACGAAAAAACATTTATGTCAACATTTCAAGAATTAAACCTTATAAATCCCATCCTGAGAGCATTGGAAGAATTGGATTATAAAACACCTACACCTATTCAACAACAAGCCATCCCTCCTATTTTGGAGAAAAAAGACCTATTGGGCTGCGCCCAGACTGGAACCGGTAAAACAGCAGCATTTGCCATTCCGATCCTTCAAATTCTAAATGAAAGAAAATCCCAAAATCATAACCGAAACATCAAAGCACTGATTGTCACTCCGACACGCGAACTGGCCATCCAAATCGATGAGAGTTTTTCAGATTATGGAAAACATCTCCCGCTCAAACATGCCGTTATTTTTGGCGGTGTTAAACAAAATCCTCAAGTCGGGAAATTGCGCAATGGAATCGACATTCTGGTGGCGACACCGGGGCGTTTATTGGATTTGATAGGGCAAAAAATCATTTCGCTGAAAGACATTGAAATTTTTGTTTTGGATGAGGCCGACCGCATGCTGGATATGGGATTTATCCATGACATCAAAAAACTTTTACAAATCCTTCCGGCAAAAAGACAAAATCTTTTCTTTTCCGCTACCATGCCCAAACCGATTCAGGAATTGGCCAACACCATTTTGAACCAACCGATTAAAGTGGAAGTCACACCGGAGTCCACCACTGCCGAAACCGTTCAACAATTATTGTATTTCGTTGATAAAGACAACAAAATCAAATTATTATATCAATTATTGAAAGAAAAAATTCAAGAAAGCGTTTTGGTTTTTACGCGTACCAAACATGGAGCGGATAAGTTGGTCAAAGCTTTGGCCAAATTAGGCGTTTCGGGTGCTGCCATACATGGAAATAAATCCCAAAATGCCCGACAAAACGCCTTGAATAATTTTAAAAATAAAAAAATTCAGGTG
>Ga0079224_100017221_pt1 | contig 10178 bp, 10 predicted proteins | sample Stecom2015_FD_80414 | JGI IMG/M metagenome (GOLD analysis project Ga0079224, IMG submission 80414) | Agricultural soil microbial communities from Utah to study Nitrogen management - Steer compost 2015 | ecosystem: Environmental > Terrestrial > Soil > Agricultural land | place: USA: Utah... | reverse complement strand
GGGACATCTCCCCGAGCGCATGTCCGCCATGCTCGAGGCCTGGGACAACGCCTGGACGGCATGGCTTGCAGGTGACTTCGGCATCGCCCAGGCGGCGTTCGAGCGCTGTGTGCGTGAGTACGGGGACGCACCGGCGCAGCGCTACGTGCAGGCCTGTGAGCGGCTGCGACGGCTGCCGGTCAGTGACAGTTGGGACGGCGTGCTCGACGAGCGGGCAGGGTGAGGTGCCAGCAGACGGAGGACGGGCTCGGGCTCCCTCCAAGCCGCGGCGCGGGCGTTCTCAGTGTCCGTCGGCGACGGAAGGTCCTGAAGCGGTCTCCTGCGGCGCCGCCCGACTGAATCGCTCCACCATCGCGAGGCTTGCGGCATCGAGCCCGGAGAGGGAGACCCGGCTGCCCTGCGCCTCCAACTTGAGACGCACGCGCTCGATCGCGCTGACTGCGGAGGTGTCCCAGACCTGAGCGTGGGTGAAGTCGAGCTCCACCTCGTCGGCATGCACCACAGACTCGAAGGCGCTGAGGAACGACTCGACGGAGACGAAGAAGAGGTTGCCGCGCACCGTGTAGACCCGACGGCCCTCAGCCGAGAGGGAGACATCGACCGTGACGCCCTTGCTCACGCTCCGGGCGAAGAGGAGCGCGCTGAGCAACACGCCCACCAGCACGCCCTTGGAAAGATCGTGGGTGGCGACGACGGTCGCCACGGTCACCAGCATCACCAGGCTCTCGCTCACCGGCAGCACCCGGAGCTGACGGACCGACTTCCAGTCGAAGGTGTCGATGGCGACGGTGATCATGACCGCGACCAGCGCGCCGGTGGGGATCCTCGCGACCCAGTCACCGAGCGAGACCACCAGGAAGAGCAGGAAGGCGCCCGCGGTGAAGGTGGAGAGCCGCCCCCTTCCTCCGGAGCGCACGTTGATCGCCGATTGCCCCACCATCGCGCAGCCCGCCATCCCGCCGAAGAAGCCGGTGACGATGTTGGCGACCCCCTGGCCCCACGCTTCCGTGTGCTTGTTGCTCGGCGTGTCGGTCAGCTCATCCACGATCGATGCGGTGAGCAGCGACTCGGTGAGGCCGACCATGGCGAGCGCGAAGGCATAGGGAAAGATGATCTGAAGCGTCTCGAGGGTGAACGGCACCATCGGGACGTGGAAGCTTGGAAGGGAGGCGGGGAGGGCGCCACGGTTCCCGACGGTCATGGTGGGGAGCTCCAGCGCCACGATGATGCCGGTGAGCAGCACCACCGCCACCAGCGGGGCCGGAATCGCGCGGGTGAGGCGCGGGAACAGGTGGATGATGGCCAGCCCCCCGACGACCAGTGCCCACATGACCGGCTCACCCACCGCGAGGAGGTCGAGCTGCGAGAGAAAGAGGAGCAGCGCCAGGGCATTCACGAAGCCGGACATGACCGGCCGCGGGACGTAGCGGATGTAACGGCTCAGGCGGAGCAGCCGGAAGACGACCTGGAGGACGCCGGTGAGGACGGTGGCGGCCAACAGGTACTCGAGGCCGTGGCTGGCGACGAGGGGCACCATGACCAGCGCCATGGCGCCCGTGGCCGCGGAGACCATGCCGGGGCGCCCACCCAGGAAGGCTGCGACGGCCGCGATGGTGAACGAGGCGTAGAGCGCCACCTGAGGTTCGACACCGGCGATGATCGAGAAACCGATCGACTCGGGGATGAGCGCGAGCGCGACCGTGATGCCGGCGAGCAGATCCTTCGGGACGTTCCCGAGCCACTCGCTGCGGTAGCGCGCCAGATCGAATTTCGGCCGCAGAAGGCCGCGTAGGTGGGCGGTGGTGGGGATCAAGCGACACTCCGCGTGGGAGCCGATTCAGCGCGCGGGCCTATAGCGGTCCGGCGGAAGGGCCGCAACGTGGGGAGCGTCTGGACGTCTGAAGCGGAGGCAGGGCCCCACGCTCAGCTGCGCAGGATGCTCTCCAGCTTCTTCCCGCGCGCGAGCTCATCCACCAGCTTGTCGAGCCAGCGGATCTGCTGCATCAGCGGGTCCTCGATCTCCTCGACGCGCACGCCGCAGATCACGCCCTTGATGAGGCCCACGTTGGGGTTCATACGCGGCGCCTTGGCGAAGAAGGTCTCGAAGTCGGTACCGTCGGCGACGACCTTATCGAGCTGCTTCTCGGAGTAGCCGGTGAGCCAGGTGATGACGGTGTGGAGCTCCTCCTTCGTGCGTCCCTTCTTCTCCACCTTGGTGACGTACAGCGGGTAGACGCTGCCGAAGGACATCTTGAAGATCTTCTGCTTCCGGTCCACGCGGGCCTCCTCAGACAGGTTCGGGTGAGGGCTCAACCCGGCCAAGCGGAGTCTACTCCCCGGGCGGCTTCTGGTACGCGCTCGCCAGGAGCTCTTCCACCGGGCGGTCCTCGCCGAGATGCTCGCGCAGCACGCGCTCGAGCTTCTCGGGGGTCATCGCCGCGTAGTGGAACTCCTCGTCCCAGCCCATGAGCTGGTAGTCCTCGGGGCTGAAGGGATCCTTCGGCCGGCCGATGTCCTCACGCACCACGACGTTGGGACCGAGGTGGCAGAGGCCGTAGCAGCCTCCGCGCTTGACCGTCACGCGCTCTGCGAGGGCGCTGCCTTCGGCGGCCTGCTTCGCCCGCTGGTAGAGCGCCTCGCTCCCCCCGCGGCGACAATCCGAACCCTTGCAGACCGCCAAGCGGTAGCGCCTGACCCCTCCCCGAACCTCGAGCGGCGCCGGGGTGGGCGTCGTCGGTTCGGGGGGCGGCGCCTTGCGCCGGGGTCTCCAGAAGGTCACGCGCTACTTCTCGAAATGGTGGACCTGGGCAGGGGGCGTCTTGGGCGAGCTGCTCGTCGCGGGAAGGGCGGCCGCGGGGACATGGCCGGCCTCGAGATGTCCACCCTCGGGGGCCCGCCCATCGCCGATGCGCGCGTGCTTCTCCGCAGGCTGATGCGCCGGCGCCGCGCTCCCCTGGCGGCGGTTCCAGGGATCCGACGGGTGGCTCACCGGCGGCCCCTTGAGCAGCTTGGGGATGTCGTAGACGAAGTCCGCGCGGGTGTACTCGCTGGGGGTGTGGACGCCGGTATCCATGCGGATGGCGTCCTTCGGGCACGCCTCCACGCACAGGCCGCAGACGATGCAGCGCAGCTCATCGATCACGAAGCGGGTCGGGTACTTCTCGATGACCTGGCTCTCGTTGGACGGGTCGGTCGTCTCGTACTCACCCGCCTCGATGTAGATGCACTGCGCCGGGCAGATGGTCGCGCACATGTAGCAGGCCACGCAGCGCGGCTTGCCGTCCTCGCGCGGGACCAGCCGGTGCAGGCCGCGGTAGCCCGGCGGCTGGATCATCTTCTCTTCGGGGTACTGCACCGTGGTGACACGGCTCAATCCCTCGCGGTCGACGACCTCCACGTTGGGGTCGCGCGTCCCGAAGAGGTTGCGGAAGAAGAGCTTCGCGGTGACCGCCAGACCCTTGGCGAGGTCGGGCAGGTAGGTGCGAACGCGGATCTCGCTGCTGGGATCCCTGGATGCCTGGTAGGCCATGGCTCGTACGCTCGATTGCGGCGCCGGCGTCAGAGGCAGGCTCCCCGAAGCGGAGCCTGCGCCGTCGGACCGGCGCCCGAAGAAGGTCAGTGGGAGAGGGAGGCCGCCGCCCGGGCAGCCGCCTCGAGATCGCCATCGGCGTGGTGGGAGTCTGGCAGGGTGTGCTTGGCGCCGCCACCGAGGTTCGAGGGCGTATCCCCGTGATCCCGGTCGTGGTCGGACGCGCCGTGCGCAGTCTCCTCGGTTTCGTCCGAGGCCGGGCCGGTCACGCTCAACACGAACAGGGCGGAGAGCACCAGCAGGCCCAGGCCGGTCATCCACTGCAGGGTGGGATCCCACAGCAGCAGCGCCCCGGTCACGAAGACGTTCACCAGCCCCAGGGGCAGCAGCACCTTCCAGCCCAGCGACATGAGCTGGTCATAGCGGAAGCGGATGAGGCTCCAGCGGATGAGGAGCTGCAGCCAGATGAGCGCCAGCACCTTGAGCCAGAAGACCGTGCCCAGCACCGTGCCCAGCAGCCATCCATGCTCCTGCATGACCGGCAGGCTGCGCAGCCAGAGCTCGCCGAAGGGCAGGTGGTAGCCACCGAGGAACAGCACGGTGATCACGCCCGAGAGCACCACGATCTCCACGAACTCCGAGATCATGAACAGGCCGAACTTCATGCCCGAGTACTCGACGAAGTAGCCGATAATCTCCGACTCGCCTTCCGGCACGTCGAAGGGGGCGCGCTTGGTCTCCGCGAAGGAGGCGGCGAAGAAGAGCAGGAAGCCCACCGGCTGCAGGAAGAGCCCCCAGGCGGGCAGGCCGATGTCGAAGCCACCGCCCTCGCCCATGGCCGCGGCGTTGCCCCAGACGTACTGGAACTGCCCCTGGCCCAGGCCCTCGCCGACCATCTGCGGCAACTGGACCGTGGAGAAGGTCATCATCAGCCCGACCAGCGAGAGGCCCAGCGCGATCTCGTAGGAGACCATCTGCGCCGAGGCGCGCACGCCACCGAGCAGGCCGAACTTGTTGTTGCTCGACCAGCCGGCCAGCGCCGTGCCGTACACCGCGATGGAGGCGATGGCGAAGAGGTAGAGGATGCCGAAGTCCGGCGTGCCCACCACCATGTCGACGGTGTGGCCCATCACCTCGACCGACGGGCCGGCGGGGACCACCGCGAAGAGCGCGAAGGCCGACCCGAACGCCAGCATCGGCGCGAGGATGAACAGCGCCTTGTTGGCCGCCGCCGGGATGAAGTCCTCCTTGGTCAGCATCTTGAGGACGTCCGCCGCGGTGTGGCCCAGGCCCGCCAGCGGGGAGCCGAAGAGCTTGGCGCGGTTGGGACCGATGCGGTTCTGCATCAGTGCCGACCACTTGCGCTCGGCGGCCGTCAGCAGCGTGGCGATGACCATCACCATCACCAGCATCAGGATGAGGAGCATCACCAGCCGGTGCGCGCCCTGGAAGAGGTGCGCCTCAGCGAGCCCCCCGAGGACGTAGCCACCGGCCGTGACGCCCGCGAAGGCGCCGACGATCAGGGAGAAGGCGAAGAGGACGAAGCCAATGCGTCTCATGGATCAGATTCCCCTCACGCGGGGCGCACCGAACTCGCGGTAGCCGGGAGGACGGCCGTCGGCGCTGGTGGAGATGGGATTGATGCCGCGGCGCTCCTTGTTGCGCGGCGCCTGGGTGTCCCAGCCGAAGTCGGCGAGCTCGGGGACCTCGCCCTTGACGGCCTGGAAGACGTCCCGCGCGCTCCGCCACAGCGACTCGCTGCCGAGCCCACGGGCCAGCTCCGTCACCCACTGCCAGTGCGGCATCGCCAGCTCCTGCGCCGGGTAGGCCTTGCGGTGGCGCTGGGTGATGCCGTCGAGCTGGGTGAAGCTGCCCTCGTCCTCGAGGTGCGAGGCCGCCGGCAGGGCCACCGTGGAGACGGCGGTGAGCGGGGTGCTGTGCGTGCTCTGCACGACCACCTGCGCGAGCCCCTCCAGGCTCTGAGCGAAGGTCGCCGCGTCGGTCGGGACCTCGTGGCCCACTGCCCACAGGGCCTGGACGCTGCCCTTCTTGAGCGCGGCCTGCAGCTCGCTGAACGGGCGCAGGGTGAGCCCCAGCCCCTTGGCGATCCACTCCAGACCCTTGCGGTTCGGGTTGCGGTCCGCGGTGAGCAGGTAGTGATCCGCCTCACCCTCGGCCCGGCCGCCGACGAAGATCTCCTTCACCGAGAGCTGCTCGCGCGCCAGGTGCAGCGCCGCCATCAGGTCCTCGTTGCTGACCGTGGGGCTCACCAGGACCGCGAGGCCCTTGCCCAGGTGTGCCTTGAGGGCCTCGGCCGCTGCCTGGCGCGCCTCCTCGCGGCTCACCTCGCGCTGCTGGTTTCCGCGCCCCACCAGGGGGACGAAGAGGCGGTCCACCGAGAGGTCCCGGTAGCTGGCCCGGCCCTTGTCACACATCCACGAGGCGTTGATCGCCTCGTTCTCGCGCGGGCGGAAGCGGTGGGTGACCTGGCCGTAGCTGTCCGCCCAGATGCTGCAGCCGCGGCTGCAACCGGTGCAGGTGCTCGGAGAGGCCGACAGGAACCAGCTGCGCGCCTTGAAGCGGGTGTCGCGGCTGAGCAGCGCGCCCACCGGGCAGATGTCGACGATGTTGCCGGAGTAGTTGGAGGTCAGCTCCTGGCCCGGGAAGATGTCCAGGACCTCGTGGCTGCCACGACCGAAGACGCCGAGCTGCGGCTCCTTGGCCACCTCGTCCATGAAGCGCACGCAGCGGGTGCAGAGGATGCAGCGCTCCTGGTCCAGCACGATGGTGGGCCCGAGGATCTTGCGCTTGTTCTTCTGAACCTTCCCGTGCTCGAGGCGCGAGGGAAGGTTGTCGTGCGTCATGTAGTAGTCCTGCAGCCGGCACTCACCCGCCTGGTCGCAGATCGCGCAGTCCACGGGGTGGTTGAGGAGCAGGAACTCCATGTTCGCGCGCTGCTGATCGCGCGCCTTCTGGCTGCCGGTCTCGATGACCTGACCCTCGGCGAGCGGGGTCTGGCAGGCCGGCACCAGCTTCGGCGCGTTCGACACCTGCACCATGCACTGACGGCAGTTGGCCGCCACGCTCAGGCGCGGGTGGTAGCAGAAGTAGGGGATGGCCGAGCCCACCTTGGCGGCGGCCTCGATCATGTTGGTCCCCGGCTCCACCGCGATCTCGGTGCCGTCGATGGTGACCGTCACCTTGCCCGGGTTCTTCGGGGGCGGCCGGCCCGGAGGGGCAGGCGGCGGGGGCGGCTGGGAATGCGCCGCAGGGGGCTTGTCCGCCACGGGGTTGCTCGCCCCGGGAGGCGCCTTCTCCGCCGGCATCTTGGGGTCCTTGGTCTCGCTCACTGCTCCACCTCGCCGCCGATCATGTTGATGGTGTCGAACGTCGGGATGAGGTCGGAGAGCATCTTGCCCTCGATCATCCGCGGAAGCGCCGCCAGCAGCGGGAAGCCGGGCGCGCGCAGGTGCACCTTGTAGGGGCGGCCGCCGCCGTCGCTGACGAGGTACCAACCGAGCTCACCGTTGGGCGACTCGGTCGCGTCGTAGATCTCACCGGCGGGCACCTGGACGCCCTCCATCACCAGCTTGAAGTGCGCGATGACGCCCTCGATGGTCCCGTAGACCTCGGGCTTGGGCGGCAGCGCCACCTGCCAGTCGTCCACGATGATGGGACCGTCGGGGAGCTTGGCGATCGCCTGGCGGATGATGCGATCCGACTGGATGATCTCCTCCACGCGCATCAGGTAGCGGTCGTAGTTGTCGCCGTTGCGCCCGATGGGGATGTCGAAGTCCAGCTGGTCGTAGACCCAGTAGGGCTTGGCCTTGCGAAGGTCGTAGTCCACGCCGCAGGCGCGCAGGCAGGGGCCGGTGAAGCCGAAATCCAGCGCGTCCTCGGTGGAGATGACGCCGGTGCCGCGCATGCGGTCCACGAAGATGCGGTTGCGGCTGAGGAGGGAGACCACCTCGGCGCAGATGGTCTTCACCTTGTCCAGGCTGCGCAGGACCTTGTCGGTCCAGCCCTCGGGCAGGTCGCGGTTGAGCCCGCCGATACGCCCGTAGCTGGTGGTCAGCCGCGCGCCGGTCAGCTCGCTCACGCGATCCCAGAGCAGCTCACGGCCCTCGATGCCGAGCAGGAAGGGGGCAAAGCCGCCCAGCTCCATGCCCGTGGCGCCGATCATCGTCAGGTGGTCGCAGATGCGGTGCAGCTCGCTGGCGATCACCCGGATGTACTGCGCGCGCTCCGGAACGGTGATGCCGATGAGCTTCTCGACCGCGTTCAGGAACCCGAGGTTGTTGTTGATCGCCGAGACGTAGTTGAGCCGGTCCGTGTAGGGCAGGCACTGCGTCCAGGTGACGTTCTCACAGCTCTTCTGGAAGCCGCGGTGCAGGAAGCCGATCTCGGGATCGGCCTTGGCGATGTTCTCGCCGTCCAGCTCGATCCGCATGCGCACCGTGCCGTGGGTGGCAGGGTGGCTCGGCCCCATGTTGATGTACATCCGCTGGCTGTCGAGGTGGGCCTCGAGCTCATCCACATCCTCCGCCAGTGGGTCCTGGGAAGGCGGCCGGACGGCGCTGCTGGGAAGATCCGACATGGGCTTCTCGAATGTCCTGATGAAGAGGGTGGGGCGCGGACCCAACCGGACGGTGCCTTGAGGTGGACCGTCGTGTCCGCTGAGCAGGTTCGCGTGGCGCGCTGGCGCCTTGGGGTCAGGTGACGTTGTTGGTGCCCGGGCCGCGGAAGATGTCGCGGATGGGCTTCTCGGGGATGAGCGGCTGGCGGTCGCGCAGCGCGTAGTCCTTGCGCAGGGGATGGCCGACGAACTCCTCGTACATGAGGATGCGCCGCAGGTCCGGGTGACCCGTGAAGCGGATCCCGTAGAAGTCCCAGACGAAGCGCTCCCACCAGTTCGCGCCCTGGAAGATGTCGGTGATGCTCGGGAGCGTGGGGTCGTCTTCACCCACGCGGACCTTCAGGCGCACCACCTCGTTGAGCTTGAGGGAGCGCACGAAGTACACGACCTCAAAGCGCGGGTCGTACTCCGGCAGGTTCAGACGGTCGACCGCGTCGATGGAGACGAAGAGGCGGAAGTCGAGCGCAGGCTCCTCCTTCAGCAGCTTCATCACCGGCCGCAGGCCGTCCCGGTGGAGGACCCGCCAGGGGGCGCCGGTCCGATCGGTGTAGCTCTCGGCGATGCATTCCGGGAGCTTCGCGCTCACGATGTCCAGTGCAGACGTGCTCAAGGCCTCTCCAGGGTGGGGGCGTTCGGGGGGCGGGGCCTTATAGGGAGCAGGTCCGAGCCCAGTCAACGGAAACCCCCTGATGCAAAGGGGACTTGGGACCGACGGCCACCTGCGGCTCCCGACCGCGTTCCGCCGGATTCCGGCGCCTGCGGTCAGCGGCCGCTTCTGACGAGGCGACCCGGCGGCGTGATGTCAGAGAATGCGCCTCGCCGCGAGGCTGACACCTGCGGCTCAGCGCTTGGCGAGGAGATCCCGGCCCATGGCGGCCGCCTCTCCGGGAAGCGGCGGGGCGGGGCTGCGATCGGCGATGCGGTGCACCTGACCCTGGATACGGTCCTGCAGCAGCATGAGCGCGTCGAGGACCTGCTCGGGGCGCGGGGGGCAGCCGGGGATGTACACGTCCACCGGCAGGATGCGGTCGATGCCCTGGAGCACCGCGTAGTTGTCGTAGAAACCGCCCGACGACGCGCACACGCCGAACGACACCACCCACTTGGGCTCGGCCATCTGCTCGTAGGTGCGCTTCAGGATCGGGGCCTGCTTCAGGTTGATGGTGCCCACCACCAGCAGCAGGTCCGCCTGACGCGGCGAGAAGCGCGGGAACTCGGCACCGAAGCGCGCGATGTCGTGCCGCGCCGACGCTGCGGACATGTACTCCATGCCGCAGCACGCGGTGGCGTACGGGTAGGTGAAGAGCGAGTACTTCCGCGCCCAGCCCAGCCCCTTGGACACCATCTTCTGGATGAAGCCCGTCGCCTCTTCGCGGCGGGTTGCAATCACCGGGGCTACGTCATGCTCAGACATGATTGGATCCTAATGCTCCCACTCGAGAGCGCCCTTCTTCCACTCGTAGGCCAGACCCACGACGATGGGGAGCGCGAAGACCGCCATCACCCAGTAGCCGTACCAACCCAGGCCCAGGTAATTCACGGCCCAGGGGTACATGAACACCATCTCCACGTCGAAGATGATGAACAGTAACCCCACGACGTAGAACTTGATGGCAAAACGCTGCCGCGCCGAGCCGACCGACTCGCTGCCCGCTTCCCAGGCAGCCATCTTGGTCGGACTGCTCCGCTTGGGGCCGGTCACCGACGTGACCAGAACGATCACCAGCGCCAGCAGTCCCGAGAGCAGCAGGGCCACGGCGAGGGGCAGATAGGGGGCCAGAGGATTGGGGTCCATAGCGCGCGGGGACACTAGAGATCCCCCCTCGCACTGTCAAACAGTACTTGGCTCAACCCGTTGAAATGACCGGGGAAACCTGCGTCCCTCGGCCGCTCCGGCGGGCCTCCAGCGCCTCGAACGAGGAGGGGGGCGTGCAGGCCGAGCCGGGGCGGCGGTGCGGGGTGGTGGTCGGCCCGTGGAAGTCGCTGCCGCCGGTGGCGATCAGGTCGTGCTTC
>Ga0079224_100017220_pt1 | contig 10178 bp, 8 predicted proteins | sample Stecom2015_FD_80414 | JGI IMG/M metagenome (GOLD analysis project Ga0079224, IMG submission 80414) | Agricultural soil microbial communities from Utah to study Nitrogen management - Steer compost 2015 | ecosystem: Environmental > Terrestrial > Soil > Agricultural land | place: USA: Utah... | reverse complement strand
CGGACCAGGCGGGCCCGCGGCCTTCCCGCGGGATGCTCAACGGGAAGCGCACGCTACTCTTTGCATGCCGCGCGGTCAACATCGAATCGCATAACGCCTTGGAACAACAGGGATTTCTCCGGACGAGCGGCGGCTTTTCTCGGGCGGTGCACCGGGTTCGGTCGCCGCTCGTGGCACCGGGTTTCGCCTCGCCGCTTTTTTGACCTTCCGCACGGGGACTGGCAGGCCTTCGTCTTGGTGGGCGACGACGCGCACATTCCGGTGCTGGAGCTGGAGGTCTGCCGCGCGCTGGCGCCAGCCCTGACGCGCGCTGGCCCGACGGCGATCCTGGTCGATGCCACGTGCGGCCTCGCGGGGCACGTCTCCGCCCTGCTACGCGCGGCGCAGCCGGGGCGCGTCATCGCGTTCGACCGCGACCCGCACGCCCTCGCTCGGGCGCGCCGGCGTCTCGCCGACGCCCCCTGTCGCGTCGATTTCGTTGCGGCCCCGTTCTCGCAGTTGGTTCCGGAACTCGACCGCCTCGCGGTCGACCAGGTGGATGCGATCCTCGCGGACCTCGGCGTCTCGTCGCTGCAGTTCGACAGCGCCGAACGTGGTTTCTCGCTGCGCCGCGACGCTGCGCTCGACATGCGGATGGACCCCTCCCAAGGGGAGACCGCGGCCGAACTGATCGCCCGCGTCGACCGCGATGCGCTGACGCGCATCCTGCGGGAGTTCGGCGAGGAGCCCGACGCGCGCCGCATCGCGACGGCGATCGTGGAGCGGCGACCGCAACGGACGCTGGAGCTCGCGCGCGTCGTGGAAGAAGCGATGAGCGCTCCGCAGCGCCGCAAGCTCGGGCTCCGCATCCATCCCGCGACGCGCACGTTCCAGGCGCTGCGCATCGCCGTCAACGCCGAGTTCGACGAGCTGGATCGCCTGCTCTCCGACGCACCGTCGCGGCTCGCCCCCGGAGGCCGCCTCGCGATGATCTCGTTCCATTCGCTCGAGGATCGCCGGATGAAGCAGCGCTTTCGCGAACTCGCCACGCCCCGAGGCTTGCCCGCGGGCGTGCCCCTGCGCGCCGAGGAGCTGCCGCGCGCCGAGTTCTCCATTCCGTCCGAGTTCGCCAAGGGCCTCGTGCCCACGGCCGCCGAGATCGACCGCAATCCACGGTCGAGGAGCGCGCGCCTGCGCGTCCTCGAGAGGGTGCCGCCGTGATCCGTCCGCGCAAAACGGGCAAACCGATCGAGCATCCGCACGGTTGGCGCCGAGCCGAAGACGCGCCGTCGCCCGTCGCCGAGATCGCCTCTCCCCCGCAGGAAGCCGTCCGCCGCGGCACTTCGCTCCTGCTCGCGCTCGTCATCGCCGTGCTGACGGCGATGGGCATCGCCCGCGTCCGCGCCTCCACCGAAATCCTCGAGATCGGCGCGGAGATCACGGAGCTCACGTCGGAGCACGCGCGCCTGCTCGAGCAGCAGCGCCGCCTCGCGGCCGAACGCGCGTACCTCCGCCACCCCGAACGCATCCAGGAGTTCGCGCGCGACAAGCTCGGGATGGTCCCGATCGCGCCGGAGCTCGTGCAACAGATCCGCCTCGTCGAGGGCAACAAGACCCCGTGAATCTCCGTCATCGTCATGCCCCGTTGGTGCAACCCATGGCGACCGATCTCCGATCGGTGCGCCGCCGTGCGTGGACCGTCGCGGCCGCGCTCGGGCTCGGATTCCTCGGGCTGACGTGGCGGGCCTACCAAGTCGGGGTCGTGCATCACGAGCACTACGCCGAGCAAGGCAATCGCCAGCAGCTCCGCACGTACAAGGTCCAAGCGAGCCGCGGAGACATCGTCGATCGCCGCACCATCGCGCTCGCGGTCACCGACCGCGTGTTCCGGATCGTCCTCAATCCGCGGCTCATCACCTCGCAAGGGCGCTCCGACGACGTCCTCCGGCTCGTGCTCGAGCTCTTTCCCCAGGAAGACCCGGAATACGTGCGCCGCGAGCTCGCCCGCGACAAGGCCTACCGCCAGCTGCGGATGTCGCTCGACGACACCCAGGCGCGCCGGGTCGAGGAAGCGAACCTCCCCGGGATCCGGCTGGAGCGGATCCCCCATCGCGTGTATCCGCGCAAGCTGCTGGCCGCCCACGTGCTCGGCCGCGTCAACGCGCAGGGCAAGGGCAACCTCGGCATCGAATACGGCCTCGACGATTACCTGAAGGGCCGCGATGCGATGAGCCCGGCGTACTTCGCCCGCGGCCAGAAGCTGCTCGTCGACGGTTTTCCCGATCCGGGCGTGTCGCGCGGGCACACGATCGTCTTGACGATCGACTCCGCCCTCCAGGCGATCGTCGAAGAAGAACTCGACGCCCTGGTCGGCACGTGGTCGCCGGCGAGCGCGAGCGTCGTCGTCCTCGATCCTCGCACGGGCGAAGTCTTGGCGGTCGCGAGCCGCCCGACGTTCGATCCGAACCGTTCGATCGGAACCCTGGACCAGACGGTGAACCAGGCCGTGCAAGGCGACTTCGAGCCGGGGTCGACCATGAAGGCGATCACGGTCGCGGCCGCCATCGAGCAGGGCGCCATCCGCCGCGACGAGAGTTTCTATTGCGAGAAGGGCCGCTGGCAGTACACCGAGAATCACGCGATCCGTGACACCAAGCCCACCGAGTGGCTGAGCGTCGCCGAGATCCTCGCGGTCTCGTCGAACATCTGCACCACCAAGATCTACGAGCGCCTCGACAAGCAGAACCTCTACAAGTGGGTGCGCCGGTTCCATTTCGGCGAGCGCCCGCCGATCGAGCTGCCTGGGGCGACGAGCGGCATCCTCGATCCGTGGGAGAAATGGTCCGACATCCAAGGCGCGAACATCTCGTTCGGCCAGGGCATGACGGCGAGCCCCCTGCAGGTCGCGGCCGCGTTCGCGGTGCTCGCCAACGACGGCATCTACCACCCGCCGACGATCGTACGTGCCATCCTCGACACCGAGGGGACGCCGATCGAACGGCCGCGACCCGACCCGGAACGCGTCGTCCGCAGCTCCACCGCCCGCACCGTGCTCGAGATGCTCGAGAACGTGGTTCACAGCAGCAAGGGCACCGGAAAGAACGCGGTCGTGGAGGGTTATCGCGTCGCCGGCAAGACCTCGACCGCCCAGAAGGCGAGCAAATCCGGCGGATACGCCGACGACGAGTATTTCGCGTCGTTCGTCGGAGCGATTCCGGCGGCGTCGCCTCGCGTCGTCATCAACGTCTCGGTCGACCATCCACGCGGCGGTCACTACGGCAACGAGGTCGCGGCACCGACGTTCGCCCGGATCGCGCGACGGGTGATGGAGCACATGGGGGTGCCCCGCGAAGACGGCTCCCGGCCCACGCCCGATCCGATCGCGCTGATGAAGGACAACGTCAAACTCGTCGCGGGCTTCGTGGGGGACGAAGACGTGGAGCCGGCGCTCCCGGGGCGCCGCGCCGTATCGCTGACCGGTGGGCTCCCGGACTTCACCGGATTGACGATGAGCGAGGCCCTCGACGCCGCCGAGCAGCTCGGCGTGTCGCTGCGCGCGGTGGGCAGCGGCATCGCGGTGATGCAGGACGTCCCCCCCGGGCCATTCGAACGGGGGAGCACGGTCACCGTGCAGTTCGAGCCGCCTACGTAGGCGCGTCGGCGAGCAACCGCGCCTGCACGGTCTCGAAGTCCGGGCACTCGGGGCCACCGAAGTACCACGCGCGACAACCCGCGCGCGTGGCTCCCTCGACGTCACACGGCAACGAGTCGCCGATCATGAGCGTATCGGCGGGGGTGACCTTCAGCCGCTCGCACGCGCGCAGGAACAGCCGAGGATCGGGCTTCTCGTAGCCCTCTTCGGCGGAGATCACCACCGTGTCGAACTCGATTTCGCGATTGCACGTCAGCAGGGTCAGCAAGCGACGCAGCCGCGAATCCCAGTTGGAGACGACGCCGACGCGGTACCCTGCGCGGCGACACGCGACGACACAAGCCTCGGCTCCCGGCGCGAAGGTCCACGCTTGGGGGCGATCGAAATAGGCGTACAAGCGCCGCGTGAGCTCGGTGTCGTCCACCCCGGTGGCTTCGTGGACGACGGCGTGCCAATACCGGGTCCACGCAGGGTCGTGGCTACGCAGATGCGCCCACGCGGCCATCGCCGACCCGAGGCTCTCTTCGACTTCGGCGAGCGTCCGAGCGCCGCCGAACTCACGCGCGATTTCCCAGTAGCTCTCTGCGACGGGACGCGCCGGCTGCAGCAAGGTCCCGGCCGCGTCGAAGAGGATTGCTCGTATCGGAGTCACCGACGAACGAAGATATACTCGCCCGCCCCTCGGGGCACGGCGGCACCCAGAGGTTTTTCTCGCGCATCGGTTGCGCCGTCTTCCAAGGCGGGCCGAACACTACGCGCCGTACCGCGAAGGGGGAGCCGGCGGGGTTCTTCGCGGCTCTCCGCCTGCGCCTCTGCCCGGACCTTTCCTCTGCTCATGCCCTCCTTGTAGATCGAGGGCGCCGCGACCACCATCGGGATCCGACACGCTTCGCGTCCGGGCGGCGCCTCACGGACCCCGCCTCGCGCAGCCGAAAATCGCCTGGAAAAGCGCCTGCACGCGAGCAAGAGGGGTTCCGACGGCCTCGCTCGCGCGGGGCCGAAGCCCCAACATGAGACGCTCCGCATGCGAGGCGACACACGAAAAAAGCCATGCTGCGCCGCGAAAGGATCCCTCCCTCCGCGTCGGCCCGGTCGAGCGCGCAACCCCCGAACGTTTCGTCCAGATCCGCGCTCCTGGCCATTCTGACAACGTTTACCGACATTTCCTCCACCCGGGACGCGCCTCCCACGACGGCTCCACCCACCCGCATGGTGGAAATTGGTCGGCCAGACACCGCGTGTTAGGTAGTCCGCGGCATGTCGAACCGACGATCGACGCGATGGACCCTCTTCCTCGGGATCCTGAGCGCTTGCGATGCGACTCCACCTTCGGACGAACCTTCCGCGCCTGCGGTGCCCGCCGACGCCTCGCCGTCCAAAGGCGCCGAGGTCGTCGCCGATCCGACCCCCACCCCGCCACCGCCCGCCGAAGCGGTCCCGTTGCTTCGCGCCGAGAAGAAGCTCCCCTTCATCGCCAAAGGCAGCACCAACCTCGGCTTCAAGATCGATGCGCTGGCGCGTATCTATGCGCTCGAAGGCACGATGGAAGTGCCCGAGTGGGGCGCTACCGGTAGCGACGACGTCGCGGCCCTGCGCGACGACAACCTGGCGACGCAATGGTCGTGCAGCGGGACCGGCGATCGACGCTGCGTCGTGGGCATCCACTTCGCGGAACCGGCGATGGTCCATGCCGTTCGGGTCTACGCGGGAGGCACGACGCGCGCGGAGTTCGAGCGCTCGCCTCGGCCCCGCGTCGTCCGCATCCACACCGAAGCCGGCTACGCCGACGCCAACTTCATCGACACGCGCGACTTCCAGTACGCGATCCTCGGCAGGCCGGCCGAGACCCGCAATCTCGCGTTCGAGGTCCTCGACCTCTTCGGTCCGAGCGCGCCGCCGCTGCGCATCGCCGAGTTGGAGGTCTACGGCTCCCGCGGACCACGACGACCCGAGCTGGCGATCGATCCGCGCGCCACGTACGTCGGCTACGAAGGCGCACCGTGGACGCAACGCGGCGAGGACCATACGGCGCAACCGTCGATCGTCCACGTCGTGAACGGGGACGAACCGCCGCGCCCGTTCCTGCCCGGGAGCGCCCTCCTCGGCCATCCGAGCGATCGTTTCCTGCTCCTCGAGAACCTGCAAGCGGGGACCTGCACGCGCGGACGAGGCACGTACTTCCTGCTCGACCGCAAGAGCCGCGTGCTGGCGCCGCTGGGAGAGCTCGGCGGACCCGGCAGCGACCTCTTCCACCGCACCGACGGCTTGGGCCTGGCGCTCGGATTCACCGACACGCACACGACCGTGCTCAACGGCGTGATGCTCGAAGACGAAGCCTACGTCCGCCGCCGCACGCCCGTGCGCCCCGACAAACGCAGCGACGACACGTTCAAAGCGTGGTCGACCGATCCCGCCCCGCTGCCGCGCGGTGGCACGCCGCTCTACGACACCCCCGGCTGCACCGTGCCGACCGAGGAAGACCTGGCTGCCGTCGCAGCGGCGCAGTCCCAGCGCCGCGCCGCCGAGCCGTCGCCGGAAGCTTGGCGGGTGTGCCCGGTCGGTGCGCACCGCCTGTTCGCGACCACGCACGGCCCATGCGGGCAAGGTTGGGAGCTCGCCTTGCTCGACGAGAAGAACGCCCTCGTCGCCCATCGCAAGCGCGAATCGGCGCGTTCCGACCTTCGCTTGGCCCAGGTGGCGCCGAACCGGTGGTGGGTCGAGGCGAGCGATGGCGGCGACGTCCTGCAGGTCTTCGACGTGCGCAGCGACGGCATCGTGACGCTCACGGCGACCGGAGCCCTCGCCGCCCGTCCCCCGGCGTCGTGCCGAACGCGATGCGACGCCAACTTCCCGAACCCGCACGCGCCCAAGTGGAAGTAGGTATCGTGGCGTTGGAGTTTCCCATGGACCTCAAGACGATCTCCGCCACCTTGGCCCTCCTCGGCAGCGGCTTGCCGCTCGCGGTCGGCTGTGACCGTTCCAAAGACAACGAGCCCAAAGCCACCCCCGCCCCCGATGGCAAAGCCGCGGAGAGCAAGGGCGAGATGAAGTGCGCGCCCGGGGCGTGCGGTGCAGAAGGGAAAGACGAAGGTGCCGAGCACGGCGACGCGAACGACGACGTGAAAGAAGCTCCGGAGGAATCCCCCTGACGACGCGACGCCTCGGCGAGCTCTTCGTCGGGCTGCCTTCCGACGCCGCGCCACGCTATCGCGGGTGCACGCCGGAGACCGAGATCCTCGGCGTGACGAGCGATTCTCGCGACGTGCGACCGGGCTTCGCTTTCCTGGCGATCGCCGGAGCTCGGCACGATGGCCATACCTTCGTCGCCACGGCCCGCGCCGCCGGTGCCGTGGTGGCGATCGTGCAAGCGGATCGCATCCCCGCCGGCGACGGACCCCTCGTCGTGCTGCCGAACACCGACTTCGCCGCGCCGATCGTTGCCGCCAACGCACACGGACGGCCCGGAGAGCGCCTGCGTTTGGCGGCGGTGACGGGCACGAACGGCAAGACGACCGCGGCCCACTTGGTCGGCGCGGCGCTCCAGCACGCGGCCTTGCCCTACGTGCGTCTCGGGACGACCGGCAACTGGATCGTCGATCACGAGGTGTCTGCGACCTTCACCACGCCGTTTCCGTTGGAGCTGCAAGCCGTGCTCGCCGACGCCACCCGCCGCGGAGCCACCCATGGCGTGATGGAGGTGTCGTCGCACGCGTTGGTCCAGCGCCGCGTGGAGCCGCTCCGCTTCGTCGCCGTCGGCATGACGAGCTTCAGCCAGGATCACCTCGACTACCACCCGTCGATGGACGCGTACCTCGAGGCGAAGTTGGAGCTCGTGCGCTCGTATCTGGCCCCCGATGCGGTCGCCGTCGCGGCCGTCGATGCCGGGCCGGCGCTGGCACGGTTCCTCGACGAGGCCCGGCGCTGCGGGGCTCGGGCCTGGGCGGCCTCACGGGGCCCCGGGAGCGACATCCGAGCCGAAGCCGTCACGGTGGCCGCCGATCGGATCCGGGCCCGGGTGCATACACCGATGGGGGCGTTCGACCTCGCCTCGCCGATGGTCGCCGACTACAACCTCGACAACGCGATGGTGGCCATCGGGCTGGCGCTCGGGCTCGGCGTCCCGCTCGACGCCTTGGCCCCGGCGCTCGCCGAAGCCCGCGGCGCCCCCGGACGGCTCGAACGCGTCGAAGCGCCCGGGATCGATGGTCCCACGGTCCTCGTCGACTACGCCCACACCCCGGATGCCGTCGAACGGGCCCTCCGAGCCGTTCGTGCGCTCCGGCCCCGCCGCTTGACGATCGTCCTCGGCTGCGGGGGCGACCGCGACCCCAGCAAACGCGCGCCGATGGCCGCCATCGCCGCGCGAGAGGCCGACCGGTTCTGGCTCACCGCCGACAATCCGCGCTCCGAGGATCCCGGCCGCATCGCGCAAAACATGCTCGCGGGGGTCGCTTCGGAGCACGCCGGCCGCGTCGTCGTCGAGCTCGACCGCGCACGCGCGATCACGGGGGCGATCGCCGAAGCCGAGCGCGATGACATCGTGCTGATCGCCGGCAAGGGTCACGAGGACTACCAAATCGTGGGGAGCCAACGGCTGCCCTTCGACGACCGCGTCCAGGCGCTAATCGCGCTGCGTGCGCGCGGTATGGCTCATCGGACGTAAAACTGGGGTCCGCAAGCCCCAATTTCACTGCTCATCACGTGTCATCTCTGCGTCGATCCGCGCTGTGGCGGTTCGCGCGCAATGGAGAGAACGCACGAGACCGACATGTCCGCATGGCGCGCCTTTCCACTCCGGAGCGCGCGCGTTGCGTCGCTCCAGGAAGGCCCAGAACAGCGTAAATCTTCGTCATCATTGGGCTCCTCGCCCATGCGAGAAAAAGCACATGCCGTTTGGGCCAACTTGCAGGCGCGACGCCGGGCGCTAGGCATCCTCCCGGCCCGCGCCTCGGGCCTACACATCGGAAGGATCGGCCGGATTTTAGCGGATCGGCGTGGGCCTATGTGACCCAACTCCGCTTGATGATTGGGACAAAGTGTGGCGATGATGCGTGCCCCTCAGCTGGTGGAGGGACCACGGAATCACGCCCATGGAGGACCCAATGCATCGTCGAAGCCATCGTCCCACTCCAGTCGGCCTGTACCGGCCGGAGATGGAACACGACGCCTGCGGCATCGCCTTCGTTGCGAACATCAAGGGCGAAAAGTCGCGCGATATCGTCAGCCAAGCGCTCGAGGTCCTCAATCGGCTGGATCACCGCGGCGCGTGTGGTTGTGACCCCGACACCGGCGACGGCGCGGGCATCCTGGTCCAGATCCCCCACCGTTTCTTCAAGCGGCTGGGGCTCGAAATGGGCTTCGACATGCCCCGGCGGCGCCGGTACGGCGTCGGCCAGCTGTTCCTCCCGCCGGATCCGGAGGCGCGAAAAAAATGCGAGGAGGTCTTCGAGGCCGTGGTCGCCGAGGAGGGGCAGCGGGTACTCGGCTGGCGCGACGTCCCGATCGACGTCGGCTACGTGGGCCGGGTCGCCAAGCAGCGCCTCCCCGCGATCCGTCAGATCTTCATCGCACGCCGCCGCGTCGTTCCCACCGAGTTCGAGCGCAAACTCTACGTCATCCGCAAGCTTGCAGAGCGCCGAATCCGCGCCCAGGGCATCGACCCGGAGCGCTACTTCCACGTCGCGAGCCTGTCCGCCGAGACCATCGTCTACAAGGGTCTGCTCCGCACCTTCCAGCTGCCCAACTTCTATCGCGACCTGACCGCGCCGGATTTCGTGTCGGCGATCGCGATGGTGCACTCGCGGTTCTCGACCAACACCTGGCCCACGTGGGACCTGGCGCAGCCGTTCCGCCGCATCTGCCACAACGGCGAGATCAACACGGTCCGCGGCAACTGCAACTGGATGAGCGCGCGTCGCTCGATGCTGCGGTCGGCGAAGTTCGGCGGCGACCTCTCGCGCCTCGAGCCGATCATCGATCCGGCGGGCAGCGACTCGTGCCGGTTCGACAACATCTTCGAGCTGCTCCACCTCGGTGGTCGCTCGCTGCCCCACGCCATGATGATGATGATTCCCGAGGCGTGGGAGAACGACGAGCTCATGGATCCGGCGCGTCGCGCCTTCTACGAGTACAGCTCGGCGCTCATCGAGCCGTGGGACGGCCCGGCCGCGATCGCGTTCTCCGACGGGCACATCGTCGGTGCGACGCTCGACCGCAACGGCTTGCGTCCGGCCCGTTACGTCGTGACCAACGACGACCGCGTGATCCTGGCGTCGGAGGTCGGCGAGCTCGACATTCCGCCCGAGAAGATCATCCGCAAGGGGCGGCTGCAGCCCGGTCGCATGTTCATCGTCGACACCCGCGAGCAGCGGATCATGGACGACGACGAGGTCAAGAGCGACATCGCCGGCCGCTATCCGTACAAGCGTTGGCTCGACAAGAACCAGTTCTCGGTCGAGATGTTGCCGACCGCCGAAGGCCTCCCGCCGATCGAAGGCGAGGAGCTCCAGGCCCTGCAGCGCGCGTTCGGTTACACCGAAGAGGACCT
>Ga0079224_100017219_pt1 | contig 10179 bp, 8 predicted proteins | sample Stecom2015_FD_80414 | JGI IMG/M metagenome (GOLD analysis project Ga0079224, IMG submission 80414) | Agricultural soil microbial communities from Utah to study Nitrogen management - Steer compost 2015 | ecosystem: Environmental > Terrestrial > Soil > Agricultural land | place: USA: Utah... | reverse complement strand
GTCGATCCGATCATCGCGGCGCTCGGTGATCTCGAGGTGGATCCGACGCCGCTTACCGACATCGCGCGCCAACGCGATGCCGCAAGCAGGCTCGTCGATCAAGTCGGCTTCGATCGGTAGCGATGCCCCGGCCGCAGCGCGGCGGCCCCGGTGGAATCCCTGGCTGATCGTCTCAGGCGCCGTCGCGCTCGGCGTGGCGGCGCCGATTTTTGCCCTCGTCGTCACCGCCTCCGCCGGCTCCGAGGGGCTGTGGAGCCATCTGACCGGCAGCGTCCTGCCGGGCGCGATCCGTGACACGGTGATCCTGCTCGTCGGCGTCGGCGTGCTGACGGCGCTGATCGGCACCGGCACGGCCTGGCTCGTCGCCGCGCACGATTTCCCCGGCCGGCGGGTGTTCGACTGGGCTTTGCTGCTGCCGCTCGCGGTTCCGACCTACATCATCGCGTACGCCTACCTCGACGTGCTGCACCCGGTCGGTCCGGTGCAAACGGCGCTGCGCGCGCTGCTCGGCATCGAGAGCCCCCGCGACTTCCGGCTGCCGGACGTCCGCTCGATGGCCGGCTGCATCTTCGTGCTCGGCTTCGTGCTCTACCCGTACGTGTACCTCACGACGCGGGCGATGTTCCTGATGCAGAGCGCGAACCTGATCGACGCGGCGCGCACGCTCGGCGCGGGGCGGGCCGCCGTGTTCCTGAGGATCGCGCTGCCGCTCGCGCGGCCGGCCGTCGCGATCGGCGTGAGCCTCGCGCTGCTCGAGACGCTGAACGACATCGGTGCGGCCGAGTTCCTCGGCGTGCGCACGCTCACGGTGTCGGTGTACACGACCTGGGTCACGCGCTCGGACCTGCCGGGCGCCGCGCAGATCGCGATCGCGATGCTGGTCGTCGTCGTGCTCGTCCTGCTGCTCGAGCGGTGGGCACGGCGCCAGCGCCGCTACGCGAACGATGCGCAGCACCCTCGGCCGCTCGCGCGGCATCGGCTGCGCCGCGGGGCGGCCGCCGGCGCGGCGCTCGCGTGCGCGCTCCCGATCTTCATCGGCTTCGTCGTGCCGACGTGGTATCTCGTCGATCAGACGATCGCCCGGGTGCGCTTCGCGGGGATCTCGCCCGCAATCCCGGCGGAGGTCCTGAATACCGTCATGCTGTCCGCGATCGCGACGGGGCTCACGATCGTCGCCGCGCTCGTCGTCGTGTACGCGGTGCGCCTCGGCCGGGGCCCCGGGCCGCGCGTGCTCGCGCGCGCGGCGTCGCTCGGCTACGCCGTGCCCGGCACGGTGCTCGCGATCGGCCTGCTGCCGGTCGTCACGGGCATCGAGGCGGCCGTCGACACGGCGGCGACGCGGCTCTTCGGCGTCTCGACCGGCCTGTTCCTGCTCGGCTCGGGCGCGGCCGTGGTCTATGCGTACGTCGCTCGCTTCCTCGCGATCTCGGCCGGCAGCCTCGAGGCCGGCTTCAGCCGCGTGTCGCCGTCGATCGACGCGGCGGCGCGCACGCTCGGCGCGGGCACGGGCAGGGTGCTGTGGCGCGTGCACGTGCCGATGCTGCGCCCGGCGCTCGCGACCGGGGCGCTGCTCGTGTTCGTCGACTGCATGAAAGAGCTGCCGGCGACGCTGCTGCTGCGGCCGCTGGGCTTCGAGACGCTGGCGACGCACCTCTACGGGGAGGCGATCCGCGGCACGTACGAGGAGGCGGCGATTGCGGCGCTGCTGATCGTCGCGGTCGGGCTCGTGCCGGTGCTGATTCTCGTGAGGCTGGGGGTGCGGGGGGAGGCCGAGGCGGGGATGACGGTGTCGGCTCGGGCTCCGAGGGCCTAGCGAAAAAAGAAAAAGGTGTCAGACACCTTTTTTCGGAGCCGTCGCGGTAGCCGGTCGGGCGCCTGTGAAAAAAGGTGTCAGACACCTTTTTCGGTGTCTGACACCTTTGATTTCTTGCGGTCAGCTCGCCTGCTGGGTCAGCGTGGCCGGGTCCGTCTGGGCGAAGCGCTCCATCAGGTTGTCGACCGAGCCGCCGACGGCCGTGAGCTTCTCCGTCAGCGAGCGCAGGCGCTCGTGAGCCTGCTGCATGACGCGGAGCCGCTGGCCGAGCTGCTCGAGGCGCTGCTCGGCCGCTGCGCTGGCCTTCTCGAGGCGCTCGGCGATGTCCACCTCGAAACGCTCGGCGTAGCCCCGCACGAGCTGCTCGGGCAGGGCCTCGGCGAGCTTGTCCATCATCGCGTCGAGCTGGGCCATCGCCGCGTCGCGGATCGCCTCGCGGGCCGGCTCCCCGAGCCGCGCCTCCTTCGTCTCGACGTCGATCTCCGTGTCCGGACGCTCGGCGGGGCCGAACAGCCGGCGGCGGACCGCCGCGCCGGAGCGCATCAGCAGCCAGTCGCCGACGCTGCGGCGCACCGGAATCTGCTCGCTCGACAGGATCGGCGCCGGCGACTCGACGGTCGCGTTCGCCTTCAGGCCCTCGAGCGCCGCCTCGGCCGTCTCGCGCATGTCGAGGCCGACCGCCTGCAGATCGTCGAGCAGGTCCTCCGTCGCGGTGAGGCCGGAGACGTCCTCCGACACGCGGCGCTTCAGCGCCTCCTCGGCGTCCTCCGTCAAGCGCGCGTGCGCGGACGCGAACGTCGGCAGGAGGCTGCGGTCGAGCAGCTGATGCAGGCTGTCCGCGCTCTGGAACCACTCCTCGATCGCGCGGGCGATCGGATCGTGCGTCTCGGCTTTGACGTGCGTCGCGAGCCGGCCGACGCGCTCGAGCAGCCAGGGGACGAGCCCCTGCACGTGGTCGCGCCACTGGATCTGCCGCAGCCGGTTGATCTTCTCGACCTTCGAGCGCGCGTCGTCGCAGCTCTGCTGAAGGGACTCGACCTCGCGGCCGAGCGCCTTGACGGCGTCGTCCTCGACGGCGTTCTTCATTTCGCCGATCAGCGTGCGCGAGCGGCGCAGGCTGTCCTGCAGGAAGGCCTTCAGGTACTCGTTGCTGTTCAGAAAGTCCGTGAGGTCCTCGAGCAGCATGTCGAAGTCAGCATCGACCTTCGCGACGCCGTCCTCCTCCTGCCCCGCGCCCGCCTCGCGCCGGCTCGCGATGCGCCGGCTCGCCGCGCGCAGCAGATCCACGGGATAGATGCTGAGGCGCCCGTCCTCCGCGGCTTCCTTCAGCGGCGCGGTCATCGACAGGTTCTCGAACGCCTCGATGATCTCCCACGGGCTCTCGTGCTCGAGGCTCGGGGCGAGGGTGCCGTCCGGCAGAAGGTCCTTCTTCGTCGAATCGAGGTTTACGACGAGGAAGATGCGGCTGAACAGCTCGAGCAGCTCGCCGAACTCGTCGAAAACCTGCTCGAGAAAGAGATTATCCGTCTTGACGATGAAGATCGCGCAGGCGGCCGCATTGCGGAAGTCCCGCGTCATGCGGTCGTAGCCGAACTTCATCCGCGTGTAGAGTCCCGGGGTGTCGACGAGGACGGCGCCGGACTGCGCGAGATCGGGAATGTCGAGCTTGATGTCGACTCTGCGGATCGCGTCCGGCATGTGCACGGCCGGATCGAACGTCTCGCCGGCGAGCTCGGCCTCGCGGATGCGCCGGGTCAGCTGGTAGTGCCCGTCGGCGACGACCTCGCGCAGCGCGTCGCGGTGCGTGAAGGTGGCTTCGCGCCCGTCGTAGTGCGTGACCTTGAAGCCGGGCTCGTCCGAGTGCGATACGTACACCATGCAGGGGTAGGCAGGCAGGCACGTGACCTCGCTGACGTAAGCGGCGCTCAGCGCGTTCATGAACGTGGACTTGCCGCTCTTCACGGGGCCGAAGATCAGCACGTACGCCTGCTGCTCGGCAACCTTGTCGATCAGCGCCGAGATCTGGTGGCGCAGATCGCGAAGCTGGGGCAGCACCCGTTTCGCGGGCACGTCCTCGGGTGCGCCGGCAAGCGCGTCCGCCGCCTGCTGAACCGGATCGAGGATTGGGCGCAGCTCGTTCTCGAACGCTTCGCAGAATTCGCTGAGAACGGTTCTCATGAACGGGGCCTGGCTCGCTGAAGATGCAATATCACCTGCTTGGCGGCTCACGTAAGACATGAAGAGGGACCCCCCATGGAGTGAGTTGTAACGCAACGCTGATCAAGTCGCACGACAGGCGCGAGCATACCGTTAACGACACGGATAGCAAAGACGAAATCGCGCCGGCGCCGGCGGGCGAAAGAGACTTGCGTATCTGCAGACTCCCAGTACGCTGAGCGATTGCTTGCGCCGAACAAGATCGAAGCCGGCGCGTCGGGGATGGGAGGCGAAGATGGCTCGGGGCGCGTGCTTGTGCGGCGCTGTGCGGTTCGATGTCGCGCCGCCGTATCGCTGGTTCGCTTACTGCCACTGCTCGATGTGTCGCATCCACCACGGTGCGCTGTTCGGCGCGGGCGTCGGCGTCGAAGCCTCGCGCTTCGCATGGCGAGCGGGGACCGGCGAGATCGCGCACTACCGCGCGACGCCGTCGTTCGAGCGTCCGTTCTGCCGGCACTGCGGGTCGAAGGTGCCGGCGATGTCGCACCTCGCCGACGTGATGCTCGTCCCCGCGGGCACGCTCGAGGATCTCGACGCCCGGCCGCGCGCGCACATCTTCGCCGCGTCGAAGTCCGGCGTCCACGAGATCGCCGACGCGCTGCCGCGCTTCGCGGCTTATCCGCGCGGCGTCGGCTTGCCGGTGTTCGATGCGCCGCGCGAGCCGCTCGCGCACGTGTCCGCGTCGGCCGAGGCGTCGCCGGCCTCGTCGTCGTCCGGGCCGGCGGCCGCCGGGCGTTGCCTTTGCGGCGAGGTCGGCTACGTGCTCGACGTCCTGCCTGCGCGCCTCGTCCACTGTCACTGCTCGCTGTGCCGCCGCAGCCGCGGCGGGCCCTTCTCGACGAGCGCCTGCGTGCCGGCCGAGCACTTTCGCTTCACGCGCGGCGAGGAATCCGTCGGCACCTTCCGGATGGCGCCGCCGCGTGCGTACGGCACGGACTTCTGCCTCCACTGCGGCAGCCTTCTGCCGAGCGTCTCGCCCGAGGCGGGCCTTGCGTTCCTGCCGGCCGGCGCGCTCGACCTGCCGGAGAAGCCGCTGCCCGCGGTGCACCTTCACGTCGGATCGAAAGCGCAGTGGGAGGTCATTGCGGACGACTGGCCGCAGTTCGACGAGGCGCCGCCCGACGAGTGCGCGGCGGAGCTCTTCTAGCCGCCTCGCGTCTCAGAAATTTGGCGGAACGCCGCCCCTCGGCCGTATATAGCGTCAGAGTTCGGAAAGGCGGCGCGCCTGGCACCGCCGGAGACGAGGATGCGGGGGCCGCAAGCGCCGTCACTGCTCGACGCCGAGCGCGAGGACACCTGTGCCGACGACGGCGCACGCGCGGAGCACTCGCGCTTCGTCGAGCATCTCTTCGAGCGCTATCGGCGCCCGCTGCTGCGCTACGTGTCGGCGCGCGTCGGCCGTCCCGCGGACGCGGAGGACGTGCTGCAGGAGGCCTACACGCGCCTCCTCGGCGTGCCGGAGCTCGACAGGACGCCGGCGCGGGCGCGCGCGTACCTGTTCAGCCGCCGCGAGCGGGCTTGCCGAGACTGCGCCTGCGCCGGCCGGAGTCGCCGCGCCGGCGTCCGCCGGACCGGCCGCGCCGGTGCGCACGCTGATCGCGTCGGACCCGTCGCCGTGCTGCCCGGGGACATCGTCGTCGACGTGCACTCGATCGCGGTGCTGCCTTTCGACCAGGCTCGCGAGGCTCCCGAATCGGCCGTCGACGATGCGGACGAGCGCGCGGCCGCGCGGATCGCCAGGCAGCTCCACGATGAGGTCATGAGTCAGCTCTCGCGCATCCCGGGGCTCTACGTCGTCGACGGGAGCTCGACGGCCGTGTACGCGAGCGGCGAGCTCGCGCCGGAGCAGATCGCCGCATTGCTCGGCGTGCGCGGCGTGGTCGCGGCCGGCGTCGAGCTCGATGGCCGCACCGTCCGTGTGAGTCTGCGCATGACCGATGCGGCGAGCGCCGCCTGGCCGACGGAGATCGTCCTCGAGCGCCCGCTCGATGAGCTGCCGGACGTGAAAACCGCGATCGTCGCGAACATCGCGGATGCGCTCGACTCGACGTCTTTCTGAGCTGCGTGGCTTTGATACTTGCGAGGAGAACTTCGATGAGGATGACAACGACTGCGCTCACGGCGATCGTGATCGGCGGGCTGCTCTCGTTCGGGATCGCCGCCTTCGCGCAACCGCCGGAGCCGCGCCCGCCGGCACCCCCGGCCCAACCCCCGGCCCAGCCGGCATCCCCCGCACAGCCGCCGCAGACTGCAGCTCCCGCCGACACACAGTCCGAGCGTCGCGAGCCCAACGTGCTGCTCGAGGACCTCCTGCGGCGCGTCGGGGCCGAGACGGGGCTCAACTTCGTGGTCGATCCGCGTGCGCCCCCGAGAGTCCATGTCGGCGGCACGCTCGAGGCGACGCCGAGCTATGAGCAGTTGAGGTTAATCCTGCGCAGCCACAGCCTGATGGCTGTCGAGGCCGGGGGCGTCGTGCACATCATGCCCGACGCGATGGCGCGTGCGGTACCGACCCGCATCGTGCAGACGGACAACGACTCGATTCCCGATGACGAGATCGTGACTCGGGTGATTACGTTGCCCGAGGACGTCCAGGCGGCTCAGCTCGTGCCGGTTCTCCGTCCGATGATGCCGCAGAACGCACATTTCGCGGCGCTGCTGCCCCCCTCGCCGAACGGCCGCGGCGCGAACAAGGTCGTGATCGTCGACAGCTACGCCAACGTGAAACGCATCACCGAGGTGATCAGGCTGATCGTGGGATCGGTGAGCTTCTAGGCGCGCGCCCGCGCGGCGAGCGGCTCGCCGCCGACGCCCGAGCGGTAGAGTGCCTGCGCGAGCCGCTCGGCGTCGTCGCGCGGCAGATAGCGCAGCACGAGGCGGTGGCTGACCGATGCCGCGCCCGCGTTGTCGACCTCGATCGACGCCATGCCGTGGCGGCGGTCGAACGGCGACTCGGAGAGCCGCACGCTCTGGATGCGGTTGCGCGGCGTGACGGAGAGCTTGCGCGTCAGCCAGCCGCGCTTCAGCGCGAAGAACTCCTCGTGCAGCGCCCAGCCCGTGTGCCTGACATAGAGCGTCGCGTGCATGAAGAAGAGCGGCAGCGGCCCGAGCACGATGACGAGCGGCCACGCGCCGTCCGTCGCCAGGAGGGCGGGCAAGGACGATGCGACCAGCCACATGCCGGACAGCAGCCGGAAGATGCGCCGCCGGGCGCGCGGCGCGAGCGCCCGCCACTCGAGGCCGTCAAAACGCACCTGCGGCAGGGCCGCCCGGATCAGCCGCTCGGCGTCCTCGGGCGGGCAGAGCGGCGCGAGCCAGAGCTCGCGCTGCGTCGTTTGCCCGGGCGATTCCTGGCCGCCGCCGTGCCCGGGGCCGCCCGCGAGATCGACGCGCAGCGACACACGCCTGAACAGGCGATGCAGCAGGGTCGCCGTCTGATGCGCGGCCTGGATCCGCCGCCGGCGCAGCGTCAGCGACACGCGCGTCAGCAGCCCGAAGCGCGTGCGCAGGTCTTCGCCGGTGCGGGTCAGCCGAAAGCCGTACAGGGTCACGAGCGCGACGATCACCGAGAGGACCCGCGTCAGGCCGATCAGCACCGCGAGCGCGAGCAGCGCGAGCAGCACGGGGCCCGCGGGGCCGAGCGCGGCGAGGGACTCCCACGGCAGGCTGCCGAGCCACGGCGGCGGACCGCGCTCCTCCATGTCCTCGAAGTAGCCGCTCTGCACGAGGAAGCCGATCACCGCGGCGACGACGAGCATGCCGCGGTTGTCGATCAGGCCGTAGCGGACGAGCTCGGCGGGCGGCAGCTCGAGCAGCGTCTCCGTTTCGGCGCCCGCGTGCGCATCGGCAGCGCCGGCCGCCGCGCCGAGGCCGACGCCGCGCCGCTCGAAGATGCGCTCGCGCATCGCATCGACGTCCGCGAGCGACAGCACGCGGATCAGCGCCTCCGGCTTTCCGCCGCTCGACGTCTCCACGCGCACCTCGGCCACGCCCAGGAGGCGGTGCAGCACACCGCGCTGCGTGTCGACGTTCTCGATCCGCTCGTAGTCGACCGTGCGCACGTTGCGGAAGATGAGGCCTTCGTGGATCACGAGCCCGCGGTCCGAGAACCCGTAGCGGAAGACCCATTGGTGCCAGATCGCGGCCGCGACGAGCGGCACGACGATCCACAGCGGCCACCAAAGCCCCGCATCGCGGTTCGAGCCGAGCAGGGCTGCCGCGACGAGCGCGAACACGAACTGCTTGATGTGATTGACGGCGACGAAGACCCAGGAGATCGGATGCAGCTTCAGCGTCGGCTCGAACCCGTCGGCGCGGGGGGCCGCCGTCCGCTCGTCAGACGGCATCGCCTTCCTGGTCCTCGAGCAGCCGGTCGCGCAGCGCCACGGTGTCGCCGTAAGCGAGGCCGGGCAGCTCGATCTTCGTGAAGCGGCTGCCGGCCGTGTAGAGCTTCAACGTGGCGACGCCGTAACGCCGCTGCAGCGGCCCCTGCGAGATGTCCGTGTGCTGGATGCGGCTTCGCGCGAGCGACGATTGCGTGCGCCACAGTATCCCATCGGTGATCGTGATCCCGATCGGATCGAGCCGGTAGTGCAGCCTTCGATAGCGCGCCGCCGGATACCACCACGCGTTCACGCCGAGCGCGGCGAGCAGCAGCGGATACGCCATCCACAGGATCTCGCCCAGGGGCCCGCCCGCGAGCCGCATCGAGATCGTGAAGACGCCGGCCGCGGCGGCGGCAGGGAGCGAGCCGAGCAGCGCGACCCAGCGCCACACGGCGACCGTGCGCGGATCGACCGGACGGTCCTCGCCGGACTCTCCGCGCTCGACGGCGTCCACGATGGCTTCGGCCGAAACCGCCTCGACCGGCCCGCCGTCGCCGCCCGCGGCTTGCTCGATCCGGCTGTCGGACGGTCCGCTCACCGGCCGACCGTCACTTCAGCGCCGCGCAGGCCCGCTGGATCCGCGTGCACGCTTCCTTCAGCAGCGCCGTCGATGCGGCGTACGAGACCCGGAAGTACGGCGACAGGCCGAAAGCCGCGCCCTGCACGACCGCGACGCGCTCCGCCTCGAGGAGGTAGGTGGCGAAGTCCGTATCGTTCTCGATGCGCGTGCCCGCAGGCGTCGTCTTGCCGATCACGCCGGCGCACGACGGATAGACGTAGAACGCGCCTTCAGGCGTGCGGCAGGACAGGCCCTCCGCCTCGTTCAGCATGCCGACGACGAGATCGCGCCGCTCCTTGAACATCGCGTTGTGGCCGGGGATGAAGTCCTGCGTGCCGGCGAGGGCCGCGACGGCCGCCGCCTGGCTGATCGACGCGGCGTGCGTCGTCGACTGCGACTGCACGATGTTCATCGCCTTGATCAGCTCGGCCGGTCCCGCGCCGTAGCCGATCCGCCAGCCGGTCATGCTGTAAGCCTTCGACGCGCCGTTGATCGTCAGCGTGCGGTCGAAGAGCGCGGGCTCGACCTCGGCGATCGTCGAGAACTCGAAGTCGTCGTAGATCACGTGCTCGTAGATATCGTCCGTCATGACCCACACGTGCGGGTGGCGCTTCAGCACCGCGGCGAGCGCCGCGAGCTCCGTGCGCGTGTAGGCCGCGCCGGTCGGGTTCGACGGCGAGTTGATCAGGACCCACTTGGTGCGGGGCGTGATCGCGGACTCGAGCTGATCGGGCAGGATCTTGAAGCCGTTTTCCTCGAGGCCGTCGACGAACACCGGCGTGCCCTCGGCGAGCAGCACCATGTCCGGATACGAGACCCAGTACGGGGCCGGGATCACGACCTCGTCGCCCGGGTCGAGCGTTGCCATGAACGCGTTGAAGAGCACCTGCTTGCCGCCGGCTGAGACCGTGATCTGGTCGATCGGGTAGCGCAGCCCGTTGTCGCGCTCGAGCTTCGCGGCGATCGCCTTGCGCAGCGCGATCGTGCCGGGCACAGGCGTGTACTTCGTCTCGCCGCGGTCGATCGCCGCCTTCGCAGCGTCCTTGATGTGGCCCGGCGTGTCGAAGTCGGGCTCGCCCGCACCGAGGCTGATGACTTCGATGCCGGCCGCCTTCATCTCGGCGACCTTGCCGGTCAGCGCGTTCGTCGGCGAAGGCTTGATGCGCGACATGCGCTTCGCAAGGATGGACATGACTCGTGCTCCG
>Ga0079224_100017218_pt1 | contig 10179 bp, 8 predicted proteins | sample Stecom2015_FD_80414 | JGI IMG/M metagenome (GOLD analysis project Ga0079224, IMG submission 80414) | Agricultural soil microbial communities from Utah to study Nitrogen management - Steer compost 2015 | ecosystem: Environmental > Terrestrial > Soil > Agricultural land | place: USA: Utah... | reverse complement strand
ATGCATTTGCTAATATGCCAAATGACAGAATCTTGATTGGCGGTAACTTTACACACTATGATGGTGTAGGCAGAAACAGGTTGGCACTTATATATGGTCATGACAATGCCTTATCTGTTTCGGAACCAGAATTGGAAAACAATATTAAAATCTATCCAAATCCCGTTTTAGAAAACCTCAGCATTTCCGCACCAAACATTGATTTGCAAACAGTTGAAATCTTCAACCTGAACGGGCAGCTCTTAAAAACATTCCGCAGCAATTTATACAGTTTGCCTGTTGGAGAGCTAGCCTCTGGTATGTACTTACTTAAAGTGACCGCTACAACTGGCTATACCAAAACCTTAAATCTAATTAAAAACTAAATCTAAATTTTTATGAAGAAAATTACCCTATTATTAGCAGTATTTGTATCCATTTCGGCTTGCTTTGCCCAAGAAGTAAGCAGTTATGTTTCTGGATTGAACGGGCCGCGGAAAATGACCGTAAACGGCACAACACTTTATGTTAACGGCTATGAAAATGTGTATACCATTGACACATCATCAGGCACACCTACAGCCAATTTACTGTACACATTCCCAACCGATTATTATGCCTATAAGACCGAAATTTCAGGTAACGATTTATTCATTTTAGTAGAACATTATATTGAATCATCCGATACTTTTTTAGGAACTGAAATTGTAAAACTGGACATTACCAATGTAGGCGCAGGCACACAAACAGTAGTAAGTTCCAGTAATTTTATTTCTTCGTTTGCACTAAGCGGAACTACCATTTACTATTCTGAAGAAATAGAAACCGCTCCCGATGTGTTTTTAATTGATATCTACAGTTTTGATGCCACACAAACTTCGCCCACTCCAACTTTGGACTATACAGGCTTAGACACCGAAGTGATAGACGATATGCAAGTTTACAGTAACACCTTGTACATTTCGTCCAGAGACCATCAAAAGGTTTTTACATTGGATTTATCTTCTGGAGCCTCATCGCTAGTTGATTTTTTAGCAGTACCGGAAATCAATTTCAACAAAGGTATTTTTATTTTGCCATCAGGAGATTTCTATGTTTGTAGCGCACATCAACTAAAGAAAACAAATGCCTTGGATTCCAGTTCTGTTGAAATGGTTGGCGAAAACACCACCTATATGGATGATGAAGGTTCAGGACCATTCAATGCCAACTTAAGAGATGTTGTGGTAATTGGTGATACGGCTTATATGGCTTTGGAAAATCAAGGGTTAATAGTGACTGTTAACGTAAATAATGAACCATCGGATTCTGATATTTGGGTAGAAAAATCTTCTGGTATTTCGGCAGGAAAACTAATTCCATACATTACTATTGCCGACGAAAATACGAGTTGGGCATTAGCCAGTGAATATACTTCAGACAATTATTTAAAAGAATTCACCAAATCTGTTGATGGTGGCGAAAACTGGATTGCTGGAACTATTAATTTAGGTGTGGCAGACAACGAACTGGGCACCTTATCTATAAGTGCAGTTTCTGCAACTACCGCTTGGGTCGCTGCTTATTCCCGAAATGGCACTACACTTGGCGGTATTTGGAAAACCACTGATGGCGGGTTAACCTGGAACCAACAAACCACAGCTAGCTACGGTCTTAGTTCGTTCCCAAATATTGTGCATTTTTTTGATGCGAACAACGGCATTACAACTGGCGACCCCGTTAGTGGCGAATTTGAAATATATATCACTTCTAATAGTGGCGCCAACTGGACAGCGGTTCCAGCAAATAACATTCCAGATGCCTTGGCTGGAGAATATGGCTTTAACACTTGGTACGATGCTAGCACAAACACTTTCTGGTTTGGCACAACCTTAGGGCGTATTTTTATGTCTCCTGATAGAGGAAATACTTGGAGCGTCTACCAATCCAACATGACTGGTGACCTTAACAACAACTGGCTGTCTTTTTCCTTAAGCGATGACAATACTGGTACGTTATTTACCTTACAAAACGGTGTTCTTACTTCAAAAATCACAACAGATGGCGGCATCACTTTTAATGATTTCACAGCGAGCGGTGACTTTGGAATAAGTGAAATTGAATACATCCCAAACACCTCAATTCTCTTTGCAAACTTAAGAATAAACGATCCTGAACTTAAGTTTTCGTACAGTTTAGACAATGGTAGTAACTTTTCTGTAGGTGATACGGGTATATTGAGAAACGATGTTACATTTTTTTCACAAACTATGGGAATTGCAGGCGGTATAAGTTCGGCTTCTGGTGGGATTTTCAAATACAACCCAAACAACACTTTGGTGCTTTCCACTCATAATCCCGAGAATACAGAAAACACATTATTAGTGTATCCAAATCCAACTACAGATAGGCTTAATATAAAAAGTAACTTACCTATACATAAAGTTGAAATTCTATCCTTACAAGGTCAAGTACTGAAAACCTTTACGAAGGAATTAAAAGCTTTAAATGTAGAAGCATTGCAGTCTGGACTGTATCTTGTTAAGGCATATACAAATGCTGGAGCTTCTTCAATACGATTTATAAAACAATAAACAAGGTTGAAATTTAATTAAGATAGAAATTTCAATTGAAAAGGTAATCTTTAGAGTGTTTCTGTTGCTTTATGATATTTGCTCTCGATTTTGTCCTGAGCAAATATCTATTGTTGCTTTATAAAGTTTTCGAACCATTTAGCAGACCCCTTCGGAATGCGTTCTAGCGTTGAAAAATCGACATAGCACAAGCCAAATCGCTTGCTATACCCACTCGCCCATTCAAAATTATCCATAAAGGACCATGCAAAATAACCTTGCAAACTCACACCTTCATTAATGGCTTTTGAACAAGCTTCTAGATAGCCTTTATAAAATTCAATGCGTTTGGTATCTTGAATATCGCCAGCTTCCAGTTTATCATCATAGGCACAGCCATTTTCAGTGATAATAATGTCTGGATTGTTATATCTATCTGAAATCCATTGTAACAATTTTGTACAACCCCAGGGTACAACGGCCCATTTCATTTCGGTCAATTCCCATTTAGTGTCTTGAGAAAGTGCTACGTCCTGATCTTCACTCAAGCCTCCATTTCCATAAACCGACTGTGAACTCCCTCCAATATTTTCGGCGGCATACATAGTAGTATAATGGTTTAATCCAAAAAAATCGGAAGATCCTATTAGAGACTTTGCTTCTTCATCTGTAAATTTGGGAAGTCTATTACCCAACCTTTCTACCATACTCGCTGGATATTTACCAAAATAAACAGGATCGGCAAACCACCCAACAAAAAATTCCAAAGCCCGTTGTGCAGCTTCTTTATCAGCTTTTGAACTTGTTAACGGCTCACGCCAATCGCAATTATTGGAAATCCCTATTTTACCCTGTTGCTGCTTTTGATAGGTGTTTCGATATAAAGCTACCGTTTGTGCATGCGCCAATAAAATGTTATGTCCCACAAGGTAAGGCTCCGTATTGGAAATTCGACCAGGAGCAAATACGCCTTGACCATAGCCTAAAATGGCCACGACCCAAGGTTCATTAAAGGTTATCCAGTGCTTTACCCGGTTTCCAAAAAGCTCAAAACAAACATTGGCATACTCAGTGAAAATGGGGATGAGTTGTTTATTGAGCCAACCTTGATATCGAGTTTCTAATGCCAACGGCAAATCCCAATGGTAAAGTGTGACCCAAGGCTCAATATCATGTTCTATAAGCGTATCTATTAAATCGGAGTAGAATTGAATACCTGCCGCGTTGACTTTTCCTTCGCCTTCGGGAAAAATACGCGACCATGAAATTGAAAACCGATAGGCTTTAAAACCTAAGCGTTTCATCAAGGCAACATCTTCCTTGAACAAGTGATAATGGTCACAGGCCACATTTCCAGTTTCGTCATTATAAGTTTTTCCTGGAGTTTGTGAAAAGGCATCCCAAATGGAAGGGCCTCTTCCATCGCTGTTCCACGCTCCTTCAATTTGGTATGAAGAGGTGGCAGTTCCCCAAATAAAATCCTTCGGAAAGGCCATCATGCACTACTTGTTTAATGATGCAAGGTATCGATTATGGCTAACAAAGTTTGGTATTATTTTGCCATAAGGTTATGAAATTTTAATGCTCGACCGCCTTGCCCACACCGCTAGGTATCCTAATATGCTCTACCATGTCCTGTACCTCTTGAGGTGGTTTTTTGGTAAACCTCATAACCGTGAGCGCCACCACAAAATTGAGTATCATAGCGACTGTTCCAAAGCCTTCTGGCGAAATTCCAAACCACCATTCGGTTTTATCCGGAAGCTGTGCATCAAACCAACCTAATTTGTATTTCATCATATACAACAACATAGCCGTAATACCTACTAACATTCCTGACACCGCGCCTTCTTTATTCATCCGCTTGTAAAAAATCCCCAAAATAATGGCCGGAAAAAAGGAGGCTGCTGCAAGTCCAAAAGCCAATGCCACAACTGCGGCTACAAAGCCTGGAGGATTAATACCAAAGTAGCCCGCAACACAAACCGCACCAACTGCCGAAAGTCTCGCTGCAATTAATTCGCCCTTTTCAGAGATGGAAGGTTTGAAGACATTTTTAATCAAATCGTGGGAAACCGAAGCCGAAATAACTAGCAATAAACCTGCTGCAGTAGACAAGGCTGCCGCCAAGCCTCCAGCTGCTACAAGTGCTATCACCCAATCGGGGAGTTTGGCAATTTCTGGGTTAGCTAACACCATAATGTCTTTATCTACCACCAGTTCATTTTGGGTTTCATCTGCTACATACTGAATCAAACCATCTTGATTTTTATCGGTAAAAGCAATCAATCCTGTAGCTTCCCATTTCTTGAACCACTCAGGCACTTCGGCATAGGGTTTATTGGACACTGTTTCAATCATGTTGGTTCTCGCAAATACTGCAACTGCGGGTGCTGTTGTGTAGAGAATCACAATTAACAACAATGCTATTCCAGCCGATTTTCGGGCATCTTTTACTTTTTTCACCGTAAAGAAGCGCACAATAACATGAGGCAACCCTGCAGTTCCCACCATGAGTGCCAAGGTAATGGCAAACACATCGATTACTGATTTTTCTCCTTTAGTATATTCAGAAAAGCCTAGCTCTGTACTTAATCCATCTAATTTATCCAGAAGATACGTACCCGAACCATCACTTAACGTACTTCCAAACCCCAATTGCGGTATAGCATTACCTGTCATTTGGATGGAAATAAAAATAGCAGGTACCATAAAGGCAAATATGAGCACACAATATTGGGCTACTTGGGTATAAGTAATGCCTTTCATGCCGCCTAAAACCGCATAAAACAAAACGATGAGCATACCTATTACCACACCTGTTTCTATATCGACTTCTAAAAATCTAGAAAACACGACTCCAACCCCGCGCATTTGTCCAGCAACGTAAGTAAACGATACTAACAAGGCACAAAATACAGCGACAATTCTTGCTGTTTTGGAATAATAGCGATCTCCAATAAAATCTGGCACTGTAAACTTTCCAAACTTTCTAAGATAAGGTGCTAAAAGTAAAGCTAGCAACACATAGCCGCCTGTCCATCCCATTAAATACACAGAGCCATCATAGCCTCCAAAGGAAATAATACCCGCCATGGAAATAAATGATGCGGCACTCATCCAGTCGGCCGCTGTGGCCATTCCGTTAGCTAGAGGAGAAACGCCTCCGCCAGCAACATAAAAATCTTTTGTAGAAGCGGCTCGTGACCAGATTGCAATACCTATGTAAAGTGCAAATGTAATACCCACCAATATGTAAGTCCATAACTGCACATTGCCCATTACCAAGAAATTATTCGTCATAGCCATATTTTTTATCGAGTTTATTCATAAGACGTACATAGACGAAAATAAGGATGACAAATACATACATAGAGCCTTGTTGGGCAAACCAAAACCCTAGTTTAAATCCTCCTAATTTAATTGTATCCAATTGTTCTTTGAATAAAATTCCGGCTCCATAAGAAACCAAAACCCAGATAAGTAAAAGTATTAATACGTAGCGAATGTTTGCTTTCCAGTAAGCAACAGCTTGTTGTTTCATGGTTGGTAGTTTTGTTTTTAAAAATATAAATTAAATAAGTTAATCCTATACAAATCCTCAATTTTTAATGCAAATGATACAAAATCATCAAAATCAAGTATAAAAAAATCAATATTATGCAATGTTTGGTTTTTTAACTACATTTAAGGAAACTTTCATCCATGTGTGAGAATATAAATAGGGAAATAACCCAGTTAAAACCAGACGATGTGTTTTGGGTGATAGACAAAACCAAATGTCGGTTTGATTTTCCTATTCATTTTCATCCTGAGCTGGAACTCAACTTTATTAAAAACGGTAAAGGTGTAAGGCGTATAGTGGGCAACAACATGGAGGAATTAGATGATGTTGAACTTACGCTTATTGGTTCTAACCTTGAACACGGCTGGGAAAATCATCATTGCACCAGTGGCGCTGTAAGAGAGTTTACCATTCAGTTTCACGATTGGTTATTTACTGAGCAATTGCTTAACCTGAAAGCTTTCAGCCACATTAAAAACCTCTTCAACAAAGCTAAGGAAGGCATTCATTTCTCAAGAGAAACTGCCCTAAGACTGGAACCAAAAATTGTAGCCCTTTCTGACCGAAATAACCTAAACGATTACTTTCAACTGTTTTCACTTTTAGAAGAATTGGCCCATTGTACCGACTACAGATTACTATCTTCTGAAGCAGATATTGAACTGAGTGAATATGAAAACAGCAAGAAAATAAAAAAGGTGCACGATTTTGTGCACGACAACTACCACCAAAAAATTCTGTTAACAGACATTTCGGATTTGGTAAACATGAGTCCTAGCTCCTTTAACCGCTTCATAAAAAAACGAGCTGGTAAAACCTTTATTAACTACGTTAACGATGTGAGGTTGATTTATGCCACCAAACTTTTGATAAACACCGATATGAGCGTGAGCGAAATTAGTTATAGTTGTGGGTTTAACAACCTTTCCAATTTCAACAGAATCTTTAAGAAAGCAAAAAAACTCACCCCAAGTGAATACAGAACCGAGTTTGGCAATGTAGCAAGACTCGCACAAGAACTTCATGCTTTTTAAAGTTCCTTCAGTCTTTTTCTATAAGCTTTTACTTCTTTGATAACTTTAGGAGATAGCCACAAAGCCGATAGCATTGTAGGAATTGCCATAAAGGCAAACACGCCATCAATCAAATTTATCATCATACTTAAGGATGTGGTTGCGCCTATTAAGATACTCAGCACATAAATATAATTGTAATAGTGTTTGTTTTTTGCACCAAACAGAAAACCCATGCATTTAGAACCATAATAAGCATAGGAAAACAAGCTAGACAAGCTGAATACAGCCACGCAAAACAACAACAAATACTGCCCTATACCAGGAATGGAATTACCAAGTGCCAAGGCGGTTAAACTCACACCATTTTCGGAAGAAGTTTGCCAAACACCCGTAACCAAAATAGCCAATGCGGTTAAAGTGCACACAATTACCGTATCTATGAACGGCCCTAACATAGCCACTAAGCCTTCCCGAACGGGTTCGTTGGTTTTGGCAGCACCGTGAGCCATGGGCGCAGTACCTATACCAGCTTCGTTAGAAAAAGCACCACGGCGAATTCCTAATAAAATCAAACCACCTAAAGTACCTCCCAAAAAAGCTTCGCCATTAAAAAACTCAGCCGAAAACGCATCTGTAAAAATCAGTTTAAAATAATAAGGAACAGCTTCAGCATTTACAATAAGTACTATAAACACCAAGACAAAATACAAAATAACCATAGCAGGTACCAAGCGCGATGCTGTCTTGCTTATACGTTTTAAACCACCCAAAATTACTACACCCGTAAGCACTACCAGTAAAACCCCTATAATCACATTAGTTGTTTTACTTACCTCAATGCCATTAGGTTCCAACAAAATACTACCAATAGCCTGTGTTAATTGATTGGCATTAAAAACTGGCAAAGCCCCAATCATGCCACAAAGGCTAAAAAATACTGCCAAAGGTTTCCATGATTTCCCTAAACCTTCCATTATTACATACATAGGACCGCCTTGTAACTGCCCTTCGGAATCTTTTCCTCGAAACATAACCGCTAATGTGCAAGTGAAAAACTTAGTGGCCATACCTATAAAAGCACTAACCCACATCCAAAAAATGGCTCCGGGACCACCAAGTGCTATGGCTACTGCTACGCCCGCAACATTCCCCATACCTATGGTTGCCGACAAAGCTGTTGTTAGAGCTTGAAAATGTGTAATTTCGCCAGGGTCGTCTGGGTTGTCATATTTGCCCCTTAACACTTGCAGCGCATGACCAAACATTCTAAATGGCAAAAACCGAGAGATTACCAAGAAATACAGCCCACCGCCAATCAATAAAATCACTAAATGTATGGCCCAAGCAAAAGAGGCAAAATTGGAAAATAACTCATTAAGACTTTGCATGACCAACTAAAAACTATGTGTTTAAATGTTAATAACTCGGTTTTTACAGTGTTACTAGAATGTGTTTAAATAGTATATTCGTTTCAAAAAGAAAGATACAAATTATGATACATCCCCATACAGAAATCGCATTTATTAACAAAGAAGTGGGTTATGGCGTGGTAGCCACCAAGCGTATTCCTGCAGGAACCATAACTTGGGTTTTGGATAAACTGGACAGAGAATTTACACCCAAGCAGCTTGATACCATGGAACCTGTTTATCAAGATATCCTAAACACCTACACATACAGAAACAACAAAGGCAATTTTGTGCTATGCTGGGATCATGGCCGTTATGTAAACCACAGTTTTAACTCCAATTGCCTAAGCACTGCTTACGACTTTGAGGTAGCTATTAGGGATATTGAAGTGGGCGAACAACTTACCGACGATTATGGCTACCTCAACATTACCACACCGTTTCGTGGTATTGACGAAGGCACTAAACGTAAGGTTGTATATCCAGACGATTTATTAAAATATCACAAAGTATGGGATCAAAAAATCTCTAAGGTATTCCCAAAAATCCCAAAACTTGCTCAGGATTTAAAACACTTGATTCCGCAAGAAACCTGGAAAGAAATTGAGGCCATTGCCAAGAAAGAAAAACCGATGGAGTCTATAGTTGCGAATTATTATAGGGACACTAAATAAGTATTAACCTAAATACGCCAAAACATTCGCTTCTATCCTACTTTCAATATCTGAGACATCGGCTTTCACAAAGGTTTCACCTGTGATGTTTTCATAGAGTTCTATGTAGCGTTCGCTCACAGTTTCTATGTATTCATCAGTCATTTCAGGAACGGTTTGTCCTTTTAAGCCTTGAAAATTATTGGCAATTAACCATTGACGCACAAACTCTTTGGAAAGTTGCTTTTGAGCTTCTCCTTTATCTTGACGCTCTTGATAGCCATCGGCATAAAAATAACGGGATGAATCGGGTGTGTGGATTTCGTCTATCAACACAATTTTGCCGTCTTTGGTTTTACCAAATTCATATTTAGTATCTACCAAAATCAACCCTCTTGAAGCTGCAATTTCAGTACCTCTTTGAAACAGTTTTCTAGTATAATCTTCCAATACTAGGTAATCTGCTTCCGAAACTATACCACGTTTTAGAATGTCTTCTCGGGAAATATCCTCATCGTGATCTCCCATTTCGGCTTTGGTAGCAGGTGTAATAATAGGTTGTGGAAATTTGTCATTCTCCTTCATACCTTCTGGCATTGCCACGCCGCATAACAAGCGTTTTCCAGCTTTATATTCTCTAGCTGCATGACCAGATAAGTAACCGCGAATTACCATTTCCACTTTAAAAGGTTCACATAAATGCCCTACTGCCACATTGGGGTCTGGAGTTGCCAGTAACCAATTAGGCACCAAATCTTCAGTAGCCTTCATCATGGAAGTTGCAATTTGGTTCAAGATTTGGCCTTTGTAAGGAATACCTTTGGGCATGACTACATCAAAAGCACTTAGCCTATCGGTAGCTATCATGACCAATTTGTCATCATTTATATTATAAACCTCACGAACTTTTCCTTTGTAAAGGTGTTTTTGCCCTGGAAAGTTAAAGTTCGTATCAATTATTGTTTTTGACATGTTTGAACTGTAATGTTAGAAAGCTGCAAAGTT
>Ga0079224_100017217_pt1 | contig 10179 bp, 5 predicted proteins | sample Stecom2015_FD_80414 | JGI IMG/M metagenome (GOLD analysis project Ga0079224, IMG submission 80414) | Agricultural soil microbial communities from Utah to study Nitrogen management - Steer compost 2015 | ecosystem: Environmental > Terrestrial > Soil > Agricultural land | place: USA: Utah... | reverse complement strand
TGGTAAATATGCGGAGGCTACTCGAAAAATGCTAGGTGAGGAAAATACTCGTTTTGTGCAAGAATTTGACTCGGACGATAATCCGGTGCTTGTATTTTATTCGTTGTCCAAGTTTTAGATTTTCCCTTTAATTTGAGCAGTTCCCCATTACGGGGGCTTCTTCTGTTGATTTTTCTTGAAGATTACGCTATAAATATTCCGCGTCAGAATTGAGTAGACTCATTGTTGTAAATGTGATGATTAACTTCGATAACAGTTTTACACGGGAAAAGTAAGGTGGCAGGTTGCTCGCTCTGCATAAAGTTGTGCAGCCTGTCCGCCCACTATCCCACCTTAACAAGAAAGGAGGTACAGCGGCAAAGATAAATAATTGAGATGATTTCCTACATGTATAGCACATTTGTATATTTTGATCGCAGATTATAAAAATGGATATTCAGCCAATGAAATCATAGAATTTGAGCTGAAGCCTATTGTAAAGCCTAAATCCATTATAAAGCTTTCTGGTAAAGTATATTCTACTTTTTGTATAAATAAAGGAGCGTTATACGGATACAATAGCTTAAATAATACCATAGAGAAATTCTTGTTACCCTTATTTCTCAGGAGAGCATAGGGAAGCGGCTCGGAGACGGCTTTACTATCCAGTATCCTTGATCATTGCCGTTATCGGCAAAAAATAAAGTGATTTCCAGTAGTTATTTGTCGTATATTTGCCGATAACGGCATCTATATTAACAGCTATGGACTATATTTCAGTAAGTGAGTTTGCAAAAAAATGGAATGTTCCGAAGAGAACTGTCCGGAATTATTGTGCTACTGAAAGAATTAAAGGAGCTTTTATTACAGGTAAAACTTGGAATATTCCCGAGGATGCGACATTACTCGAGAAAGCAAATAAGAAGAAATTTAGTGATAATCCATTACTCAACCATCTCAAAGAGCAAAAAGAAATGAAGCTCAAAGGTGGTATTTACCATCGTACGCAGATCGACTTGACCTATAATTCGAATCGTATTGAAGGAAGCAAATTAACCCACGATCAAACTAGATATATCTTTGAAACGAATACTATTGGAGTTTCCAAAGAAAGTGTTAACGTTGATGATATTATAGAAACAACAAGCCACTTTCGGTGTATGATTTAATCATTGACCAAGCAAAAGCTAAATTAACAGAATCATTTATTAAAGAAATCCATTTTCTCCTGAAATCTGGAACATCTGATAGTCGAAAAGACTGGTTTAATGTTGGTGAATATAAAAACTCCCTAACGAAGTGGGTGGCAGGGAAACCTGTCGACCTAAAGATATTGCGGGAAAAATGAAAGGTTTACTTTCCGATTACCACAGCATGGGAAAGAAAACTTTTGAAGATATTATCAATTTTCATTATCAGTTTGAAAACATTCATCCCTTTCAAGATGGTAACGGTCGTGTTGGTCGGTTGATCATGTTTAAAGAATGTCTTGCAAACAATATTGTGCCCTTTATTATAGATGAAGATCTAAAGCTATTTTATTACAGAGGTTTACAGGAGTGGACTAATATAAGAGAATATCTGTTAGACACTTGTTTTACCGCTCAAGACAATTACAAAGCTATTCTTCAATATTTTGAAATAGCGTTTGATTAGATTCGCGGTATCCGCCCGATGAAGTGCATATGTAAGAGTCGTTGCCCAAACAGTTACGACAGTAAGTTTTTTTGAAGATTATGCTATCAATATCCCGCGTAAGAATTGAGTAAGAATTGAGTGCCCTAATTTTTTGGTGAATACCTACAGGCTTCTTTTCTTTGTTTTAATGATCAAATACCTTATCCAAAGACCGATAGCTGTATTCATGGCATTCCTGGCATTTTTCATCCTGGGAATCATTACGTATTTGCATATCCCCATTTCGCTGCTGCCGGATATCCCGATCCCCGAGATCACCGTGCAGGTGTCTGGCAAAAACATGTCGGCACAGGCGTTGGAAAATACCGTCGTCTCGCCCATCCGGCGACAACTGTTGCAGGTTTCTCATATCCGCGATATCCATAGCGAGGCGCATAATGGACATGCCCTCATCCGGCTGAACTTTGCGTATGGCGAGGATACAGATCTAGCCTTTATTGAAGTGAATGAGAAGATCGATGCGGCGATGAACCATATCCCAAAAGAGGTGGAACGGCCGCGCGTGGTCAAAGCGAGTGCAACCGATATCCCCGTGTTTTTTCTCCACCTAACGCTAAATGAACAAGATGCGGTTCAGGACAAGGGCCGCGAACAGGAATTTTTGGTGCTGAGCGAGTTAGCGAATACGGTCATTAAAAAACGGATCGAACAATTGCCGGAGGTGGCCATGGTGGATATTACGGGAGTCGCAGATAAACAGATATTGATTTCGCCCAAGCAGGATATGCTAGCGGTGACCGGCATTACGCTGTCGGATATCGCCTCGACGCTACAGGATAATAATATCGAACCGGGTGCTACCTTGGTGAAGGATGGGCATTATGCGTATAACATTACTTTTTCGGCGGTCATACGGACGCTCGAGGATATTAAACAGCTCTATATCCGCAAAAATGGGCGGATTTTTCAATTGCAGGATCTGGCGGATATGGAAATGTTGGCGCAGCAAGAGAAAGGAATCGCCTTATATAACGGGCATCGGGCGGTCAGTATGGGTATCATCAAACAGGGTGATGAAAATATGGCGAATTTGCAGGAGGCCTTGGAGGGAACGATCGCGAACTTAAAGCGGAGCTATCCGGATATCCTGTTCTCGACGACGCAGAACCAAACGGAATTACTGGATTATACAATTTCGAATTTGCAGCAAAACCTTGTCCTTGCCTTTATTTTTGTGTGTTTGGTGTCGGTGTTTTTTATGCGGGACGTCCGCTCGCCGTTGATTATCGGATTGAGCATGTTCGTCTCGCTGATCATCAGTTTGTTATTTTTTTACTTATGTAATGTCTCGCTCAATATTGTTTCCTTAACGGGTTTGGTGTTGGCGCTGGGGATGATGATTGATAACGCCATTATCGTTACGGACAATATTGGTCAATATCGCCTAAAAGGTGTTCCCATTGACGAGGCTTGCATAAAGGGAACGAACGAGGTGATTAGTCCGATGCTCAGTTCGTCTTTTACGACCATAGCCGTTTTTGTGCCGCTCATCTTTATGAGCGGTATCGCTGGTGCCTTGTTTTTTGATCAGGCTTTTTCTGTAGCCATCGGTTTATTGGTGTCGTATCTGACGGGTATCTTGTTGCTTCCGGTACTGTATAAATTGCTCTACACTATTCGGCTGCCTTGGAGGCAATCTGCTAAATCGCGGATCCAAACTGCGAAAAAGAAACCTCCTTTTTTGGAGCGCGTATACCACTGTGTCGCGGACTGGGTCTTTTCGCACAAGGCAATTACCGTAGTCCTGATCTTGGCGATATTTCCGCTAAGTGCATGGATGTTTTTCGTCATCCCCAAGGAAAAAATGCCGGAGATCAGCCAGCATGAAATTGTCGCCAAGATTGAATGGAATGAAAATATTCACCTGGAAGAAAACCAAAAGCGCTCGCAGACGCTGATAGCACATGTGAAACCGCAGGTGACGGTTAGCACGGCTTTGATCGGACAGCAGCAGTTCTTATTGAACCGTGAACGGGAACAAACGGTGTCGGAATCTGAAATATATATGGCCGTTGCGGATCAAACGGCCATTATCGGGCTTCAGGATAGTGTGGCCGTGTATATCGCCCGCATATTCCCGCAGGCGATACTGACTTTTGCACCGACAGGAACAATATTCGAACGGATTTTTTCAACAGCGGAACCAGACCTCCGATTGGAGTATTATCCTCGAAACCAACGGCAGATGCCAGGGCAAGATTCTATTAGGGCTTGGCAGAAACGTATTTATGCCATTACCGGGCAACCTTCCCGCAGTGTGCCATTCCAGAAGCAGTTGGATATACAGATTGATCACGAAAAGCTGTTGCTATACCATGTTCCCTACCAATTGGTGAACCAGGCGTTGAAAACGAACTTGAAAGAGGAAGAGGTGACGACACTCCGGTCTTACCAGCAGTACCTTCCGGTGGTGCTCGGTCAGGAGCGTGTAAACGTCGGCGAGTCAATCCAACATACTCTGCTGCAGGTTCCGGGAACACAACGGGACGAGCCGGCTCGCCGTATTCCGCTAAAGGAATTTGTCCATATGGAAACAACGGAAGGCATGAAGTACCTGACCGCGGGACGTAATGGTGAATTTATTCCTTTTGAACTGCATGATCTGGCTCAGCCCGAGGAGACATGGCAACAACTACGGGAGCAAATCAAGCCCAACAGCGAGCGGGATATTGATTTTTCGGGTGCATTTTTCTTCAACCAGCAGATGCTGGACGAGCTGCTGCTCATCCTGCTGGTGTCCATCCTGTTGATGTATTTTATCCTGGCGGCACAATTTGAAAGTTTTGTGCAACCGCTGATTGTATTAATGGAGATCCCGATTGCTATCGCAGCGGCGCTGGGCTTGTTGATGCTTTTTGGTTATAGCCTGAACCTGATGTCGGCCATCGGGATCATCGTAACCAGTGGTATCATCATTAACGATAGTATTCTGAAACTGGATATTATGAATCAGCTCCGCAAGCAAGGTGTCGACCTGATCGTGGCTATCCATGAGGCTGGGCGGAGAAGATTGAATGCGATATTGATGACGAGTATGACGTCCATCGTCTGCATGCTTCCGCTGCTGTTCAGCAATGATATGGGATCGGAACTGGAAAAGCCGTTGGCGGTAGCGACTATCGGCGGTATGCTGATCGGAACGCCGATCAGTCTTTTTGTGGTACCCTTGGTGTATTGGTTTGTATACCGTAAGAGCCGGACAAAAAATGTAACGATATGAAGCAGTATTTTTTTGTTTTATTGATGGTGGTCAGTTGGTGGAATGGGGCGAAAGCGCAGTCCGGAAAATCGCACCAACTGACGTTGCAGGAGAGTATCGATATGGCGAGCGACAGCTCGTTGCAGTCGTTTCGGTTAAAAAACCTGTATATGGCGAATTATTGGCAATACCGCTCGTTTAGAGCGGCACGCTTGCCTTCGTTGAATTTGAACTTGGTACCGGTACAATATAATCGAGAGTTCACCAAGCGGTACGATCCGGACAATAATATTGATGTGTATCGCGTCCAGCAATCTTTCTACACGTCCGGAAATATCTCGATTAACCAAAACCTAGACTGGACGGGGGGAACTTTTTTTATCGATTCGGAACTGGGATATTTCCGGAATTTCGGTCAGGCGGCTTTTTCGCAGTATTCCAGTGTTCCGCTGCGCATCGGCTATATTCAGCGGCTAATGGGGTTTAATTCGTTTAAATGGGAAAAGAAAGTAGAGCCGCTGAAATATGAGAAGGCGAAAAAGCAATATTTATATGAAAAGGAAGGTATAGCCGAAGATGTTATTGAGCTCTTCTTTGGACTGGCGTTGGCCCAGGCGGAGTTTGACATGGCTCGGGATAATGTGAACTCTTCGGATACCTTATTCCTGATGGGGCAGGAGCGGTTTAAGATTGCGGCGATCTCACAGGCGGATATGCTGACGTTGAAACTGGATGCGGTAAATGCCCGGAATACCTTGAAGAATAGCGAGATTGAGTTGCAGCGGGCGACCTTCAGTTTGGGAAATTACCTAAATATGGGCAGACAAGAGAGGCTTACGGTCGTTTTGCCGCAACGGCCTATGCACATCGATATTCCGGTGGAACAGGCGTTGTCATTGGCAGCTGAAAACAATCCCGATTACCTTACCAATCGGCAGGAAATCATGGAAGCTGAACGGGAAGTGGAACGTACGCAGCGGGAAGCGGCGTTTCAAGCAAGTCTATCGGCGAGTGCGGGGTTCAACCAGGTGGATCCGACTTTTGCCGGTGCTTACCGAAACCCGCTACAGCAAAACTTAGTGAGTGTTGGCTTGACGATTCCTATTCTGGATTGGGGGGTTCGGAAAGGGAAGGTCAATATGGCCCGTAATAATCTGAATGTGGCGAAAATATCCACACAGCAGCGTGAACAGAGCCTCGAACAGGATATTATGGTGACGGTCAGCGATTTTGGGGTACAACAAGATATGGTCAATAGCGCCGAAGAGGCATTGGAACTGGCGGTTGCGGCTTTTCAGGCCACAAAGCAGCGCTTTATGATCGGTAAATCGGATATCAATAGCTTAACCTTGTCGCTCAACCGACAGAAGGAGGCGCAGAAAAATTACATTGCTTCGCTGAAAAATTATTGGAAATGTTATTTCCGGATCCGAAAACTGACTTTGTTTGATTTCCATACGGGGGAATCGCTGTCTTATCTTTTTGATCAATTACACGGATAAGCAGATGGAAGCCGCTCGGAAAATATCATCATTCTCTATTATTTTAGTGTTCGCCTGCTTATCGTTGATCGGATTGGCCCTGATACCGCTGTTAGCGGTTAAGTTAGCCCCATCCCAGACATTGCCAAACATCAGTATACATTTCTCGATGTACGGAAGTTCGCCCCGGACAGTAGAAATCGAAGCTACGTCGCGGTTGGAAGCTATGCTAAACCGCATGGATGGCATCCGGAAAATCAGCTCAAAATCGGGGAATGGCTGGGGGCGCATACAGATGGAGTTTAATAAACATAAGGCTATCGATGTAGCACGTTTTGAGATATCGACCATTATCCGTCAAACTTGGGGCATGCTGCCCGAAAATGTCTCTTATCCATCTATCTCACAGAGCAAGGTGGATAGCGATGCCAATAAACCGATATTAACCTATACCGTAAATGCGCCGGTAGCGCCTCATGAAATACAGGATTTTGTAGAAACCAGCATCAAACCCCAGCTCAGCCTTATCGAGGGTGTTTCGCAGGTGGATGTGCGTGGTGCTGTACCGATGGTATGGCGCTTGGAGTACGATGCGGATGTCTTGACGAAATACAGCGTAACGGTCCGGGAAATCCAACGGGCGCTGTCAGAGGCCACGCGACTGGAATTTCTGGATATGGCCATGGTGGAAACGGCAGACCAGCAGCAGGAATGGATACAGGTGACGGCTCGTTCGCGACAGGAATCCTTATCGGATATGTTAAGTCAGCTTGGCGTTCGGCGAGGCGATGGAACCATGATACCTTTGGGAAAACTGCTGCGTGCGGAGCGCGTGCAAGATCAAGTCCAAAGCTATTTTCGCATCAATGGATTGAACTCCATCTACCTGACTGTGGTGGCAGATGAATGGAGTAACCAGCTGGCTCTCGGTAAAAAATTAAAGCAGCAACTTGCCGCTATGAAGGGGATGCTGCCAATGGGATATGAACTACACCTCAATTATGATGCAACGGAATTTATCCAGACAGAACTGGATAAGATTTATTTTAGGACGGGTTTGACGTTGGGGATCTTGCTGCTATTCATGTTCCTGACCTATCGCAATTTAAAATATATGCTGCTGACCGTGGTATCCTTATTTAGTAATCTCGCAATAGCGGCGATATTTTATTATATATTGGATCTGGAGATACAGTTGTATTCGTTGGCGGGTATTACGATTTCGCTCACATTGGTTATTGATAATACGATTGTGATGGCCGAACACATCGTCCGTAAAAAAAATAGACGGGCATTTATGTCGATTATGGCGGCTACGCTGACGACCATCGGCACCTTGTCCGTCGTGTTTCTGATGGATGAACGGGTTCGGCTGAACTTGCTGGATTTTGCGTTGGTGATGATGGTCAACCTGGGTGTATCATTATTCGTGGCGCTATTTTTAGTGCCGGCTTTAGTAGACAAACTTCAATTAGGCGCACGAAAACGAAAACGTACGGCACGCCAATCCCGGCGCAGTCGGAAGAGATTAAGATGGTCGGTCACTATTTTCCGTTATTACGGGATGCTATCTGGGTTTTTATACCGTTGGCGTGCGATCGTCGTTATTTTATTGATACTCGCTTTTGGTTTCCCGGTATTTCTGCTTCCGGAAAAAATAGAGAAGGACAGCGAATGGGCAGACTGGTACAACCGAACGTTAGGCAGCGAATGGTATAAAGAGGATATCGCACCCTATGTTAATCCGGTTTTGGGTGGAACCCTACGTCTGTTCGTCCAAAAAGTAAAACATGGGACTTATTTCACCGAACGGGAGGAGACTACGTTGCAGGTCAATGCGTCCTTACCGAGCAATTCGACCATAGCCGAGATGAACGGTCTGATACAGCAAATGGAAAGTTACATTAGCCAATTTGCGGAGGTCCGACAGTTTCAAACGGATATCTATAATGCGCAGCAGGCCAGTATCCGTATACAGTTTATGCAGGAGCATGCGCGTGGCGGGTTTCCGTATATGTTGAAATCCCGGCTGATTACGAAATCGTTGGAGCTTGGGGGAGGCAGCTGGGGGGTGTACGGACTGGGAGATGGCTTTAGTAATGATGTCAGGGAAGGGGCTGGATCTTACCGTGTGGAGATGTTCGGTTATAATTACGACGAATTGGTATACTGGGCAGAACGATTCAAACAAAAGTTAATGGAGCACCGGCGTATAAAAGAGGTGTTTGTCAATGCGGAATTCAGTTGGTTCAAGGATGACTATGAGGAGTTTGCCTTTGCGCTAAAGAAGGATCGGCTAATCGAAGAAAATATGCAACCTTATCAATTATATGAACAATTGAATACGGTACTCGGAAATAGAATAAATGCGGGTAACGTCCCGACGTCGGCAGGCTCGGAGCGTGTTTTTTTGCATGCCAGGCAAACGGATACCTATGCGATTTGGGACATGTTAAATGTACCGATACAGATCAATAACAACACCTATAAAGTAGGGGAATTGGCGAGCATGGAGAAAACGCAAATGCCGAAGGAGGTTGGGAAAGTCAACCAACAATACCGCGTGTGCCTGCAATATGAATACATTGGCGCGCATGAGCAAGGAAAAAAGGTGCAAGAAATGCACATCGAAGAATTTGCGGAAGAATTGCCGTTGGGGTATACGATAAAAGATGCAAACCCTAGATATGGAGGGAATAAAGAACAAACCAACTATTTCTTGTTGGCGTACGTGTTTGTGGTTATTTATCTTGTCTGTTCGATTCTATTCAATTCGTTTAAAAAGCCGTTGTACATCATCTTTGTGATTCCGGTTTCTTTTATTGGGATATTCTTGTCTTTCTATCTGTTTTCTATAGAGTTCGACCAAGGCGGATATGCTTCCTTTATTTTGCTAGCCGCTTTGACGATAAATGCCAACATCTACCTTGTCGAAGAATATGGCTATATCATTAAGCAGCGTCCCAGAACGTCGCCGTTACGTGCTTATTTAAAGGCCTGCCAAGCGAAAATAAGACCAATACTGCTAACGGTGCTATCTACCATTTTAGGGTTTATTCCCTTCTTGATCGGTGAGGGGAAAGAAGCATTTTGGCTGCCCTTGGCGGTAGGGACAATAGGAGGACTTACCTTATCCATTATAGCCACCTTCTTATTTCTGCCGTTATTTATGGGGGTAGCGAAAGTTAAAAAGTCACGGTAACAAGAAGCCTCCCATCTGCATTGGCAAAATAGGAGGCTATCACATCAATATAAAATAGAAAACTTTTATCTGCTTCCACGGGCTGACGAAGAGCGGTTGTTGTTGCTGCTTCTATTGCTCGACGCCGCTGACCCTCGCGAAGATGAACTGCTGCGTTGTACGCTAGACCTATTCGAAGAGCTGCTGCGGGAACGGTTCACCTGTGCCGGTGAACTGTTGCGTTGGCTTGCCTGATACACACTGCCGGTAGAAGAGCTACGCTGTTGGCGCTGCTGTTGCTTAGGCGCTGTGCGTCCCTGCTGGTTCCGATTAGGTGCAGCGCGGCGCTCTACATTGTTTCGGCTGGTATTTCGCTTCGACTGCGTTGCCGTCGGACGGTTTCCTTCACTACGCTGTTGTGTAGCACGGGAATTGCTCGACCTAGGGCTTCGTTGCTGCGTCACGTTTCGATTCTGTTGTGTCGAACTTCGGTTAACATTAGACCGTTGCTCGTTTGAACGTGTGTGGCGCTGTGTTGTAGTGCCTTCGCGGCTGTTCCTATTCGGCGTACTGCCTACGTTGCGACCTTGTGTACGACGGGAAGCGGCATCGTCGCGCGTTACACGTTGATTGCTATTATT
>Ga0079224_100017216_pt1 | contig 10180 bp, 6 predicted proteins | sample Stecom2015_FD_80414 | JGI IMG/M metagenome (GOLD analysis project Ga0079224, IMG submission 80414) | Agricultural soil microbial communities from Utah to study Nitrogen management - Steer compost 2015 | ecosystem: Environmental > Terrestrial > Soil > Agricultural land | place: USA: Utah... | reverse complement strand
GTGGTGATGGTTAAGCTAAGTGTGCTGCTTTCCGGTACAACCACGGGCCGGTTAGACAGCGTTTGTGGGGCAACCGGTACTAACAAAATAGCATTCAGCGAGGGATGCAGAATAGGGCCGTTGGCGGCCAACGCATAAGCCGTGGAGCCGGTAGGTGTAGAAATAATAATACCGTCAGCACGTTGCCGGTGCATGAACACACCGTCAAGCTCAACACGCAATTCGATCATGCCCCCGCGTCCGGCGCGATTAATTACAATGTCGTTTAGGGCAATACCCGAAATTAAGGTTTCGTCCCCGCGTACAACCCGACCCTCAAGCATACTGCGGTCTTCAGCTTCGTAATTGCCGTTAATGACGCTAATGATGGCCTCGTGAGCATCTGCCAAGGGGATATCGGTAATAAAACCTAGACGTCCGTGATTAATGCCGATTAATGGGATACCGCTACGGGCTAATTGTCGTGCTGCACCGATCATGGTGCCATCGCCGCCTACAATAATGGCAAGGTCTGCGTGTTGACCAATTTCATCGTAGCTAACAGCCCGAATGTCGTGTATGGCAGTGTTCTGGGCAGTTGCTGCTTCCATCAATACCGTACAGCCTACCGATTGCAGGGTTTGAGTTAGGGCGCGCAAGGGGGCATCAAGACCGCTGTCTTGATATCGACCTATTAGGGCGACCGTTTTAAAGTGCATGAGGAAAATGCCTTATGATCGGATTGAGTAAGTAGTAATTTAGGTGAATTATAGAGTTTGGTGTCTGCTTATGGTGTTTTCCGCCATAATTAATACGTAGACCCATCAATAACGAGTATCGAAAGAGTTATGGACGATAGAGCGAATGCGTTGCTAAATGTGTTAATCGAGCGGTACATCGCTGACGGTCAGCCTGTCGGCTCTAGAACATTGTCGAAGATGTTCGAGTTATCGCCTGCTACCATTCGCAATGTGATGGCCGACCTTGAGGATTTAGGCTTAATTCATAGCCCTCATACCTCGGCAGGTCGAGTGCCCACCCCCCAAGGCTACCGCATTTTTGTGGATCGTTTATTAGCGGTGCAGCGTTTTGATCAGCCATTGCCTGAAACACCTGAACTGCATTTATTCAACGATGACCCGAGTCGAGCGGTAAGTTCGGCGGCAACCCTACTGTCAAACTTATCGCAGTTTGCTGGGGTGGTGATGGCTCCTAAACGCGCGCAAACCTTTGATCAGATCGAATTTATTCGGCTCTCGGGTAAGCGGGTGTTATTAATTATTGTCACACCGGATGGCGATGTACAAAACCGTATCCTGACGATGCCGCGCGAGTATCTGCCGCAGGAGTTGGTCGAGGCCAGTAACTTCTTTAATCAGCACTTTTCAGGCAAATCTTTTGCCGAAGTGCGCGAGTCGTTAAAGGGTGAGCTGTCATCCTTACAAGCTGATATTTCGAAATTAATGCAAGCGGCCGTAGCAGCCAGCACGGCCGAGCCCGACACGGAAGAGTCCGTGGTTATTTCCGGTGAAAGCAAGTTGTTGGATATTAGCGAAATGACCGAAGACCTCGACCGCCTGCGCCGGTTATTCCAGCTATTCGAGAAGAAAACCGACCTGTTGCATTTGTTAGATGTCTCCAGTCAAGCGCAAGGCGTGCAAATTTATATTGGGGGCGAGTCGAATCTGATGCCGTTGAATGAGGTATCGGTGATTACCGCTCCTTACGGGGTGGGGGGTGAGGTAGTTGGAACGTTAGGGGTTATTGGGCCCACTCGCATGGCCTATGAGAAAGTCATTCCGATTGTCGACATCACCGCTCGCATGTTGTCCAATGCGCTAAGCAACAAACCCAAATGATGTTGGGCTATGGTTAGGGCGGTCACGTCGTGCCGCCGTTTTATTTCCTAACGTAATTCACACTGATGCCGCAAACAAAATTTTTGCCTGAAAAAGCCGATCCGACGCTGCTTGATAGCACCGTTACCACCTACAGTAAGCCGGCAATCGGTATTTTGCTGATCAATCTGGGTACACCTGACGAGCCGACTGCGCCGTCTATACGTCGTTATTTGCGCGAGTTTTTGTCTGATCCGCGAGTTATCGAAATGCCTCAGTTTGTATGGCAAATCATCTTAAATGCGGCAGTGCTACCCCTACGGCCTAAAAAACTTGTACCCAAGTATGAATTGGTGTGGTTAGAACAGGGTGCTCCATTGCTGGTGTATAGCCAGCGTCAGGCAGAAGGTTTAGAGGCAAGCTTGCGCCAGCAGTATGCCGAGCCTATTCATGTGGAACTGGCTATGCGTTATGGCAACCCGTCTATTCCCAATGCGATTCGGGCGTTACGTGAAAAGGGCTGTGAAAAAATTCTGGTGGCGCAGTTGTATCCTCAATATGCCGCATCGACCACAGCCACAGCCGTTGACGCGGTGAATCGTTATGTAGCGAAGCTACGTAATCAGCCCGAGCTGCGTTTTATTAAAAATTATTACGATCATCCGGCTTATATCCAACCATTGGCCAATGCAGTGCGTCGCTATTGGCACGAGCACGGTAAGCCCGAGCGCTTGTTGTTAAGTTATCACGGCCTACCGCGTCGTTGTGCCGAGCAGGGCGACCCGTACTACCGAGAATGCATGCTTACCACCGAAGCGCTGCGGCAAAGTCTTAGCGACTTAAACGTACCCGTGTATGCTTCCTTCCAAAGTCGTTTTGGGGCTGAAAAGTGGTTAGAGCCTTATACCGAGCCGTTATTGCGTCAGTGGGCTAAAGAGGGTGTGAAAACGGTGCACACCATGTGCCCAGGTTTTTTGGCAGATTGCCTAGAGACGTTGGAAGAAATTCAGGTGGAGTGCCGTGATGCATTTTTGGAAGACGGTGGTACACAGTTTGCGTATATCCCGTGTTTGAATGACGACCCGCAATGGATTGAGGGTTTAAGCCAAATTACCCAAAGCCATTTGAGTGGTTGGGCAAGTGCTAAAACGACGAATTCAGCAGGCTGATAAAAAAGATGGCTAATGCTACTTGAAAGTGGGGGCAACAGCCCCCATGTGCTGTTTATTGACGATTTTTAGCCGTGGAGAACCTTATGTCTGCATCATCGACAGATCAGCACGAAAACCCAAATCCAGAAAAAGAAACAACGCCTGAACAAACGGCAGAGTCCGTTGATGCTGCCGAATCCATCGACAGCGTAGCCGAGGGCGAGGGGCAGACGCCAAGCCGTGAACAGCTTGAGCAAGAGTTAGTCGAAGCACAGGAGAAAGTCGCTCAGTATTACGATCAGTTGCTACGCGCTAAGGCCGAGGTTGACAACATTCGCCGACGCTCCGAGGAAGAAATTTCCAAGGCACGTAAATTTGGTGCAGAATCCTTTGCACAAAGTTTGCTGCCCGTGCGCGATAGTCTAGAAGCTGCGTTAGCTCAGGAAGAGCAAACGGTAGACGTGTTCCGTGAAGGGGTGGAAACCACTTTACGTCAAATCGACAACGCATTCGCACGTAATCAGCTTAAAGAAGAAGCTCCGCAACCTGGCGATAAGTTCGACCCGCATCTGCATCAAGCTATGTCGTCGGTACCGTCTGAATTCCCCGAGGGCACAATCGCCCAAACCCTGCAAAAAGGCTATTTGCTGGCTGATCGCGTGTTGCGTCCAGCCTTGGTTATGGTCTCTGCTGGGTAAGCGTTTTCGGTTTTGGGGTGAAAATTTTACGGTGCCCCTTGAAATAGGCTGGCCCAGCCCCACTTAGTATTTATCAAACAAATTATTGCTGACAAAGCAAGCGTATTATTTTTTACAAGGTAAAAAAACATGAGCAAAATCATCGGTATTGACCTTGGTACTACCAACAGCTGTGTAGCTGTACTGGATGGTGATCAGGTCAAAATTATTGAAAACGCCGAGGGTACTCGCACCACACCTTCCATCGTTGCCTATATGCCCGATGGTGAAATTCTTGTGGGTGCGCCCGCTAAGCGCCAAGCTGTAACCAACCCAACGAACACCCTGTATGCGGTGAAGCGTTTAATTGGTCGCAAGTTCAGTGAAAAAGCAGTGCAAACCGATATCGAACAAATGCCTTACAAAATTGTTAAGGCCGATAACGGTGATGCGTGGGTTGAGGCACAAGGTAAAGAGTTGGCTCCTCAGCAGGTGTCGGCCGATATTCTTCGTAAAATGAAGAAAACAGCGGAAGACTACTTGGGTGAGCCCGTTACTGAAGCCGTTATTACCGTACCTGCGTACTTCAACGACAGTCAGCGTCAGGCCACTAAAGATGCTGGCCGCATTGCTGGTCTAGAAGTAAAACGTATCATTAACGAGCCAACCGCTGCAGCATTGGCCTTTGGTCTGGATAAAGCTTCCGAAGGCGATCGCAAAATTGCGGTGTACGACTTGGGTGGTGGTACCTTCGATATTTCGATTATTGAAATTGCCGACGTTGATGGTGAAATGCAGTTTGAAGTGTTGTCCACCAACGGTGATACCTTCTTAGGTGGTGAAGACTTCGACCAACGCATCATCGACTACATCATCGACGAGTTCAAGAAAGAAAGCGGTGCAGATTTGTCTAAAGACGTATTGGCATTGCAACGTCTGAAAGAGGCTGCTGAAAAAGCGAAGATTGAATTGTCTTCAACTCAGCAAACTGAAATTAACTTGCCCTACATTACGGCAGACGCTTCAGGTCCTAAGCACTTGAACCTGAAAATCACACGCGCCAAATTGGAAGCGTTGGTTGAAGACCTTATTCAGCGTTCTATCGATCCTTGCCGTATCGCTATCAAAGATGCCGGCGTTAAGGTTTCCGAAATTGATGACGTGATTTTGGTCGGCGGTATGACCCGCATGCCTAAAGTCCAAGAGCTGGTTAAAGAATTCTTCGGCCGTGATCCTCGTCGTGATGTGAACCCTGACGAAGCGGTTGCAGCAGGTGCAGCCATTCAAGGTTCGGTGTTGTCGGGCGACCGTTCAGACGTGTTGCTGCTAGACGTAACCCCCTTGTCTTTGGGTATCGAGACGCTGGGCGGTGTGATGACCAAGATGATCGAGAAGAACACCACAATCCCAACGCGTCATACGCAAGTGTTCTCTACCGCAGATGATAACCAGCCTGCCGTGACCATTAAGGTGTATCAAGGCGAACGTGAAATTGCTGCCGGTAACAAAGCACTGGGCGAGTTTAACCTAGAGGGTATTCCACCCGCAGCACGTGGTGTGCCTCAAATTGAAGTAACTTTTGATATTGATGCCAACGGTATTTTGCATGTATCGGCCAAAGATAAAGGCACAGGCAAAGAGAACAAAATTACGATCAAGGCAAACTCGGGTCTAACCGACGAAGAAGTTCAGCGCATGGTTCAAGATGCTGAGGCCAATGCCGCAGAAGACCATCGTATCGCCGAGCTAGCCATGGCACGTAATCAGGGTGAAGCACTGGTTCATGCTACACGCAAGTCGCTGGCCGACTATGGTGACAAGTTGGAAGCTGGCGAGAAAGAAGCCATCGAAACAGCCATTACCGAGCTGGAAGAAACCCTGAAAGACGGTGATAAAGAAGCTATCGATGCCAAGGTTGAAGCGCTAAGCGCTGCTTCGCAGAAACTGGGCGAAAAAATGTACGCCGACATGCAAGCACAAGCTGCTGCTGAGCAGGGCGCTGAAGAAGGTGCTAAACCTGCAGACGACGATGTGGTTGATGCTGACTTCAAGGAAGTTAAGCGCGATCAGTAAGCGTGTGACTGTTTAGTATCGGGCCCGGTTTCTCACAACAGTTGTGGGCGCCGGGCATTCTTATTTTATAAAAGAGCTTTAGGCTCCAACAGTCAAAATGGCAAAACGCGACTTATACGAAGTACTCGGCATCGCAAAAAACGCGAGTAAGGACGAGATCCGGAAGGCTTATCGCAAGATGGCCATGAAATACCATCCGGATAGAAATCCCGACAGTCAGGAAGCCGAGACTAAATTTAAAGAAGCTAAAGAAGCTTACGAAATTCTGTACGACGATCAAAAACGTCAAGCCTACGATCAGTACGGTCATGCGGGTGTCGACCCAAATGCTGGTATGGGTGGTATGGGCGGCGGTTTTGGCGGTGGCTTCGGTGATCTGGGCGATATCTTTGGCGAGATCTTCGGCGGCGGACGTCGTGCAGGGGGTGGTCCACAGGTATATCGTGGTTCCGACCTGAAATATTCACTGGAAATTAGCTTAGAACAAGCTGCTCAAGGTTTTGAGACCGAAATTCGAGTGCCTAGCTGGGAAAACTGTGATGTGTGTGACGGTTCTGGCGCTAAACCCGGTACTGAACCCACCACATGTAGCACATGTCATGGTGCTGGTGCGGTACGTATGCAGCAGGGCTTTTTCAGTGTGCAGCAGACATGTCCTACTTGTCACGGTACCGGTAAGGAAATTAAAGAGCCGTGTAACTCATGTCACGGTGTAGGACGCAAGCGCATCGATAAAACGCTTGAAGTTAAGATCCCAGCCGGTATTGACGATGGCATGCGTATCCGTGTGGCAGGCAATGGTGAGCCCGGTGTGAACGGTGGGCCTCCCGGTGACTTGTACGTGGAAATTCACCTGAAGCAGCACGGTATTTTTGAGCGGGACGGCGATGATTTGCATTGCAGTTTAACCATCCCATTCACCACTGCTGCGCTAGGGGGCGAAATTGAGGTGCCTACCTTAACCGGACGGGGTGAAATCACCATTCCTGAAGGTACTCAAGCGGGTAAAACGTTCCGCTTGCGGGGTAAAGGTATACGCGGTGTGCGTTCCAGCTATCCGGGTGATTTATATTGCCATATTCAGGTGGAAACACCGGTGCGTTTATCCGACGAACAGAAGCAAATTTTGCGTCAGTTCGAGGAAGCACTGAAAACCGGTGGCGATAAACACTCCCCTAAAAGTGAGTCGTGGACGGATAAAGTGAAAAACTTTTTCTCGTAAACAGGCATAGCCTACGAGCAAGTGCATTGACGCTTTAGTTTTCGACTTGCTCCACAAAAAAGCCCAGCTTTTAATAAGCTGGGCTTTTTTGTATGCGTTAATGTGGCAGAATAAGCGGTTTAAGCAATAGGCCGTGCTACTTAAAAGAGTGGCACAGCCTCGTTTTGCTTTACTGGTTTGTGGCTGCGTTTTGTTTGCTATGATCTGCCGCAATAGCAATGCTAAAGGCATCCACATCAAGGTACTGACGAACTACTTTGTTGACCTCGTCTGCGGTCAGGGTATTGAGTTCATCATCCATTTTTTGTGACCAAGCAAAGCTGCGCTCTAAGTCGAGGTAACGCGACCAGGTTGATGCTAATACGCCATCTTGGCTACGCGCTAATTTGCGATATTGCAGTAAGGCATCGACGGCTTCACGCACTTCGGTTTCGGTAAAGCCTTCGTCCAGCACTTTATGCAGTTCTTCTTTGATGGTGGCATCTACACGTTCGGAGTTCTCGGGGGCGTGAATAGCATATAACGTCCATGTGGCGCGAGGCTCGTAAGACGATACATTTAGCACACTGCGTACATCGTACGATAAGCCTTCACCAACCCGTACACGATTCCACAAACGCGAGGTTTCCGACTGCCCAAGCATGTAATTAGCCAGATACAGCGCGGCGAAATCGGCCTCTGTGTCTTGCAGCTTCACGTTTTGCCGTGCCAAATAAAAGGCGTTGGCTTTGTCGGGGGTGTTGATATCGAAGTTTTCTGGCGTCATGGTGGTGTATGGGTTTTCCGGACGCACGTACTCGGGTGCCAACTTCCATGCGCTAAGGCCTTTCTTCAACGTTTCGCGCACGGCATCAGGGTCGAAGCTACCGGCCGCGCTGAAGCGGACATGACCCGTGCCGTAGAAGCGGTCGTGAAAGGCAATTAGGTCGGCTCGCGTTAAGGCTTCGGTTTCAGCAATGGATTCGTCAAAGCTGGGGGTATAGCGGATATCGTCTTTAGGCCATGGGTTGTCGTGGCGCGCCAGCGTTAATGAGGCCAGCTCGGTAGGTTCGGTTTTAGCATTGGCTAAGGCAGTTAGCACACGCGCTTTGTATTTGCTGAGTTCTGCTTCAGGGAAATTCGCGTGTTGTAACACTGCTAAAGCGAGTTCTAGGGTGGGGGCGAGGTTTTCACCTAAGGTGGAAATACGAACGTTTACGCCGTTGCTGCTGCCGCTAAAGCTAACGCTGGCCTGCAGCTTCGTGAAGGCGTCGGCAATTTCTTGACGCTGCAGACGATCGGTACCGTAATCCAATAAACTGGCTACGGCACTGCCAACAGCGCGGCTACCTTTAAGCTCGTCGGCTTCACCAAAACGAATGCTAAGAATGGCTTCAACTCGGTCGCCTCGGGTGGCTTTGGGTAACAGGGCTAACTTCACGTCGCCTAAATTGTTAGCCAGCTCAAGAGATTCACGCTGAGTTTGGGCATCAATGTTCTCTGGGGTGGGAATAAAGCTTTCAATGTCGGCAGTGATGTCTCGGCCTTCATAGTCGTCCAGCAGGGCATTTAAATCTGTGGGCTCAAAGGCGGGGGCGCGTTTAGGTGTTTGTGTTGGAATGTACAAGCCGTTGGTGCGGTTGTCGGCAACCAACCAGCGCGTTAAGGCGCTTTGTACATCGTCAACGCTGACTGTTTCGACGCGATCACGGGCTAAGAAGAATAAGCGCCAATCACCACTGGCCACACTTTCAGATAAGGCGGCGGCAAGTTGGGCTGGATCAGCATAGGTGCGTGACCAACCATCTAACCACTTACTGCGTATACGGGCGAGCTCTTCTTCAGTAATCGGCTGTTCGGCAAGGTTTTCCAGCGCTTGGTTTAGGGTGTCAAGCGCTCGTTTCTGATCCATATCCGCTTGTAGCTCGGCAGCGAAGAAGGCATAACCGGGGTCGTGTTGTGCTGCAGCAAAACCAAATACGCTGGTCGCCAGATCTTTATTCACCAGCGACTGATACAAGCGGCCCGATGGGGTGTCGCCTAGAATGCTGGCGCCTAGGCTGACAGGAATAAAGTCAGGGTGCGCTTCGGCGGGAATGTGATATTGCGCGGCCACAATGGGGGAGCCACCTTGGCGACGCACCGTTACCGTGCGAGTACCATCTTGCACCGGCTCTTGGGTGTATTCAGGGCGTAAGCTGCGCTCGGGTTTTTTAATGGCATTAAAGCTATTGGCAATTTGCTCCAGCGTGGCATCAACATCGAATTGACCGCTAACGATTAACACCGCGTTATCCGGTTGGTAGTACTCGCGGTAAAAGGCTTGTAGTTGGCCGATATCTACATTCTCAACATCGGAGCGCGCACCGATCGTGGTTTTGCCATAGTTGTGCCACTGGTAAGCTGACGACTGCATTTTTTGCATCAAGACGCGGAATGGGCTGTTTTCGCCTCGCTCCATCTCGTTACGTACCACGGTCATTTCCGCGTCTAAATCTTCGCGAGAAATGGTGGCATTCACCATGGCGTCAGCTTGCCAGTCGATGTACCAGTTTAAGGTCTCGGGGTTCGCGGCGAAGCTTGCGTAATAATTAGTGCGATCAGACGAGGTGGTGCCATTAGCCGCTAAACCGCGTCGTGAAAACTCGGCCAGCGCATTGGGTAGCTTGGGTGTGCCACGGAACAGCATGTGCTCAAGTAGATGAGCCATACCCGTTTCACCGTAATTCTCGTGTCGCGAGCCAACTAAATAGGTCATGTTAACGGTGGTATTGGGCCGCGACGCATCGGGAGCCAAAAGCACACGCAAACCATTTTCTAGCGTGTATTCACTAACCCCTTCAACCGTTGTCCCTTTGCTAACGCCGCTGGGTAGGGCATTAACGGTGCTCGGCATGAAAGCAAGGGCTGAACCAAGAATGCTTAAGCCAAAGCAAAAACGGGTGAGACGAACAGTTGGCATGAGTGTGAGCTCCTTGATGTTCTGAAAAGAAAAAACCAGCGTAGGCTGGACGAGAACAATGGGTACGATAGGCGCATGTAGTTTGCCACGACCCTTATGCAAAATATCATAAACTACGGGCCGTGACCTGTGTCTTACGCAGAAGGAAATTCTCCGTACGCATGAACCTATCTGATTTCAATTTACTGCTGACTTTAGCATTACTTGTAGGCGGCGCCTATTTCGGCGAGCGATACGCACGTTGTTATAGAGCCCGTGTAAGTAGTGGTGCATCGGTTAACGCAGCGACGGCATTGTCG
>Ga0079224_100017214_pt1 | contig 10181 bp, 6 predicted proteins | sample Stecom2015_FD_80414 | JGI IMG/M metagenome (GOLD analysis project Ga0079224, IMG submission 80414) | Agricultural soil microbial communities from Utah to study Nitrogen management - Steer compost 2015 | ecosystem: Environmental > Terrestrial > Soil > Agricultural land | place: USA: Utah... | reverse complement strand
TCGGAGGAAGAGGGTGAGGGGGCGGAGGCGGAGGGGGACGAGGACGCGGGGGGGGAGGGGTCGGAGGTCGCGCGGGGGGACGGGGGGGAGTCGGCGGAGGAGGGCGAGGACGAGGACGGGGGGGGCGACGCGGACGCCGCGGACGAGGGCTCGGAGGACGAGGCGGGGGAAGGTTCGGGGTCCGCGGCTGACGGCTCGGAAGACGAAGGCGGGGCTAACTCGGAGCCCGCGGACGAGGGCTCGGAGGTGGACGCCGGCGACGACCTGGAGCGTGGTACCAGCGACGGGGAGGACGTCGGGGTGACGGCGGCTTCGGGGTACGACGGTGCGCCCGCGAAGGCGGACTCGGATGAACGCTGGTGGGGTGAACGCTCGGAAGGACTCACCGACGACGCCGCAGGCTCGGATGATGACCGCTGGTCGGACGAACGTTCGGATGGCGACGCGCCGTCGGACGAGCGCTCGGAAACGATGACCGACGAAGCCGCGGCTTCGCACGACGACCCCGAGGCGGGCGAACGCGAGAGCGCGACCGACCCAGATACGCGCGCGGATGCGGAAGACGAAGATGCACCGTCGGGCGCACGCTCCGGAGCGCCGGACGACGAGGATCCCCCCTCGGACGATGGCGCGACGCCGTGGGTCGAAGAACCATCGTGGTGGGACCACCAGGGTGACGGCGACGAATGAACCGCACGCTCGCCACGGCGCTGGTCCTCGTCAACTGGCGAGGCGTCTTCTACGAGCGCTACCTGCTCGATCGGCACGTGACCGCGTTGGAGGGGGCCAATGGCGCCGGCAAGACGACGGTGATGATCGCGGCCTACGTGGCGCTGTTGCCCGATCTGACGCGCCTGCGCTTCACGAACCTCGGCGAAACGGGAGCGACGGGAGGCGACCGGGGGATCTGGGGGCGCTTGGGCGAAGCAGGACGCCCGTCGTACACGGTGCTGCAACTGCGGCTGCCGGATGGTTCGTCGATGCTCGCGGGGGTGCACCTCGAGAAGAAGGCGGAACCTTCGCTCGAGGTGACGCCGTTCATCGTCGACCCTTGGGATGCGTCGACGCGGATGCAGGAGCTGCTGCTCCAATCGGACGGCGAACACGACGAGATCCCGACGCTGCCCGAGTTGCGCAACCACGCCAAACGCCTCGGCGCGCGTCTGACGGTGTTCCCCTCGGCGAAGGAATACTTCTCGGTGCTGTTCGAGCGCGGCGTGACGCCGATGCGCATGGCGCTGGACGAGGCGCGCAACAAGTACAACGAGATGCTCCGCACGAGCATGACGGGCGGGATCTCGCGGGCGCTGACGTCCCAGCTGCGCACGTTCGTGCTGAAGGAAGAGTCGGCGCTGTCCGACACGCTGGCGCGCATGCGCGGGAACCTGGGCGCGTGCCGGAAGACGCGGACGGAGGTCCAGGAGGCGCGGATCCTCGAGCACGAGATCTGCGGCATCTTCGACGCGGGGCAGGCGATGTTCGCCGCGGCGTGGTGCGCCCTGCGGGCGGCGGCACGCGAGCACAACCTGCGCATCGCCGGCCATCGGCGGCGCGCGGAGGAGCTGGGGATGCAGCTCGCCAAGCTGGAACGCGATCTGGCGGCGGCGGAGGGCCACAAGAGCACGATCGCCGCCGAGATCCAGAGCCTGCGAGAAGCGCTCGAAGCGACCCGTGCGAGGCGCGAACGCCTGGTGCGAGCGATGACGCTGCGCGAACGGTGCGAGGCGCTGGCCGAAGAGGTCGCGCGTCACCGCACGATGGCGGAGTCGTCGGAGCGCGAGCACCAGGAGATCACGGAGCGGCGGGCGCGGGCGCGGCAGACCCTGCTGCAATGCCAGGACAACTTCGTCCGCACGGCGCAGAGCTTGGCGGACCTGCAAGCGGGCCTCGACGAGCTGCATCGCAAGGCGCACGCGCACCGCATCGCCCACGAGAAGCTCCAAGCCCTGCGGGTCGAGCTGGGGCGGCCGGAGCTCGACTTGGCGGACTTGCCCGAGGTACGTCGTGCCCTGGTCGCGGAGCGGCACGAGGTCGATCGAGCGCTCGCGCTCCGCGATCGCGAGCGCTCGTCGGCGGTGCATCGGCGCGCCGAATACGACGCAGCCCGAGCCGCGCTGCGCACGGTCGCGGGCGAGCTGGCAGCCGACGAAGATCTGCACGAGCGTGCGCGCCACGAGCTGCGTCGGCTCCGGCAGTTGGAGACGGTCGCCCTGCGCTTGCCGGAGCTGCGGCGTCGAGGCGAGCGGCTCTCCGAACGGCTCGAACGCCGCGAGGCCTTCGAAGGACGCCTGCGTGCGGTGGAGCTCGACGAGGTCCCCGAAGATGCGCCGGCGCTGCTGCGTTTGCTCGGGAAGCTCGACGCGGAGGTGGCCGATCGCGAGGAAGAGCAGCGACAGCACACGTGGCGCGCCCGGGAATCCGCCCAACGAGCCGAGCACCTGCGCCGCCACATCGGCGATCTCGAAGCGCGTGAACATCAATGGAGCCGAATCCAGCGCGCGCTCGATCTCGTGGAGGCCGGTGGCGAACCGCTCGAGCCCACACGGGAGGCGTTGCAGCAGCGGCGAAGCGAGCTCGTCGCGCGCCAGAGCCGGTTGCAGGTGCGGCTCGAAGCTTGCGAGAGCGAGCGACAAGCGGCGCAAGCCAGTGCGCATGCGCTCGAGTCGAGCGAAGCGGGAGGGCCCAGCGCGGGCCTGCTGGAGCTGCGCGAGCAGCTCGACGCCGAGTTCTTGGCGCAACGCTACGAGGACCTCGACCCCGACGAGGCGCGGCGCGTCCAAGCGTTGCTCGGGCCGCTGATCGATGCCTTGGTCGTGGAGGACCTGGCCGCGGCCGCGACCGCGATCCAGAAGCAGGGCACGGCGGTGGACGAAGCGTGGATCGTCGCGGCCGACGTCGACCCTTGCCGCGCGCTGGGGACGTCGCAGGTGTCGTCGGCGAGCGAGATCGTCGTGGTCGAGAGCTCCTTGGGCCTCCGCGTCACGCGGGTCCCCGAGCAGGCGCGCCTGGGTCGGCAAGCGCGACAACGTCGCGTGGGCGAGCTGCGCAAGCAGGCGGAGCAACTCGCGACGGTGATGGAATCGATCCACGCGGAGCTGCACCGCGTGGGCGAGGTGCTGCCTGCGCTCGAGACGTTGGATGCGGGCTTGTCGACGTGGCTGGCGGGTCCTCCCGGCGAGGCGCTCAAGGAAGCGCGGACGCAGCTCGAGGCGTTGCTCGAAGAAGAGCAGGAGGCGCGGCGGTGTGCCGCGGAGGCGCGGGCGCGGATCCCTACGGCGCGCGCGCGAGCGCAGCACCTCCGCGCGTTGCTGCCGGAAGCGGGGGCGCTCGAGGGGGGGCTGCAACGCGAGGCGTTGGCGGAGTTCGAGGCCGAGCTGCGGGAGGCCGAGCGCGCGCAGGAGGAGCTCGAGCGCGTGGCCGCGGCGCGCGAAGCCTTGGCGGAGGGCCTGGAAGCCCTGCGTCGTGCTCCGCCGAGCGACGCCGAGTTGGCGACGTGGGCCGAACAGCACGCCGATCTCGAGGCGCGTCGCGATCGGAGCTTCGCGCTGCTCGAAACCTCGACGGCGCTCGAGCTCCACGGCTCGGCGCTCGCGTGGGACGACGCTCAGCACGTGCTCGCCGATCGCCGTGAGTTGGTGCCGGAGCTCCGCGAGCAGCACGCGCGTGCCGAGCAGAGCCTGCACGAGGCCAAGGCCGAGCTCGAGCGCCGCGAAGCCGAGTGGGAGGTGGCTTCCGAGGCGCATCGGGGCATCCTCGCCGCGTACGAAGCCGCGCGGGCGCACCACCTCCGCGCAACGCACGAGCTCGAGGCGGAGGGCTTCGTCGAACCGGGTCAGGAGGAGCTCGAAGCCATCGACGCGCAGCTCGAGACGAGCGCGCGCAAGCTGCTCGCGGTCGAAACGGAGGAGCGCAGTCGGGAGACGCAGCTGGCCCTCGATCGCGATCGCTGCACCCGTCTCGCGGAGGCGGTGCGCGTGGAAGAGCAGGAGCTCGAGATCGCCGAAGACGCCGCCAAGCCAGCGGCGCTCGCGTGGTCGCAGATGCAGCGGCGCATGGAGGAGACGGGCGTGCTCGCAGCGAGCGTGCACGATGCATCGCTCGACACGATGGACAGCGCGAGCTTGTGGCCCGAGGCGCGCAGCAAGTCCGCCTTGCTGCTCGACCGCCTGGAGGCGGCGCGCGGCGGCCAGGAGCTCGCGAAGGCGCTGCGACAGCGGCTGGACGGCGACGGCGAGCTCGGCGAGATCTACCTGCGGGTCTGGCTCGATACGCAGGAGTGGCTGCGCAAGCGCCTGCCGAGCCACATCGCGGAGGGGCGCGATCCGTTGGCGGGCCTGCAGCGGCTGCGCGAGGACCTGTCGCGCCTGGAGGTCCGCCTCGCGCGGCAGGAGGAGGACCTGCGCGGCACCTCGGAGGACGTCGCGCACAGCATCGACGTGCAGATCCGTCGCGCGGCGAACCAGGTGGAGCGGCTCAATCGTCACTTGGCCGGCGTGACGTTCGGGAGCATCGACGGGATCCGCATCCAGATGCACCGCGTCGAGAACATGGAGACCGTGCTCTCGGCGTTGCGAGACGGCAGCGCGCAGCAGCTGCTGTTCCACTCGGCGATGTCGATCGAGGACGCGATGGAGGAGATCTTCCGCCGCTACGGCGGCGGCGGTCGTGCTGGGGCGCAACGCATCCTCGACTATCGCGAGTACATCGAACTGCGCGTCGAGGTGTTGCGCCGCTCCGGGACGGACTGGGAGCTCGCCAACCCCACCCGCGTGTCCACCGGGGAGGCGATCGGCGTGGGCGCAGCCTTGATGATGGTCATCTTGGCGGAGTGGGAGCGCGACGCGAACCTCCTGCGCGCGCAAAAAGGGGGCGGTTGTCTGCGCTTCCTGTTCCTCGACGAGGCCAATCGCTTGTCGCAGGACAACCTCGCCGTGCTGTTCGATCTGTGCGAGAAGCTCGACCTCCAGCTCCTCATCGCTGCGCCCGAAGTCGCGCACGCGGAAGGCAACACGACGTATCGTCTCGTCCGCCGGCAGCTCGAGGACGGGCGCGAGGAGGTGCTCGTGAGCGGTCGTCGTGGTTCGCTGCCGCCGACGATGCACCCTGCCATCGCGGCCGCGCCGAACGAGGCCGCTGCGGACTAGAACCCTCGAGCGTCGAGTGCGCCATCGGCGGGTCGAACGGGTCGATTCCCCGAAAATCGCCTCCATTCATGGCTTACGGTCGCCATTTTGGGTCCGTCTCCCGCGCGGTGACGCTTGCGAGCTCCGCTCACGGCGGCGAGACTACGACCGCCGATGAAAGCGTCAGTCCGAGGGAGGTACGTGGTTCTCGCTGCGATCGTCGTGATGTCGGGAGGCTGCACCGCGGGACGTTTTCGCTACGACAAGCTCGCCAAGAAAGACGCCAACGTGGAGATGCGCGATCTCGAAGATCTCATTCGAGACAGCGGCCCCGAGGGCCTCACGGGCGAGGTGAAGGTCGAGCAACTCGACTACGACTTCACCGCGGAACGCGACGAATACCGCCTCGGCAAGAACGACGTGCTCAACATCTTCGTGTTGAACCATCCCGAGCTGAGCTCGCAGCGCGTGGAGCTCGGGCAGATCTCCGGCACGACGATTCGCAAGGACGGCAAGATCCATCTCCCGGTGGTCGGCGCGCTCCAGGCCGAAGGCTCGACCCTCACCGAGTTCGAGGAGCGGCTGCGGACCGAGATCGCGCGGTACGTCGTCGATCCGCAGGTGAGCGTGGAGATCCTCCGCCACGAATCGCAGAAGTTCTACGTCCTGGGCGGCGTACTCAAGCCCGGGGCGTTCCCCGTCGACGGTGACACGACCCTGCTCGAGGCGCTCGGCATGGCGGGCGGGGTGCCGCCCGACGTCGATCTCGAGTCCGCGACCGTCGTGCGCAACGGCGAGCTGCTGCCGATCAATCTCGGCGATCTGCTGCGCCGTGGCGACGTGAGTCGCAACATCTACATGCGCGGCGGCGATCTCATCTACGTCCCGGACAACGTCGGGAAGAACGTCTACGTGCTCGGCGAAGTCCAACGCCCGGGCGTCGTCCCGATCCAGCGCGGTGGGCGGGTGTCGCTGGGCGAAGCGCTCGCCGTGGCGGGGGGCCCGACGCCGGCGAAGGCGCGACGGGAGATCGCAGTGCTGCGCGGCGGTTTCGCCAAACCGATCGTCTATCGGGTCGACCTCGACAAGGCGCTGATGTACGACGAAGCCATCGCCCTGCGTCCCGGGGATCGCGTGGTCGTCGCGCCCACGGGGCTGTCGACCGCGAGCGAGTACATGAAACAGATCTTGCCATTCCTGCTGGGCGCACAGGCGTTGGGACTCGCGGCACAAGGCGGTGGCAACATCGCGGGAGCCGTCTCGGCCATCGGCGCCGGGAACTGAAGGTCGCATGTTCAAGGCGCTGTCTCGTCTCCTCGGCTCGAATTCCAAACGCACGATCCCGCTGCGGGAGCGGGACTGTCATTCGCACGTCCTGCCCGGGATCGACGACGGGAGTCGCAACCTCGAAGAATCGCTCGCGATGCTCCGCCTCCTGCGCGAGGCGGGGGCGCGGACCGTGGTCGCCACCTCGCACATCTATCCGGGGCGGTTTCCCAACGAACCGGACGAGCTGCGCCGCAAGTTCGACGAACTCGAAGAGGCTCGGGCGCGCCACGGCATCGACGTCACCCTCGAACTCGGCGCCGAACATTGGCTGGACGATTCGCTCGTCCCGCGGATCCGAGCGGGGCGCGTCGTCGCGTTCGGACCGGAGCGCTACGTCCTGTTCGAGACGACGACGGATTTCCACGCGCCCTCGCAGCTGCTGCCGACGGTGAAGACGCTGCGCGATGCCGGCTACACGCCGCTCATGGCCCACGTGGAGCGCTACGCCTACCTGCGCGACGACGAAGGCAAGGAGCTCGCGCTCGACTTGCGGGCGCTCGGGGTCAAGTTTCAGGTCAACCGCACCGTCGGGAAAGCCAATGCGCCGGGGATCGGCGCACGTGGCAAGTTCCTCGAATGGTTGCTCGATCACGACTTCGTCGACGAGGTCGGCAGCGACTTGCACCGGCCCACGCCCGAGGGGCGCCCCTACACGATGTAGCTTCAGGATGCCGCGGCTCGCTGCGCGTCGCCGGCGATGCGTGGCGGGACCGGCATGTCGCCCAAGCAGGTCGCGAGATCCCGCGGCTGCCCCATGAGGTGATGGAGCGTCAGGGCGTCGAACGGCGCGTGGGTCTTGGCGTCGTTGTCGAAGAACACGTAGACGTCGCGACCCGCGACGGCGGGGCCTGGCGTCGACCGAACGCGTGGGCCCTCGCGTCGCTCTCCGCCCGCGCGCCAGCGCTGGATCCGGCGCGCCCAGCTGCGCAACGCGTCGTCGCTGTAGCCGCTCGCGTAGAGCTCCTCGGCGCCGTGCAGGCGGACGTAGACGAAGTCGGCCGTGAGATCCTCGGCGTAGGGGTGCTTCCCGGCCGTATCGGCGAACACGAGCGCGTGGCCGTGGCGCTGCAGGATCGCGAGCGCCTCCTCGCACAGCATGCGCGCGTCTCGGATCTCGAACGCATGCCGCAGCGGGCGATTGTGATCGACCGCGAGCGACAGCTTGCCGGCGACGCGTTCGTCGTGGCCTGCGCCGAGCTTGGCCGCGGCGCGGAAGTCGTCGGGGAGGCGGGAACAGAAGGCCGCGAAGGCCTCCGCGTTCCATTTCATGCGCGGCGGAAACTGCCACAGGATCGGGCCGAGCTTGTCTTCGAGGCGCAGCAATCCGTTGGCGAAGAAGTTCGCGAGGGCGGTGTCGACCGCCTCGAGCCGCAGCCGATGGCTGATGTAGCGCGATCCTTTGATCGCGAGGACGCTGCCCTCCGCTGCCGTGCGGTACCATTTCTCGTAGCTCGCGGGCGACTTGAGCGAATAAAACGTGCCGTTCACTTCGACGGCGCCGAGCAGGCGGGTCGCGTATTCGAGGTGACGCCGCTGCGGAATCTCGACCGGGTAGAAGTCACCCCTCCACCCCGCGTATTGCCAGCCCGAGATTCCGATGTGCAGTCGTGGCATGTCGCTCGATCTAGCAATCGGCACGCCGTTCACCACGGCTTTGCGGGCGCGGATGGCAGCCGCCGGCGCTTCTCCTCTCGCCGACGCCGCCGGTTTGCGGTAGACGAAGCGCATGGCAACCACCAAGTTCAAAGGCAACGTCGTGCACACCGTGGGAGACCTGCCGGCGGTCGGTTCGAAGGCGCCCGATTTCACGCTCGTGGGCAAGGACCTGTCCGAGAAGACGCTGCGCGACTTCGCCGGCAAGAAGGTCATCCTCAGCATCAACCCGAGCTACGACACCGGCGTCTGCCAAGCCACGACTCGGCGGTTCAACACGCTCATCGGCGAGCGCGGCGACGCCGTGGTCGTCATGATCAGCGCCGACCTTCCGTTCGCGCAGAAGCGCTTCTGCGAAGCCGAAGGGCTCGACCACGTGGTCACGCTCTCGTCGTTCCGCTCGTCGTTCGCGAAGGACTACGGCGTCGAGCTCGTCGACGGTCCGTTGCGTGGCCTCACCGCGCGGGCGATCGTCGTCGTCGACGGCGACGGCACCGTCCGCGGCGCGGAGCTCGTTCCGGAGATCACCAGCGAGCCGGACTACGACGCCGCCATGGCTGGGCTCGGCTGAGACGTCCGTGGCCGCGACCTTCGTGCGGCCGCGTCAGTGTCCGGCGGGGAGCGAAGTGCTGCCCGCCGCGACCTTGCGCGCGAACCAGACGAGCGCGAGGAACAGCAGGCACGCGACGATCGCCCACAGGTTGCCGCCGAGGCGACCATCGAACACGAGCACGAACCCTTGGTCTTTGATGAGCGCGGCGAAGCTCGAGACGCAGAACGGGGTGAGGAACAGCCGAAAGATCTGCCAGCGGCCGAGCTGGCGCCGGACGCCGCCGTCGTACGCGGTGCTGAGATAGAGCGAGAGCCCGATGACGGCACTGATGCCGATCGAGTTCAGCCACAACCGCGGGCTCGGATCGAAGTAACGGACGATCGTCACGCCGTACCAGACGAGGTAGCACCAGAGGACGATCATCGGTGTTCGAATCGAGGCGAGGTAGCGCAGCATGGCCGGGTGGGATCGCGGCTAAAGTACCTCGACCGGGAGTTTGCCGATACCCTGATGTGTCCACGTTCGTGCTACGGACGCGCCATCGCGGACGATGCGGACGTCCTCCGGCGGACCGAACAAGACGAGCTGTTGGTCGCGTTCACCCAGGATCGTGCACTCGAAGTTCGAGTACGTCGCGTCCGCGCGGCACGGACCGCGACTCTCGTTTCCGACGCGAACTTCGATGATGATCGGCAAAGATTGCGGATTGTCGATCTCGATGGTGATCGAAGCGCCGGGTTTGGCGAGGACGGGTGCGCGATCGGGCGAGCGCAACGTGAGCCCCAGGGCGGTGAACTCGGGAGTGACCTGCGGCTGGCGGATGAACTCGCCGAGCGAGAGCGGCTCGGCGCGCAACTGCCAGCGCGGGTCGTCGGGGAAATGATCGCGTCCGAAGATCGCGGGAGGCGCCATGAAGTACGCGGTGCGGTATTTCTTCGTGTACGCATCGCCGTTCACGAAGCCGGCATCCCACGTCACGTCGACGAGGTGCCAGCGGTCGTCGATCTTCGCCGCGTTCCAGGCGTGGCCGAGCGGCGACAACGCGCCGTCGTCTTCGCGCGATTTCCCGACCACGACGACGACTTCGAGCCCGGCGATGGCGGCCATCCGCGCGAACAATGCGGAGTATCCGGCGCAGACCGCCGTGCGCCGGTCGAACACGGCTCGAGCATCTTGCGGCGGGAAGCCCCCGGAACGCAGGGCTGCGACGTCGTAGGCGATGCGATCGGCGACGTAGTCGTGAATGGCTTTGAGTCGCGCGCGCGTGTCCGGCTCGTTGTGGGCGAGGTAGCGGGCGACGCGCTCGAACGACGTCTCTTCTTCGGGCGGCAGCGCGGCGACGAGCGGATGCAGGGTCGGCTCCATCGCGGGCGGCGGCGTGGGCTCCGCGTCGCTCGGCTCCGCTTCGGGTGGAACATGCGGAGCCGGGAGCTCCGCGGGGGCGGGCGGCTCCACGTCACGGGCCTTCAACGTGTCGTCGATGCGCACGTAGAGTGCGGTTGCGAGGGTGTCTAGCTCTTTCG